>Ga0116168_1000115_pt1 | contig 82253 bp, 57 predicted proteins | sample AD_UKC129_MetaG_FD_89795 | JGI IMG/M metagenome (GOLD analysis project Ga0116168, IMG submission 89795) | Active sludge microbial communities of municipal wastewater-treating anaerobic digesters from Canada - AD_UKC129_MetaG | ecosystem: Engineered > Bioreactor > Anaerobic > Digestate | place... | reverse complement strand
TAAAATAATTATACCGTTTTTGGAAAAAGAAAATCGCTTTGAGAAAGGAAAATATCTTTTCTATAAACAATAATTGAGTTTTTTCTTATTGATTTTTTGTTTTTTTTCCTCTATTCAGAGATCTCGTTTGTTTTATTTGAATCATTTGTGTTTCAAGAATTAACCACAGAGGACACAAAAGAAATTTTATACAAAGGACACAGAGGATGTATATAATAAAAGGGGACGGTCTCTACTTTTTGGACTTTGTGCAGGGACTTTTTGTTCTTTGTGGTAAAAAGATTTAACTACCTAAAAATACCAGAAGCCAGGACGCTTCATCTATATAAAGGGAAAGACAAAAAATGTAGAGGCGAAAGATTTTTCGCCTCTACTATCTTTGAAAAATAATGCTTTGATTTTAATAATATCCCGCAAAAACTTGATTTTAGAATATTATTATGGTATACCAAAAATAAGTATGTATGAAAATTTCGGGTCAGTAAATGTATGTAAAAAAGGAAGGTAAAAAATATATGAGATAATTAGGACTTAAAAGAAGTGCGAATCTTATTATTTGTTTAATCTTTTTGTATGATTTATACCCTTGAAAACATCCGAGGGTATCAAGTGAAGGCTGAATAAGAAAGGAGGCACTCTGAGGTGTAAATAAAATGATGGATAGTAATCATTCTTTTTTATACAGATTAAGTAGACTTTTTAACATAATGTTCTTATCTGGTTTAATTCTATTATTACATTCCTTATGCTTGGGAGCAATACAGATAAGTAATATTTATGAGCTACAGAACATAGGCAATGACCCGTCATATCCGTTGGATGAAGAGTATGAATTGATACAGGACATAGATGCAAGTGAGACTATAAACTGGAATGATGGTGCAGGCTTTGTACCTATAGGTACTTTCCCGTATGGATTTTCGGGAAAATTTAATGGTAATGGGTGTGAAATACGGAATTTGTATATAAATTGCCATGAAGGGTGTGCTGGTTTATTTGCTGTATCTTCTGGAGAGATTTGCAATTTAATTTTAGAAAATACTTGGGTATTTGGGGATAATTCTGCTGGTGGTCTGATAGGGTATAATTTTGGGAAAGTTACACAATGCTATTTCTCTGGCAGTGTGGTAGGTTTTATTTATGTTGGGGGCTTGATAGGGAAGAATGATTGTACTTTTTATGGTGAAGTTAAGCAATGTTATTCTACAGGAATTGTTGCCGGGGTATCCTATGTTGGTGGTCTTGTGGGGAATAATTATGGAGTTATGGTTATACAAAGTTATTCTACAAGTAATGTATCGGGATCTGCAAAAGTTGGGGGGTTGATAGGAGAAAATTTTGGAGTTGTAAAAGAATGTTATTCTGCAGGTAATGCATTTGCTAATAATGATGTTGGGGGGTTGATAGGAGGTGACAAAATTTCTTTGGCTCAAAAGAGTTATTGGGATATTGTGACATCGAGACAGAAAATCTCTTCCGGTGGTGAAGGAAAAACAACAGTAGAGATGAAAAAACAGGCTACTTATATAGACTGGGACTTCAAGAATGTATGGAATATAGAAGAAAATGCGAGTTATCCTTTCCTAAGAGCACTTGGACCTACAAAAAGTCCTCCGCCTGTTGTTATAAAGGATATAAGTAGTTTAAAGGAATTGAATAAAATAGGAAGAGATTGGGATTATCCCTGGAATGGGATATATCATTTGTGTGCGGATATAGATGCGACTGAGACAGAAAATTGGGATGGAGGAAAAGGGTTTAAACCGATAGGGCCGTTTTTTGGTAAGTTTTATGGGCATGGACATATTATACGAAACCTTTATATAAATCGTCTTTGCCAAAAAAGGTCCTATGCAGGTTTATTTGGCATTATTTTATATGATGGAACGGTGCGAGAATTAGGATTGGAGAGTGCTTGGGTGAAAGGGGATAATAGTGTCGGTACAGTAGCGGGTTGGAATTGTGGTATAGTGGCACAATGCTATTCTACAGGTGTTGTATCAGGGTATAAAGAAGTTGGTGGGTTGGTTGGGCATAATATAGGCACAGTTACACAAAGTTATTCTGCGTGTAATGTGTCTATGCTTTGCCGTAAAGGTGAGATTGTAATGGACTTTGGTGGAGTGGTTGGGTTCAATCATTTTATAGTTCAACAGTGTTTCTCTAAGGGTCGCTTTTTAAATAGATCGCTTTTTGGCGGTGTGATAGGTCGCAATATAGGAACAGTTACGCAGTCTTATTGGGATATAGAGACATCTGGGCAAAGTCATATCGGCGGTGGTGAAATGGGCAAGACTACTATGGAGATGAAACAGCAAGCAACATACAAAGGCTGGGATTTTGACAAAGTATGGGGAATAGTTGAAGGAGTAAGTTATCCTTATTTGCGGTGGCAAGGTGGGCCCCTTTCAGAGATGATTTCTATCCCTAATGTGGTTGGTAAAAATTACAATGAAGCGGAATACAGATTAGTTGGAATTGGATTAATTTTAGAAATGTTAATCCAACAGTGTAGTGATACAGTTCCCGAAGGTAATGTAGTCAATCAGACGCCAACCGCTGGACAACAGGTTTTACCAGGAACTCCAATAACCCTCGTAATATCCACAGGACCCTGTCCCGAAGGAGAAGGTATGGCAGAAGGTTCTAATCATTAACGAATGGAGGAAAGTGCCATATCGGAAGGAGAAATGTAGCGGTGAAAAATTTTTTGCTTTTTTATTTTTACATAATGAAAGATTTTTGATTATCATTCTTATGTGGTTTATGATTGTTCAGAGATTTCAAGTATGTTTTTAAGATTATTTTTAATAAGGATTGCGTTATGAGAAAAGTTTTTTGTCTGTTTTTGCTGTTTGTTTTGGGGGGGTTGTTTAACAGTTCGGCTGATGAGGTATGGAAAGCGGGTATTGCTGTATGTGATATAACACCGCCTACGGGTCTTTGGCTGGCAGGTTATGCAATGCGTGACCATCCTGCGGAAGGGGCGATACATCCATTGTGGGTAAAGGCTCTGGCTTTACAGGATGCACCGGGAAAAACGGCAGTAATTGTTAGCAGTGATATACTTGGTTTTACCGCAGAAATGTCTCAGAGGATAAAGCAACAAGTAAAAGAAAAAACAGGTCTTGACACCGGGGATATACTTTTGAACAGTTCGCATACGCATTCCGGTCCTATTGTTGGTGATTCGCTTATTGCTATGTATATTATCTCCGAAGACACGGAGCATCTGGATAAAATTCAACGATATACAGAAGAACTTGAACGAAAAGTTGTGGATACTATTGTTAATGCCATGGAGCATTTAGAACCTGCAAAACTATTTATGGGGCGTGGTGTAGTTCGGTTTGCTGTTAATCGGCGGAATAATAAAGAGGCGGAAATTGAAACTACTTATGATTATAAAGGTCCTGTAGACCATTCTGTGCCTATACTTGTGGTTAAGAATGTTATTGATGATACTATCCGCTCTATGGTATTTGGTTACGCATGTCATTCGACTGTTCTGTCTGGTTATCAGTGGTGTGGTGATTATCCGGGGTTTGCACAGATAGATTTAGAACAAACATATCCCACAGCGAAGGCTCTTTTTGTTGCGGGTTGTGGTGCGGATATAAATCCATTACCCCGAAGAACAATCGCCTTAGCCCAACAATATGGGAAGGAACTTGCAGCAGCGGTTACTCGTGCTATAGAAGATAACCTTCAAGAATTACCGCCTTCATTGAAAACAAGTTATGAAACCGTTACTCTCCCGTTAGAAACGCCTTTGACGAAAGAAGAACTTCAACAAATATCTGATGATACAAAAAAAGCAGAATATATTCGTCGTTCTGCCCGTTATTTGTTGAAGAAATTGGAACGGGGAATTCCTTTAAGAACTTCGTATCCATATCCGATACAGGTGTGGAATATGGGTGGTTTTCCTGTGATTGCCTTAGGTGGAGAGGTAGTTGTTGATTATGCTATTGCTGTTAAACAGCGGATAGAACCGAATGCAATGGTATTGGGTTATTCTAACGATCTGATGAGTTATATCCCTTCTGTGCGAGTGATTCGTGAAGGAGGCTACGAAGGAGATACTTCACAATTGGAATATGAAATGCCTGCTAAATGGAAGGAAGAGATTGAGGAACTTATCCTGAATGCTATTGCTCAAATGTGGGCGAAAATAAAATAGCCACAGATATTCGATCATTGGTATATATGGGACGAATGGGACTATGGGACTGTGGGACGAATGGGACCATGGGACGAATGGGACTGATGGGACTGTGGGACGAATGGGACTATGAGACACATGGGACATAGGGGACTATGGGACGAATGGGGGGAATGGGGCGAAAGATTTTACGCTCTCACTTCCTTATTTTTCTATCTTATTTGTGAATGATATTTTATACTCACTTAATTTTTTTTCTTGTGAGGATGGAGTAGGGCTTCCAGGAGTTGGCGAGTTCTTCGGCTTCTTTGATTTCCTCGGGAGTTAGTCCTGACCAGAAATTCCAGATATTGGGTAGGAGTTTTTTGCGTGTCTGTTCTGCTTGTTGGGCTAATTCTTTGGCTTGTGGATGGTCACTTCCTTCATTTACTAATCGTATTACCAGTGTATAATGTGCATAAGATAATACATAATCTTTTTTTCCTGCCAATCCATAAAGATAAAAATCGCCTAAACGAAGTATTGCTTCTAAATTTCCTTGACTTCCTGCTTTTTCATAACATTCTTTGGCTTTTGTATAACTCTTCTGTATTTCATAGCCGTTTTCGTAAATGTAACCCATTTTTACCTGTGCTTCGGGGAGAGAACTTGCTCTCTGATAATATTCCATAGCCTTTATGTAATTTACAACATCAATTTTCCCGGTAAAATACAAATCTCCAATAGCCATATTTGCTTCATGACTATAAGAACTATAATGATTTTGATATCCACCATAAGAAAGATCGTCTCGTATTACATCATAAAAACATTCGTATGCTTTTTGATAATCTCGTGGAACACCGTCACCTTTGCTATACATCAATCCTAACCAATATTTGCCATCTTTTCCAGATTTCTCAAAGTATTCTTTTGCTTTATTAAAATCCTGTGGAACAGCAATTCCTATATAGTAACATCTACCAATCTCGCAGAGGGCTTTCTGGTCTCCTTTTTCTGCCAGCTTTTGAAAGTATGCTAAACCTTTCTTTTCGTCTTTTTTCATTCCCGGTAGATAACCATACATATATCTATACGCGAGATAAGAGGTTGCTTCTTCACTTCCCAACTCGCTGGCTTCTTCCATATATGCCAATCCTTTATCCCTGTCTTTATTTTCCTTTCCATAGATATATTTACGCCCTAAGTAAAGAAACGCTTCTGGAATTTTAGCCTCCTTTATTTCTTCTAACTGTTCAAGATTTACAGGTTCCCATTCCAGGATTTTTGCCAATAATCTCATATGGTCAAAAACATCATAACCATGATTTAAATCATACATGGCAAGTTGATAAAATCCATACTCAGCTCTATTTTCCTTATCTACAAATTCCGGGTTTATTCCTGATAATATTTCTTGAGTTTTTTCCATCTTATTTAGTCTGTAAAATATTGCGGCTAAGTAGATTTTATAAAGTATGTTTTTGTCATTAACATATTTATAGGCATTTTCTGCAATAGCCAGCATTTTTTGATTAATACTTTCATCTTTTAACTCTGGATTTTTTTGGAGGAGGTGTTCTAACTTACGAATATAAATAACTTCAAGAAAGATATCTTTTTTCAACACGCTTTCGTAACATTCCAAAAACTTATCCATACATATTTCCGTTACTTCATTATTTTTCCCTGTGCTGGCTGAAAAGGCATATAACAACCAATAAATGGGTGTTTGAACTATCCCCTTTTCTGTCTTTTGCATGTCATTAAACGATTGCAGACATAAACCAAAATCCTTTGCATAGAAATTCCTTAAAAGCAACTGAACCATTCTATCTTCTACCAACAAGGCATCGGGTAATTTTGGTAAAATTTGATTATAAAAATAAGGTTTTATTACTTCCATCCATTCTTTTTTAACACTTGAAACAGTTCTTCTAAACTCTTCATTCAGTTCATCAGGCGGGTAACTACACGATTCGTAATTATAAAAACGGTTATCAAACAAACAGCGATAATATAGTATTTTGCTACAATTCATTAGGGAATGACGGGTATCCCTATTCATTTCTTGAAGATTAATCAAAGAATGCACTAATTCAGAAGACGGTTTATCCAGTCGTAAATAGTGTTCCCTTTCTAAAAGGTCTATTCCTTCTGATAGTTTTCCTTTTGCGGTTTTCAATTCGGAAAGGGAGTTGATAATCTCTTGATAAGTATTTTTTATTTCTTCAGGAAAATTAACTTTATCTAAATCAATGTTATTAAGGATATAGGTATATTCTGCTTTTATCATAGAAATGCTTGAAGTAGAACAGATTCGATTGAGGGAAAAGTTGATGAGATTTATTGCTTGCAAAAGGGTCTGATAGTATTCGTTTGTTTTTTCATCGGTTTGGGGTTTTGCTTCATCCGAAAAAACATTTGTGGGAAAAAGAGAAATTGAGATAATCAGAATTAAGCAGACATAACCGTTGTTCCGAATTTTCTCCATATCAGGTCCTTGGGTCTTTTTCTATTATAATGCACATAGGTAGGGTTATTGTCAAATTTTTTAAGGGGGTGCTGGATGTGTTAGACCTGTTGGACAAGTTGGAGTTTTAGACAAATTCCTTTATTTATTGTTCTTCAGATATTCTATTGCCTGTTCTAATACAATGTCTTTTTTATCTACAAAGATTTTCTGTAAATTGTCCGTATTGATAGGAATTCTTATTGTCGGAGCAATTCCACCTTCACCTTTTGCATTGGCTTCAATCTGGACATTTCCATCTTTATCCAGCGAGCGAGCCACTGGATACGAAACGGTGATACCATCGGGCATACGCACATCACCGCCGGGAACACCCATCGCACCTCTTGTATGGCACATTCCAATTATCTGGACATTCTTTTGCTTACTCAAAACAGAAACAAATCCTTCGGCACAGCCTGCAGTTCCATAATCAACAAGGATAACAACCTTCCCCCGATAGCGTATGGGAAATGGTTTAACAACGACCCTATCACCTGGACTTACTTTAAAACTCTTTTCCTTTTTGCTATAAAAAGCAAGGTCTTGTAAAAAGGTTTCCTCCTCAACGAAGTAACCTGCAAATCGTGGAATTAATTCTGGGTCACCACCTGTATTTCCGCGTAGGTCTATGATAATACCGGGCACACCATCACGGACAAAATCGCTAACGATTTTTTGGAATGCTTGTGCAGGAAAGGGGGTGTTGATACTGGGAGAGAAGAAAAGAATACGGACATAGCCGTAAGTTTCTTCCAGTTTTTTCTTCTGTAATGGACTATCCATTGGACCAACACTAACTTTATCCCACACAGGAAGTTGTAAGGTAGCATAGTCGTCTTTTTGTGCTTTTAATTTTGCCACCACAGGTTCCGTTTGTGAGGGGTTTACAAAAGACACTTCTACTTCTGTATCTATCGGAGCCCTACCCATAAGTTTACATTGCTCGTATAATCTGCCTTCGTTTGTTGCTGGCGGATTATCTGCCCATAAAACTGGTGTTTCCAGAACGGCTTGTTCTATCGGCTTGTTATTCCACTGTAAAAGTTTTGCACCGATTTTCATACCTGCTTTGTCCGCGTAACTATTTGGGTGGATATAAAAAACAATGTATTCCCCATCTTCAGTTTTGGTCATTGCAAAGCCATAACCACCACCTATAACCGAAGCACGAATAGATTCATGGGTCTCTATACGGACATTGGCATCGGGTATGGAATACATAAATTCACGGAGGGCAAGATAGTAGCCATCGCGGTTCTTTTTTTCTTTTGCCTGTGCTATTTTTTCCGAATATTTTGACCGCAACTCATCCCAATTTATATTTTTCCACTCTGTATATGGATACTCGCGTTCAATCTGGTCACAAAGCCTATAAAACGCCTTTTTCCATGGTAATAGCCGATAATCCCCTTCACCACTCATCAATAAGGGTATTTTGGGTAAGGGTAAGGGCAATTCGGGTAGAGGCACAGCCACCATAGGGACTTCAATTTTTGTAAGGGGTATGCGTGTTCGTGTGCAACCGACCCATAAAGATAGGACGCAGATAAAAAGGAACAAAAATACTACAATTCGCAGGTTTTTCATAAGTCTAATTCCATTTTTTAATTATTATGTACTTATAATATGTTATGGAAAATTTTCTATTTTCGTTCCAAAATTTTTTATGTTTTGAATGATATTGTATATTATAAAGTAAAAATAAATTTTCTCAAACCTTAATAGGTTATGCCCATTTTAAAAAGAAATCATAGGCATAAGGGGTAGTGTTACTATCTATTCATAAATATGGATATATTTTAATTACACTAACTTAGTCGCGTGCCCAAATTGTTGTCATTCCCATACCACCACCGACGCATAATGTAGCGAGACCATATTTGAGGTTTCTTCGTTTCATTTCATTGAGCAAAGACAATACAATACGGGCACCGGTACAACCAACGGGATGACCTAAAGCGATACCCGAACCATTTACATTAGTAATATCACGATTTAGACCTAACAATTTTTCACATGCGAGATATTGAGCCGCAAAGGCTTCGTTTAGTTCTATCAGTTCAATATCATCTAATTTCATTTTTGCTTTTTCTAATGCCTTCTTTGTAGCGGGCACAGGACCATATCCCATAAGTTCCGGTTCAACCCCGGCTACGGCATATGAAACAAGCCGACCTAACGGTTCCAATCCCCTGCGATTGGCTTCTTTTTCACTCATTAGAACAACCGCACACGCGGCATCATTGATACCAGAGGCATTGCCTGCAGTAACAGTGCCATCTTTCTTAAAAGAAGGCTTTAGAGAGGCTAATTGTTCTATTGTTAAGCCCATACGCACATGTTCATCCTGCTCGAAAAGGGTAACACTTCCTTTTTTTCCTTTAATCTCGACGGGGATAATTTCCTCCTTGAATTTTCCTTCCTTTATGGCTTTTTCAGCGCAATTGTGGGATTTTAACGCTATGGTATCCTGTTCCTCACGGGTAATATGATACTTTTCTGCAAGATTTTCTGCGGTCAGACCCATAATAAGACCGCTCCATGAATCCGTAAGTCCATCCCAAACACCATCTGCAAGTGTTGCATGCTGCAGGCGGATACCCCAGCGTGCTTTATCCACAGTATAAGGGACACGGCTCATAATTTCTACACCGCCTGCTACAGCAATGTCCATATCGCCAAGCATAATTTGCTGTGCCGCGTAAACAATGGCTTGCATTCCTGATGCACAGTTCCGCTGGATGGTAACACCGGGCACCTGGATAGGCAAACCTGCTTTCAAGGCAGCGAGCCTACCTGTCGGTAATTCATCGGTTCGTTGCATGCATTGCCCAATAATCACATCGCCGACGGCATCCGGCTCTACTTTACTTCGTTGAAGGGCTTCTTTTACAACGAGACCTGCAAGGTCAGGCGCCGGGTAATCTTTTAAACTTCCACCGAAAGAACCAATTGCCGTGCGAATACCTGATGTAATAACAATATGTTCCATAATAGTACCTCCTATCCTGTTAGGTTGTATGTTAAATTAAAATTGCCTGCGAAATTCATCTATATTTTCAGGTTGCATTTCCACCTCATTCCAGTAGGTTTCATCCTTAGAAAGCCATTGGCGGTTCAAAGGGTCTTCTTTAAACAAGCGATAAAGGATACCTATGGGAGCGATGACAAGATAAAAAGTAACCAACAAAAAAAGCCGTGTCATTACCCAGTTTAATGCTTCTGCTAATTTCATCCACAGGAAGAAAACAGGTTGCAGGATTTTCGGGAAGAGGATACCTAAAAGAATTAAGGTTCCTCCAATACCCCACCATATATAAGGTATCCCAATAAAGCCATGAATAGCCCAGCGTAAGGCACCGATTATGATAAAAACGGCACCAACAAGCAAACCAAATTTACGCTGTTCTTTTTTGTCGGTATAATCCATCTTTAAAGCCATATTACTTAATCCAATTCAAATTCTTTTTTCCAGTCCACTTCATCTTTCCACGGTTTTTGTTTTGTTTTATCCAGAAGGAATGAACCCATGCAAAGGTAATCCATATTGGTTCTCATAAAGCAAGTATATGCTTCTTTAGGTGTGCATACGATAGGTTCACCCCGAACATTAAAAGAGGTATTGATAATAACAGGACACCCTGTTTTTTCATAAAAGGCTTTTATCATGTCATAATATCGCGGATGGTCTTCTCGGCGAATGGTCTGTATACGAGCAGAATTATCCACATGTGTAACCGCAGGAATGTCCGAACGAATTACCTTTAATTTATCAAATCCTGTGGCTTTCTTTTCTTCCTCTGTGAGTTCACGCAGGCGTTCTTTTCGAACATTCGCAACCAACAACATATACGGACTTTCTACGCCATTTAGTTCAAAATACTCATCGGCATGTTCGTATAATACGGTAGGAGCAAACGGACGAAACGATTCACGGAATTTTATTTTAAGATTTAGCACAGATTGCATTTCCCGAGAACGGGCATCACCCAAAATACTTCTTGCTCCCAAGGCACGCGGACCGAATTCCATTCGCCCCTGAAACCAACCCACCACCTTCCCTTCATCTATAAGTTGAGCAACGCGTGTTGCAATCTCTTTTTCTGAAAGTTTTTCGTAAGGAATGTTTTCCTCTTTTAGGAACTTTTCAATATCCTCATCGGAAAACGAAGGACCTAAGTAACTGGCTTTTTGTCGGCGTGAGTGGGCTATGCGTTCTTTGCCATAGACTTGATGCCACGCCAATAAAGCACAACCTAACGCATTGCCTCCATCACTGGCACAGGGCTGTATCCAGATTTCCTCAAAAGGTCCTTCCCGCAACAATCTACCATTTGCCACACAATTAAGTGTAACACCGCCGGACATGGCTAACTTTTTCAAACCTGTTTCTTTATACACATGTCTTGCAATTTTCAGGACAATCTCTTCCGTAACGATTTGTATGGATTTTGCTAAATCCATTTCCCTTTGTGTAATCTTTGATTCCGGCTTTCGTGGAGGACCACCAAAAAGTTTAGCAAACCGATTGTTAGTCATTTTCAAACCGGCACAGTAATCAAAATATTTCAGATTGAGGCGGAACGAACCATCCTCATGTATATCCACAAGTTCTCTCTTTATCACATCTACATACTTCGGTTCTCCATAAGGAGCCAGCCCCATCAATTTATATTCGCCACTATTTACTTTGAAACCTGTAAAATAGGTAAAGGCAGAATAAAGCAATCCTAAGGAATGTGGAAAACGAATTTCCTTTAATAACTTTATCTTATTCCCCTGACCGATACCATAGGCAGATGTCGCCCATTCTCCAACGCCATCTAAAGTGATGATAGCACTTTCTTCGAAGGGACTTGGATAAAATGCGGACGCTGCATGGGATAGGTGATGTGTTGAAAATAATATTTCTCCTTCATAATTCAATTCTCTTCGAATGGTTCCTCGCATGTTTAATTTTTCAGAAAGCCACGAGGGCATTTGAACAAAGAAAGAGGATATACCCGCAGGAGCAGTGCCGAGATAGGTCATTAGCAATCGTTCAAATTTTAGAAAAGGCTTATCGTAAAAGGCGATACAATCAATATTGGATATTCCAATATTTCCTTCTTTTAAGCAATATTCAATCGCATTTTTGGGAAAGCGCGGGTCATGCTTCTTTCGTGTAAACCGCTCCTCTTGTGCAGCGGCGATAATTTCGCCATCAATAAGTAATGCTGCGGCACTGTCATGATAAAATGCAGAAATTCCGAGTATCTTCATTACCAGTCCTTATAAAAATTCTGTAAGAATATTACTGATTATTCATGCCGTTTTGCAATAAGATAATATAATAACAAAAAAATTCTTGACTTTTTTCTTCTATAATTTGTATATTGCATATATAATTTCTTTTAATACAACCATTGATATGATTAAATTTGTTTTGTAATCATGTGGGAGCAGGAAATATGTCCGATGAAAGAAACAACGAAAACAGGATAGCAGAAGGTCTTGTAAAAGGTGAGTATATCACTCAGGAGGAGTTAGAAAGGGTCCGTGAACGAGAAAAGACCAGCGGTGTTCCCTGGCATAAACAACTTATTCAGATGGGAAAGGTTACCTTCTCGGTTATTGAGGATGTCCTCCGCTATGAATGGCATTCGAAGGATACACAAGAAAAGCATAAATCTTTAGGTATGGCTCTTCTTGATGATGGTGTAATTACAAAAGGGCAGTTAGAGGAAGCACTTCGGGTGCAGAAGCGAACGAACCGTTTGTTAGGAAATATTCTTCTCGAACTTGGGTATGTCACCAGAGAAGATATAAGCAAAACACTTGCAAAACAACATAATCTTGAATATGTGGATATACGAACGGTAAAACCAGACCCTGCCGCATTGAACACGATTTCAGAGGCTCTGGCTCGTCGTTATCAAGTACTTCCTATATATGTTGAAGGAGATAAAGTGAGCGTTCTTATCTCTACACCACAGAATGTTCAAAAGACAAAGGACTTATCTGTACTCACCGGAAAACGAATTTACCCTATGTTAACAGCGGTTGAGGATATGACGGCTGTTATAGAAAAGTGGTATCGAGGAATAACATCGGTTAATGAAAACAATAATGTAGATGTGAAGCCTGTAATGAAAGAAGTAAAAAGAGTGGAGAAAGTAGAAGAACCCAAGAGAAAGGATAAGGCTATGGATGCTGATGTGAAAGTAAAGAAGGTTGAGGTGAAAAGCAATGAAGTAGATAAAAGATTTGAGCAGATAGCGAAAGAAGCATCCGGGACATCTGCTATTAATACGGTGAAAACAATTCTTGAAGGTGCGGTGAAAGCAGGGGCAACGGATATTCATCTTGACCCTCAGGAGCCCGAAATGCGTGTTCGTTATCGTATTGATGGTATATTACACGATGTTATGAGCATTCCTCCTTCTATGCAAAACGCCGTTGTATCCCGTGTAAAAATACTTTCTGACCTTGACATAACAGAAACAAGACATCCACAGGATGGACACATGAACCTTGAAGTTGAAGGAAGAGAACTGGATATAAGAGTTGCAACATTACCTACATTTTTAGGTGAGCGTGTTGTATTGCGATTGTTAGACCAATCGGCTGTTTTATCAGGGATTGGCGACTTGGGTATATCGGAGAAAGAACAAAGCCGCCTTATAAAACTTATTGCACAACCTTATGGCATGATACTTGTCACAGGACCTACGGGGAGCGGTAAAACAACAACCCTCTATGCGGCGCTAAACCAGAAGAATGTTATGACTGAAAGTATCGTTACTCTGGAAGACCCTGTAGAATATCAGTTATCTGGCATTAATCAGGTTCAGATAGACCCAGATATTAATGTTACATTTGCGAATACTTTAAGAGCCGCTTTGAGACAGGATGTAGATGTTATCCTCGTGGGAGAAATACGCGATACGGAAACAGCACACATAGCCATAAGAGCTGCAATGACAGGGCATCTTGTATTCAGCACGCTTCATACTAACGATGCACCTGATGCTATTAATACGTTAAGGAATATGGGGATACCTTCCTACCTCATTTCAAGTGCATTAACAGCAGTTATTGCCCAAAGGTTGGTCAGGAAGATTTATGAAGAATGCAAAGTTCCCTATAAACCAAGCACTTCCATACTTAAAGAAGTTGGATTGCCTACAACTGTGAAAACTTTGTATCACGGTAAGGGATGTAATAATTGTTATCACACTGGATATAAAGGAAGAACGGGGATTTTTGAAATATTAGAAATTACACCACAAATTAGGAAGTTAATTGCAGAAGGTGCTACTCCTGAAGTTATTGCACAAACGGCAAAAATGAAAACAATGGCAGACCATTGTAGAGAAAAAATTAAAGAAGGTATTGTTACGCCTGAAGAATTTTTAAGAGTTGTAAGGCTATAATTTACTATGGAAAAGTTGTTACTTTCTTGTGAATTTTTTTATTTTTATTAACAAAATACTAACATGAAAATTTTTTATTTTTTACTTTTGTGGAAAAGATAAATTTATCAACAAAAAAATTCATAACATATCAACAATAAAAAGTTGCTTTTGAATATGAAAAAAGGATAATCTTTTATAGTTATCCACAAATAAACATATACTACTGTTACTACTACGATATTTTTAAATATAATAAGAAGTAAGAAGAAGAAAGTAACTGTTGGAGGAAAAATATGAAAATAACAGTAAAACAGGAAAAATTAAATGAAGCATTATCAAAGGTGAGAAACGCAGTTCCTGCAAAATCATCATTACCAATTCTATCTTCTATTTTAATAACTGCAGAAGATGGTTTATTAAAATTAACAAGCACAGATTTACGGATGACTATTGAGCAAGAGTTAGATGAATGTGAGATAGAAGAAGAAGGAAGGGTTACATTAAGGGCTCATCTATTTTCGAATTTGCTTTCTAATTTACCAAAAGGTGATGTGATTATTAAATCTATGAGTGAAACTTCAGTAGTAGTTAAGAGTGGTCGGACAGAAGTGAAATATGTAACAATGCCTCCCGATGAATTTCCACCTGTAATGTTTGTAGATGATGTGGAACCTATAGTTATTTCGGAGTCATTGTTGTTGGATATGTTTCGTAAGGTAGCGTTTGCAGTGTGTACTGAGGAATCAAGATATGCGTTGACAGGGGTTTTGTTTGAGATAAATGGTGGAAATCTTACTGTGGTTGCAACGGATGGGAAGAGAATGAGTCTTAGGAGAGAAAGGGAATGTGTACCTGTAAAAAGGAATGTTCGTATAACGATACCGGAGAGGACGGTGAAGGAACTAATGAGCCAGATGGATGGGACAGGAGATATAAAGGTGTTTGATGGTGAATCAAGGGTATCATTTGTGTTTAATAAAACAAGGTTAACAAGTAGTTTGATAGAAGGGACATTCCCGAATTATGAAGTTGTTATACCAAGGGATTATAGTAAGCATGTAATAATAAAGGCGGAGGAGTGGAAATCCGTTTTGAGGAGGGCGGAAGCGATGAAGTTTATGTCTGTGAAGGTTCTTGTCCAGAAAGGTCGTATGGATATAGAGGTTCAAAATCCAGAAGTTGGTGAATTTTCAGATACAGTAGAAGTTGAATATGAAGGAGATGAAGTTAAAACAGGATTTAACATTGAATATTTGGTAGATATTGTTGACCATATAACATCAGATAAATTAGTAATGTCTATGAAAGATGGAGGTAGTCCTTGTGTTATAAAGCCATTAACTCCTGAGGCGGAAGGAGATGAGAGATATATAAATATTATAATGCCTGTGAAATTATAGTATTTGTGGAAAACTTGTGAATAAAGTTAGTTTTATTTGTTTCTTTATTAAAATCTCTACTTATTTTAGTTAAGTTTTTTATTTATAAGTCTTTATTTATGCATATTGTAGATGATTTTTTGATTGTTTTTTGATTTATTAACAGTGTTTGTGGAAAAATTGTTAATAATTTAATTGAAAAGAAGGTTTGGCAGATATGAAAACGGTTCTTGTTGTTGTTGCTCACGGAGATGATATGGAGTTTATGTGTGCAGGGACGGTGTATAGATGGATGAAGGAGTACAATTTTCCTGCTTATGAACTCATATTAACAGACAATAGGAAGGGAACATATACATTAAAGGAAAGTGAGATTATTATTAGGTCAAAGGAGGAGGCGATTGAAGCAGGTAAGGTGCTTGGGTTAAGGGAGGTAAGGTTTGGTAATTTTATAGATGGAGAATTGGAAGATATACCAAGAAAACATATAAGAAATATTATTATAGATATGATAAGGGAAGTAAAAGCGAATATAGTTTTAAGTTGGGACCCTTTTGCTGCTGGAGAGGACCATCCAGATCATAGAGTTACAGCAATGGCAACATACGAGGCTATATCTTTTAGTAGCAATCCAAACTTTGGGACACCAGGAATTTATCCACCTCATTTTGTTTCGGAAGCGTATTGGTTTGCTAAAAAGCCAGAGAATGCATTTACCTTTGTTGATATTACAGATAGTATTGATAAGAAAATAGAATCTTTGTTAAAGCACGAAACACAAATGGAACTTACATTTGATTCAATAAAGTTGGAGGCGGAAACATTAGGTATTGATATATCAGGTTTTGCGAATGTAGATAGAGATGTAAGAAATCAAATCATTGCAAATGCAGTAAAGGACTATACCGCAGAGAAGGGGAAAGTTCCTGGTTATAAGCACGCAGAACAGTTCCGCTATGAAAAGTTTGGAATGATAGAGATGGTATTGGGTCAGGAAATAATAAAGCCGGAATTTCCGCCGATAAATGTGTAGAAGAAGAAAGAAAGTAAATTACTAAACTCACCTGTTTTTTAGCAATTCAAGTATCTTCTTTGCATTTACCAGTTCTGCGTTCATTTTTAAGGCTTTTTCTGCATACTCCTTTGACATTTCATAATTGTCCATTTTGTAGAAGAGAAAAGCAATATTACTATATATTTCTGGGTCTTGATTAGAGATTTGCAGTGATTTTTCGAATAGAGAAAGAGCCGCATTATATCTGCCTAAGTAAAGATAGGAAGATGCAAGGTCATTATAGGGCCCTGCTCTTAAAGGATAAATTTCTATCGCCTTTTGTAGGTGTGGAATGGCTTCTACATATCGTCCCTGTTTAACTAATGAACTACCTAAATTACAAAGTGCTATATAGCTATTGGGTTCATACTTCAAAGTAGTTCTGAAAAGTTTTTCACTATTTTCCCATACAGAAGCATAAGATATAGAAATCACGGAAAAGACGATAACTATCAGGGTCAAAATAATATTGGATATTTTATAGGTTTTCATTTTAACTTCGGATAGAAATGTGCAGATTAATATACACAAGCCTATATGCGGTATATATGTAAAACGGTCTGCTATAAGATGGTCTCCGAATGGAATAAATCCAATCACAGGAACCAGAGGCAATAAGAAAAAAGCAAGTGAAAGTAGGTTTTTCTTGTATTGTTTTCTTATCAAAATCCAGGTCGAAATGAAAAGCAAAACTACAATTGCAGAGACTATAACAATGTCAAGCCTATCATATACAGGAATACCTTTGGTATAACCAAAAAAAGGGTAATATTCGGCTCCATAAGGGATGTGCAAAGTTGTAGGGAAAAAGGTAAGGATGAAATAAAGAGATAAAGAAACAATTATCCGTGATACTTTTTCTTTTATAGTTATAGATACAGGTATAATTGCTTCCTGCTCCGAATGGATGGTTATAAATATAAGGAATAAAGAAAAAACAAAAAAGGGGACATAAGATAGAAGTTTTTTTATAAGAGGGAAATTTTCTTTCTTTAATAACATGAAATCTATAACAGGAAGAAACAAAGGGAAAACCATACTTATAGGTTTGGACATAGCAGAACAAAGAAAGAAAAGGAAAGAAAGCAGGTAAAATTTCTTTTTTCTTGTCTCTATCCAATTAATGTATTCCAACAACATGAGAAGAAGAAAGAGAGTGCAGAGTAGGTCTTTTCTGCTGGCTATCCATGATACGGTCTCTACACGCATTGGATGGATAGCGAACAGGCAAACAGATAGGAATTGCACGAATCTGTCCCCAGTAATTTTACAAAGAAATCTCCACAAAAGGAGTGAGTTAATAATATGAATTAAAATATTTATCGCATGGTGTCCACCTGCTTTATTACCAAATAAATGTGTGTCTATTCTATGAGATATTTTTGTTATAGGTGCCCAGAAACCATCATCAGTGGAGGTCATAGCCCACGATAAAAAAGAGTATGTCCATACACTTCCCTTTTCCGCTTTGGCGACAGTATACAGATAATCATCATAATAGATAAAATCAAAATATACTACCTGCCCAAATACAGATATAACAATTGCAATCAGAAAAGCATTCCATGTAGGACATTTTGAATGGGGATGTGTCATCAGGGATTTGATACCCGAAATTATGCCTACATCTTTCTGGATGCTACATGAATTTGAATCGCAATCCATAGTCATCTTTAAATGAGATTTTCGGTATACTTTTCCCAGAGTTTTAAAAATTTCTGATACAGGGTCTCACTGTCTCTGCTTTCCGCTAACGATATGATATTTTCTTCTTTGTTAAGAAAAGCACCAATCTCGGACATAATATTTAGATGTTCTTCTACATTTTCTTTTGGAGCGATGATGAAAAAAAATACTCGGCTCAATTTTCCATCAAGAGAGCCATAAGCGACGCCTTCGGGTGAAACAAGTATACCTACAATGAAATCGTTAATACCCTCCACTCTACAATGGGGCAGGGCAAGCCCACGGGTCAATGCGGTTGAACCTAACATCTCGCGTGCCTGTAAAGCTCCAGCGATAAAATGTTTTAATGTTTCAGAGTTTTCACTACCGATAGAGGCGAGTTCTGCTATCTTTTCGATTACAGAATGTTTAGAGAGAGGCTCACGATATACACAAACAGTAGTTGGTTTTACATATTTTCTTAAATCTACAGACATAATTAAGTGCCAGCATATATTTTTTTAATTGTTCTTTGTCTACACCTATTATAAACGATTTAAAAGAAAAAAGTTTTACTAAAAACAATTATTATATGGAATTATAAAAATTTTGCTAAAGTTTATATAAATTATGCCGATAAAATAGATGAAGGATATGTAGAAAACTCAAGGATGAGGCTTATGAACATTATGATGGAAAATATAATAACAGGGATTGTAAAGCCAGTAAGCGGGCTGACAGGAAAAGAGCAGAAATTAGAAGAACCTGCAGTCCGTAAGAATGAGAATGCAACTTCTGCCCGCTACGAAGAGGGAGAACTTCCCATCGGGTTAGGTGTTGTTCCCATTATACCAACGGGTTCCATTTTTATCCCGCGGGAATTGGTTCTGCCCAAAGAAGAGAAGCCATTAGAGGTTGAGGTAATTCCTTCTAATAATCAAGCACTCCTACCGCAAAAGGTAGAAAAGAAGCAGGAAGAACAGAAATCCGAACAAGCACCTGCATCTGAACAAGATGTAAAAATTGAAACCCCGAAAGTGGCAGAAAAAGACAATCATTCATTAGATATATTAGTGTAATTAATCCCCTTTGAAAAATTAATACCCCAAGATTTTTCAAAGGGTTTTTTATTTGTATTTTAGAAAGTTTTCTTTTGTTGGTCTAAGACTTTTCGAATTCGACGGGCAAGGTCGCGGGCTACGATGGGCTTCATCACGATTTCGTCAATTCCTAAACGGGATAATTCTTCGGATGAGAATTCTCCGCTGAAACCTGTGAAGAGAATTACAGGTATATCGGGACGAAGTTCTTTAACCCATCGTGCTAAAACTTCACCGGACATTTTGGGCATTGCTTGGTCTGTTACGACAAGGTCAAAACGGTCCGGGTTTTGTGTAAAGACTGCTAAAGCAGCTAAGGCATTTTGGCATACTTCAACATTATATCCCCATTGGGTTAGTACTCTTTTTCCTAATTTACAAACAGATTCTTCATCATCTACAAAGAGGATACGCTCTTGTCCTTCTAAGGGTTCTTCATCTTGCTTTTTCTCAAGAACAATAGGATTGTCAATTCGCGGGAAATAAGTGTAGAAAGTGGAGCCCATTCCTGGTTTGCTTTCTACAATAATAGTTCCTCCGTGTGCCGTTACGATACCATGCACAACAGCTAATCCCATACCGGTTCCTTCGCCGGGCTTTTTTGTAGTGAAGAAAGGGTCAAAGATACGCTCTAAAATAGGGGGTTCCATCCCATGTCCGTTATCGCGCACGGTTAATTTTACATAGGCTCCAGGTTTTAGTTTGGGATGGATTTGTGAAGCATCGCTATCTAAGGTAACATCCCTCACTTCCACTTCCAATTTTCCACCTTTGGGCATTGCCTGAATGGCATTGGTGCAGTAATTCATTACAACTTGATGTATTTGTGAGGGATTGCCCATAATTGCTCCGGAATGAACATCTACATTATCAATAATATCAATGGTAGGTGAAGTCGTTGCTCTAAGGAGTTTCAGGGCTTCCCGTGCAATAACATGTAAATATAAAGGACTGCTTTCTTCGCCGGTTTGTCGGCTAAATGTTAGAATCTGCTTTACAAGGTCTTTTGCACGATGTGCCGCCTGTAATACCTCTTTCAGGTCTTCGTGTAGAGGTGTTTTTTTAGGCACTTCATTGATGGCCATGTCTGTTAGACCGATGATAACGGCTAACAGATTGTTAAAATCGTGAGCAATTCCTCCTGCTAAAACGCCTAAACTTTCCAATCGCTGTGAATGTTGAACCTGTTGTTCAGCCCTTCTGCGTTCTTCTTCTTCCTGTTTTTGGATGGTTATATCTTTTATGGAACCTAATATTCTGTAGGCTTCGCCTGTCGCATCAGGTAGGACAACACCCTGGTCTTCTACATAACGATAATCACCACTTTTATGTCGCAATCGGTATTCTACACGAAATTTTCCAATCTCCTGTTTTGCTACTTCAATATGTGCCTTGACACGCGGTAGGTCTTCAATATGGATATGGTCCATCCATCGTTGTAAATTGATTGTGTCTAATTCTCGCAGGAGGTAGCCTGTTACCTGAGTTACGGCTCCTCCCCATTTAACTTTACCCGAATGGAGGTTGCAGTCATAAATCATCATACCGGTTTGTGCGGCTAAAATACGATAGCGAGAAATACTTTCAGAAACACGCTCTGAAGTGATGCTTTGCGTGTCTTCTAAAGGTTGTCCTATGGCGATGATGCAGGGCTGGTTGTCTGTATTAAAACTCTGTGCTTGAACTTCTATCGGGATTTGTCTGCCGTCTTTGGCTAAAATTACAGTTTCAAAAGATACCTGCTGATGTTGGAGAATAGTTTCAATTCTGCCCTGTATTCCATCAATGCGATTTTTAGGAATGATATCCCGAAGGCGGAGTTGGAGAAACTCTTCGCGTGTAAAACCGGTCATTCGAAATACAAAATTATTGGCATCCAGGAAACGACTTTCCCGTATATTGTCGTTCAGCTCAAAGATTAATACCGGATTACTGCAATTATCTAATAAGAAGCGGTTTAAAGAATCGTATACAAACAAGGCACGGGACCGCTCTTCTGCCAGTTCCATCAATCTACGGTTCGTTTCCCAGAGTCCCACTTCTGCTTGTTTCATTCGTAGCAAGATACGAATGCGGGTTATCAATTCTGTTATATCGCAAGGATACATTAGAAAGTCATCTATCCCCGCAGCCATCAATTCCCATCGACGTGAGGTAGATATATCGTAATTGACAATAAGCAATATAGGGATTTTTGAAGTGTTTAGGGAGGTTTTCCAATACCGGCATAATGTAAGACAGGATTCATCTCCGAGAGTGCAATCAATAATCAAACAATCCGGCACAAAGACCTTTATATAGTCCATCACTTCTTTTACAGAATATACGCGGTCAATGTGGCATTCGGGAAGATGTTCTAATATTGCTGGGAAAAGGGATTGATGAGGTCCTTGTTGAGGTTGAACAGAAAGCACACGATACAATTTAGATGAAAATGGCGTATTTTCGGAAGAAGTATTTATGGAACTTCCGCTATTATCTACCTCAGAATTTTCTGCTTCTTCTAATTCTGATAGGGATTCTTTTTCTGTTGAAGGTTTCTTTTTCATAGGCACTCGTGATTAAAATATAACTAATAATAGTTTATATTAATATATCTTGTTAAAGGAAACAGCGTGAGAAAAAAGTTAATTCAAATAATAAAATATACCGCCATCAGCATTGTTGTTTTCTTATCTATAATTATTATATCTGTTTTCGGCGTTTGGTCACTATTTTTAATAAAAGACTCTGTATCTTTTAAACCCACAAAAAATATTTTCATTAAGTTATCAGGTCTCTCTATTTTTCCTAATATTTCTCTAAAAAATATTTCTGTTCAATTGAATGATTATAACACAGATTTAGAGTTTCAAAATATTCAGATACAATTATCTTTAAGAAAGCCACAAAAGTTATGTGTTTCCATTGAATCGTGTAATATTCATGTTGATACAACATCTCCATTTTCAAATAAACTGAAGGAAGAAAGGAAAACCAATCAAGAAACGAATGTTCCTAATTTCCAATCTTTTTTTACCTATCTACCTCAAAAGTTGTTTGTTAAGAATATTTCTATGTTTGTTAATAATCACGAAAGGACATTGTTTGTATCAGGTATTCCACTTACTATTGACAAAGCCCAAAACCTTATTTCCCTTTCCTCTACGGGTGCTATTATGGAAGTTACCTATAATGGGCAGAAAGAATCGCTTACAGGTACGGTGGATATACATTACCAACTCCAGAAGGAGTCTCAAGAAATAGGAATGAATATCCAGTTCGCACCTTATATGCTTGCACAGGGAAAAGTAAACTTTGATAACTCTATGCAAAGAGTGAATATAGAAGATATGTCCTTGTCCCTTGATGAAAATGTATCTCAATCCTTGTCGCCGTTAATCTATTCTATGTTTTCTTTACCTGTCGACTGGCAAAAAATTCAGGTATCCCATCTTCAGGGTAGTGTTTATTATCAAGGTGCTCGGTGGATACCTGAGAATATTAACGGGGAAATGTTCTTTTCTTCATTAACAATAGGTGATAAAGAAAAACCATGGCTCCGATATACTTCTGAAATACATATCCATTCTCAATACAAGGAAGATGAGAAAGCAACCGAAGTGGTAATGAATAGCGATAAAGCCCCTGTATGGAAGATGAACTGGAAATATAATCATGTTAACCAGAATACCTATTTAGATTTTTCTTGTGGGACTATACAAGGGAAAACTATTCAGGAGGTATCCCCTTATTTATACAATACACTATTACTCAAACAAATAGAGCCTTTTTCTGTAGAATGTTCTTTGGCGCTTCAAGGGATTTTACCTGTTCTGGAAGGGAACACTCAGGGGAAACTATCAATTCCTAATATAGATAGTATCCGACTTAATAGTGATGTAAAATTTATTGCGGATAATAAGGGTTCTAACCAAATAAAATGGTCGGGTGATGTGAATGTCCTCTCCTATCCTATTCATTTTTCGGCTGAATGGATTCCTTTTACCACTTTTATTTCGCATATTCAAACAGAGAAGTTTCCAGCAAAATTTATACAGTTGTTAACTCCTTCCTTAGTAAAGAAGGCATTAGAAACAACACTTGCAGATATAGAAGTGGATATAAAAGGGAAGGAATGGAATAAGGTAGACTTACAATTCAAAGGGGTGTTATCACCAGAAAAAGAGGATGAAGAATATCTACCTATTGTGCCGTCGGAATTTGGTTTTCAGGGAATAATTCAGAACTTGGAAACGGTTGTGGGTGCTTTTCGGCTCTCCTCCGAGAATTCTACTGATTTTGAATTAAATCCTTGCAAATTATATATGTTTCCAGTATCGTTAGAAGGGGATATGAAAACAAAAATTTATCTTTCGACCCTTTCTTCGGAATTCCTTCCTTTTTATATTCCGGGCAAAGCGGAGTTTCATGGGAAACTTCATTGGAATGGAAGTTTGAGAATTAAAATACAGGGGTCAGGTTCTGGAGAAGGTTTAGGCATAGGTGGATATATGCTTCCAGAAGGAATTCCTTTATGTTTTAATACGGATATAACTGGGGATTTTTCGGATTATACATTTGAGATTGAGAATTTAATGTTGGGATTTAAGAATTGTGAACTGGCAAAAATTCAAAAAGGCAGGATACTCCTGACTTCGGATAACCCCAACCTTGCTGTAAACATTCAAAATCTGGATGTTAAAGGAACTTTTAACGATTTACAGGATTGGGGAATTTCGCAAGAGAGCCAGGGAACTTATTATCTCTCTTTGAAAAATTTTGAATATAAAGATAATCAGGTCAAAAATGGAGAGATAGAATGGAATGTGAATATCTCAAAATTGGGCATACCTGCATGGCAAATACAGGTAAATAATTTTGTATCACAATTACAGCCTCAAAATTTAAGGAATACAGATTTAGCCGTTGATATAAAAATAGATGAGATTGCCTTACAGAAAGTGAAGATTTCTCAAATAGAAAATAGTTTGCGATTAAAATTCCTACCTCCCGAAATAGAAATAACCCGCATGAATGGAAATTTATGGAAAGGCAAATTGGATACACAAGGGATTGTTCAGAAAAAAGAGGGTTCACTTATAGGGAACATTGCGGGTGAATATGCAGGTGTTGATTTGTCTCAATTTACTGCGGAAGTTCAACCTCCATGGGTCAATCTTTCTGGACGGGCTAATGGTAATTTTGATGCAAATATAAATTTTACGCAGGGACAACTTGTCGAGGGGAATTTTAGTCTTCTATGTCCCGAGGGATTGACCATTAACCGTGATGTTCTTCTTCGATTAATTTTATATTTACAGAATGTTAGTATCGTTCAAAAGCAATTAGAAAAATTATTAGGAAAAGAAGACCCGAAACCGTTTACCAATGGAGAATTGACCGTAGGATTTAAGGATAATCAAGCAACCGTTTCATTACTTTTAACAACGCCCAACATGAATTTAGCACCTATTTTCTACATCAACGCCGATTGGAAAACGCTCTGGTCTCTCATCACTACACCCTCCGATGTCCAGATAGACATCAAATAACAAGAATCTTTATAGATTATAGGTAATACCTACTTTATTCTTTATTTAAGTTTGAGTGGGAATGTAAACTGGATTCATTATCCGAGAAAATATAAACCTGTTACCTATGTTTTATTTTTTATAGAATTGGAGAGGTAAAAGCAGAGAATTGAAGGTAAAAAGCGCTGTTTTTTCTTACCGCTCCTATTTAGGTTTATAATTTTGAAACATTAAGGAATGATTTTTTAGAAAATTCTCTTTATTATTTTTCCTTGCGAATTTCGCAGGATAATTATGAAAGGAAGTTTGCTTGGAAGGTAATGGGTAGCACAGCCAAAACAGAGGTCATAGGCTCTAAAAGCCATTTCTATTTTATTGAGCAGTTCCTCAGTAATACTCCCATCCCCATTTTTCATTAACTCCTTTGCAGATTTATCTATACTAAGAGATATTCTCCCCGCGTTATTTTGTGTAGCCACGATGAGGTTGACTTTCCTAAGTAAACCTTTTGAGTCTGTTTCATAATGGTGGAATAAAGTGCCTCTAGGGGCTTCAACTGCTGCAATTCCAATTTCTCCCACTTTAGAAGGAATATTTCTCAAATCTTTTCCCGTTATCTCAGGGTCATTTACAAGTTCTATCATTCGTTCGCTTGCATATATTATTTCAATAATCCGTGCCCAATGAGTAGCAAGTGTGTAATGCACCGGTTTACCTAAAGTTTTTATATACTCTTCATAAGCCTGTTGTGCCTTAGGAGTAGCCATACTTTCACATGCGTTTAATCGCCCAAGTGGGGCTACGCAATAAATTCCACTGTCTATGCCATCTTTGAAGCCTTTCCAACCAACATTTTTAAGATAGCAAAACTTTATATATGTCCAAGGCTCTACATGTTCACCTATATGGTTTCGGTATTCCCGAGGGTCGAATTTTACATACTCTTTTCCATTTGGGTCTACAACCCTTATCATTCCGTCGTAAAAGTTTACTCTATTTCCAGAGTCTACCATCCCCATATAGTAAGTCTGATGAGTATATGCCGGAGAAGTAACTAAATTTAAATACTCGTGGTTTTCAAGTATGATTCGCTTAAATGTGTCAAGAGTAAAAAGGGCAAATTCTAAGTTATCCTGAGCCAATTGCTTAATTTTTGATAACTCATCTTCATCAATACCTTTAGCCACTCCACCTGGTAAACCTAATACGGGATGTATTACTTTACCCCCTAAATAAGAAATAAGTTCCCGATTTCTCTTTCGAATAGAAATTAGTTGTTTTGCAATATCAGTTCCTACTTTTTGAATTACACCAATTACATTTCTTAATTCTTTTGGTGCGCCGGTGCCAACAATAAAATCAGGACCTCCGAGAATGTAGAAGTGAAGAGCATGGTCTTCAAACATAAATGCATTGTAAACGAGTTCCCTTATTTTTTTCGCAGTAGGAGTAGACTCTACATTAAATAATTTATCAAGCGTCTTTGCACTTGCTATGTGATGTGCGGTTGGACACACACCACAAATTCTCGAAGTTATTTGGGGCATATCTTCCGGAAGTCTACCTTCACAAAATTTTTCAAAACCTCTTAACTCAGGAATCTGTAAATATGCTTTTTCGACATTTTTATTATCATCAAAAAATATTTCTATTCTTCCATGCCCTTCTAAACGAGTAATCGGGTCAATAGAGACTTTCCTTTTTAGTTGTTGTTCCATACTCTATATTCCCCTCTCAAGTTTTCCTTTTAATAAACTTTTTGAAAGATGATATCTATAAAAAGTGCCTACAGGGTCTATTATTTGTGCATAGTTTTTCTCTATTTCCTCTTCGTTTTTTCCACTGGACAACGATGCAAACATAGATACTGCTTTTGCGCCAAAGTCTACTATTCTCGATGTGGGACCAGTACATCCTGTACAAGGCATATTTCCATTTATACATAGAGCCTCGCAGCCACCACGAGTTACGGGACCCAAGCATAGAAACCCTTGAGCCAATAAACATTTTTCAGAGTCCACAAGATTTTCACAAATCCTTTTATATTCTGTAATCGAAAGGTCTGTGGGTTTAGAGTCTTTTCTCGGGCATTCTTCACAAAGGGCTATGTCCGGTAGTAATGTAGAACCTGCAGCTGGCAAATTACCACCGAGTAATGTATTTACAGCATTAGCTATTAATTTCGGTGTTGGAGCACAACCCGGCAGGTAATAATCTACCGAAATGACCTCATCTAAAGCCCTTACCTGGTTATAAAATTTAGGTAATTCTAACTGTTTTCCATTATTATCAGCAGATGTAGTTTGAGGGAGCAATTTAGTATCGTTATCAACAGTTGGAGACTCAATATAAACATCATTTAAAACTTCAAACTTACTGTAGAGGTTAGCAAGAGCAGGAATGCCACCAAAACAGGCACAAGAGCCAAAGGCTACAATTAAATGGGACTTTTCTCTCAATAAATGAGCAATTTCTTTTTGTTCGGAGGTTCGAATTGCCCCATTAATAAATGCAATATTAATTGATTTATCTGGTAATGCTTCCACATCTCTCTTTTTAAAGTCCATGGCAACTGGCCAAAATACAATGTCTACTAACTTTACAACTTCAAGTATATCTTCTGCCAAATCAACTACTGCTTCTTCACAACCTCCACAAGAAGCACACCAATAAAATGCTACTTTCGGCTTTGAAGACATTGTTCTATTTCCTCAATTTATATATTCAGACTCTCTGTCTAGTTTTTCTAATTCTCTATCCCAGGTAATAAATTTTTCAGGTAGATTTAGTGGTCCTAATTTTCTTATTTTGTCTGTCATTTCGTTTATAACAGTCTTTACCTTTTCACCTTCTGCACCGGATATCCATTCCAGTCGCACCCTATCATATTCAATTCCAAATTGAGTTAACATTTTCTTTAGCAAAGAGATTCTTCGGAGAGTTTTATAATTTCCCTCGCTATAGTGGCAATCTCCAGGGTGACAGCCCCCGATTAAAACGCCGTCGGCTCCATTCGCAAAGGCAGACAATACAAATTGAGGGTCTACTCTACCTGAGCACATTACTCTAATTATCCTCACATTGGGGGCATAGGATAACTTAGATACTCCTGCCAGGTCTGCAGCGGTATAAGTACACCAATTACAGAAAAACGCAATGATTTTAGGTTCCCAGTTTTGTTCACTCATACACAAGAAGTCCTTCAATTTCATTCAATATTTGTTCATCCTCGAAAAGATTTTGTTTCATAACACCACTCGGACAAGTAGCACTACAAGTACCGCATCCTTTGCATAAAGTCTCATTTACAAATACTTTTTTCTTCGATTCGTCATAAGAAATAGCAGAGTAAGGACAAATATTAATGCAGGATTTACATCCACTACAAAATTCATCCAGCACATAAGCAGTAATGGGTTCTATTTCAAAATATCCTGCATCAATCATAGCCATTGCCTCCGCAGCAGAAGCACCTGCTTGCGCTACGGTATCAGGGATGTCTTTAGGTCCTTGACAACATCCAGCAATAAAAATGCCCTCTGAAAAGGTACTGACAGGAGCCAATTTAGGGTGCCTTTCCTGGAAAAAGCCTTCAGCGGAAAGACCTATGTTTAATATATGTGCGAGTTTTTGTGTGTCTTCGGAGGGTTCCAAACCTACTGATAGAACTACCATATCTACAGGGATTCTCCTAATGACACTTGCTAAAGTATCTTCAACTCTTAATATTAGTTTTCCCTCTTCTTCCTTCACAAGGGAAATATCTGTTACTTCGGCAACCTTCCCACGGATAAAATGTACCCCCTCTGTTAAAAGCCTATCATAAAATTCTTCATACATTTTACCCGGGGTACGCATATCAATATAGAAATTGTAAATTTCTGCATGAGTATGTTTTTTTAGTAAATAGGCAAGTTTCAAAGAGTACATACAACAAACACGAGAACACCATTTATTGGCTTTTTCACTGCGTGAACCAATGCAATGAATAATACCAATTGATTTGGGTTTTGTCCCATCTCTTAATATTACCTCACCGGCAGTGGGACCCGACGCATTAATCAGTCTTTCTACTTCAAGTGAAGTATATACATTAGGATAAACTCCATAACCATATTCGGGCTCCTTTATAGGATCGTATGTTTTGAAGCCGGTGGCAACAATAATAGCACCAACCTGAATTTCTCTTAACTCTTCTTTTTGATTGAAATCAATAGCATTGCGTTCACAGGCAGATAGGCACATCTGTTTACATTTTCCCGTCTTGAAATGGATGCATGTCTTATCATCAATTATGGCGGAATTGGGTATGGCTTGTGGAAAAGGTATGTAAATAGGTTTTCGCTTGCTTAAGCCTAAATTAAACTCATCGGGAAATTTTGCCTCTTTATAGAAACAATTTTCTACACATTGCCCACATCCTATACACAAATCTTCCCTAACATATCGAGGATTTCTCTTAATCGTAACTTTGAAGTTTCCCACATATCCTTCTATCTTTATCACTTCTGAATTGGTCCAGAGTATTATATTTTTATTTTCTTTAATGGCAGACATTTTAGGAGTTAAAATGCAAGCGGCACAGTCCAGAGTAGGGAATGTTTTGTCGAACATTGCCATGTGTCCACCAATGGTAGGCTTTTTCTCAACGAGATAAACCTTCTTGCCACCAGAGGCTAATGTCAAAGCAGAATGTATGCCTGCAATACCCCCTCCTATAATTAAAACATCTTGGTGAAATGATACTCTTTTTTTCTCAAGAGGTTTATTATGCCTAACCCTATTTATTGCTGCATTGCACAAAGCCTTTGCTTTTTCAGTGGCTTTTTCATTATCTGAATGAACCCAAGCTACATGTTCTCTAACATTAACCATTTGAAGATAGAATGGATTTAAACCTGCTTTTTCTAAAGTATTTCTAAAAGTTTTTTCATGAAGTAATGGCGAGCAGGACGCCACAACAATTCTGTTTAACCTATGTTCTTGAATATCTTTTTGTATTAACTCCTGACCTGGGTCAGAACACATATATTTGTAGTTACGTGACACCACAACATTATCTTTTTTCACTATAAACTCTCTTACTTTGTCTACATCTACTACGCCTGCAATATTTGTCCCACAATGACAGATATAAAAACCGATTCGTATTTCCTTGTTATTTGTTTTCATATTAAAGCTCGCTCAAATTCTGGTGTTAGTGTTAAACAACGTCTAATTCCTAACTCTTTTAAGGAGAGACCCATTGCCAACCCCAGAACTTGTGTGTAATACAATATGGGTAACCCAATATCTTCCTCATATATTTTCATAATCTTTTCTTGCTGAAATTCTAAATTAAATTGACATAAAGGACATGTAACCACGATAAAATCCGCATTTCTTTTCTTTGCTTCCTTTAATAAAACATAAACAAGTTCAAGTCCTTTTTCGGGAATATTTGAAGTTATAATTGCTCCACAACATTTAGTCTTTAATGGATAATCTAAAACATCAACTCCTGTGAGGCCAACTAATATATCCATATTTTTAGGATTGCTCGGGTTATCAAACTCGCAATAGGGTCTGAGAAGTTGACAGCCATAATAACAAACAGCTTTAAAACGCTCCAGTCGCTTTTCTATGTTTTGAGATATTTTCTCCATCCAGCCATCATTAACTAAGATATCTAAAGGGTGCCTAACTTTGACATTTCCAGAATAGGTTAATCCTACTTCTTGTAACATCTTATTTGTTTCTGTTTTTAATTGAGGATAGTCCCTTAAATTATGATTTGTCCTATTAAAGAGATAATAACAAGCAATACAGGGTGTAATAACCTCACTACCCCCTTCTTTCTCTAACATAGCAAGGTTTCTTGAAACCAAAACTAATGATTTAATTTCATCGAACCCAAGGTAAGTTGTAGAACCACAACAATTCCAATCTTTAACTTCTTCTAATTGAAGACCTATTTTTTGGCACACTTTTAACCATGATTCTTCATATGCCTTTCCCATACCTCTTAAAGAGCAACCTGGATAGTAAAAGTATTTCATTTACTGTTTTCCTCTACTTTTTTATTTGAGAAGGCTAATATTTTCTTTAGTTCTCCACGACTTTTTATTTTTTCTGGGATTAAGGTAAATCTACCTGTTAACAGCATTTTTAATCCTAAACCCGACATGCGAAGCAACTTTAGAAAACTAACTTTAAGTAGAACAATTCCCATTAAATAACTTTCAGAAATTCTACCGTTTTTATGAATCATTTTCACCGATTCTTTTGTTAGAAGCACAATAGGTGCTTTTTGGGGATAATGGTTATCCTTTATTGCTTCTCTCTTTATTAGATACATTAAATCCGTTATTTTAATTTCCTTTGGACAGCGGACTCTACATGAAAAACAACTTGCACAAAGCCACGGTGTAAAACTGGACATGACTTCTTCTTTAAAGCCTTCCCTAATTAAATAGATAATCTTGCGAGGTGTATAATCCATAACATGGGAAAATGGGCAAGTAGCACTACAAGTCCCACATTGAATACACCTTCTCAAATTTTCGCCTCCAGGCATCGATTGTATTAGGTTGGCAAAATTTGCATCTAACTGTCTTTCGTATAATACTGATTTAGTGGTTAGTTCTTGCGCCATAATTTTTTATATAAAAAACAATTATAATTTTTTATTTTTAAATATATATCTAATAATATATTGTATTATAGTAATATTATCTATATATTGTCAAATAAATATAAAATAATTATATTTAAAATATTAAAAACAAAATATCGTAATAAATAAATTCTATAGAACATAGGTAATAGAACATAGGTAATAGATTTATAATTTCCTTTCCGTTTTAGTAGAGATATCCTATTTGATAACCTATAGGAGATAGGTAGCAGATTTATACTTTCTTTCTTTCCAATCGTAAGGGCATGGCATGCCATGCCCTGACAAGACTATAAGGACAAGAAGATTGTAGATGAAGCATCCCTGCTTCGGGATCTTTCATCTTTGTACACTTTGTGCAAGAGCTCTGTGCTCTTCGTAGTAAAAAAGAATTAATCACAGAGGACACGAAGGAAATTTCACACAAAAACCACAGAGAAGGTGCGAGCGAAACATATTTCGCTCCTACATTGTGAACTCTGTGCAAAATCTTTGTATCTTTTGTGGTTGAAAGATTTATCCAATTAAAAATACCCGAAGCGAGGACGGTTCCGTTCATTAAATGAAATAATGGATGATAGATTTTTTTCCATTTGTTTTTATTCGTGTCTATTTGTGTAATTCGTGGTGATAATTTTTTGACCAATTGAAATCCAATCTACAAAGAGAAAAAATAGTGTATGTCAAGTTGGAAGAGATTTTCTTTCCTTCTTCATTCGTGTTTTTGTATCCTTTATGGTATTATGAGGACTCTAAAATCTATGTATTCTTTATCTCCTATAGGTACTCAATTAAATAAACAACAAAGGAAAAGCCAAGCATGACCAGATAGGGCAGAATATTCTCAAAAGCGACCAATCCCATAAAAAGGGAATAAGGTAATGAAATATCAAAAGCCAAAAAATCAACATCGAATAAATTCTCTAAGCAGTGATTGGATAAAAAGAATAATCGTTATTAAAAATAGTTTCCTTTGTTATTCCATCGTATAGAATGTTTCTTTTGATATATTGCAGGTCTTTTTTCGATATTGAAGGGTTGATTATAGTATGATAATGAGCCAAATGTATTAAAATCTTTTTTAAAATATTGTAAACCTTTATGAAGGAGCCATGCCTTGGTTGAGTATGTAACACTACATTGGATAGATTTAACGATTATCGGCGTTTATATGGTAGGCTGTTTTGCTTTAGGCACCTACACAAGTCGGTATGTTGAGAATGCAGGAGACTTTTTTATTTCTGGTAAATCACTCCCTTTCTGGGCGATTGCTTTTTCTATCGTGGTGAGCGACATTGGGGCTTTAGATTTCGTTGGTGTTGCTGGAAATGCTTACAGATATGGAGTGTCTGCTGCCAATTTTGACTGGTTAGGTTCTATGCCGGCTATGGTATTTGCAGCATTTATATTCGTTCCCTATTTCTGGCGTTCGGGTGTGTTTACCATTCCCGAGTTTTTAGGGAGAAGATATAATTCAGCGGTTCAGGTAATAAATGCTCTTATCTGGACTTCTGTAATGCTGTTGTCTCTGATGATAATGTTATGGACGACGGCAGATGACCTTGTTTATACGATTTTAGGCTACAAACCGATATACACAGTTTGGGTGATGGCAGGTGTAACAGGTTTTTACACATTTGCTGGGGGCTTATCTGCCGTGGTGATGACCGATGTGGTTCAGTTAATCGTGATGTATGTTGGCGGTTTAGGTTTATTAGCGTTAAGTCTCTGGGAAGTTGGTGGATGGAGTGTTATGAGAGCCAAAATAGAGTCGCTTGGACCTGAATATGCCAATCATTTTACAATCCTTCTGCCGAATAGTACTGAAAATCCTTTCCCATGGACAGGGATTGTTTTCGGTCTGGGTATCGTCCTTGCTATTGCGTATATGAGTGGAAATCAAGCCATTGTTCACAGGACATTGGGTGCCCGTTCTGAATGGGATGCTAAAGCGGGTATGCTTATGGGAGGTTTTCTGAAATCTTTTATTCCGTTGATGGTAGCCCTGCCTGGACTTTGTGCTATTGTTTACTTACATGAAAGGAACATTATATTGCATGAACAGGATAAAGTTATCCCTACCATGATACGGATGATGTTACCACCGGGACTACGGGGGCTTATGTTTGCGGCTCTTTTTGCTGCGTTGATGTCCAGTATTTCTGGCACTCTTAGTTCTGCTTCTACTATATTTGTTACAGATATTTTCAATAAACTCTGGACCTTGGGAATGAAGAAATCATTGGATGAAAAGCAGGCTCTATATGTAGGACGCGGTTTTACTTTATTTCTTATCATAAGTAGTGCCACTTTTGCAGAACAGATTTCACGAGTAGGTGGAATTTATAATTTTATTCAAACTATATTGTCTCTATTTCAAGGTCCCTCACTGGCTGTTTTATTGCTCGGAATTATGTGGAAGCGTGCTACAGGTTGGGGCGGATTGATAGGTTTGTTATCGGGTGTTTTCTTCTGCTTTGTTTTGTGGTGTGTTCCTAATTTATTCCCTGCGGAAGACCCGTTCCTATTTGTTTCCATGTGGTCCTTTGTTTTCTCAATCATTGTTACAGTTATAGTTAGCCTTCTAACCCCGCCGGAATCCGAAGAGAAAATTCGTGGTTTGGTCTGGGGTTCTGTTGTTCAGGATATAAAAGCACAAGAAGCATTATCGGAAAGGGTTCAATAATGAATGTTTATACAAAAGTCATATTTTTTATACTTTTTGTTTCTATAATTTGCCCCCTGTTTTCTATAGGGGCATTTGCACAAACAAATGAAAATACTTTCAAAGATGTGGATATTCCCAAAGCAGATGTTTCTTTTATATTTCATTTTGCAGATAAGGTTGTAGATGGTTGGTTAGCATTTTTAGATGGACTGGGCAGGACATTTGACCCTATTATAAGACCTATTTTCAGACCCATTACAACATTTTTGGAACGTACTTATCAGCCTTGGGCAAAAATATGTGCTTTGGGATTATTTATTGGCACGATGCTCTGGGTATGGTTTGGGATGCCGAAAGAATATGTCAACTTAGGTAGAAAAAATAAAACTGTATGGACAGATTTAAGGTTCTGGACGATTATTTCCATGCTTCCTCACATAATTGTATATTTCTACTTCTAATTTAGGAGATTTTAATATGGCAGATGAAGAAAAAAACATAAATATTCAAGAACGCGGTGAAATGCACCGTATTGATGATGAAAGAAATAAAGGGGTTCAATTAGAGCATAGAGATGCGGAGTTGTATATTGTGATGGGTTTTTTTGTAGTGGCATTAGGTTTGCCGGTTATTTTAGGGACATATTACTCTATGCAAGAAGGTGATTACCGACCTGCAGTTGTCAATTTTATTTGTGGTGTTGTTATGACAGGTATCGGTATTGCATCTATTCTTTATGGCTGGGCTATGAAGAAAAGACTCTGGTCGTGAACGATATAATTCCTTCAGGATATATACCTCTTCGTTATACACAAAAAGAAGTCCCTTTACGGCTGTCTGTTCCCCTTTTTTATCGCTATCGAATTCAAATAAGTAAGATTTTTTTACCATTAACAGGCAAGGCTACAACCCTACCCATACAGGACTTGCCTAAGTATGAATTGGTTGCCTGGCCCTTGTATATTGTCCGATTTTTCCTGCAATCGGGGGCTGAAAAGACGCAGGAAATATTCATTGCTGTAGATGCATGGACGAAAACAATTGCACGATTTGAGCGAATGAAGGAAATACAACAAACCCCTACAGCAGATTTTCAATTATGGATTAAACCATCTATTCTATTGGACGAGGTAAAGAGCATTGCTCGGTATGGACTGATGCAACAGTTGCTACGCCAGCGTAGATTGCAACCGGCCCCTGAAACAGTTATACCCGAAATCATACTATTGGTTTACACCCCTATATGGGCTTGTTATTTTGCACGGACTTTACACTCTTTAGATGTTCGTCTCCTCGACGGTTATTCCGGTGAAAAAATAGGTTCCCAAACTCGAAGCGCCTTTTTAAATGCTCTGATACACCATCATTCTGAAAAATCCGACCCTCCATCGAAAACAGGATAAAGGTTTTAATAGGAATTCAGATGATGTACAATAGTTATGGTTATTAGAAGAGATGTAGAATGAAAAGAAAATCTTTTGTAATTCTGTTTTTTAGTTTTTTGTTTTGTGCTTTTGTTGCTGTTTTATTTCTTCTGGCTCTGGAGGTGCAGGACCGTAGTTTTTCTTCCATTAATAATTCTGCAGAACATAAAAAGAGGCAGGAACCGTCTTTAAATTGGAAAAGCCATCTTATTTCTGTTTACTTTACATCCCCAGGGCAAAAAGGGGGAGAAGTAGAGATTATTTCGGAACTCATGGATTTTTTGAATTCAGCGAGGAAAAGTATTTATGGTGCAATATATGACCTTGATTATGAACCTATTGTGGAATTGCTTATACATAAATTTCAGCAGGGGGTTGATGTAAAGATAGTCGTGGAACGGGATAATTGTCAGCATGAAGGCATCTTGAAATGTAAATCGGCAGGTATTCCTGTGGTTGAGGATAATAACTCCGCACTTATGCACGACAAATTTTTTGTAGTAGATGTATCTTCTGTATGGACAGGCTCAACGAATATGACTTACAACTGCCTTTTTCTTAATAACAACAATAGTGTCTTAATTCAATCTCCGCAACTTGCAGAAAATTATCTTAATGAATTTCAGGAAATGTTTTTTAATCATCTCTATGGCATGAAATCTCCGCGAAATACAAAATATGTATTACTACATATTGATAATATGACTACTGTATGGAACCTGTTTGCCCCGGAAGATGGAGTGGAAAGAAAGATTATAGAAGAGATACAAAATACACAAAAATCGCTTCAATTTATGGCTTTTTCATTTACTTCAGCCGCTATTGCAAGCTGTTTAATTCAAGCACGGGATAGGGGAGTGATTGTTAAAGGGGTATTTGAGAAACGGAATGCGGGCAATAGTGCTTCTAAGGACGAGTATTTAAGAAATGTGGGTATGGATGTCCGCTGGGATGGGAACCCTAAAACCATGCATCACAAGGTTATGATTTTTGATGGACATAGGGTTTTGACAGGAAGTTATAATTTTACCGAATCTGCGGAGAAACGGAATGATGAAAATGTTATAATTATTGACAATCCTGAAATAGCCCGTTTGTATATTGACGAATTCCATCGTGTATTTGAAATAGGTATCCCTGTGCGATAGATAATTATGGGATACTACCAAAAGAGAAAGGGAAAAGTGTGAGTATTTATCCGACAGCCATTATTCATCCATCAGTAGAATTAGGTAAAAATATTCAAATTCAACCCTATGCAATTATTGAAGCCCATGTTGTAATAGGTGATAACTCCGTAATTGGTCCCTATTGTGTGATTGGTTCTGGCACGGTAATGGGGAAAAATAATCATTGTTTTGCTGGGGCACAAATAGGAATTCCCCCGCAGGATTTAAAACATGTAAAGGGACGATATGGGAAAACCTTGATTGGCGATAACAATACTTTCCGTGAGTTTGTAACGATTAGTTCGAGCACGGTATATGCAGATGATAGAGAAGAAAAAGCGACAAGAATAGGCAATGATTGCCTTTTTATGGCTTGCACGCATGTTGCCCATGATTGCCATGTAGGAAATCGTGTAATTATGGCGAACAATTCTGCTCTTGCGGGGCATGTGACGGTAGAGGATTATGCGTCTATTGGTGGATTAAGTGGAGTGCACCAGTTCTGCACTGTGGGGCAGTATTCCTTTGTAGGTGCAATGTCCCGTGTAGGGAAAGATGTTCTGCCGTATATGATTACAGAAGGCTATCCTGCCCAATGTTTTGGACCTAATGTAATCGGTTTGCAACGAGCGGGTTTCAGTTCCGAAGCCATCAGCCGAATCCGGCAGATGTATCGGTTGCTTTATCGTTCAAATCTGAATACACAACAGGCTGTTGAAGCCATACTGGAGCAGGTTGAGGATAGTCCAGAACGGCAGATTATCCTTGATTTTATTAAAAATTCAAAGCGTGGTTTATCCAAAGGGCCTTTGTCGCCTCAGGAGGCACAGGTTAACCCTATCAGCGATGAATTGGTATAAAACCTTATTTCTATGTGATAAAATACTTTGGGGTTAAAAAGAAAAACGAAGTAAATATAATCTGGAAAAATGATAATGACTAAACAAAACGAAAAATTACGAGCAGGGATTATTGGATACGGATATTTGGGGTTTCATCATACCCGTATTTATTCTAACCTTGCGGATGTGGAATTGGTTGGCGTTGTTGATATTTCCGAAGAGCGCAGGGAAAAGGCAAAAAACGAATTTCAAGTCCCTGTTTTTTCATCTATGGAGGAGATATTGAAGGAAAAGTTAGACCTTGTTTCTGTGGTAACGCCTACATCTACGCATGCAGAGGTGGTTATACCCTTAATAGAGGCAGGTGTCCATGTATTGGTCGAAAAGCCCATTTCGGCAACAGTAGAAGAGGGAAAAAAGATGGTTGATGTAGCCCGAAAGTGTAATCGCATCTTGCAGGTAGGGCATGTGGAAAGGTTTAATGGTGCTGTCCGTGCTTTATTTAATTTAATAAACTGTTCGCGATTTATTGAGTGCCATCGTTTAAGTCCTTTTCCGGGAAGAGGCACGGATGTTAGTGTTGTTCATGATTTGATGATACATGATATAGATATTATTTTAACCCTTACCCGTAGTGCTGTTGTGTCTATGGATGCTGTAGGTGTATCTGTTTTTTCCGATTCGGAGGATATTGCTAATGTGCGATTGCGATTTCAGTCGGGTTGTGTTGCCAATTTAACGGCAAGCCGTGTTTCTATGGACCGAATGAGGAAAATACGCATATTCTCAGACCGAGAATATGTTTCGACGGATTATAGTTCCCAAAGTTTGCTTGTGTATCGCAAAAAGGAAGGAGATATTCCGCCGAATAGCAATCCGATGGAGTTTATAGAGATTACACCTATTCAAGTGTCTAATGAAGAGCCTTTGCTGGCAGAGATAAAGTCGTTTGTTTCTGCTGTTCGCAACGGAACCCCTCCTGAAGTTTCAGGAGAAGAGGGTTTAAGGGCTCTGGAACTTTCCTGTCAAATTGTTGAACAAATACGGAGTGATAAGTGAACACGATTTTCTGGGTAGTAGGAGATCCATCTGCTGATTTGCATTGTGCCAATGTTATACGAGAACTGCGTCAATTGACGCCGAAAATAAGACATGTCGGTTTAGGGGGGCAAAATATGGAAAAGGAAGGGTTCGTATTGCTCCATGATTTATGCACCAATGCGGTTATGGGTTTTGTGGAGGTTGTGAAACATTTAGGGGATATAAAGCAATTGATGAAAAACACAATAGATTGGATTAAGGAATATAAGCCCATAGGGGTTGTTTTGGTGGACTATCCCGGCTTTAATTTACATATCGCACCTATGATAAAGGAGTTGAATATCCCTATTATCTATTACATCAGTCCCCAGGTATGGGCATGGAAAAAAAATCGGGTAAAGAAAATCGCCCAATGGGTGAAAAAAGTGTTGGTTATTTTCCCGTTTGAAGTGCCGATATATGAAAAAGAAGGCGTAGAGTGTGTTTATGTGGGACATCCCCTGATAGATAAAATACCAACAATGAGAACGGAACTGGATTATACACCACCATATGCAATCGGTTTATTGCCCGGTAGTAGACCTCAGGAAATAAAGAGGAATTTTCCTGTCATGCTGGAAACAGCGAAACAATTCTTATCTACCTATCCGCACACAAAATTCCTTGTGCCTGCTTTCAACAGGAATTGTGCGGAACTTATTAGAAATATATCGGGCGATTTTCCCATCGAAATTTATGAAGGAGGGATAGAGCAGGTATTGCAAAAATCACATGCGGGCATTGTATCTTCTGGAACGGCAACTCTGGAATCGGCACTTTATGGAATGCCTTTTGTTCTTATTTACCGCACTCACCCGCTAACTTATTACATAGCGCGGTGTCTTGTGAAAATTGAGTATATAGGTATTGTTAATATATTCATGGGGCGAGAGGTCGTTCCCGAACTTATCCAGAACAGTGCCACTCCATTGAATATATATTCCCAATTGGTTTCTCTTATCCAAAATTCGACTTTGAGGGGGAATATGATATATGATTTTAAACAGTTAAGGGAAAAATTAGGTTCCCCCGGAGCAGGGAAACAGACAGCGATTGAAATTTTAAGAACACTGGGCATAAGTCCCTCAAAATAATTCCTAATTGAAAGGAAAGACTGTATTCTATAATTTATAGGTGAGAAGTAATGTCTGAATTGCCAAATGAGAAGAAGGCTCTTTAATGACAGAGGTAGATTTATTTTCATATCAGCAACAAATCCCGAAGCAAAAAAAGTTGTATCTTTTTGATGGAATGGGCTTTCTGTTTCGTTCTTTTTTTGCTATCCAGGCACCTTTGAAAAATAAGGACGGGAAGCTTACCAATGCGGTTTATGGTTTTGCACGGGCGTTATTGAAAGTTTTGCGGGAGCATGAACCTGATTATGTAGCCATTGCTTTTGATGCACCAGGGAAGACCTTTCGTGAAGAGGAATTTCCTCAGTACAAAGCCAATAGACCGGAGCCTCCAAAGGAATTTTTAGACCAGATACCGATGGCAATCCATTTAGCAGAGTGCTTGAATATTCCCCTACTTTTTGTGCAGGGTTTTGAAGCAGATGATGTTATTGCAACGATAGCCGAGAAGGTTCAGGCAGAAGATTTTGAAGTAGTAATTGTTTCTTCGGATAAGGACCTTATGCAGTTGATAGGTCCGCATACGAGAATGTTTGACCCTACACATGGAGAAAAGGGCCAATGGTATTCAGAAGTAGAAGTTCGGGCACGGTTTGGAACAGACCCGCTCCATGTTCCGGATGCACTTGCACTTATTGGTGATACTGCAGATAATGTTCCCGGTGTTCCGGGCATTGGCGATAAAACAGCCAAGAAACTTATGGAACAATATGGTTCCCTTGAAAATCTTTATGAAAATATAGAAAAGGTATCCGGTAAAGTTAAAAATTCATTGATAGAGAAAAAAGAGCAGACTTTTTCTTGCCGAAAATTGCTGACTTTGCGAAAAGATGTGCCGTTGAATATAACTCTGGATACATTGAAACGGAAACCTATAGATAAGGAGATACTCAGAAATGAGTTGTTATATCTTTCCTTTATGTCTTTGGTGCGGGAATTAAATTTAAATGAGGCGGAGAAAAAAACGGCACAAGAAATAAAATTATGTTATACTATTGTTAAGGATATGGACTTATTAAACAGCGTATCCGAAAAAATTGAGAAAGCAGGTTGTTTTTCATTTGACCTTGCTACTGTAAATGATGGTATACTAACAGAGCAGTTAGTAGGTATTGCAATTTCCCTCAAAGAAAAAGAAAATTATTTTATTCCCTTCAAAAATATAAAAAAAGAATTTAGTGAATTCAATTTTGATGAACTGCAAAGAGCAGTCAAAGTAATAATTGAAAATAACAATTTAAGAAAACTGGGGTTTGATTTGAAAAAATCCATCCAAATATTTCATAAGAATGGTATTGACTTTCAAGGGGCCGAAATGGATATAATGGTTGCCTCCTACCTAACAGATACAGATTTTACACATCATTCGCTTGAAAAGATTGCAGAACGATTTTTAAGCGATTATGTTTTGTCCCTTGAAAAATCCGATACTTCTGTTGGGGGAGATATTTCAGAAATTGATGTTGGGAAAGTTTGCCAAAGAGCGGAAATGATACAACTTTTATATCCTATATTCAAAGAAAAATTGAGAGAGCATTCATTAGAGGCTTTATATCAAGAGATTGAACAGCCCCTCATTTCTGTTTTAGCCCGAATGGAAGAGCGGGGTATTGCTATCAATTCTAAAGTATTTCAGGAGTTGGAAAAGGAACTACAATCGCGGATTGCTTATTTAGAGCAGGAGATTTATAAACAGGCGGGAATGGAATTTAATATTAATTCTCCAAAACAGTTGCAGGCGGTTTTATTTGAAAAGTTAGGTTTAAAACCTATTCGGAAAACGAAAACCGGTTCCTCTACCGATATGGAAGTGCTGGAAGAATTAGCCATAGTCCATCCATTGCCAGCCGTTATTATCGAATATCGAACTCTTCAGAAGTTATTAAATACATATATAGAAACATTGCCAAAACTGGTAAATCCGAAAACAGGTCGTATCCACACCAATTTTAATCAAACAGTGGTGGCAACAGGTAGGCTTTCCAGTAGCGACCCCAATTTACAGAATATTCCCATCCGTACGGAATATGGGAAGCGGATACGCGAGGGTTTTGTGGCTACCGATAGCAATTGGACATTGATTTCAGCGGATTATTCTCAAATTGAATTGCGGATATTGGCACATCTTTCCGAAGACCCCATTCTTTGCGAGGCATTTTATAATGACTTAGATATTCATCGGGAAACGGCGTCGAAAGTATTTGGCATTCCTTTTGAAAAAGTAACGGACGAACAACGAAGACAAGCCAAAGCGATTAATTTCGGTGTTATCTATGGTATGACACCCTACGGTTTATCCAAAGCCGTTGGTTTTAGCACCTCCGAAGCAAGTAAATTTATTGAGTCTTATTTCAACCGTTTTGCACAGGTAAAAGAATGGTTAGATAAGACGATAGAAGAAGCCAAGAATAGAGGTTTTACAACAACATTGTTTAATCGGCGGCGGTATTTGTCGGGTCTGGACAGTTCCAATCAGGTTGTTCGCAAATCGGCGGAGCGAATGGCTGTGAATACACCGGTACAGGGGAGTGCTGCGGATATTATTAAGAAAGCAATGATAGAAGTAGACCGATATTTGAGAGAGGTAGGAGCCTATCTCTTACTTCAGGTTCACGATGAATTGCTAATAGAGGTTCCCAAAAAATCAGCAGAAGAGACTGCCTGTCAGGTAAAATCTCTTATGGAGAAAGTTGTTTCCCTGCGGGTTCCTCTAAAAGTAGATATTGGTTTGGGTGATAATTGGGCTGATGCTCATTAGTATATGTAAGATTTGGAAATAATAGCGAATGTGTCTTTCGCTATTAGAAAATAAGGAATTTTTTATGAATGATTATCGAACAACAGTAAACAACAAACAACATGAACAACGGAAGTTTGGAACTATGGGCAACAAAAAGACTTACTCACATCGTTCAAACTCTCATCAAAATTCAAACCGAAATGTCCGAAACAATCGGAACAATCGAAACAATCATCAAAATCCAACGAAAAGGCCTCCTGTGCTGGATGTGGCAGAAGAGGAATTTGATGAAATTCGGACAGACGGACCTGAAATTTCGATTGCAGATTTGAAAAAGATGTCTGTCCCTCAATTAAGTGAAATAGCGGGAAATTTGGCAATTGATGACCCAGGTTCACTAAAAAAACAAGACCTTATCTTCAAGATTTTACAAAAAAGTTTTGAGCATTCCGGTTCTGTTGTTGGTGAAGGGACACTGGAAATATTGCCTGATAATTATGGTTTTTTGCGTTCTCCGGATGCTTCATATCTTCCGGGACCGGATGATATATATGTGTCCCCGTCTCAGATACGCAAATTTGGATTGTGGACGGGGGATACTATCCGTGGGCATGTTCGCCCACCGAAAGAAGGGGAACGGTATTTTGCTCTGTTGAAGGTAGAATCTGTAAATGGGGACCCTCCCGAAATTGCTCATCAGCGATTGCTTTTTGATAGTTTAACTCCCCTTCATCCCAATGAACGGTTCTATCTTGAAACGACCTCGGATGAAATAGCCATGCGGATTATGGACCTTATTTCCCCTATCGGCAAAGGACAACGCGGGCTTATTGTTGCCGCACCATTTACCGGGAAAACCGTTTTGCTGCAGAAAATAGCTAATAGTATTACCAAAAATCATCCGGAGGTTACTATTATTGTATTGCTTATTGATGAAAGACCTGAAGAAGTTACGGATATGAGGCGTTCCGTTGCTGCGGAAGTTATTGCATCTACTTTCGATGAGCCCCCGGATAGGCATGTTCAGGTGGCAGAGATGGTTTTGAACAAAGCCAAACGACTTGTGGAGCATAAAAAAGATGTGGTAATTTTGTTGGACTCAATGACACGCCTTGCCCGTGCCTATAATGTGCTTGTGCCATCCAGCGGAAAAGTGTTATCGGGTGGTATTGAAGCCAACGCATTACAAAAACCGAAACGGTTTTTCGGTGCTGCAAGAAAGGTAGAAGAAGGTGGAAGTTTAACTATCCTTTCCACCGCATTAATTGATACAGGCAGTCGTATGGACGATGTTATCTTTGAAGAATTTAAAGGCACGGGGAATATGGAAATCCATTTAGATCGTCGTTTGATGGAAAAACGGATATTCCCAGCAATTAATGTGATGCTTTCACGGACACGAAAAGAAGAATTGCTTATTGCTAAAGAAGACCTTGAAAAAATTTGGTTATTACTGCGTGTATTAAGTCCGCTGGATACTGTTGAAGCAACAGAATTGCTGATTGAAAAGTTAAAGAAAACAAAGAACAACGCTGATTTCTTGAATAGTATGCAAAAAATGTAATCGTCTCTATTCTTTTATTTATTAAAAATGAATTGAAAATTTTAATAAATGCTTTTTAGTAATAAAAGGGGAGAAGGTAGACATGTATTTGCTCTATATATATGTTTTGTTTCATGAGATATCTCTCCTAGGAATTCTATTATTGGCAAATGGAGGATAGTTTTGTTTTATGCAAGTTCCGATGTTAAACTTAAAGGCTCAATATAGACACATGAAAGAAGAGATTTTAAAAGCCATAGAGGAGGTTCTGGAAACACAACAATTTCGGGGGGGTAATGTTCTTGCACGGTTTGAGGAAGAGGTAAAGGCGTTTATTCAATGTTCTTATGCTATAGGTGTGGGCTCGGGAACGGATGCACTGGTAATTGGATTAAAGGCTTTAGGTTTACAATCGGGTGATGAGGTAATTACTACACCGTTTTCTTTTATCGCTACTGCCAGTAGCATTGTGTTGGCGGGAGGTATCCCTGTGTTTGCAGATATTGAACCTGATACCTATCATTTAAATCCCCAAGAAGTAGAAAAGAAAATTTCCGAGCGAACGAAAATTTTACTTCCTGTTCATTTGTATGGTCAATGTGTAGACATGGGAGCTTTTGTAAGTTTAGCGAAACGATATTCCCTTTCTATTCTTGAGGATTCTGCCCAAGCCATGGGAGCCCATTTATTTGAAAAAAAGGCAGGCAATTGGGGTGATGCAGGTGCTTTTAGTTTTTACCCGACAAAAAATTTAGGAGCTATGGGAGAAGGGGGATTGATTACGACAAATGATAAACAAATAGCAGAACGAATTTTGTTATTGCGTTGTCATGGCTCTAAAAAGACTTATGAGCATGAGTGCATTGGTTATAACAGCCATTTACATACATTACAGGCAGGTATATTAAGTGTAAAACTTCGTTATTTGCAGGAATGGAATGAGAAACGAAGGGAGATAGCCCGTTATTATACGGAACATTTGAAAGAAATTTCGGAATTGCAACTTCCTGTGGAACGGGAAGGTAGTTATGCTATATATCATCAATATGTTATTCGTATTCCTGACCGTGATAAGGCACGGCAGTTTCTTCAGGAGCGAGGTATTTCTACGGCTGTGTTTTATCCCATTCCAATTCATCTGCAACCCTGCTTCCGTCCATTTGCTTCATCACAGGAAAAATATCCGCAAGCAGAAAAAGCCTCTCAGGAGGTGTTGGCGTTACCTATCTATCCCGAAATGACTCCTGAAGAGGTAGCGTATGTTGTCGAAGGGATTAAATCATTTTTAGTGAACAAGAGATAAATTCGGAGCAGGTATTACATTTGCCCCTTGAGTGGAGTTATGGACAAACACAGATTTTTCAGATTCTTCAGGTGAGAGTGGTGATGGGCGGTTTAAAAGTTGTGCATACTCATCCGAGCAAAGCCAGTTTTGTAATGCCTTTTTTATGGTAGGGGTATCTTCCTTTTTGCAAAGACTTAATACAACTCCGCCTAATCCTGCACCTGTGAGGGATGAGCCCAAAGCCCCGTTCTCGTTCGCTATATCCACTAATTTGTCGAGGACAGGGGTGCTGGCACCGAAATCACCTATGAGGGAGTAAGGTGCAATTTGAAGGTCTTCATACACGAATAACATATCGTCGGTTACTTCTCGATGGAAGGGATTGCCTGAGGTATCAAGAATACGGTCGCCATTATGTCCTAATGTCATTAAATAGCCTGCCATTAATATGTCGCCCTGTTGTATGGCTTCGAAGAAATATCGGGCTCGAATAGATTCGCAAATACCAAAAACTAAAGGTCCGCGTATAGGAACTACTTTGGGATGTTCTTCTTGGGGAAGATGTCCGTAATATCGTTCGAAAGTTTCATGAATACCGGGAATATCAAAATCTTCAAGTAATGTTTTGACGGGCAAAGCATGAGGAATGGCACGAAATAGTGTATAAAGGTTTCGAATTCCACCAAGTCGTTCTGGTGAAAAATCGGCAAGAGACTGGAAATTTTTTAATGTATCTGCGTCTACTCCTTGTGATTTCAAAATTTCCTTTAATATCGTTAATGCTACGGAATAGGCGAAGCGATTTTTAATATAGGAAACAGCATGGGTTGAACTGATGTCTCGTTGCGTTCTGGAATTGGTAATAATTACAGAAACATCGTTCGGAAAGGGATGATAATTCATTTCTAATATTTCTGCTGTTTCGGGATTAAGACGAACGCCTAATAAAGTATCCTTTTTCCCTAATAACTCCGCTGTCTGGTCACTAAGTCCACTTCTTGCTCCGGTAAACCATTCCGCATCCTGAACCATTTTCAATTGAGTTGTTATCTCAAAATTATCATGACTGTTATACATAAGAGCCTGAAGCAAAACAATACATAAAGCATGCGAGGAACTTAATGCAGAACCTTCGGGAATATCCCCACCCACGACAACTTCGATACCTGTTGTCAGAGGTCTTTTTGTTTGTTGGGCAAAACGAAGAAGTGTGCCGATAATATATTGGTGCCAATGGCTGGAAGTATCGGTGCGATTTTGAGCATGATGGCAAATATCTTTCCATGAGGATTGGAGGGGATATTCCTTTTGCAAAGAGCGGAAAGAGGAAAGAAAGGGTTTGTGTTTGGTTTCTAAATTGTATATACAAAACTTATCATCATCACGGGGGTGTCCTATTAAAACAAGTTCTTGTTCAATGGTCATCAGGTTTAAAAACCCCCCGTGTGTATCTATATGCATTCCACGAAGGTTTATTCTACCGGGACATCTTGTGATGAAAACATGTTTATCACCCAATGTATCAATAAATTTTTGCAAGGTCTGAATAATTAATTTAATTCGTTCTTGCCCTGCATTACCATAGGTGTTAGAGAGAAATCTCTTCTGTTCTGTAGAATTTGAGAGAAGAAATTCAATCCATTTACTTGCGAGTATCATCATGGCGTATAAGTTGTTTTAATGTTATATTTTTCTTTAAGTTCGTTTAATATTTGTAATAATTCAGGTTTTTCGCCCTCACGGACGATTCTACCTATTATATAAAAAGCCTTATGAAAAGCCCATTTTTGTGCAATATCAAAATCGCCCGAACTGGATTGGGATAAATCGGCGCGGAAAATAATTTCCTTTCGTTTGCCTGCCGCATTTCCTTGAAGACGGAATACGAAATTTTTCTGGGTCTCCGGATTAAACTTTCCGAAGATAGAAACAGGGACACCCTGATAAAAGTTAGGAAAGATGAAAGGATATATGTTATCGCGAGGTATTGCACCAAAGTCCATAGATACATCAATAAGTATGGGGTTTTGTATTTTTTGGAATGCTTGCGGTATCGCTGTGGAAAACTGGTCTATATTGTTCCGAATTACACAAAACCCACGATTTAAGTAAGCAAGCAATTCCAGAAGGTATCGGTCAACCGTGTTTCCTCCACCTGTTGTAAATATTTCATATTTGCCCTGATTTTCTAATGTAAGATTAGCAATAATGGCACGGGTATCGCGAAGGCCAATAGTCGGTTTTCCATCGGAGTATAACCAGAGGATATTAGGCAATCCGGGGGTTGTAGGAATTTGTATTATTTGGCGAACGGAGTTAAAAACATCGGTTTGTCCGGTTGAAGGTATTTGTTGCAAAAATTTTTGAGCCGAATTTTTATTTTCTGATGTTGCCTTTATATATCCTTCTGCAAAAAATGAAGCCCGTTCACGGAATAGAATAATATTAAAAAGGTCTTCCTCACGAAGTTGCTGCAATGCCTCACGAACGCCCTTTATTGTTTGGTCTAATTTCCGCTGTCCTATACTTGCGGAACTGTCAATAATAAAAGCAACCTGTTTTTGCAATGGAGTGATTTTAGCCTCTTTTTTAGGGGAGATAACCAATTGAAAGAACCCCTGCTTTTTATCTTGTTCGTAATATGTTTTTAACTGTAATTCAAATAGGTCATCCCAGAATTCATACGGACGGCTTTCTTTTTCTTTTTGAGTTTCTTCCATGATAGGTTGTTCAATAATTTCCTGTTCTAAAACTTGTTCTATTGGGATGGGGGGTTCTATGGGTTCTAATTCGGGTACTAATACAACGGGGGCTTGATTTGTTTCTGTAGTTTCCGAAGAGGTTTGTTCGGTAGCGGGTGAAGTCCCAATTATACGCGGTATATCCGACGAGGAAATTGGCGTTCCCTGTGAGGATAGGACTGTGTTATCCAGGGAGAAGGTAGGCGTTTCGTCGGGTTTTATTATATTTTCTTCGGGTGGCGGTAGTATTCGACGGGCAACATCTACGGTATCCTTTTCGGATTCTTTTTCAATCATAAGGATTCGCTCTTCTACTTGCTGGATAACTTCGTCCGGTGTAGAAGTTTCTGTGGGTCGGTCAATAAGTTCTGTTACGGCCTGTTTGGCTAATTCTTCCTTTTGTAAGGATGAAGCATGAGGAGGTTCGGGTATCTCTGTAGATGGAAGTATTTCATCTATAAATTTCTGGAACGAAATAGGACGGGTAGACAGGGATGTGCTGATAGGTTCCTCCATTTGTTGGGAAACAGTTATTTTTTCATCAACTAATTTGACGCGGATGTTTAGAGGAATTCGATTCGGTCCTGTTACAAATAAGGGGATATATTGAGAGGAATAAATGATTGAGAAGTATAAGATGAGGCTAATGATAACGCTAACCCAGAAGCGAACGCGTTTACTCCTCAGGAATTCGATGGTTCCTGAAGATATAGAACGATTATTTTTTATGTTCGCCCTGGACATAAATCTACCTCGGTTCTGTCGATAAAGCCGCTGTATTTTCTTTTTCGCTGGACAACATACTTTTTACCTTTTCCGCCAGAGGATGCGAAGGAAAATCGTCTAATAGTTCTTGAAACGCTCTTTGAGCGTTTTCTTTTTCATTAATCTTTAAATAACAATTTCCAGAACGCCATAATGCTTCGGGAGAAAGTTCGGGATGAAGATAAAGGATAGCCACTTTCAGATAATTTTTTCCGGCTTTTTCAATCTCACCTTTGTTTTCGTAAATTTCTGAGAGTCGAAATTGGGCACGGGCGCTCGTTTCACTTCCTCCATTATTAGCACAGCGTTCATAAAATTCCAGTGCTTGAGGAAGCTGATTTGTTTGTTCATAAATCTGGGCTATGCGATATAAAGATTCTGTCGCAGATGTGGAAGAGGGAGCCATATCTACAACCTTTTGGTATTCTTTGATGGCTTCATCTAACTTTCCTAAATTATGGATACATTCTGCATAACGGAACTGTAATCTTTGAGGAGCGGGATAATCTTTCAATACCTCTTGCATTCGTTTTAACACCTGACGAGCCAGGTCCCATTTTTTAGCATCCAGATAATACTGGGCTAACCAGGCAAACTGTTCTTCTCCAACCGTAACCTGAGGATAATCTGAAATGGTTTTAAATAATGCTTCTGCAGATTTTTCGTAGTCTTTTACTTCATAATAAGCGATGCTAATTGCCAGCCATGTTTGTCCTGCAATTATTGGGGGAGGATTTTGAGATAATAAACTTTGCAAGGAATCAATGGATTTAATAGGGTCTTTCTTTTCTTTTAGATAATAAGTTCCTAATTTTAATTTCATATCCGGGGCGTATTGGGATTGCGGAAATTTATTTATAAAATCTTGATAGGTTTGAAAGGCTTCTTCTCTTTTATGCAATTGTTCGTAACAGCTAGCCAGTCGTATAAATACCTGCTCTTGTAGGGGATTATTTTCCGAAATTTCCTTTGCTTGGAGATATGTTTTCAATGCTTCTTCCCAATTTCCATCTTTGCCCTGTAAATCGCCATAACGAAGATAAGCAGAAACAATTAATGTATGCTGGGGATAGGTCTGGATAAAACGATTGTATAATTGAATTGCAGGTTTCGTAATGCCTAACAATTCTGCACATTCTGCCGATTTATATAATGCCTCAGGGGCAAATTTAGAGGTTGGATATTTCTCGTATACCATTTGGAACTCTTCCATCGCATCTTCATAATTCCCTTCGGCTGTATATAATGAACCTAATAAAAAGTAAGCATCGGGTCGCAATGGAGACTCACGGGCTTTATCCAGAAACTCTGTTACAGTCGTTTTTGCCGTGGTAGAGTCATTCTTTAAAAAGTGTATCCATGCTATTTTGTAGAGTGCTTCAGTTGCGTAGGAGGTATCAGCGTATTGTTGTCGTAAGGAATTATAGAAAGACAGGGCTTCATCTAACAGGTTTTGTTCCAGCAATGAGTTGGCAAGGATATACATGGCAAAAGGTTTCTTTTCCGATTGAGGATAATTCTGAAGGAAAGTTTTTCCTTCATTTATCGCTTCTGCGAATTTCTTTGCCTGATAGAGTGTCCATAAGTATCCAAAATCCGATTTTTCTTTATAGGGACCTTCTTTAAATTGTGTTTTAAGTGTTTGATAAGCATTCATGGCGCTTTCATACCAGCCTAACTGGGAGTATATCTCTGCAACGCGGAAGTTGCACTCCATACGCAATTGAGGGTCTACCTTTTCGTTAGATGCCACTTCAGAAAGGACCGATACTGCATTTTCTAATTGATTAAGACGGGTATAGATAGTTCCTAAAACATATTTTGCGAAGGGTGTCAATGAATATTCTGGAAAATCTTTTATCATGTTTTGTAATACAGATATTGCGGACTCAAAGTTTTGAGTTTGTGTAAGAGAACGGGCGTAGAAATACATAGCCCGAGGACGATAGTCGGGAGGTGTTGTTTCCTCAATCAAAGGTTTTAATGTTTCACCGCATTCTGCCCAGCGTTTGAGATAATAAAAACATTCCCCTTTGCGAAGTATTGCTTCCATTCGTTGGTTGGCGTCAGAGACTTTACTAATTACCTGGTCAAAGGCACTAATAGCCGTTTCATATTGCTTCTCTATGAGAGCAGATTTCCCTAAACGGAGATAGACTTCGCCAATTTTAGGAGAATTGGGATATTGGGCAATAAACTTTTTATATTCATCGATGGCTTCTTTGAAAAACTGACGGCTATAAAGACCGTTAGCAAAATCGAGTTGTGTGTTTTCATCGGAAAGGGCATCTGGGGATTGTGTCCATGCAAAACTATATACCAATAGTAAATGAATAACAAGCAATTTATATAAATACTTCGTAAATATCATGCGTCAATCCTGTCTATTGTTTTGGGGTCTCTGGGGTAGGAGCAAGTGTATCTGTGGGAGTATCTGCTTTGACAGTGCCTTCGGAGTTAGATGTTTGTTTTTCATTAATTGCGGAAAAGGCTACATTCTGTATATGGGCTTTTCTACAGCAATCTAAAACTCGTATTGCATTGCCTAACATAGCACTCTGGTCTCCACGGATAATGACGGAACTGCCGGGGAAGAATTGGGACACTTTGTTCAATACCTCCTGCAATTCGGATAGGGATACAGAACGATTATTAACGACAATAGAACCATCGGCTTTTAAGTTAATATAAATTTCTCCCTGGCTACGTGTTGTTGGCACAGAAGTTTCTGCTGTTGGTAAAGTAATGTCAATTTCGGATTCCAGAACGCCATATACGGTAGTTGCCATAAAAAAAACAAGGGTCAAAAAGACAATATCAATCAATGGAGCCATTTGAATGGGCTCGGGTTCATTTTCATAATTCCGACGAATTCTCATACGCGTGTTCCTCTCAAAATAAGTTCTACCATTTCACTGGCGATGGCTTCTACTTCTGCAATAATTCGATTTACTCTACCCCGTAGATAGAAATAAATTGCCATAGCGGGAATAGCAACGACCAAACCTCCTGCGGTAGTTACCATCGCTGTGGCTACGCTGTATGCCATGGTAAGCCCTTTCACCTGAGCATCATTAAATGCAATAGCCCCGAAAGCCTGCATCATGCCCCATACCGTCCCTAATAGACCTAACAAAGGGGCTAAAACCGCAATATTATTTAAATAAGATATGCGTTGCCATAAAATACTTGCGCCTCGTTCCCCTTCACTTTCCATAGCATCTTGAATGACATAGCGGTCGTGTCCAACCAATTTCACACCGGCAAAAACCATTTTGGCAATTAGTTTATCCCGTCCTTCACAAAGTTCCAGTACCCCTTTGTAATCCCCTGCTTGTAGCAAATGAAACAATCGTCGAATGAGGGTTGATGGTAGTTCTCGTCGGGGTGTTAATGTCAACAGGAGATAAAACGCCCATACCAATCCAATAAAGCCCAAAACCCCAATTATCCAGAGTATTACCCCACCTGCCTTTATCATATCCCATAATGTGAGATTTTGCTGAATAGGTGGAATGGTGGATGTATCCGTGTTATTTTGTGCGTATGAGATAAGAGTGAAGCAAAAAATACAAGCGGCTAATAAAAAAAATAATTTTCCTTTGAACATGCAACGATTTCCTTTTTATTAATTTTGTGAAAATAGGTCTTCCATCAAACTATATATTATAATATAATCCTTTTGTAAAGAGATAAGTTGCAACAGTTTCGCCCATGTTCTATTTACAATAGAATATTTACCCATCTTTTATCAATAAATAATAAGTAAATACAGAAGAATATTGAATTTTTTAAGTTGTGAATAGAATGAGGAAAGTAATTTAAAATCCATTGCATGTTTTGGATATTGTTTTCGTCTTTTTTATGTAAATGATGTAGAAGAAAGTAATGATTATCCAGGTGTGTTAAAAATAAAAAAGAAAAGAGGTATATTTAAAAATGTGAATAAGGGACAAAATTTTGTATATATTATATAGATTAAATATCAAGGTATAAATTGGTAGGTGAAGAAGGATAATACAAATAACATTCATAACCTGGATTATCCAGATGTAAGACCTCTTTTGGACACGAGAAAGCAGGTTATTGTTCATCTGGAACCGAATCGTATTGCAATGATTGTCGGGTTGTTTTTTACTCTCATTGCCCTATTTGTATTTCTAATGATTCAATTGAGTGGATATTCTGTTGCTATAGGTTCGATGTTTATTGTATGTGCATTAATTTTTGTTATTACTTATGGTATATCAGGTATCCTGACTTATTATGGATTGTTGATTATAAAAACGACGCCGAAAGAAATTACCCCAGAAACAGAAAAGACAACAGATAAGACACAGGAATAAATATAATTTTAAACAGTAAGGATAGTTATATGTTTCGCAAATTGCTTTTTATTGTTATTTCCGTAATTTTAGTTTCATATCTATGGGCGCAGGCTCCCGACCTGTCCAGGATGGATATTGTGGAGAAATCAGTTCCAGATGGACCGGTAGCGTTGGTTCTCGGTAAGCCTATATCAAAGGAAGAATTTTTGATGAGGTATCATATGGAACTACTGGAATATGTGGCAGGGACAGGACAAAAAGATGTTAAGGATGAGGACCGTGTCCGTATTGCTATCCGTTGTGTTACTAATTTAGCCCAACGGGAAATTTTATATCAGGAAGCACTGAAACGGAAATATTCGGTAACAGAGGATGAGGTCAAGAAAGCGGTTGATGAGCAAATTAAGGAAATTCAGGAAGATGCCCGTAAAGCAGGAAAGAACCCTCCCAGTATGGAGGAAATCTTAAAAGCCAAAAATGAGACGGTAGAATCTTTTCGCGAAAGGACGCGTAAAAATCTAATATTAAAAAAGATGAAACAAGCCTTAGCGAGTGAGAACAAGATAACCGTTACGGATGATGAAATAAAAAAGTTTTATGACAGCAATCCTGACCTTTTCATGAAGCCCTCGCGGGTGCATCTACAACAGATATTTCGCCAACCAAAACCCAATGCAAAAACCGCCGATGAAAAGGCATGGCAGGAGACACAAAAAGAGGTAGAGAAAGCTTTAGCACGAATAAAAGCAGGGGAAAGTTTTGAAGCGGTTGCCCGTTCTGTTTCCGAAGCACCGGACCATCAAAAAGGTGGCGATATGGGATGGATACCTACAGAAGCCTTGCCTCCATTTTTGAAACAGGTTCTTCCCACCATGAAGCCGGGCGACCTCAGTCCTGTTTTAAAAAGCCCCCTGGGATGGCATTTGTTCAAATTGTTAGAACGCGAGGCAGAAGAGAAGGTTACCTTTGAGCAGGTCAAAGAAAAGATAAAAAATATTTTAACCGAACAGAAGACAGATGAAAAGATATTTGAGTTTTGTAAACCCTATTTGAACGATTCGGAGAAAGTAAAAATATTCCTTGCGTTTGACCCTATTTTAGAAAAATTATACCGTCAGGACAAAGCCTCTGCAGATAAAACTTCTACGCCGACACAACCTTCAACAAAGGCAACAACACCCAAGAAAAAAAAGAAGTAATGAAGTTTTTACCTTTATTCATTCCATTTATTTTTGTATGTATCCCTTTCCTTTCAGCAGGGGAGTCTTTTATCCTTCCTCTGAAAGGAGACTTATTTGCTACCTCTTCCTTTGGCGAATATCGGGATGGACGCTTTCATATGGGTGTAGATTATCGTGCTACCATTGGAACGCCTGTCTATGCCATAGATGATGGTTATGTGGCACGAATGCGTTGTAGTCCCTGGGGATATGGTCGTGTGTTATATATTCAATTTCATTCTGGAATTATGGGGATTTATGCACATCTCCATTCATTTGCAGAGCCGTATCAGTCTTATTTGCGAAAGGTGCAACATCAAAAAGAGTCCTTCACAGTGGACCTGACACTAAAAGAAAACGAACTGCCTGTGAAAAAAGGGGCTTTGATTGCATATACAGGTCAGTCCGGGACAAAAGCACCTCATTTGCACTTTGAACTTCGCACAAAAGATGGAATTACATGCCTGAACCCATGGGAATATGGTTTCCGATGGATTGACCGTAATAAACCTCAAATAACATCCCTCCTCGTTATTCCCGGAAGTATGGATACAACCATTAATGGACGCTGTCTGCCGCTGGAAATCCCTATCACCGAAAAGACCGCATTACCTATATTAATTAACGCAAAAGGAGCAATAGGATTTGGTGTTTCCACTATTGACAATGAATCGGATACCTGCAAGTTGGGACCTTACCGAATTTCATTGAAAACGACGGATACTGTTTTATCTACCATTCAGCAAGACCGCCTTGATTACAATACCTATAGGGATGCTATTGTATCTTTTTATCCCTACATTTCGAATCCGATTTATTGGTTATTGTGGCAGTGGCAGGGAAATCAGTCGCCCAATTACAAACAGGTGAGGAAAGAATGGCTTTCCATAGAAGATGACGAGCATATACAGATAGAAGTAGAGGATTTTAAGGGAAATAAGACACAGGTTCCGCTTTATATCACAGGGAATCCTGCGAATCGTTTGAACAAAAAAATAGAAAAAAGTGATATCTCTATTTCTTATTTGCCGGAATTCCTTGTGTTAGAGATTTTGTTAGCCTCAACATCTTCCAAAGAAGCACCGGAAATTACCTGCACTTCGGAACAGGGAACTGTTTCACTAAAACCTGTCCAGCGGACAAGTAATATATACGAACTTCCCTGGAAACCTACGGCATCAGGGAAATATACTTTTCGAGTTTCGCATCCATCTATGCCTGTATGGGAAAAAAGTGTGTATGCTGTTAAGACACAAAGTAAAATGGCACCTATCGTATTAAATGATTTTCAGATAGATGTACCTTCCCATATCTCTTACGGTATTCTCTGGCTATCTATTTCTCCGGTATCTTCACAGAAAGTTCCTAAAGGTTTGACAATTGCTTCGAATATATGGAAAATAGAACCTTACAACATGCCGATAGCAGAGGCTGTGACGATTAAAATGCGGATTCGGAATAATGTCCAAGCTCAAGAACGAATACATTTATATCGGAAATCCGGGTCTTCATGGTCAAGAATAGATTCTCAAAAGGAAAGGGATTTTGTTATTGGTAAAGTATCTGATTGGGGCACTTTTGCCTTAATAAGAGACGATGAACCGCCACAAATCACAAATATCGCTATTAACAAAGATGCGAAACAGCCAACAAAAAGGCCTTCTATATCGGCTGTAATTTCTGATATAGGAAGTGGTATAGCACGGGCAGAAATATTCTGTGACCAGAAATGGCTATTAAGTGAATACGATGGACCTCGTGGAATATTACGCTGGGAACAAGATGAAGATTTACCCTCCGGCACACATACAATTACCTTCATAGTTGCAGATTACGCAGGGTTAACCCAAAAAGAAATGCAAACTATCTCTGTACCATAATAATAAAAAGACAAACATTAGAAGAAAGGTATTTTGATATGATATTGGTAACAGGTGGTTCTGGCTATATTGGTGCGGTTGCCGTTCGTGAATTGTTAAATCATGGATTTGCCGTTCGAGTTGTTGATAAATTCCTATTTGGGGATGAAGGTCTGGAAGAAGTAAAAAATCGTATTGAGTGTATTCAAGGGGATTTATGTCAATTGGATGCTACATGGCTGGAGGGTGTTGAAGGTGTAATTCATCTGGCAGGTTTGAGCAATGACCCGATGGCGGAATTTAATCCTGAGGCGAATAAAAAACTGAATACAGAAGCCACAGCTATTTTAGGAGAGCATTGCAAACGGAGAGGTATAAAACGATTTATCTTTGCCTCCAGTTGTTCTATTTATGACCGTGGATTATTGGCCGAGGATATTTTGCAGGATGAAGAAAGTCCTGTGGAACCGCGTGCTGCGTATGCCGTAAGCAAATATCAGGCGGAAAGAGAACTGTTAAAGCTATCCGGACCTGATTTCTGTCCGACTTTATTACGGCAGGGAACGGTATATGGATGGAGCCCCCGAATGAGGTATGACCTTGTTGTGAATACTTTTGTTAAATCTGCATTTGAAAAAGGTTGCTTGACGGTTCATTGTGGAGGCGAAATGTGGCGTCCTTTAATTGATGTAACGGATATAGCCCGTGCTTATATTGCCTGCCTGCAAGCCGACCTGAAAATTGTAGGAAATCAAGTGTTTAACCTTTCTTATAAGAATTACAGGATACTTGAATTAGCCCATTGGGTTCGTAAGGTATTTCGTGAGAATGGAATGAATATAGAGATTGAAGTGGAATATGGCTCTACACGGGGACGCAGTTATCGTGTTTCAACGAAAAAGACCGAGCAGGTTTTAGGTTTTCGTCCACAGGTTAGTGTAGAAGAAGCCGTTCAAGTTATGGTTGGTAAAATTCGCAATGGTATAAATGCAGATATTCATAATCCCCGTTACTATAATATCCAATGGGTCGAGCTCCTTTGCATGGCGGAGAATATCATTAAAAAGACGGGAAGTGTAATATAAGTTGTAAGGTTTTGAAAAGACGGTTGTGTATGACTTTGGAAAAACTTTTACGGTAAAAGATTGCGGGTATTAATTTGTATTCGGGAGACTGCGGATAACGCCCTATTTCTTGCCGTGAAAGCATCGGGTCCAATGGCAATTACATAACCTGTTTTATTGCGGGACTCTATATCTGTTACATGGGTGAGAGAATCCCCCTCATGCACTTTTACCTGCACCTGTTTAATCCCTTCGGTATTTTGCACCTTCTCGATATTCTTAATACTTTGCACAATGCCACTATGCGGAATAATCCATGCTATAGCACATCCTAATTCTCGTGTAGGGACTGAATTGGGAATTCCATGGTTTTCAATAGTCTGATGTATTTGCATTAAATCTATGCCGGTTCCTTCTTTACATATCTGGCACATTTCCTCATCTGGCTGGAAAAATAGGTCAATAAAGGATAAAAATATACCTTGTGCATTTACGATAAACTCAAATAAGATTCCGTAATAGCCGATGGGAAGATTTCGTGAAACTTCTTTGGCTTTTTCTGTTATCCCTTTTAATTCTTTCCCGGAAAATTCTACAGGCAACCAGAGCAATCGAGGAATACGATAATTCCCTGGGATAAACTCAACACCGAATATTTCTACAGGGAAAAAATGATAGGACATACGATAACCGATAAGATAGCAGGTTTTTCCTTCTATCCCTTGCTGAACAAATATAGGCGACCCTTTTTCGGATTTTCTTTGTGCGGTAGAAAGAATCAGTTTTATATCATTGCTATCATTGATTATTCCACAAAATTGATTGTCAACCGTTCGAACCCATAATGGGTTTGTTTCATTAAACATAGAATTTATAGAAGTCTCTTCTATTTCGTTACTCATAATCTTTGTTGTAGTTTCAAGCAGTGTTGTTATTGTATTTATTTTCTGAATATCTGTTTTTTCTATTTGAGACATAGGATATCCATCTTCCTTATGTAATATCTGTTATGGTTTTTAGGTGTTATCAATTCGCATGGGAATGCGATAATTATATATTATTTAGCATGAAAAATATAAAAAGCAGTAGTGCTATGACAAAACCATTTGTTCTAATTTACCTGATATTCTTTTTTGCGGGAACGGTTCTATTTCCGGGTTGTTTTTCGGAAGGGCAGTCATGGGTTTCTTCTGAAAATACTACTCGTGGGCTGACGGAATTTGGGACAAATATGTCCCCTTCTCAAGGAGATTGGCTTATTACCCGATTACCTGCGGAAATGCCCCATCTGAACCCCATAACCAGCACAGATGCGTATTCCTCTCTGGTGTTAGCATGGATATTTGATGGCTTGTTAGACCGTAATCCACAAACATTGGAGTTAATCCCACGCGTTGCTAATAAATGGGAAGTGTCGGAGGACCATCTGAGTTATACTTTTTACTTGCGGACGGATGTTTGTTTTTCCGATGGGCATCCTCTAACCGCAAAGGATGTTAAGTTTACTTTCGATAAGTTGATGGACCCTACCACGGACGCTCCACACTTGAAAAATTATTATATGGATGTGGAATCGTGTGAGGTTATAGATGATTATACGGTTCGGTATCATTGTAAAAAACCTTATTACCAGCATGCCGTAATGTTGGGCTTATTAGAAATTTTGCCGGAGCATGTTTATGGACAGGGAGACTTTAATAATCACCCTAACAATCGAAAACCTATTGGCTCAGGTCCTTATATATTATCGGAATGGCAGACGGGCTTGCAGTTAGTTCTGGAACGAAATCCGAATTATTGGCGGAAAAAAGAAGGACAACCTTATTTTGACCGTATCGTTTATCAAATTATTCTGGATGATAATGCTTCTTTTTTGAAATTGCGTCGTGGCGATTTGGACTATATGGCCATTCGTCCTGAAGATTGGGTGCGAAGAGGACAGTCAGAAACATTTCAAAAGCAATTTAATATGTTCATATACCCACGACCCGCCTATAACTATATCGGCTGGAATACCCGTAATCCAGTGCTCAAAGAAAAAACGGTTCGCCATGCTTTAACGATGTTGCTTAATCGCCAACAGATTATTGAACGGTTGTATTTCGGAATGGCAGAGCCGATAGATAGTCCGTTTATGCCCGGGACACCGGAATATCACTCCGAAATTAAGCGATGGAACTATAACCCGGAAGAAGCGAAACTATTACTGGATAGGTCTGGCTGGATAGACCATAACAGCGATGGAATTCGTGATAAAGAAGGAAAAGACCTTGCCTTTGAGATTATGACAACAAATAGTAATCCTATTGCGGAAAAGATTTTGACGGTGTATCAGGAAGACCTGAAACGGGCAGGGATAAATATGCAAATACGGCAAATGGAATGGGCTTCTTTATTAGAGCGTGTGGATGCACGCAATTTTGATGCTGTTCTAATGGGCTGGCAGATGCCACCGGACCCTGACCCTTATCAGGTATGGCACTCCAGTCAGGCAGAAAAAGGTTCCAATTATGTGGGATTTGTCAATAAGGAAGCAGACCGACTTATTGAGCAGGCACGGGTTTCTTTTGACCGTCAGGAACGGATACAGTTATATCGTAGATTTCAGGAAATTGTGAATGAAGAACAGCCTTATACCTTCTTAATGGCGCCGAAAGCGATTGTTGCTGTGGATAAACGAATACATGGTATTCGTGTGTATCCCTTTGGTATTTATGAAAAGGAATGGTTTGTTCCGACCCATTTACAACGGTATGTTCATGTAAAGGAGAACTAAAGACGGATGTATGCCTATATCTTAAAGAGGCTATTATTAATTATTCCGACCTTTATTGGAGTTAGTTTGATAACCTTTGCAATTATCCAGTTAGCTCCGGGCAGTCCTGTGGCTTTTAAGTTACGCGGAGAAGGTGGAGCCATGCGTGCAAATATTGAGACGGAAAAGATAATCGAACAAACTAAAGCATTGTATGGTCTGGACAAACCTATCCTTGTCCAGTATGCCCTGTGGTTAGGACGAATGTTTCGTCTCGATTTTGGCAAAAGTTATAAAGACCAGCGTCCTGTAATGGAGAAAATAGCAGAGACGCTACCGATAACACTTCAATTTACCATTCTTGAAACCTTACTTATCTATCTCATTGCAATCCCCTTAGGCACCTATTCGGCAACCCATCAACGGACTATTTCTGACCAGATTATTACGCTTATCCTATTCCTTTTATATAGTCTTCCGAGTTTCTGGGTTGCTATGCTTTTAATTCTTTTTTTAGGAGGTGGTGATTGGTGGAATTTGTTCCCGGTCAATGGTATTAATAGTATTGATGCTACGAATTATTCATGGTTTGGCTGGCTACTCGACCGACTTTGGCACATGGTCTTGCCTTTGTTCTGTATGACCTATGCAGGTTTGGCAGGCTTATCCCGATATATGCGGACAGGTATGTTAGATGTAATACGGCAGGACTACATTCGAACGGCAAGGGCTTACGGATTTTCGGAAAAGATGGTTGTCTTTAAGTATGCTATGCGGAATTCATTAATTCCTATTATTACTTTATTTGCAGGACTTTTACCGGGGCTAATTGGAGGAAGTGTTATTATTGAAACCATCTTTTCTATTCCGGGCATGGGACGATTGGGCTTTGAAGCGGTATTAACCCGAGATTATCCCCTGATTATGGGTGTTTTTACCATTTCTACTTTTTTGACTTTAATCGGTCTTGTTTTAAGTGATGTTTTGTATGCCGTTGTTGACCCAAGAATTCGATTGGAGTAAGAAATCAGGTGTTCAGGAAATCAGGAAATCCACATAGTTATTACAATACAATCTGGCGGGAATTTTGCAAACATCGTCTTTCCCTTTTTGCCTTGTTGATTATTGTTTTGTTAGGTCTCATTGCGATAATGGCACCTTTTATCGCCAATGACATCCCTATTTTGTTATATAAAGGGGGAAAATTATATATATTCCCGAATATTTTTACATATACAGATTTACAAGCAGAGAATTTATATGCGAATTTTGACCGATGGAAACCATCCAGCGGGGAATGGATGTTAAAACCACCCATTCCACACGGTCCTCTAAATCAGGAGTTGGAGCAAAGTTTGCAGGGACCCAATCGCAATCATTGGTTAGGGACAGACGACCGAGGCAGGGATGTGCTTAGCCGAATGATTTGGGGTTCTCGCTTATCGTTGAGTGTAGGTTTCGTGGCTGTTGGGATAGCTGTGATTATCGGTGTAATATTAGGCTCACTTTCGGGATATTTTGGGAAATGGGTAGATACGGTGGTCTTACGATTTATTGAGCTGATGTTGGTTATCCCAACTTTTTTCCTTATCATTACCGTAATGGCTTTTCTTCCTCCCAGTATCTGGACAATTATGATTGTTATCGGGCTGACAGGTTGGCCAGGTGTAGCACGATTGGTTCGAGGTGAATTCTTGAAGCAAAAGCAGATGGAATATGTTTTAGCATCCCGTGCATTGGGTTTAAGTAATTCGCGTATTATGTTTCAGCATATCCTGCCCAATGCGATGGGACCTGTCTTTGTTAGTGCCACATTTGGACTGGCGGGTGCTATTCTCATGGAAAGCGGATTAAGTTTTTTAGGCTTCGGTGTGCCACCACCAACCCCCAGTTGGGGTGAATTGCTAAAACAATCTCAGGGTTATGTGGATTTTGCATGGTGGTTGGTTTTATTTCCCGGTTTAGCAATTTTTATTACCGTTACAGCGTTTAATCTCGTTGGCGAGGGGTTGCGAGATGCTATGGACCCCAGATTAAGGTAAAGAATATGAGCGATTTGTGTAAATCGGATAAAGCCCTTTTGAATGTAAAAAATCTGAAAGTATATTTTTCGACGCCCACAGGATTGGCGTATGCCGTAGATGACATTTCGTTTTTTATTCATCCGGGCGAAAGTATGGCTCTGGTAGGTGAAAGTGGATGTGGAAAATCGGTAACAGCCATGTCAATCCTGAGATTGCTAACTTCTCCACCTGTGGAACGCATAGAAGGGGAAGTAATCTTTCACGGGCAGGATTTGCTAAAACTGCCAGAAGAAGAATTGATGAAAATTCGGGGAAGATACATATCTATGGTTTTTCAAGAACCGACCAGTTCAATGAATCCCGTGTTTCGTGTTGGTGAACAAATTGCAGATGTTCTGAAATATCATTACGGGATGGGCCGTGAAGAAAGTTATATGCGGATTGAAAAATTGTTTGAATGGGTCGGCATACCAGAGCCTAAGATGCGAATACATCAATATCCCCATGAATTTTCAGGGGGACTTATCCAACGTTCCATGATTGCTATGGCATTAGCATGCGAGCCAGAATTGCTTATTGCTGACGAACCAACCACGGCTCTGGATGTTACTATACAGGCGGAGATATTGGCATTACTTCGGCGTGTTCAACAGGAACGAAAAATGAGTTTGTTGCTTATCTCTCATGATTTAAGTGTCGTTGCTCAAATTGCACGCTGGATTGTAGTTTTGTATGCGGGTAAGAAGGTGGAAGAAGGGAGTGCTACGACTATATATTCCAAACCCTCTCATCCCTATACCCAAGCCCTTTTTGATTCCCTTCCTATTCGTTCCCGTGGTAAAAAAAGATTAAATACAATTCCGGGCACCGTTCCTTCAGCAACAGATTTGCCTACGGGATGTCGTTTCCATCCACGATGTCCCAAAGCCATGAAGATATGCCAGCAAAAAGAACCCCCATGGACCTGGCTCAATAAGGAACAGGGAACGGCTTGCTGGTTGTTTGCCCAATCGGAAAAAATGGAAAAGGAGACCTGATGAAAAATGAATAACCGTATACCTTACTTGAAAGTGGATAATCTAACAAAATATTATCCGGTCGGTGGTGGATTGTTTGCCAAAGCACGGAATTATGTCCGTGCCGTAGACCATGTTTCTTTCAATGTTTATCCAGGGGAAACGGTTAGTCTCGTTGGTGAAAGTGGAAGCGGAAAAACTACAGTAGCGCGGCTTATACTGCGACTGATTGAGCCTACCGATGGCTCTATCTATTTCGATGGGGTTGACCTGACAAAATTAAAGTCAAAAGAATTAAGGAATATCCGACGGAAAATACAAATCATTTTCCAGGACCCATACAGTTCGCTAAATCCGCGCATGACAGTTTATTCTATGCTGTCCGAAGTGTTGTATGTCCACCGAATTGTTCCTAAAGAAGAAATTCCCAGTCATATCGAACAATTACTCCAATTAGTGGGACTGAATACAGATGCCATGTATCGCTATCCCCATGAATTTAGTGGAGGACAACGGCAACGGATTGGTATTGCACGCGCTTTAGCCGTTAATCCTTCATTTCTCGTTGCAGACGAACCTGTATCCGCTCTGGATGTATCGGTGCAGGCACAAATACTCAATCTATTGATGGAATTACAGGAAAAATTACATCTGACCTATTTAATTATCTCTCATGATTTAGGGGTTGTTCGTCATATTTCCGATAGAGTATTGGTAATGTATTTAGGAAAAATTGTTGAAGAAGCCCCAACGGAAACTTTATTTGAAAACCCCAATCACCCTTATACGAAGGCATTGCTAAGTGCTATTCCCAAACCTGACCCTTCTGCTTCTTTGCCAAAATTGTTGGCACGAGGCGAACCGCCAAGCCCTGTAAATCCACCGCCCGGATGTTCATTCCATCCGCGTTGCCCTTATGCAACAGAGCAATGTAAAAACGAGCCTCCTCCATTACAAAATATATCTGATACCCATCGTTCTGCATGCTGGATTTTCGCAAAAAGTCCCGAAGACCAAGTTCCTCAACCTGTATAATAATTCAAAAGAAATCTACACAATTTTTAGGTGAAATCAATAACACGGGCTCGTTTCTTATCTCTTTGTGTTTCGATATGTTTGCGGATTTCATTTTGTAGTTCTTCAGATGCAGGTATTGCTTGTAGGGTAAGTTCGGGGGTCGAGGTATCTGATGTGATTAGTTTCAAGTTGCCTAATGAAAAAATTCTTAGCAGGAAGGGCTGTTCGAATGTTAAATCATTGATACGGTATAACTCCAGATAGTCTGTTTGGGTAGAAAATACACTTGTTGTTATTTTAATCCGTTCTGTGGTGATTACATATTTTGTGCATTTAACCACGATGTATTTCCAGAGAGCATAGAAAATCGGGACTATCAAAAAACAAGTGAGCAGACAAAGAATGAATACCCCGATATTCACAATCTGCGAGGGTGTTCCTGACCAGACAATTTTTTCTTCAGACATGTTAAATCTCCTTTGTTATATATTCACTTATGCATTGTAAAATTATTTTATATTATCCGACAGTTTATTATCTCAATTTACTCAGTAAAATTTAATTGTTCCATAGGAATGATTTTGTATTGATAACCCTGTTCGGTGAGAAATAGTTGACGATTAAGGGCGTAATCCTGGTCCAAGGTATCGCGTGTGACGATAGTATAGAAATGGGCTTGTTTCCCGAATTGTTTGGGTCGGAGAATTCTGCCCAATCGCTGTGCTTCTTCCTGTCGTGAGCCGAATGTGCCAGATACTTGAATGGCGACATTGGCATCAGGTAGGTCAATGGCAAAATTGGCAACTTTGGAGACAATCAAAAGTTTTATTTCTCCTTTGCGAAATTTTTGATATAGTTCTTCTCGTTTTTTATTGGGTGTCTGTCCTGTGATGATGGGCGCACCGAAGTTTTTTTGTATAACTTTAAGTTGGTCTAAATATTGACCGATGATAAGGATATTATCCTCTTTGTGGTAGTCTAAAATCTGTTTGCAGATACTTATCTTTATAGGATTTTTTGATGCAATCTGGAATTTAGCGGATTTTGATGCTACAACATACCTGTAACGGTCCTCTTCCAGCATTGGTACACGCACTTCGGTGCAAAGGGCTTCGGCTATCCAACCTTGCTTTTCTAATACTTTCCATGGGATATCGCATTTTTTGGGTCCGATAAGACTGAACACCTCATCTTCCCGCCCATCCTCACGGACTAATGTTGCGGTAAGTCCTAATCTACGGCGGGCTTGCAAATCTGCAGTGGCACGGAATACGGGCGCCGGTAATAGATGGACTTCATCGTAGATAATCAAACCCCAGGCTCCGTCCTCAAACAAACGAAAATGAAGAAACGGGCTATCTTTGGTTTTGCGATGGGTTAAAATCTGGTAGGTAGCCAGTGTGACGGGTTTGATTTCTTTCAACTCACCACTATATTCGCCGATTTGGTCCTCCGTGAGGGTTGTTTTTTCTAATAGTTCTGTTTTCCATTGTCGTAGTGCCACAGTATTCGTTGTTAACACAAGAGTATGTGTTTGCAATTTATGCATAACACCGATACCGACAATCGTTTTACCGGCACCGCAGGGAAGTACAATAACACCACTTCCACCGCGGTTCGTTCCACCGGCATAAAAAGCAGAGATAGCATCCGTCTGATAATTTCGCAAAACAAAGGGCTTGCCCGAAGGGAGTTTTTTGCGAAGGTCAAACTTTAAAGGAGCCCCTTCTACATACCCAGCAAGGTCTTCTGCAGGAAAACCTAATTTTACCAGTACACTTTTTAAATGTCCACGAAATTGGGTATTTACGCGAACCCGACGAGAATCTAATTTGGTTAGCCCGAACTCCTGCAAGGCTTTGTTATAGAGTAACTCTGAAAGGAGCATGGTATCATCGGATTCGAGAATTAATTCCTGTTGTGGGCTTTTGTATAATTTCAATCTGCCATAACGACGAACTGTATCTGTAATTTCATAAATTAGATTGGATGGGACATCATATCGGCTATATTTGTGAAGCAGGTCAATGATTTGTGTTGCTGTATAACCTGCAGACGCAGAATTCCATAGCGAGATGGGTGTAATCCGATATGTATGAAAATGCTCAGGTGATTTCACCAATTCTGCAAATGCAGATAGAGCATCCCGTGCCTCCTCATATAACGGATTTTCAACCTCTAACAAAATCGTTCGGTCAGACTGAACTATTAATGGCTTCTCTACTTTCTTTCGCATAATAAAAATACTGTTTCCTGTTATAAAATTTTATAGGTAAATAGAATATATCAGTTTAGAATCAATATACAATTGAGTTCTTTGATAAAAACCATTTCTTATTAACAATACCCTTTTGATTATTTTTTTGAACACTATACAAGTCAAACATCCCCTTAAAATTTCTCGTAAATTATATAATCATCAATAAAAATAGATAACAGAGACTAAATAGTAGATACATTTTTATAAAGTGAAATTTTCCACCCATACCCCTTCTTTTGTTCTTCATTCGTAGTATATAAATCCCTTATGAATCTTGTTAAAATATGTTTTCACAGAAGTAGAGGCGAAAGATTTTTCGCCTCTATAGGTTTGTGATAAAAAGAAGTTAACAGAAATTCCAGGATTTATATGCCGTGAATGGAGGAATACAGAAGGAAAACACAGACAAGTATGTCTGTGCTACATTAATACCTACGATGTCCCATAAGTCCCATTCGTACCATCTGTCCCATGTGTCCCATCAGTCCCACAAAAAACCCGAATCGGGGACGCTTCAGCTATGGGTAAGAACAAGGACAGAAGGAAAACACAGACAAGAATGTCTGTGCTACATTAGGGGCGTTGTAATTATCTCCCATTCCTATTACGCTCATGAATGGATACGAATAAATCGGTAGCATAAGTTATTTGTTCTATTTTGATTTAAATGCTGATTTTGTTAATATATTTTTAATAGTTATTAAGAAAGGAAAAAAGTTATGAAAAGAACAATGGGGATATTTATTTTGGTAGTTTTGGTATGTCCTATTTTGGCGTTTGCGAACTCTGTGATTACGACGGGACATCTTATTGAGGAACTTACAGATATGTATCAATTAACAGAGTTTCCCGAAGTGAATTACAAACTTGTGCAGTTTTCATCGTTTGACCGACGGAGTGTTCAGCGACTACATGCGGATTGGTTTAGCAATTCTGATGGTTTTGGGAGCGAACCTATTCCCGGTTTCCTTTCGGTATTAAAAGAGGAGAAGGATGGGAATGATGGGGAGTATCTGCTTGCAGATGTGAAGGGTCCCGGTGCTATTGTTCGTTTCTGGACTGCGGCTATAAAAGGTAATGTTCGGATGTATCTGGATGATGAAGAAAAGCCGATATATGAAGGACCTGCAGAAAGTTTTTTCAGATTCCCGTATAATTCTTTTATTAATGGAACAGGGATTACAGAGGAATTGTTGAAAGGCAGTTTGTATCAACGAGATTCGGCTTATTGTCCGATGCCTTTTGCAAAATCTTGTAAAATTGTATGGATAGGGAAGAAAAGGGATATTCATTTTTATCATCTCATGGTTCGTATTTACGAGAGTGGAACTGTTGTCCAGACTTTTTCTCCGGATGATTTGAAAAAATCAGAAAAGGAGATTATCCGTGTTTGCAATACCTTAAAAAACCCGGATGATATGCTTGCAGATGAGAAATTAGAAAGAACACCCATACAAAGTGAATTATCTTACCGTGAAGAAAGTTCTATCTGGAGCAATAAAGCGGGTCCGGGAGCCGTGGTCTATATGAAATTGCGAGTAAAGGATTTTGTCCCATCCCAGACATTTCGTGAAATAATACTTCGAATATATGCCGATGGTATTAAAGAGCCGTTAGTGGATAGTCCTCTGGCGGACTTTTTCTCTGCGGCACCGGGGATAAATCCTTATCGTTCTCTGCCCATGGAAATAACTGCGGATGGATGGTTCATTTCGCGTTTTATAATGCCCTATCAGAAGGAAATGAACATTACATTAAGAAATCTAACGCAGAATCCATTGTCGGTAGAGGGCGAAATATCGTCGCAACCGTATGAATGGAATCCACAACTTTCTATGTATTTTTGTGCACGATGGAAAGGGAGTGATGCACTCTGGGTGCGTGTAAGCCGTCCTCATGATTTACCTTTCCTGTATGCAAAGGGGAAAGGGTGTCTTGTGGGTGCTGTCAGTCATGTTTTTAATCCATCTCCAATACCGACCTCTGGTGGAAATTGGTGGGGCGAGGGAGATGAGAAAATCTTTGTTGACCGAGATGTGGTTCCTTCTATCTTTGGTACAGGTTCTGAGGATTTTTATAATTACTCCTGGTCTGCAACGGATATTTTTTACTATCCGTATTGTGGGCAACCCCGCAATGATGGACCGGGAAATCGCGGTTTTGTATCTAATTTTCGCTGGCTTTTCTTAGATAAAATTCCTTTTAATGAATATATGGCATTTTCAATGGAATTGCTAATTCATGAAGAGGTTTTTAATTTAGGATATGCACGCATTGCTTATTATTATGCCCGACCTGAAACGACAGATGACCACGCTCCTATTCCGGACCGCATTTACAATCCTTTAACGGCACAAGAGGATTGGAGTTGGTTACCTGCACCTAAAGGAGCGGCTCATAAAGCACTTTACTATCAAGCGGAGGATTGCCTTGTATCTGCAGATGGGACAGAACTAATGTCGTCTTATATGTGGGCAGGTAGAGGTTTATGTTTATGGAAGCCGAAGCAAGCAGGGGATATTTTGAGTTTTAAAATCCATGTTCCTGAAGAAGGGGATTATGATGTTCGGCTGGTATGTGCCTTATCCCCGCAATCTGGTAGTGTCCAGGTTTTATGGGATGATAAATTAATCACACCACAACCTGTAAATCTGTATGATGAACATCATTTATTATCGCGTGAATTTAATTTCGGTAAGCAGCAAATATCTGTTGGTGAGCATACTTTGACTTTGAAATATTCCGATAATAAACCGAAACACATCGGGATTGATTTTATCTGGCTTCAGCCCGTAAAGTAAAAAATCTATGAGTTTAGAAGGTCAAACAATCGGTACAGGTGAGGTGTATTTGATAAGTGTCATCAGGGTGAATTGATTTTTCTCAATTCATTCAGGATATTTTGGAAATATTCGGGTAAAGGTGCCGTAAATTCTATATACTTATTGGTTGTAGGGTGAATAAATCCAAGCAGTCCTGCATGCAATGCCTGACCAGGTAGTTTTTGAAGGGCAAGAATAATATTCTTGGGGAAACCTAATGTAGAATAATCCGTGAAACCATAAACAGGGTCCCCAAGGATGGGGTTCCCGATAAATCGTAGGTGAACGCGTATTTGATGAGTTCTACCTGTGTTGAGTTTTAGTTCCAGGAAACTTACAGATGAAAATTTTTCTCGTAGATAAAAATGGGTAACTGCTTCTCGTGCATTAATTCCTGTGATAGACATCCGTTTCGGGTCTGCAAAACTGCGTCCAATTCCGGCATCTATTATCCCCTGTTCTGTTTTGGGAATACCCTTCACCAGAGCAAAATATTTTCGTGAGAACGCCCTGTCTTCAACCTGTTTCCGCAAGTGATGATAACTTTCTGGATTTTTCGCTACTACAAGGACACCGGAGGTGTTCATATCAAGACGATGAACAATACCCGGTCGTTTAGGGTCACCTGATATTACATAATCTTTACAATTATATAACAAGGCATTTACCAGAGTGCCATGAGTATGCCCGGGTGCCGAATGAACCACGAGACCCGCTGGTTTATTCACAACAATTACATCTTTATCTTCATAAAGGATTTCTATCGGTATGTTTTCAGGAATCAGTTCTGTATTTTCTTCTACCTCTGCAAGTGTTATTTCAATAGTATCACCTGCGGTTATCAAGGTAGAGGGCTTTTTTATCTGTTTGCCATTAATAAGAACGCCGCCCTCTTTTATCAGGGTTTGTATTCGAGTTCGCGAGATACCTTCTAACTGGTCTGATAAAAAAAGGTCTAATCGAAGGGAAGGAATTTCCTCTGAAACAGTAAATTGGCGTATATCTTTCATTCTACCTTCGTTTTTATAACGAAAAGATGGTTATTAGGTTCTTTGTTTTTTCTTTCTGTAATAAAGAATGGCACCTGTTCCTGAAATGAAAAATAGCAGGTGAAATACCATCGGGTAATAAATTGCCAGTTTACTCATCCAGACAATCGGCGTGAGAAGGCAACGGGTAAGAAAGGCGAATAATGGATGATGAGCAATCCAATTTGCTAATGGTGGACTCATGTTATAGTATAGGTCAACAAAAGCAGTTCCTATGGCATTTGTTAATAGATATTGGTCGCGGAATTGCCTGAGAATATCAATTTCTTCTGCCATAGGTGTGCCATAAGCAGCCGTAGCGATAAAACAGGGTCCTCCACCCCCGCTATTTCCTCCGGCAACAAAGCCTAAAGTCGTGAGTAGCATCCCTACAGGAATTAGGACCCAGTTGTCCAGAACTACAGGGTTTCTATAATACATCAGGGTATTATCTAATATAACTGCGGGCACCGTAGGTTGACTACTCAAATATATGAGAATATCTACAGTCCCTGTCTTTTCAACCTTGGGTGTCTTGAAACTCAGGAGACCTTCGGTCTGTCCAGCAATACTTTTAGGTCTTACTACTTCATCAATTCCTGCATCTAAATTGAGTAATTCGATACGGTCAACATACGCGAGACCTCCTCGGGGAGATGTAATAACGACATCTTCATTGCCTGCCGTTTTTACAAGCATAACACCATTGTCCGTTGGTATTCTGACAAGGCTTGACACATCGAAGGGGAGCAATGATTGTGTTCGTATCCCAAATCCATTAAGCGAATAAGCACGAATTGTTATTTTTTTAGTAGAGCCTATACTGTTTTCTGTCATAGCAGGGTCTATATCTGTGGCTAATATTTGTGATTGATAAGCCGTTCGCTGTTTAGGGACAACCTGATTGCTTATGTAGTTATACTCTGAAGATTGTCCGAAAACAGTTATTCCTCCACGGAAATAATTGTAATCGAGACCATTTGTAGGCAGGGTAATTTTTATAGTCGGTACATTATTCGCTGTCCCATCGAGGTTATAGGGAGAAACAGGCTGGGTGAATAGAGGTTTTTTCTGTGCATCTTTTGCTGAAGAATAAACGACAGTTCCCACTTCCTGCGGGTCTGTGTCTGTAGATGTATCCTCCTGATAAAGGTAGTATGCCACTTCATAAGTGCCTTCTATAGGTGAGCCGTAGTTTCCGCCATGAATGAGTGTGTTCCCTAAAAGGCTTGCTGCTGCGGAAGGAGTTGGATTGTTCAAAATTTGTATAACACGCACCAGACCATAGGTTTTATTCCCGCTTTCGCCTGTTATAGGGAATTGAATGGAACCTTGGGCTGCACCATCAATAAAAATAGAAATACTTTCTGCTTTGGATAAGTCCGTTACAAATGCTGTGGTATAAATATTAAAATTGTCTTTTAAGTAATGATAATAGCGAAACGCAGGAACTGTATATGTTCCCGTTTTAATATCAACATCGACATAAGAAGGCATGGTGTCTGAATAAAGGGGATAAGGTGGAATAATAAAATCGAGATAGGTTCCATCTTCTGCTATGTTAATACCTGTAAAGGGAGAGCCAATGTCGTTCCCTGTTTTAGCATCTACGAGTTGTAAAGTTGTGTCTTTTTCTAAATTGTATCCATTTATCCGCCATACCAAACCACCGAAAGCCCAAACGACCAATCGTTCTTTACCGATATCGTCCGTCTCAAAATTACCATTGGCGAGGCGGGCGATGCCTGAAAATTCTGGCGGTCCCGTTTCAAATACTGCGGTTATGGAGGAATTCTCATCCAGGGTAAATTTCAGTGGGTTAACCGTAGATGTTTTATTCTTTGGAAGAAGCCAATTTTTAAATTGAAATCCCGGTGCTGGCTCTGCAGTGAGTTCTACCTCTGTTCCCGGTGCAAAGGTTTCTCCCGGAGGATTTAATATGACGGTTCCTGTATCGGGTGGGTCTATGGTAATACTTAAAGTATATTGTCGCCGAAGGATTCGTGCTTTTAAGTTTAAATTTTCTTTAACACGGATAATAAGTTCGGTTAAACGGGAGAATAGGGTTCCATCCTCAGAATACCATCCATCGAACTGGTCTTGCTCATCAATATTTTGAACAGATAAAGTTACCATATCCCCATCGAAAAACATTCCATCTTCGGGAAGGGAAGGATTTTTAACAGGGTTTATGACAATCGCTGCTTCTTGCGATTGTGCATTGGGTCCCCGTTCAATTTCCGCAGTTATATGAAATACACCTAACACAGAAATTGCGTCGGGGAAAAGGAAGGACAGTCCATTAACGGTCTTATCTATAATTTCAAGGTCTACATTGCCCGTTGTGGAGATTGCTGGAGCCGTTACGAACATTCGGTTTTCATGGGAACCATTGTAAGCAGTAATAGCCATGTTGGAATTGTTTGAGGAGCCATCACGAAAAGAAGCAACTTTCCCATCTATTCGAATTTCATATAACTCAGATGCCTGGGTTATACTTTTCGCGGTATTAACAGGGATTATTCCCTGCAATGTTAAAGGTGTTTCTATACCTTGTGGGATTTGATTTGGAGTAACGCTGGTTATATTAAGTCCTAAATTGTAAAGTGCAATAATTCCACTTTCCTGAATATTAAAGGTTATTCCTTGTGTATTTGTCGTAGATAGGATTTCTGTCCATTTACTCTCTTTTTCTGGGTCGTTAGTTAAATCATTTTCTGTTACTGTTGATGGGAATGAAAATGGCTTTATTTTCACCCAATCGGGTTTTGACAGTCCCTGTATATTCACTTTTATAGAAGAAGATTCTGGCAGGGATAAAATGTGATTATGACCCTGTTCATCTTTATAAAGCAGGTAAATGCCTATAAAACCTATTTCCTGATTGGCATTTCCCGGTGCTTTGCTCATTGCCTCTTCCATCCATGAAGACAGGTCTTTCTCAACGGGGTTCTGTGTAACTGTATCTATCTGTGCGGAAATATCATCGGAGAGAATTGTCATTAGACAGGCAAATTCTGTTTGTGCGGGTAAAATTCCTGTCTCTTTTAATTTTCCAAGTGTGGGAACTTCTATTTCGACGGAGCTTAATGGGACAACTTTTGTTGTATCCCCCGTAACATCTATGTTTTGAATGTATACATTCCGCAATGCACTATTTACCCATTGGTTTGCTGCCCAAAATTCACCCGATAATAGAACGCTATTCATATTATCGGGCAATCCATTGCTGTCTGTATCCACAGAGGAAGATACTTCTTCGAGTTGAACCTGTATAGTTTCAGATGGATTATTAGTATAGGTATAAGAAAAAACAATATAAGGTTCTGTCTGTTTATTCTTGGCGTTTATAAGTCCGTAAATGGATAGGTTTTGAGAAGAAACGGAACCGCTTATATATGGTCGAAGATTAATGTGGGTTTGACCTGGAATAAGGATTGTGTCGGAAAATACATTACCTATCCACTGTTCGTTGTTAAAACAAATGTCGCTTTCATTACAGGCAACAAAGGTAATTGTGTCCGTTGTAGTTTCGGGATAATTGGCAAGAACAGGTATGTAGATATTTAAGCGAGACAGGTTGTAACTATTTGCTAAGACTTTCACCGTTTTCCCATTCATAGGTGATGATATGTGCAGATTGTTTATATCAAAGCTCTGCTGCGTCTGGATGGTGTAATCGAGTAATTTAATCATATTAATAGGGGATTGTCCGATATTTCCTGCATAAACTTTTTCGGACATAAACCCTGATAATAGGATTGCCGTGATTACTGCAATAGGTAATAGTAGAAGGATATTGTTGTATGGAACAAATTTTTTAACAAACATATCGTTATTTCCCTGAGTTTTTCCTTTAAATAGTTATATTTATTAAATGTAAAAAATACTCCTTTTGGTTCACTGAATTTCTGTTGTTTACATTATACAAAAGATAAGTGCTATAGGTATTATTATTTATCGGTTCTATTAAAAAATTCTAACAAGTCCAATGGATGTAGGATTTGTCCAATAAAAAACGAGGGACTTCTCTTTTTGACTTTTATCCTATATCCGTATAGAATTATTAAAAAAATATTTCTACATAGTTAAGGAGCTATATAATGAGATATTGCAGTTTTGTTTTGCTTCCAATGTTACTTATGGGGCAGTTTGCTTATTCTTTTCCGAAAGTGGTGTGTGTAAATCCTGAAATATCTATTCAAAAGGTATTTGGGACAGAGACACCGGGAGGAAAGTATAAACATCCGGCATCTATCACAGAATTGGATAATGGTGATTTATATTTAGCGTATTATTGCGGTAGTGGTGAGTATGAAGATGATACAAAAGTGTTTGGGTCAAGGAAGCCGAAAGATTCTGACCAATGGCAACCGCCAGTAGTTATTGCAGATATTCCCTGGCTTGGTGAAGGGAATCCTGTGGTCTGGCAGGGACCGAATGGCATTGTCTGGTTGTTTTATGTAGTTCGATATGGAGAAACATGGTGCACTTCGCGGATACATTATAAAATTTCAAGAGATGGCGCTAATACATGGTCTGATTCTGCTGTGCTTGCATTTGACCCTGGTATGATGGTGCGTTCTCAACCCTTATTATTAAGCGACAATAAGTTTATTCTGCCTGCCTATCATGAGAAAGGGGAAAACCCGGAATTTACCGCACCCGAAACCAGTTCTGTATTTTTTATTCATGATTTAAAAACACGCACATGGACGCAGAGCAATCATGTCCGCTCGCGTATAGGGAATTTGCAGCCCTCTGTTGTTGCGTTGAGTGATACACATCTTTTAGCGTATTGTCGTCGTGGGGGAGGGTATGACCCTATTCCGGATGGTTTTATTGTGAAGACAGAGTCGTTTGATGGTGGAAAAACATGGACAGACGGAGTAGATACGGAGTTTGTTAATCCGAACGCCGCTGTTGACCTTATTAAATTAAAAAATGGGCATCTTTTATTGTTTTTTAATGACAATCCTGGGGACAGAAATCCTTTATCCGTAGCCATTTCAATGGATGAAGGGAAAACATGGAAGATTAAGAGAGACCTTGTTCGGGGAAAAGATTCGTATGCTTACCCGTATGCCATACAATTGAAAGATGGTAGAATTGCCTTGATATTTACCTCGCATGAACGGACACAGATTAATCTGGCTATTTTTGCAGAAGAGCAACTTATTAACTGGAATGAAAAAGGTAAAGACAAGGAATAATTTATGCTTACTACAACTTTGTTTTCTATACATTTTATCCTATTCCATGCAATTCTATGGGTCAATGCCTATGAATGGGGCGAAATAAAAGTTCCAGAGGATGGAAATTATACGGTTTGGGTCTGGGTAGAAAAAGGTAAATCGGGAGAAATTAGTATAGATAGACAAAAGTTACCCTATTCTGCACCTGAGAAGGAAAAGGACAAAAAAGACGCCACAGACCATATCTGGTTAAACTTAAAATCAATAGCCTTAAAAAGTGGACGAAATATACAGGTTGAGGGGGATATAAATATTTTTTCTATAGTTCTATCCAATCAGACAGATTATAATCCGGAGGCGTGGTGTAAATATGCACGGGTTTTACAGGAGCCAGAACGAGTATTGGATGCTCGTGTGGAGATGATACGCAACACAAACACAGTCTTTACCATGCCCCATTTTGAAAGTTTGCAGAACTGGGAATCGTTTGCAGAACAGCTTCGTAGGACCATATCTATTGCATGTGGTATTTTTCCTGAGCGTGAAAAGTGTGCGTTGAACGCAAATGTATTGGATAAGTTTCAGGGAGAGGGATTTACTGTGGAAAAGGTATATTTCGAGTCGTTGCCCGGGTTCTATGTTACAGGTAACTTATATCGTCCTGTAAAAGCGGGTAAACATCCGGGTGTTTTGTGTCCTCATGGACATTGGAAAGAAGGACGATTGGAAAATAGTGATATCGGTTCTGTGCCGGGGCGATGTATTACTTTGGCTCGTATGGGCTTTGTTGTTTTTAGTTATGATATGGTGGGTTATAACGATTCCCAACAACTTCCTCATAATTGGGGTACTAATTTGCTGAAATTATGGGGTATTCATCCATGTGCGGTGCAGTTATGGAATAGTATTCGGTCGTTGGATTTTCTGCAAACACTGCCGGATGTTGACCCTGAACAAATTGCATGCACAGGCGCATCTGGTGGAGGAACACAAACATTCTTGCTGTTTTCTGTAGACCCACGAGTTAAGGTTGCAGCACCCGTTAACATGATTTCCTGTTCCATGCAGGGAGGTTGTATTTGTGAAAATGCCCCATTAATTCGTAGGAATGCGTCAAATATGGAAATTGGGTCATTGATGGCGCCGAGACCCATGATACTTGTATGTGCTACAGGTGATTGGACTTGGGCAACTCCACGGGTTGAATACCCTGCTATACGCAGTATCTATGAATTGTATGGTAAAGAAATGAATTTGGAGTACCAGCAGTTCAACGCAGCACATAACTATAATAAGAATAGTCGTGAAGCGGTGTATCGGTTTTTTGGGAAACAATTCTTCCCACAGCAAAACTGGGAACAATTCTCGGAAGCCGATTTTGAGGTGCCCCCAAAACAATCGCTTCGTGTTTTTACGGATGAAAAAATTGAAGAATGGAAGCAAACAGGCTATGAGAATATATTAAATAAATTTGTTTCAGAGAAAAAATTGTTGCGGGATAAGTATGTTTCAATAAAAGCGGAACAGGTAAAAGAGTTTCGAGAAAAAGATAAACATTCCCTTGCTATTGTAACCGGGGCAGAAGTGCCTGCGGTAAACGATACTTTTGGGAACTGTGCCTCTGTAAGCAGGGAATCAACATTTGTATTAGAGCGATGGATAATATCGCGGGCAAAAATTCATGACCAGATACCTTTGTTACTTTACAGGTCTAATAAAGCGGAGACACAGAAGGTTGTGCTATTCGTGCATCATGAAGGAAAAGGATATTTTATAAACCCGGATGGTTCGCTTCAGACGGCACTTCAAAATCTTATGCAAAAGGGGTATGCAATTGCCTTGATAGACCTATTTCTAACAGGGGAACATCAATCGCCACGGGAAAAAGTTAAGCGAAAAGAAACCTCGAATTATCTGGACACTTTCTTAAATACTCGTTCTTCGGAACAGGTGCAGGATATTATTACATCGCTGGTTTGGTTGAGTTCCCGCAGAGATTTGCAAACACCGATTGCATTGATTGGTATGGGCAATGCCGGTGTTTTGTCATTATTTGCTGGGGCTATTTGCGATAAAGCAGACCCTATCTTTGCGGATATGAACGAGCTTGACCTGAATGATGACAGTATTTGGGAACAATATTTTTATATTCCATGTATTCGAAGCATTGGCGATATTCAAAATGCTCTATGGTGGATTAGCCCTGAACGAAACTGCTCTGTTTTTCATGTAAATCCCAATGTTTCTTTCCTTGCTCCTATAACCATTCAAAAACAAGTCAAAGATTTAAATGACCTTGTAGCACTACTAAATTAGGTTGAGATTTTACACCAATGGATGATAATAATTTGAAAATAATTCATATTACAGACTTGCATTTTTTTCAATTTCCTGGGAATATTTTGAAGTTATTTAATAAGCGGATATTGGGGTGTTTGAATTGGGAACTGAATCGTAAAAAAAGATTTGATTTTAGTGGGGCAGAACGATTCCTAAACTTCTTGAGCCAATACAAAAATGTTGTGGTTATTGTGACCGGAGATTTAACGGTAACTGCTCTTGAAGAAGAGTTTCTTCTCGCTAAAAACTTCATAGATAGTATTCGTAAAAAAAACTTATCGGTTTATATTATCCCCGGGAACCATGATTACTATACCTTTGAAGCCGTCCGAAATAAAAGATACGAAACTTTATTTTCAGAATATTCCCCACCTAAAACCTATCCTGCTGTTGTACATTTGCCCGATGGGACACCGTTAATCCTTATTCATACGGTTCGACCCAATATCCTTTCTGCGCGTGGAATAATAGACAGAGAGCAATTACAACGACTAGAAAAAATTATTGTATCCCTTGAAAGACCAGCCATTGTTTGTGCCCATTACCCTGTTTTACACCATACGCCAGAGTATTATTCTTCCTATTCCCATAGATTAAAAAATTCCGACCTGCTTCGTGAAATACTTGTTAAAACGAAAGTGCCCATACTCTACATCGCAGGACATGTTCATCATTACAGTTTGAATAAAGATGACGCTCAGCCACTTGTTACCTATTTATCTTCCCCACCGCTATTTTATTCGCAACAAAGAAACGGGGGTTTTTCTGAAATAACCATAAAGAATAACCAGTTCGATATACAAATAAAAACCCTTTACTAACCCCTCCCTTTCTACATAAAGAAAATATTTATAACAAACAGACAAACATAAATCGGTTATAAATAAGAAAATGTGTATAACAAAATGAGATAAATGCTACATTGTGAACTTTGTGTAAAGTCTCTGTACTCTATGTGTTAAAGAATATCACAGGATTTATATGCCAAGAATGCGTGAATGATAAAGAAATATTTTATATTTGTTTTCGTTCGTGGTTGTAAAAATGCCAGAAGTGGGAACACTTCAGCTACAGAAGGGGTATATAAAACTCGTAGTAGAAACTTCCTAGCTTCTGTGAAAACATATTTTAACAAGTTCACAAAAGATTTATTGGCTACGAATGAAGGTATAAGAGAGGAATTTTTTTATTCGGTTTCCTATATGTTGAAAGAATGAACCACAGAGGACATAAAGAAAATTAACACAAGGGCCACGGAGGAAAAAAGGCGCTTGATAATAGCCAATACCTAAAAATAATTAAACAGGATTTGCATGACACAAATGAACGAATTGTATGATGGATTAAATACCGGAAGTGGAGGTGTTTTAGAATCTTTTTTGAATAAAATAATACATGATGATTTTTTATTCATGTGTATTTGGGGTGTTTGTGATTATAATTTTAATTAATTTAAATCCAGTCTAAAATCCTATTTATTGGTATTTATATTTCGTTTTTTATTTGTATTAAAACAATTTTAATGTATTTAATATTTACTACTTTAATTTTCCTGGGCAGTAGTTGTCTTCGGTTTGACCTGGGCATGGGTAATAGCCTCCCATATTGAAGAATTGGATTATCCGGAGCAGTTCGGAAAGACTGATTTCCCAATCTCCATTCGGGTCGGCATCATGTGGAGGATAATATTCGCCTTCTACTTCCCCTTCACTTATTCCTTCGCCTTCGAGAGTTCCTTCCCCTTCAATTGTACCTTCTACCATTCCTTCTAAGTTCCCCTCTAAAGTGCCTTCTCCTTCGAAACTTCCTTCGGTTGCCCCTTCTATAAATCCTTCTCCCTCCCAAATACCTTCCCGTATGCCTTCTCCATCTGAACAGGGTCCAGTTGATACTATTAGGTTTACAGAACTACCTAACGAAAGTTGTGTTCCACCTTCAGGTGTTTGGCCGATTACCTTTCCTGCTTCTATCTCACTGCATTGCTCACTTACGGTTCCTAAGGATAGACCTGCTGCTGTTATTATATTCTCCGCTTCACTTTGAGTGAGCCCTATAATATTTGGTACCTCTACAAAACAGGGTCCACTTGATACAACAAAGTCAATAACACTACATGGTAAACTTTGTGTATTTTCCTCCGGTAACTGACGGATTACTGTGCCTTGAGGGATACTATCGTTACATTCTTCACTCACTATACCAATTATTAGACCAAAATCTTTGATTAATGATTCTGCTTCGGATTGAGACATTCCTATAATGTTTGGTGTTATAGTTAAATATGGATTCAATATATTGTTTAACCATGGATAACTGCATTCATTAACAATACTCCATGTATCCAAGAAATCCCAACCTATATAAGTATTTTGCTGGTTCATCTCGGTGGTTGATTTACCAACTCCTCCATCAGACCAGTTTTGTCCTGATACATCAACATCCCAAAAACAATTTGCTACGATTCCTGAATCATTGTATCCAATAATTCCTCCTACATTTGAGGAGCCCGTTATATGAGCAATGGAATAACTATTATTTACGGTACCATAATAATTTTTTCCTGCAATTCCCCCGACCTTTTCCAGTCCTTCTATATAGCCCATAGCAAAACAGTTAGCAGTCTCTCCATAGGAAAGATACCCCACAATTCCACCGCAATACCAGTTAGTAGCTGAAATAGAACCGTTGAAATAACTTTTATGAATTAACCCTTCTTCGTTGTATCCAATTAGACCGCCTATATAATTTTCCCCCGATATGGAACAATAGGAATAATTATTGATTAAAACACCCCCCTTTTTATAGCCTATAGACCCACCTATATAGTTTATTCCCTCGATGGAACCCGTAACATAACAATTGTTTACTTCACCCCAACCTTTACCCAACATTTCACCGACTAAAGCCCCCACTTTATATGCTCCAAAAACTGAGATATTCTCTAACCCAATGTCCTTAAAAACAGCCGTAGGTCCCGCTAAACCGAATAACCCCACATGTTTTTCTTCCGAACGATTGATATATAGATTTTGAATGGAATGACCATGTCCATGAAATTCACCAAAGAATACTTTTATCGGAGTAAAACCTTTTCCACCATCCCAATAAGCAGTGTCAGAAGCGTCTATATCTTTTGTTAAGTGATAAATACCGTTCCACGGATATTCTGTATCTCTACCAATTTTATTTAATTCATCTAATGAGGTAATATTTATCTCTGGGGGTAAAGTTATGTCTGGGGGTCCCAGTGCTATTAAATAGGGATATTCTATTTCCTCTACGATTGCCCATATGGAATTAAAGTTCCAATCTGTATAAGTTAGTTTTCGTTTCATTTCCAATGTTGTTCTTCCTTCACCACCGTCAGAAGTATTTATACCGGAAAACTCCTTGTCCCAGTAACTGTTGGTGACTGGAGTAGTACCGTTAAAATTAGACCCTATCAACCCTCCAACAAAATTTAACCCCGATACGGCACCTGTTGAATAGCAATTCGTTATAGAAGAAGTAGGACCGCCGGTACCGCCAATTAAACCTCCAATATGATATCTTAAACCTACGACTATACTTCTGGAATAACAGTTATCAACAAGTCCATAATTTTCTCCTATAAGGCCACCTGTATTATATAATCCTGAAACTTTCCCTACTGCATAGCAATAACTTATAGAACCACTGTTATATCCTGACAAATTTCCAACGGAATTTTCTCCTACTACAGAATTTATAGAGTAACAGAGCGTTAAAGTCCTATTATTCATACCTACAATTCCACCAACATTGTATCTCCCGTATACCACTCCCCACTTTCCACCACTGTTTCTAATTGTGCCATCTAAATTTCTACCAACAAGGGCACCCACATAATCCAGACCTACTGTCCAAGAACTATCGATTATTACATTGGAAACTTCACTCCCCGTTCCAGTATAGCCAAATAATCCCACATTGCTACAATCTGGAAAATTCATGTAAAGATAACTTATTTTATGACCATTTCCATTAAATTTTCCTATAAAAGGATTTAACCCATTACCTATCGGTTGAAAACCTGCTCCATCATTCCAATTTACTGTATCAGAAGCATCAATGTCCTGAGATAATTCGTATTCACCATCTAAAGGATAATCTGTCCCGATTTTTTGTAACTCTTCAATACTTGCTATTGGAATTACAGTGGCATAACCTGCATTGCATAAGGTCAAGAAGGAAAATAAAATCGAGTAAATAATAAAAAATATCACTGGCTTGATTTGTAATTTGTTCCATAGAACTAATTTCATTTTTTACTCTCCTTGTCTTACTTTGCTTTATAAAATAAATTTACCCATAGTTTTCCAATAAATTCAACTTATTAATCTATTGGAATTTCATTCTTATTTATTATATATCATACTATCTTTTTCTTATTGTTAAATAACATATATTTATTAATCTATGATTTATTATAATAATATGCTTTTTTTATAATTTATTTTTTCATTGATAATATAAAAGCTATTACACGGATAAG
>Ga0116168_1000114_pt1 | contig 82284 bp, 58 predicted proteins | sample AD_UKC129_MetaG_FD_89795 | JGI IMG/M metagenome (GOLD analysis project Ga0116168, IMG submission 89795) | Active sludge microbial communities of municipal wastewater-treating anaerobic digesters from Canada - AD_UKC129_MetaG | ecosystem: Engineered > Bioreactor > Anaerobic > Digestate | place... | reverse complement strand
TGACCCGCTACAGTGCACGAAGACAGCAGCCGCACTGATCTCATGCAGATCCAAGGCAGGCAGTGCTGTCAAAGCCGCTGCGACTCGCAGAGTCGCGCTCCGTCTCCTTCGCGGCTTCGCGGCTTCGCGCGAGACAAAGCCTTTCTTTTCGTGTCTTTCGTGCCTTTCGTGGTTCAGGCCTTGCCGTCCCCTGCGTCTTTGCGCCTTTGCGCCTTTGCGTTCAGAATCACGACCGCACAACCCACTCCCATCCACTCCTCAACGCCAGGACGCCAGGTCGCCAACCAGCCTTCGCCCAGCTTCGGCGTGGCAGGATCCTCCCCACCAGTGGCGTCGCCTTCTACCTTTCCCCCACCTTCTCCAGCGCCTCCCGCTCGCACCGCGCGTATTTCTCAATCAGACGATCGTAAACGCGCGCATACCTTGCCCGCGGGCGAATCTCGCTGCCGCGAACCGGATCCGTGAATCCTTTCACCACGTCGCGCCAATCCGCTTTGCCGCGTGTCTCCGCGAGCCATCCATGTGCGGCTCTCAACGCGGCGCCCAGCGCGGCGCTCTTCGAGACTTCAATCCGCAGCACCGGGCATTGCATCACGTCGGCCATCACCTGCAGCAACGGCACGTTGTTCGACGCGCCCCCGGTCGCATAGATCCGGTCCGGCGATACGCCCATCCACGCCGAATGCAATCGCATCGACATCATCTGCGCCTCGGCGATCGCCCGGCAGTGCGCCGCGGCGTCGTCCGGATCCAGGTCAAACCGGTGAATGCCCGGGCGGTTGACTCGCGGCACGATCTCCGCCTCAAACCACGGCAGCAGAATGGCGCCGCGATTGCCCGGAGGCGTCGATGCCAGCGCCTTGCCGAATGCGTCCCAGGTCCGGATGCCGTGCATCTCCCGGATCTTCTCCCGCGCGAGCGATCCGTTCTTGAAACAGATCAGAGTCATGTAATCGCCGGTCGGCGATCCGAACACGTGTCCTTCGCCGTGCGCGTCCGTGCGGCAGCGTTTCATGGTTCCGAAATACGTGTCGCTGGTGCCCAGGCTGATGGCCACGTTGCCGGGTTGGATCAGGCCGAGGCCGATGACGCTGCACGGGTTGTCGCCGGACCACACCTGCACCCGCGCTTCGGGATTCACGCCGTAGCGTTTCGCGAAGTACGGGCTGATCGCGCCCACCATCCGCCGGGACGCTGCGAGCGGCGGCAGCTTTCGTTTGAGGTTCGGAGCCGTGGCCTTGAGAGCCTCCGGATGCCACACCCGTTTCCGGATGTCCATCAGGTTCATTCCCGCGCCGTCGCCATGATCGATAGGCGCGATCCTGCCTGCCAGGACAGACGCCATGAACGAACTGACCAGCGCAATGTGCGTCGTGGCGGCGTAAGCGTCGGGGTCGGTCTTGAAGAACTTCCGGATCTGCGGACCTGTAAACCGCTCAAACGCGTCAGATCCCGTCTTGCGCGCGGTAGCGGCAACACCGCCCAGTTTCGACCGGATCTCCTCGCATTCGGCGGCAGTGGAGGAATCCATCCAGATGGGCGACGTCTTTCTCGACAGAGCGCGTTTCAATCGTTGGGCTGGGGGCGAAGACGCATCGGCCAGGGCGTCGGCGGCGCGGTGGTTGAGATAGACGGAGCCATGTTGCTGGCCGCTGCCGCTGATGGCCTGCACATCGCCAAGGCGCACGCCGTCGCGGCGCATTCTGGACAACAACAGGTCCAGCGCTTCCACCCACATCAGCGGCGGAGAATGTTTCACGAGCGGATCGCGGTGCGGCAGGACGCCGTTCCGGGTGCGGTATTGCGGGAGCGCTTTGTCGAAGCTCAGCGAGTATTCGTAAACGACTTTGCGCCGGTCGTAGTCGATCACCACGGCGCTGAGGCTTTGAGTGCTGGAATCCAGTCCGAGGAAAAGGTTCGCCATAGACGGCGCACTATTACCGTTTTGAACGGCGGCCTTCAAGCGTTACCCGCAGCGGCTCGAGGTTTTCCTGCGACCCTTCAAACAGGTCGTTAGGGAACCGGTAGTAGCGCACCATGTCGTCGTGAATGGAGCCTTCCTCGTAAAGATACGACGCCATCCCGGCCATGAATTGCAGGCGCAGGTTGCGATCGCGGTTGATTTCCGCGCTTTCGAGCCACCCGGCCAGGTCGGTGCTCCGCCCGGCATAGGTCGCGAGCAGCGCGGCTGCGGACCAGAATTGCACCTCGTGCAGCGATTCCGCCACGTCCGGCGCGCTCTCCATTCGCTGTTGCGCCTCGTCCACGTTGATGACAAGAGGCTCAACGCTCCCGAGCAGCACGGTGTCATACCCCTGCCCTTGCGCGTCGTTGCTCCAGATTGTCGCGTTGGTGAACACGCTGAAGAACGTCGCCACCTCGCTCTTCACGACGTCGAGGTTGCTTTCGTAGAGCGGCACCCACTGGGTCACCAGACCGCCGGGGTTCAAATGCTGTTTCACCATCTCGAAATACTCCTGCGTGTACAGCGTCGCCGCGCCTTTCACCCACGGGTGAATCGGGTCGGACGTGATGATGTCGAACTTCTCCTTCGTCGTCAGAACGTAATGGCGTGCGTCGTCGTACACGATCTCCACGCGCGGATCGTTCACCACATTGTAGTTCTCCCTTGCGAAAAAGGGCGCGACCCGCTGCGGGATCAGCGGTTCGATCTCGCAGATCACAATCCGTTCCACACTGGGATAGAGCGTGAACGTTCCCGCGGTCACGCCGGCGCCGCACCCCACGATCAGCACCGATTTCGGGTTCGGATGGAGCAGCGCGGGGATATGGCCGAGCATCCGCTGGAGACGCATATCCTCGGGGAGCGACGAAGCTTCCACTTTGCCGCTCACGTGGAAGCTGCGCACGCCGCCTTCGAGTTCGGTCACGGCGACGGATGCATTGAGGCCTTCTCCGAGGAACAGCACCGCCGGCTGATCTTCGTACGTCATCATGTACCGTCCGTAGGTGACGAGCCGCCATGGCAACTCGGGCACGCTCCGCGCCAGCAGCCACGTCATCGCCGCCACGGCCAGCATCGCCACGGCCCTCGCCAAAAGGCGCGGCGCGGGGACGCCCTTCCATCCGATGAACAGAAACAGCAGCATCAGAACGGCGCCGGCGCCCGACAATCCGATGAGCCATTGCTGCGCCTTTTGAGTGCCGAGCCAGCCCACGAGGATGACGCTGGCGCCGAGCGCGCCGAGAATGGCGCCCACGGTGTTGGCGGCGTAAACCTTGCCCACGATGCCTCCGGGATCCTGGCCGGGTTTGGCTACCGCAGCCAGCGCCAGCGGAAAGCTCGCGCCCCAGAACAGCGGAGCCGGAAGAATCGCCCAGAAACACCGCGCGAGGTCCATTTGGAAATTCACCCAGGGATCGGTGGACAAGGACGGGTTGACCGGCCAGAACGCAACCGATTTGAAGAGCATGTAGGCGCTCCAGCTCATGCCCAGCGCCGCGAACAACTGGCAGAGCCCCAGCGCCACTCGAGGCCGTTCCACCGAGCGCGCCACAATCGAACCCACGCTGCTCCCGATCCCCAATCCCACCAGAAACACCGCAAGAATGATCGAAAACGTGTAAACCGTCGCTCCCAGGAGCAAGGACAGGAGCCGCGTCCAGATCACTTCCGCCCCCAGTGCGCACAAACCGGAAATGGCGATCACCACATACACCAGGCCGGCGCCCTTGTCGCCGCGCCGCGCCGCCGGTTCGGAACGAACCCCTTCACGTGCGTGCGCCCGCCCGGCCAGGAGCAGCGCTGCGACTGCGACCGTGACATTCAGCGCCGCCGCAACACCAGTGGCCGTTGCCATGTCGTGCACGCGCAACAGATAGAAACCGGCCAGCAGGCAGCCGAAGACCGCGCCCGCAATATTGCCTCCGTAAAAGAACCCCAGCCAGGACACGCCCCGCGGCGTTGTTTCCAGCCAGCGCGACATCGCCGGCAGCGTCGCCCCCATGAGCAGCGTCGGCGGCAACAGGCAGATGGCGCATACCAGGCCCCGCAACAGAATGCTTCCAAGGCCGTAACCCACGCCGGCCACGTAAATCTTCATCACCTGCGGCACCACGATCAGCACCAGGACTCCGCAAACGCCGATGCCGATCTCGAGCAAGGCATAGACTCGCAGCGGGTGATGCCGGGCGGACACCATCCGGGCCAGCAGCAGGCTGCCCAGGCACATCCCGCCCATGTAAGTGCCCAGAAGCACCCCCAGCGAGACTGCAGACGAACCAATGACAAAGCCAAGCAACTGGAACCAGACGACTTCGTAGATAAGTGCGGCGCATCCGCTGCCGACGAACAGCAGCAGCAGAAACGGAAGCTTGCGGTTCAGTGATTCGGATTCCGCGGATGACGCGGTGGAGGAATTCATATGCGTGTACGTTCGCGAAAAGTGGACGGACTACGGGTCGTAAGCAATAGCATCAATCAACATGCGACAATGAACCTTTGCAGATGCCGCGCGCGCGCTCATGGTTACACCGCCGGCGAAGCTTCCGCCATGACAATTGGGAGCCATTCCCTATTCCCCGCATTGCGCCCTGTGACGCAACGCATGGTCCACCAGCACCAGCGCCGTCATCGCCTCCACGATGGGCACCGCCCGAGGCAACACGCACGGATCATGACGACCCCGCGCCTTCAGCGTCGTGTTCCGCAATTTCACGTCCACCGTCTCCTGCTCCCGCAGCACCGTCGCCACCGGCTTGAACGCCACGCGAAAGTAAATCGGCTGTCCGTTCGAAATCCCCCCCTGAATGCCGCCCGAGCGATTGGTCGTCGTGATCACCTTTCCGCCACGTGCACGGAACGGATCGTTGTGCTCCGTGCCCGTCAGCAAAATGCCGCCGAACCCGGAACCGATCTCAAATCCCTTCGACGCCGGAAGGCTCAACATCGCCTTGGCAAGATCCGCCTCCAGGCGATCGAACACCGGTTCGCCCCAGCCGGGCGGCACTCCGCGCGCCACGCACTCCACCACCCCGCCCACCGTGTCGCCCGCGCGCCGCATCTTCTCAATCAGCCGGATCATCTTCTCCGCCGCGCGCCGATCGGGGCATCGCACAATGTTGGACTCGACATCCTTCAGCTTGACCGTATCGCGGTTCACGTCGGCCGCGATGCGCTGAACCTGCTGGACGTAGGCGACGATCTCGACACCGAAACGCTCCCGAAGCAGCTTTTTCGCGATGGCGCCGGCGGCAACGCGCCCGACCGTTTCGCGCGCGCTCGTGCGTCCGCCCCCTTGCCAGTTGCGGATCCCGTACTTCGCCTGGTAGGTGTAATCCGCGTGAGATGGCCGGAACCGCGTTTCCATCTCGGAATACGCCTCCGGGCGGGCGTCCTCGTTCTTCACCCACATGGATATCGGCGTTCCGAGCGTCCTCCCTTCGAACGTGCCGGAAAGGATCCGGATCGTGTCCGATTCCTTTCGCGGAGTGACAATCGAGGATTGTCCCGGGCGACGCCGGTCCAGCTCCGGCTGAATGTCGGCTTCGGTCAACTCCAGGCGCGGCGGACAGCCGTCCACCACCACGCCGACGCCGCCGCCGTGGGATTCGCCCCAGGTCGTGATGCGGAACAGATGTCCGAACGTGTTACCCATGGCCGCGGAGTATGGGCGAAAACCCGCCGAGGTCCAACTCCAGACTTCCATTTCCGGTGGGGCGCGCAGCCTGCCATGCCTTCGCTCAGCTTCGGCGTGGCAGGCTGCTCGTCCCACCATCCCCCGGACGCCGGACCAGCAATTCGGCTGACAGCCCCGGTGGCTTGCCTTACAGTCCCTGCTCGCTATGTCTCTCGCGGATCTCAGACGGGAATACAACTTTGCCGGGCTGCGACGGGCGGATCTCGATCCGGACCCGATCGTTCAGTTCAACCGTTGGTTCGAACAGGCCGCCGGGCGGACGCGCGCCGGGCGGATCCGCCGCGCGCTGATCGCCGCCTACAAGGCGCTCCTCCAGGTCACCGGCAACGAACCCATGGACCTCAACGCGGTCACGCTCGCCACCGCGAACAAGGACGGCCAGCCCTCCGCGCGAATCGTTCTCCTCAAGGGTCTCGACGCGCGCGGCTTCATCTTCTTCACGAACTACCTGAGCCGGAAAGCCAGAGAGCTCGATGAAAACCCGCGCGCCGCGATGGTTTTTTACTGGGCCGGCCAGGAACGGCAGGTGTGCGTTCGAGGAACCGTGTCGAAGGTGCCGCGCGAAGAGTCGGAAGCGTATTTCAGGAGCCGCCCGCGGGGCAGCCGTCTGGCCGCCTGGGCGTCGCATCAAAGCGACGTCATCGAGAACCGCGCCGTGCTGGAGGAACGCTGGGCTCAGCTCGAGAAACAGTACGCCGGAAAAGACATTCCCACACCGGACTTCTGGGGCGGCTACGTGCTCGACCCCGATTACATCGAGTTCTGGCAGGGACGCCCGAGCCGGTTGCACGATCGGTTCCGCTACATACGACAGCCCGACCGGACCTGGCGGATCGAACGGCTTTCGCCTTGAGCGGGATTGAAGACTCAACATTCAATGCAACGGTAAAGGCGTTGAATGTTCAATTCCGCGGATCCCGCCCGCCAGCTCGATCTGCAGCTCTTCGCGCAACACCCGCGTCAATCGCAAATCGCAATTCGGCGTTGAATGTTGGGTGTTGAATTGAGTGTTCAATTCCTCCCTTCTTGCTTCTTCCACCACAATCCGCGTCAACCTCCTCAGCGAGTTTTCCTCTTGCAATCTTTCGTCAAGGGCGGACCTTGGGACCGACGTGATCGTCGCGTTGAGGGGTCGTCGCCCCGAGAACCATCAGCGCGACGAAGATGCCATGCGGACTCTATCACCACAACCAGCCGATTCCGGCGCCCGGCCCCGGGAACGCGTCCTGGTCCTGCACGAGGATACCGCAGCGCGCGAACACGCCGCGCACTTCTGCAGTCGGTTGAGCGAGCGATGCGGCGGCGAGGTCGAAGTCATCTGGACGTCCTTCAGATCACTCGCCAACGATGCGAAGGCGCGCGACGCGATGCAGCACGCCGTGGAAGTGGATTTCATCGTGTTCGCCGCCTCGGGCCCGGGCGAGATGCCGGAGCACGTGAAGCGCTGGACCGAGTCAGCGCTGTCGATCCGGAGCGAACACGAAGGAGCGATTGTGGGACTCTTCGAGCACCATGCCGATTGCGCACGGATGGCGCCGGACAAGGAAGTGTATCTCCGGAACCTGGCGCACCGGGCGGGATTGGATTACCTGTCGCAACCTTCGCCCACAACGCGCCGGGCCATCCCGGACTCGCTCGATTCGTACAGCGAACGCGCGCTCCAGGTCACATCGGTCCTCGACGAGATCCTTCAGACGCGTCCCGCTCCGGTGCCGCCCCTGTGACGGCGGCTTTCGAGACGCTCTCGGGCGTCGCGTTGGATCTCACCCGGCGAACCGCGCGTGGTTGCCAGGTCTGCGCGGGCCGCTGACCGGCGGGGTGTAATCGCCACGCGAAGGCGTTTCCGCCCCTGACGCTCCCGTGCTTTGAAGGTTCTCAGGACGCCTGGTCGCCCGCGGCGTCCTCCTGTTGTTCGCTGATGACCGGCGCGATGGCCTGCAACCTGTCGTTCTCCTCCAGGTCGATCAGCTTCACGCCCTGCGTGTTGCGGCCCGCTTCACGAACGTCCCTCACAAACGTGCGCACCATCTGTCCGCCGGCTGTGATCAGCATGATCTCGTCGCTGTCGCGCACCGTCAGTGCACCCACCACGCCACCGGTCTTTTCGGTGGTCTTCATGGTGATGATGCCCTTGCCGCCGCGCGACTGGACGCGGTACTCGTCAAACGGCGTTCGTTTGCCGATGCCGTTCTCGCCCGCAACCAGCAGCGTGGCATCGGGGACAACAACGGCCGCGGCGACGACGGAGTCGTCTTTTTCGAGGTTGATGCCGCGGACGCCGGCGGCGGGGCGTCCCATGGACCGCACGTCCTGCTCGGAAAAGCGAATGCTCATCCCGCCGCGCGTGATCAGCACCACCTCGTTGTCACCCGTGGTGAGCTTCACATCGATCAGCGTGTCGCCTTCCTCGATGCGGATGGCGATGATGCCGCCCTTGCGGACGTTGGCGAAATCGCGGAGCGGCGTTTTCTTGACGGTGCCCAGGCGGGTGGCGAAGAACAGGAACCCGGGTTGTTCCCAGGTGATGTCCTCGCGGTTGGGGCCGTTTTTCGAGAGAACGCGAATCATGGCCGCAATGGACTCACCTTCCTTGAGTTCGAGCAGGTTCGCAATGCTGCGTCCCTTGGCCGCGCGGCCCATGTCGGGGATCTCGTGCACCCGTTCGACGTACACGCGGCCCGTGTTCGTGAAGAACATCAGGTAATCGTGCGTGCTCGCGGTGAACAGGTGCTCGATGAAATCCTTGTCCTCGGGCGTCTCGCCTTCGCGGGTGGCCATGCCGATGACGCCCTTGCCGCCGCGGCGCTGGGCGCGATAGGAACTGACGTTCGTTCGCTTGATCAGGCCGTTGTGTGTGAGCGTGATGATCACGCCCTCGTTGGCGATGAGATCTTCGATGGCGATCTCGCCCTCGTCGGGCACGATCTGGGTCAGCCGCGGCGTGGCGTATTTCTCTTTGATGGCGAGGAGTTCCTGCTTGATGAGGCCCATCACGCGGGATTCCTTCGCCAGAATGTCGAGCAGATCCTTGATCGTTTCGATCAGGGCCTTGTATTCCCTCTCGATCTTGTCGATCTCCAGGCCGGTCAGTTGATACAGGCGAAGGTCGAGGATGGCGTCCACCTGGCGTTCGGCGAGGGCGTAGCGGCCGTTGACGACGCGGGCCTCGTTACGGATGAGCACGCCGAACTGTTCGATCTGCGCGCGGCTCCATTCGAACGCCAGAAGCTTCACGCGCGCCTCGTCGCGTGTCTTGCTCGACCGGATGATGTGGATGAACTCGTCCAGGTTGGCGAGCGCGATGAGATAGCCCTCCAGCAGCTCGGCGCGTTCCTCGGCCTTCTTCAGCTCGAAACGCGTACGACGCAGCACCACCTCGCGGCGATGATCGATGTAACACTGGATCATCTCCTTCAGGTTCAGCGTCTTCGGCCGGCCGTGATCGATGGCGAGGCAATTGACGCTGAACGTGACCTCGAGCTGCGTGTGCCGGTACAGGTTGTTGATCACCACCTTCGGGTTGGCGTCGCGTTTCAGCTCCAACACCAGGCGCGTGTTCTCATCCGACTCGTTCCGCATGCCGGAGATCTCGGTGATCACCTTCTCGTTCACCAGATCCGCGATGCGTTCCTCGAGCGCGGCGCGATTCACGTTGAACGGGATCTCCGTGATCACCAGTTGCTCGCGCCCGCCCTTGAGCTCCTCGATGCCGACGCAGCCGCGCAGCTTGAGACTTCCCCTGCCCGTTTCGAAATAGCTCTTGATCCCCTCCAGGCCGCAAATGATGCCCCCGGTCGGAAAGTCCGGCCCCTTGATGTGCTTCATCAATTCCGCGGTCGTGATCCCCGGGTTGTCGATCTGCGCGCAAACGCCGTCGATCACCTCGCCCAGGTTGTGCGGCGGCATGTTCGTCGCCATGCCCACGGCAATGCCCGTGCCGCCGTTGACCAGCAGGTTCGGGAATGCGGACGGGAACACGGTCGGCTCCATCCGGGTCTCGTCGTAATTCGGGACGAAATCCACGGTGTCCTTGTCCATGTCCTGCATGAGGGCCGCCCCGAGGTGCGTGAGGCGCGCCTCGGTGTAGCGCATGGACGCAGGCGGGTCGTTTTCGACGGAACCGAAGTTTCCGCGTCCGTCCACCAGGCGTTCGCGCATGGCCCAGGGCTGAGCCATGTGCACGAGGGTGGGATAGATGGCCTGGTCGCCATGCGGGTGGTAATTGCCCATCGTCTCGCCGACGATCTTCGCGCATTTGAGCGTTTTTCTCCCCGGATAGAGCGACAGTTCGCCCATCGCATAGAGGATGCGCCGCTGCGAAGGTTTCAATCCGTCGCGCACGTCGGGCAACGCCCGCGAGATGATGACGGACATCGAGTAATCAAGAAACGAGGCCTTGATCTCCTCGGCAACGTTGACATTGACAATTTTCTCGCCTGCGGAATAGGCGCCTCCGGATGGAGCGGGCGCGGAAGGCGCCTCAGAGTGGGTATCGTTGTCTTCGGCCATTCAGGTCTCCAGAAAGTGCGTTGGTTCAGACGTCCAGGTTGCGAACGTTCAAGGCGTTGTCCTCGATGAACTGCCGGCGCGGCTCGACGTCCTCCCCCATCAGCCGGCTGAACATCTGCTCGGCCTCAACCGCGTCGGTGAGGTCAACGCGCAGCAACTTGCGCTTGGCCGGATTCATCGTGGTTTCAAACAACTCTTTCGCGTCCATTTCCCCGAGGCCCTTGAATCGGGTGATCTGGATGCCCTTGCGGCCGACCGCCTTCACGGCATTCAGGATTTCGGGGATAGAAAACAACGGCGTGGTCACGGCCTTTTCGCCCTCGCCCTCGATCAGCTCGAACAACGGCTTGTCCTGGGCGGCGTAGTGATCCACCGCCAGGCCTTTGCGGGCGAGCTTGCCCAGCAGATCGGCGATGGCCTTGCACTCCAGGTGCAGGTCGCAAACCGTCGCCCGCCGCGTCGGACCGTCCCGACGCCGCTCCAACTCCGTGTCCGTGCCAAACAGATCGTTGTTGGCCGCCTTGAACTTCTCGAGTTCCTCCGCCGTCAGGAAATAGTGAACCGTCTCGTCGTTGCCTTCGCGCACCTTGACCATGTATTGTGGCAGCGCGCCGTCCTTGCCCCGGTGCTCGACGTAGTCGGCAAAGTCACCGCCCTGGCGGCGGATATACACCGCGTGCTTGTCCAGCGACTCGAGCAGCCTCAGGATCTCCTCGAGCTGGCTGGGCGTGAACTCCCGCCCGTCCGCAAGGTTCTTCAGCCGCACCTCCTCCGCGCCGATCTGCAGCAGCAGCCGGTTCAATTGCACGTCGTCCTCGATGTACTCGGTGCGTTTCTTCCGCGTGACCGCGTAGAGCGGCGGCTGCGCGATGTACACGTAGCCCTGCTTCACCAGTTGCGGCATCTGCCGGTAGAAGAACGTCAGCAGCAGCGTCCGGATGTGCGAACCGTCCACGTCCGCGTCCGTCATGATGATGATCTTGTGATACCGCAGCTTTTCGATGTTGAACGCGCCTTCACCTTCGCCGTCGCCGATCCCGGTGCCCACGGCCGTGATCATCGTCCGGATTTCATTGTTCTGAAGCACCTTGTCCAGGCGGGCCTTCTCCACGTTGATCAGTTTGCCGCGGATCGGAAGAATCGCCTGGAACTTGCGGTCACGTCCCTGTTTGGCCGAACCGCCCGCGGAATCGCCCTCCACGATGTACAGCTCCGTGTTCGCCGGATCGCGATCCGAGCAGTCCGCCAGTTTCCCCGGCAGGCCGCCCCCGGTCAGCGCGCTCTTGCGCACCGCTTCCCGCGCCTTGCGCGCCGCTTCGCGCGCGCGCGCGGCGTTCAACGCCTTCTCCACGATCTTCTTCGCCACCGGCGGGTTGGCGTCGAAATAATTCATCAAACCGTCGTACGCCACCGACCCGACGATGCTTTCGACCTCCGGCGACAGGAGTTTCACCTTGGTCTGCGATTCGAACTTGGGATCGCTGTGCTTCACGGACACGACCGCCGTGAGCCCTTCACGAACGTCGTCGCCGGTGATCTGCGGGTCTTTTTCCTTCAGCAGATTGTTCTGCTTCGCGTACTGGTTGATGGCGCGTGTGAGGGCGCTGCGGAAGCCCGACAGGTGGGCGCCCCCGTCCGGGTTGTGAATGGTGTTCGTGTAGCACAACACCTGGTCGTTGTAGCTGTCGTTGTACTGCAACACGACATCCACATGGACCTCGACTTCCTTGTCCGGGGTGGAAACCTTCTGTTCTTTGCGGAACGCGATCGGTTTCGGATGCAGCGGCTCCTTGTTCCGGTTCAACTGCCGCACGAATTCCTCGATGCCGTCCTTGTAGTAATACACCTCCGGCTTCGCATCCGGCTGCCGCTCGTCAACGAAAACGATCTCAAGCCCGGAATTCAGGAACGCCAGCTCCCGCAAACGCTGGCTGATCCGGTCCGCCTTGAACTCGGTGGTCTCCTTGAAGATCTCCGGGTCCGGCATGAACGTGATCCGCGTCCCGGTGCCTTTCGCCTTCCCGATCACCTCCAGTTTGCGCGTCGTCTTGCCGCGCTCGAATTCCATCTGGTACACCTTCCCGTCGCGCGAAACCTCGACTTCGAACCATTCGCTGACCGCGTTGACGCACTTGGCGCCGACGCCGTGCGTGCCGCCGGAAAACTTGTAGCCGCCCTGCCCGTACTTGCCGCCCGAATGCAGCGTCGTAAGCACCATCTCCACCCCGGGAATTTTGTACACCGGATGAATGTCCACCGGAATGCCGCGGCCGTTGTCGCCGATCGAAATCGACCCGTCCACGTGAATGGTGACTTCGATGCGATTGCAGAAACCGGCGAGATGCTCGTCCACCGAATTGTCCAGCACCTCGGAAACGCAATGATGCAGCGCCCGCTCGTCAGTGCCGCCGATGTACATGCCGGGCTTTTTCCGAACAGCCTCCAGCCCTTCCAGCTTGCCAAGTTTTGACGCGTCGTACGCAGCCGCTGCAGCGGCCAAGGCGGTGCTTTCCGCAGGTTCCAGGACTTTCTCTTCAGGCATAAAAAACGTGGGCAAACCAGCCTCGCGGCTGCCCAATTTTGACGCTGGAAATGCTAAAAAAATATGACATTCAACACAACCTTTACTTTCGGGTTTCTTCGAAGCAAAACACCACGAATAGTGCTCAAGACGCCGGGGCAGCTCAAAATATTGTGGCGTCCCTGAAATCCTCGGTGCGCGGCTAAACATTACCACGAAAGCCCGGGAAAACAACGTCTCAAGCACCGGATTCCCTGGCTCAACCAGCCCCACCCCGGCCGCAAAAACCGAGCAGTCCATCCCCTCCGCGACGCACCCGACCAATGCGTCCACGCCAGCCGCAACACCGGACACGCTGATGGGCGTTCAAAGCAACCCCGCTTCGCAGGGTCCTCTCCCTCTCCGGTCACGCTTTGCGCGACGCTGGCAACAATTGCTTCTTGTTGTCGTTACCCTTCGATCCACTTCACCATCGTGTCTTCCAAATGAAACTTGCTTTGCCGACGCTCACTTCTACTTTTCAGACCATGTCTTTTTCGACGCACTCGGGTTCCTCACAGTCGGACCCGTTTCCACATCCGGATCGATTCGTCACCCGCCATATCGGCCCCAACGCGGAGGAAACCCGCGAGATGCTGGCTTTGCTCGGCTTCAAAACGCTCGACCAGCTCACGGATGCCGCTGTGCCGCCGCAGATCCGGTTGACGAAGCCGCTGTCGCTGCCGCCGCCGATGACCGAATACCATGCGTTGCAGGAACTGCGAAAGATCGCCGGGCGCAACAAGGTCTTTCGCTCGTTCATCGGGATGGGGTTCTACGATTGCATCACGCCCCCTGTCATCCAAAGGAACGTGCTCGAAAACCCGGGCTGGTACACCCAATACACGCCCTACCAGGCCGAGATCTCCCAGGGCCGCCTCGAGGCGCTGCTGAATTTCCAGACCATGGTGAGCGATCTCACCGCCATGGACATCTCCAACGCGTCGCTGCTCGACGAAGCCACCGCCTGCGCCGAGGCAATGACGATGTGCCACGCCCTCTCGCAGGGGCGCAACGTGTTCTTCATTTCAGAAACCTGTCATCCGCAGAACATCGCGGTCGTCCGCACCCGCGCGTCGGCTGTCGGCATTGAACTCGTCATCGGCGATCACGAACACTTCCAGTTCAACGACCGCGTGTTCGGCGCGCTCGTGCAGTCGCCGGATACGTTTGGTTCCACCTCGGACCTGCGTCCTTTCATCGAGCGCGCCCATGCCGCCGGAGCGATGGTGGTGGTGGCCACGGATCTCCTCGCGCTCATGTTGATGCAACCGCCGGGCGAGACCGGGGCCGACGTCGCGGTAGGCAGCGCGCAGCGTTTCGGCGTGCCCCTTGCCTATGGCGGACCGCATGCGGGCTTCTTCGCCACGCGCGACCGGTTCAAACGCCACATGCCGGGACGGCTGGTCGGTGTGTCGAAGGATTCGCGCGGCCGGCCCGCCCTGCGCCTCGCGCTCCAGACGCGCGAGCAACACATTCGGCGCGAGAAAGCCACCAGCAACATCTGCACGGCGCAGGCATTGCTGGCGAATATCAGTTCGCTCTACGCCGTCTATCACGGTCCCGAAGGATTGAAACGCATCGCCGAACGGGTCCACGGCCTCACGCGCCTGCTTGCCGCCGGCGCGCAGAAGCTCGGGCACCGCGTGCTCTCAACGCGTTTCTTCGACACACTCCGCATTCGACTGACGAACCAGCATTCGACCGACGTCGCGCGCATTGCCGAGTCCCACCGGATCAACCTCCGCATCATCGACGCGGGATCCATCGGCATTTCGCTGGATGAAACCACGTCCACCGCCGACGTCATGGAACTGCTGCAGGTGCTGAACGGGGACCAGGCTGTCGGATTTACGCCGGCGGAACTGGCGCCCGCCCCATCCGACCTGATCCCGCGCGCCACCGCTTGTCTGAAGCACAAGGTTTTCAACAGTTACCACTGCGAAACCGAGATGCTCCGTTACATCAAGCGGCTCGAGTCGCGCGACCTCTCATTGACCGCTTCAATGATCCCGCTCGGATCCTGCACAATGAAGCTGAATGCGGCCGCGGAAATGGCTCCGATCTCGTGGCCCGAGTTCGCGCGTCTGCACCCCTTCGCTCCCCTGGAGCAGGCCGAAGGATACCAGCTCCTCTTCCGCCAGCTCGAACAGTGGCTGGCCGAAATCACAGGTCTTCACGCCGTGTCGCTCCAGCCGAACGCCGGATCGCAGGGCGAATACACCGGCCTGCTCGTCATTCGCGCCTATCACAAGAGCCGCGGCGAGGAACACCGCCGGGTGTGTCTCATCCCGACCTCCGCCCACGGCACCAACCCGGCCAGCGCCGCGCTTGCCGGAATGAAAATCGTCCCGGTCGCCTGCGACCGCGACGGCAACATCGACGTGAACGACCTGCGTTCAAAGGCCGAAGCGCACCGCGCTGAACTGGCCTGTCTCATGGTGACTTACCCGAGCACGCACGGCGTTTTCGAACCGACCATTCGTGAGATCTGCGACATCATCCACGCAAACGGCGGCCAGGTGTACATGGACGGCGCGAACATGAACGCCCAGGTGGGCCTGACCAGCCCGGGCCGCATCGGCGCCGACGTCTGCCATCTGAACCTCCACAAGACCTTCTGCATTCCTCATGGTGGCGGCGGGCCCGGCGTCGGCCCCATTTGCGTGGCCCGGCACCTCGCGCCGTTTCTGCCAGGACACGCGGTCGTTCGTTTCGCCGATCCGGATTCCCGCATCGGACAAGTGGCCTCCGCGCCGTGGGGCAGCCCCGGCATTCTTCCGATTTCGTGGATGTACATCGCGATGATGGGCGCCGAAGGACTCACGCGCGCGACGCAATACGCCGTGTTGAACGCCAACTACATCGCGAAACGCCTCGAGAACCATTTCCCCACTCTCTACCGCAGCAACGGTCTCGTTGCCCACGAGTGCATCCTCGACCTGCGCGCGTTCAAGAGCGTCACGGCCGAGGACGTGGCCAAGCGCCTGATGGATTACGGCTTCCACGCCCCTACCCTTTCCTGGCCCGTCGCCGGCACGCTCATGGTGGAACCCACGGAAAGCGAATCAAAGGCGGAACTCGACCGGTTCTGCGACGCCATGATCGCGATTCACGCCGAAATGCGCGCTGTGGAAACCGGCCAGGCCGACAGCCGCAACAACCTGTTGAAGGGCGCCCCGCACACCGCGGACATGATTGCCTCGGACGGCTGGGATCGCCCTTACTCGCGCCAGCAGGCCGCTTTTCCCGTGGCCGGACTGCTGGAATACAAGTTCTGGCCGCACGTCGGGCGCGTGGACAACGTCTTCGGCGATCGCAACCCCGTTTGCACGTGCGCCGGCATGGAAGCCTGGACCGCACCGCCTTCTTCGGCCGAAGGCTGAAATCGCGGCAACGCCGGCCGTCCAATTCCGCGAACGAAAGCGCAACAAAGGGTTGGCGCCGGGGCGCGGTGTTGTGATGATATTCCTCCCGTGAAGAAAGGCTTCCGGCGTTGAACGACAATGAAGATCACTGAAGCGCTCATGGCGGAACACCTCGTGTTCCACAACCTGTTCGATTACGTCGAGAAAACCGCGCCCGGGCTCAAGTCCGTTTCGGAGATTCGCTCCCTGGCCAGCCTCCTGGAGTTCATGCTCGCCGCGCATTCGAAGACGGAGGACGACCTGTTCATCGGGCCGCTCGATCCCGCTTTCGAACAACTCGGCCAGCGCGAGACCTTCCATCACGAGCACGAGCTCATCGACCACACCCTGGCCCTCGCGAAGAGAGCCGCGCGGGCGGACAAAGCGCGCGCCCATCTCCTCTCCGCCATCACTCTTTGCCGAAGCCACTTCGACAAAGAGGAACGCATCGTTTTCCCGATGGCGGAACGCCTGCTCAAGAGCAAGACGCTGCAGGAGCTCGGCAAAACCTGGCTCGAACAACGCGAACGCGTGATCAAGTAGTTCCTCCGCCGCAATCCGGAGCGCGACTGTGTCCCGCTCTGCGGGACCAGCCGCAGCGCGGGAACGAAGGGAGAGTTTGCAAGTTCCGCATGTGTGCGCACGGAACATCTGAATCCCATCGGAATTCCGTTTCAAATCCCACGGTTGTGCGCGATTGCGGAACTCGTCCGGGTAAAGGGTCAAAGAAATCATCAACTGCAGCGCTGTTTTGCCCGGAACGCCCGCCTGACCAATGCGTGCTCCCGCAGTGCGTTCTCGTTGCTTGTTCAGAGAGCAATCTCCTCAAGGTTGTGGACCTGTTCGAATCGGACACACGACTCCGGGGCACTGCTACGTCAGAAGGTGGAATCCCTTCGGCATTCGAATGCTCCGTTTACGCGCGTGCAGAATTCGCAATCGCACGCTCCGTCCACGTGCTGCGGCTGGTCCCGCAGAGCGGGACACAGCCGCGCTCCGGAGCCATTCGCCGTTCCGTCGCCGTCGCCGTTCCCTGGGCGTTGGATGTTGGATGTTCGATGTTGGATGTTTTCCCTCCCCTTCCTGCCTTTGGTGGTTCCCGCGGGATGGATGGCAATCCGGTTGAAACCGGATTCGGCTTGAATCCGCCGCGGGTTCAAAGCATCCAATACTGCGATGTTGACACGCCGACAATTCCTCGGGCAAAGCGCCCTCGCCGCCACCGCTCTGACCACCGGTTGCGCAGTGCCCGTTGCCGGTTCCGGAAAGAACGGAAAAACCCGGCGGCTGAATTGCGCCCAGATCGGGTGCGGCGGACGGGCCATGCCGCTGCTGGATTGGATCGTGAACCAAAGCGGCGACCGCGTCGTGGCGATTGTCGATCCCGACGAATCGCGTCTGGCTCACGTGTTGGATTGGTTGAAGAAGCAGGATCGGAATCCGGGCAGTGTGCGGCTGTTCACGGATTACCGGGTGATGTTCGACAAGATGCACCGCGAGATCGATGCGGTGTTGATTGCCACGCCAAACCATCATCACGCGCCCGCGTCACTGCTCGCCATGCAGGCGGGCATCGGCGTTTATTGCGAAAAACCGCTCAGCCATGACATCGCGGAGGCCCGCAAGCTGCGCCAGATGGCGAAACACTACAAGGTCGCCACGCAGATGGGAAACCAGGGGCATTGCCAGGAAGGCTATCATCGGCTGGTCGAATTCATTCAGGCCGGAGTGATTGGCGCGGTCCGGGAAACCTACAGTTGGACAAATCGCGCCAACGGAGGCATCGGTCCGCGCCCTCCGACGGAGGCCATGCCCGCGGGACTGAACTGGGATTCCTGGATCGGTCCCGCGCGGTACCGCGATTTTCATTCCGACCTGCATCCGCACGAGTGGCACGGCTGGCACGATTTCGGAAACGGGTCCCTCGGCAACATAGGAACCCACGTGCTCGACGGCGTTTACTGGGCGCTCCAACTGGAGCATCCCGTCGCTGTCGAGGCGGAGGAAATCTACGGCGGCAGCGATGAACGTTATCCGCTCGGCGGCCGGGTGCGATGGGATTTTCCCGCGCGCGGGAATCTGCCGCCGGTGAAGGTTTACTGGTACGAAGGATTGAAACGCGGCGCCGATCCTGCGCTGTTGAGCTCCCTGAGAGCAGCCCCGCCGGAGGTGCAGAATCTCCCGCCGTTGCTGGAGGAACTGAAAAAGGAATACCCGGAGGAGGAATTTGACCGCAACGGAACGCTGTACGTGGGCGACAAGGGGATCATTTACACCGGCACCTATGGCGACCGGATGCACGTGGTGCCGTGGTCGAAGATGCGGGAGATCTCCCCGCCGCCCAAAACGCTGCGCCGGCCGGGAAACATCATGGACAACTTTCTCGACGCTGTCCGCGAGGGACGCACCGACACGGCAACGAGCTTCGACTATTCCGCGCGGCTGACGGAGTTCACGCTGCTCGGCACGGCGGCTCAATGCGCTGGCGCAGGTCGGCGGCTCGAGTGGGACGGACCGGCGATGCGATTCAAGAACCGGCCCGACCTGGATCGCTGGCTCAGTTTTCCGCATCGCCCCGGCTGGGCGGTCTAGAGAGAAGCTTCATGTTACCCGGCTTTGCCGCAGATCTCAGCCTTGCGCTTTGCATCCTCATCGTCCGCCTGGAAGATGACAACCTGCTCCTCCCAAGCCGACTCGGCTCGCATTGATCAACGTGTTCCGAAGAAAAGACCAGACTCGCCGAGTGCCACATGGCTAAGAAGTCCTCCCGGGCCTCGTTCCGCGGTTGAGAGCCTCCCTGAAAATGGCCTCAGGATAGATTGCTCCAAAGGCATCCAATCCGAAAAGGATGCTGTCCGCCGCCCTCGCATCCCTTCCGACGTCACGGATGATGTTCTTCAGCAGTTTCGCATGCCCCTTGTCAACCTTCACATCCCGGAAGCACCGGATCTACGCCAGGCACGGATGGGTAATGCTCTGCGCCCCGATGCTGTTCGCGTTGATTGGCGTCCATCGCGGTTCACCCGCCGTTACCGTTCCTTTTCGCGCCCTTTCGTGTCTTTCGTGGTTCCCGAGGAAATTTACAGAGTGAATTCTCAGGAGGCGGGTTCCTGACGTCCGCCGGCAAGGCCACCCTCAGGTGCCGTCCCCTTCCACCGCAATCATCTCAACGGCCGTGTTCACCGCCGTCACCAGCGCCGCCACCCGAACCTCCATCAGGTAATCCGACGGCGCCTCCAGCGTGTACGACAACCGCGTTTTCCGCGTGATCAGGTAAAACGCCTCGGGCCACTCGGGACGGTCATTCGGATCGATGTTCGCCCGCACCACGCCGTCCCGCGCGGGGCGGCCTTCGATCATCTCATTCCGGTCGATCGGGCACACGCTCGACACCCGCTCGATCATCTCCGCCGCCGGAGACCGCCGGCCGTCCGGATTCTGCTCGTACAGGTAGAATCCGTCCGATTCCCAGTCCTCGTGCAGCATCAGGCACAGATCGAACGACGGCTGTCGGTCCAGCCAGGCGATATGCGCGCGAATCTCCGCCGCGCGTGGCTCGCGGTATTGCCGGTTCAAATCCACGCCGCTCGCGTTCTCCCGGCTGTTCATCCGGAAACCGACCGGGTTCAAACAGGGGCAGATCCACAACTCGAGCGCCGGCGGCCAGCGGTTATCCTGCAGCAATTGCCGCACGGCCAGCGGCCCCGCCGGTTCATCGCCATGAATGCCGGATGAAATGTAAACCCGCCGGACGCCGGCCGTGCCGGCAGCGGCGGGCCTGTGAAGCGCGAACAACTCCACCTGCCGGTCCGGTTCACCGTAGAAGGTCTCCGAAGCAAATCCATGCTGCGCCGCCGCGGTTCGAATGTCCGCCAGCGTCGCGTCGATGTCGATCGGATCGCCGCAATAGCGATTGAGGTTCTTCCGCAGCCGTTGCATGGAGCGATGCCGACCCGTCTCAGGCGCGCGCCACGGATTCCGGCGCGCAGCCGCACGCGGCTTCCCGCTGATCCGAGAAGCCGTGGTTGTCCCATGACGGATCCAGGCCGAGATCCTTCAGCATCTGCAGATCCCTCTCGACCGGCTGGTTCAGCGTTGTGAGATAATTCCCGACCATCAGCGCGCTGGCGCCCGCCATGAAAATCATGCTCTGCGCGTCCCGCAAATTCACCGTCCGACCGCCCGCGATCATGATCTCCTGCTTCGGCAGAATGAACCGGAAGCAGGCAATCGTCTTCAAAATCTCCAGCACGGGCAGCGGCTCGACATTCTCAAAAGGCGTGCCCTTGATGGGATTGAGAATGTTGATAGGCACGACATTCGCCCCGATCTCCCTCAGCGCAAAGGCCAGGTCGCACCGGTCCTCGCGGGTTTCTCCCATCCCGATGATGCCCCCGGAACAGATGTTGATCCCGGCGTTCTTCAAATAACGAATCGTCTCGAGCCGATCCTCATACGTGTGCGTGGAGCACGTGTTCGGGAAGAAACGGCGCGACGTTTCGAGATTATGCCCGTAACATTCCAGGCCCGCCTCCTTCAACCGGTCCGCCACAGCCTGGCTTTTGATAATGCCCAGCGACGCGTCGGGCCGCGCCTTGCCCGTCGCCTTCAACTCGCGGATCCGCTCGCACACCTCGTCCAGCATCGGTCCTTCGGACAATCCTTTCCACGCGGCCACGAGGCCCACGGCGGTCACGCCGTTGCGTTGCGCCTCCTCCGCCGCCTCCTGAACAGGCTCGGGATCGATGAAGCCGTAACGCGGCGAGCCGGTCTGATAATAGGCCGATTGCGCGCAAAACCGGCAGTTCTCCGAGCAGTTGCCCGCCTTGGCGTTCACAATGGAACACAAATGCACCTTGTTGCCCTTGAACCGTTCGCGAATCCGGTTCGCCCACGACATCAGATCGAAAATGTCGGAGGCATTCTCCAGGCCGAACAACCAGAGGGCGTCGTCGCGGCTGATGGACTCGCCCTCGATCACGCGCTGTCCAAGGCGGGCGATGCGGGCATGCGTCGTTGCGTCAAAGCGTACGGCGGTCATGGTTGACAGAATAGAGAAAGCGCGAACGGGTGCAAGGCCGGCTTGCGCGAGAGACCAGCCGCCCCGCGCGAAAGCAAACCCGTCAACGCGGCTTTCGCGGTTCGTCGTCCTTGCGTCCCTTGGTCGTCAGGACCGGCAACACAATGTCGTACTGCTGCTCATCAAACTTCAGCACGAGCTGCACACCGGTGATCTTGTTGAGCACACAGAAGTCGATTGCGGCGGTGGAACTGAGGAAATCCATGGCTTCGGACGAGTTTCGGGTCCAGGCGCCAACATCCTGAAAGTATAGGCCGGTCTCTTTCTGCTGGATCAAGATCCGCATATGTTTGGTCCGCTACCCGACATCGACTCGATGCATCCCGTGCCCGCTTCCGTACGTGTGCATCCCTGCGGGCTGTTGCGCGCCACCTTACAGGCTGGCCCGAAAGGGAGCAATGGAAATTTCTGCAGGGAACGGAGGCCGCGGAACCCCGGCGGAGGCCCTTGAATAACGGCAGTATGCGCGGGATCAGCGCCTCAGCGCATGACAACCCCGAGAATGTTTTCGCGGCGCACCGGCCCGTAGGCCCGGCTGTCGTAACTGTTCTCGCGGTTGTCGCCCAGCACGAAATACTGGTCCTTGCCGCACAGGACCAACTGCCCGTTCGTGGTCGATTGCGTGACCGTCCCGGCCCGGGGCCGCAAATAAGGCTCCACAAGCTTCTGGCCGTTCACATACACCTCGCCGTCCTTGAACAGAACCGACCCGCCCGGCATGGCGATGATTCGTTTGACCACGAATGTGCCGTCGGTCGGATCCTTGATGACCACGATGTCGCTGCGCTTGGGCGGGGTGAGATAGTAGGCCCAGCGATTGAGGAAGTAATAATCCGAATCGCGCAGCGTCGGGGCCATGCTCGGGCCGACAACCTGAACGCTTTGAAGAATGAAATGACTGAAGAGCTGGTAACTGGCCACAGCGAGGGCGGCAAAAAGGAACAATTGGCCGAGTTGCTTCAACCACCGTTTCCCGCCGCTCCCTGCACCGGTCCAGCCCGATCCGGCTCGCTGTCCATCCATTGTCAACTCGTGATTCGCCATGACTCGTTTGACAGCGCAACACTAATTGCGGCGCCGCCCGGTTTCAATGAGGACAATTACGCACCGGACCAACGGGCATCCTACGGACTCATCCCGGGGACGCCCCGGACCCTCCGCTCGAATCCTTGCCCAGAACGGCCGCGATCGCTTCCCGAAGGTCATCCAGCAGAAACGGCTTGCTGATCATCCGATCCACCCCGCTCAACGGATTCCCCGACGTTTCCAGCATCTCCGCATACGCCGTGATCATGATCACCGGCTGGCCCGGCGCCCTCTCCTTGATCGCCACCGCCAGTTCGTCCCCCTTCATCACCGGCATCGCAAAGTCCGTGATGACAAGGTCGAACTTGTCCTTTTCAAAAACATCCAAGGCCTCCCGCGCGCTGTTGGCCGTGTACACCTCGTGCCCGTCGAACGTCAGCATCATCTTCACCGCATCGCAAACGAACGGCTCGTCATCCACAACGAGTATTCGCTTGGCTGGAATCACGGGTGCACCTGTCACGGGCCTGCATACTAGCCCCGCCTCCAGCCAATTCCAGTTTTAATTTTCCGCCGAACGCTCGCCCGAATGGGCGATTGACTTCCCCGTCCGGTGCGCTACCGTTCCGCGCTCTGAAACTGCAACGTTATTAACTATGCCGAATACCAAGTCAGCCGAACGACGCATGCGCAACAGCGAGCGGAAACGCCTTCGCAATCGCCGCGTCAAATCCCGTCTGCGTTCTCTCAAGAAGAAATTCCTCGCACTCGTGGCCGCCGGAAAGAAGGACGACGCCGCCAACGCTCTCCGGGATGTCACCGCTGCACTGGACAAGGCCGCCAAGACCGGCGTCGTGCACAAGGCAACCGCCAATCGCGCCAAGTCGCGCCTCGCGTTGCGCCTGAATCAAATCGCCTGACCGGCATCGCGGCGCCTTCGCTCCATTCGACCGCGCCTTCCTCCGCCAGACCGGAGCACGAAGCATCGGTCCGCCCGTCACCGCCCGGATGTTCTTCCACGGGACTGTTTCTGCGGGCAACCCGCCGAAGTGTTGCCGCTCCTTCAAGGATGTTCAGGCGCAGGCGCCGTCGCCTGGGTGCAATTTCCCAAAAAACGTCTTGCAAGCGCCTGTAGCTTGACCTATTTTGGCCGCCGTGAGCAAACGAGAGCAGCCAGTTGTGATTGTGGACGGCAATTGCGCCGGGCCGCACGTTTGTCCATTGAGCCGCGTCAAGGCCGGGACCGTGGTCTGCATCCGGCAACTGGCCTCCTCTCCCGAACTGCAGACGCGGCTGCGTGAACTTGGCTTCTGCGAAGATCCGCAGATCAAGCTCCTCAGTCACGAGTCCAATATCATTTGCCAGGTCTGTAACGCGCGCCTCGGCATCAGCCGCCAGCTCGCGGAAACCATCCTCGTGGAAGCTCTGCCCGCCCAGATCCGGGCGGCTTGAGCCATGTCTGCGCCCCAGCCACTGACGCTCTGCCCGGTCGGAACACGGGCCACTGTCGCCGAAATCAACGTCCCGCCAGCCGGCCGCGCCCGCCTCATGGAAATGGGCATCCTCGTCGGCACCCCGGTCGAACTGATCCGCTTCGCCCCGCTCGGCGACCCCGTCGAAATCCGCGTGCGCGGCTATCATCTCACATTGCGCAAACACGAGGCCGAACAAATCCTGGTTCAACCCGCACCGAGCCCGCGTCCGCAATGAATTCCGCCGCCGTCTCGGGCGAGGCCCCCTCCAGAAAAGCCGCCGGTCACGCTTACGTCGTCCTGACCGGCAACCCGAACTGCGGAAAGACCACCCTGTTCAACGCCCTCACCGGCCTCCGCGCCAAGGTCGGCAACTACGCCGGCGTCACCGTCGAACGAAAGGAAGGTCGCCTCCTCGGCACACGGCCGCCTGACGAGATCCGCGTCCTCGACCTCCCCGGCACCTACAGCCTCAGCCCGCAGTCGCTCGACGAGCAGATCTCCCGCGACGTCCTCCTCAGCCGCCTGCCCGAACTGCCGCCGCCTGCCCTCGTGGTCGTCGTCGTCGACGCCGCCAACCTCCAGCGCAACCTCTACTACGCCACGCAGGTCATCGAACTCGGTTACCCGACCATCGTCGCGTTGAACATGATCGACGTGGCCGAAGCCAACGGACACATCATCGATCATCAAAAGCTCGCCGAGGCTCTCCACGTTCCCGTGCTGCCGGTCATCGCGAGCACCGGCCAGGGCGTCGCCGAACTCAAACAGAAGATCCAGGCGATGCTCGACAACCGCCCGAACACCGGCGGTGAGACGTCCGAACTCCCACGCTTCTGTCCCCTGCCGGCGGCGCTCGCGCGCGAAGCCGAAACGCTCGCCGGCTTGCTGGCGGAGACCTACGGCGAACGTCGCGCGCAGGCCAATGCCGAAGCCCTGCTGATCCTCAGCAACGAGAAAGCCCTCGCGTCCAGCGGACAGCACTATCCGCCCCAAATCCTCAACGCGGTCAATGCCGCGCGCACCCGGCTCGACGCTGCCGGAATTGACTGGCGCGGCGCCCCCATCGAAAGCCGCTACACGCGCGTGGCCGAAATCCAGCAGTCCGTCACGACCGAACAGCACGCCCCCGGCGAAACGCTCAGCGACCGGCTCGACCGCGTCCTCACGCACAAGGTCTGGGGCACCGCCATCTTCATCGCCATCATGGCGCTGATGTTCCAGAGCGTCTTCACCTTCGCCACCATCCCGATGGATCTCATCGAATCCGGCATCGAATGGCTCGGCGACGTGATCGGCAACCTGATTCCGCCCGGCGATCTGAACTCGCTCCTGGTCAACGGTGTCATCGCAGGCGTCGGATCCGTGGTGGTCTTTCTTCCCCAGATCCTGTTGCTGTTCCTCTTCATCGGGTTCCTCGAAGACACGGGTTACATGGCCCGCGCGGCGTTTCTGATGGATCGTTTGATGAGCAAGGTCGGGCTGCACGGCAAGAGCTTCATCCCGATGCTGAGTTCCTTCGCCTGCGCCATTCCCGGCATCATGGCCACGCGCACCATCGAATCGCCCAAAGACCGCCTCGTAACAATCCTGGTGGCGCCCCTCATGAGCTGTTCCGCGCGGCTGCCGGTCTACACGCTGTTGATCGGAGCGTGCATCCCGGACAAAACCGTGCTCGGCTTTGTGAAACTCAGCGCGCTGACCCTGCTGTCGATGTACCTGCTGGGGATCATCGGAGCGCTGGGCATGGCGTGGTTGTTCAAGAAAACGTTGCTCAAGGGCGAAACGCCCATGCTCATCATGGAACTGCCGCCCTACAAACGGCCGCTCCTGCGCGTCGTGCTGCGCCATATGTGGGATCGGTCGAAGATCTTCCTCCAGCGCGCCGGCACGGTCATTCTGGGAATCAGCATCGTTCTCTGGTTCCTCGCCACTTATCCCCGCAGCACCGCGATCGAGTCGCAGTTCGAATCGCGCCTCGCCGCAGTCGAGCAATCCGATCTGCCGGCGCCGGACAAGGAAACTCAGCTCGCGCAATTGCGAAAGGAGCTCGACGGCGAGCGCCTGCGCCGCAGTTTCGCAGGGCGCATGGGCCACGCCATCGAACCAATCATCGCCCCGCTCGGCTTCGACTGGCAAATGGGCATCGGCATCATTTCCTCCTTCGCGGCGCGCGAGGTCTTCGTCAGCACCATGTCCACGGTTTACAACCTGGGCGGCGACGACAGCGACGACACTGCTCTCGTGGAAACGTTGAAGCAACAGCGCCGTCCGGACGGGCGGCCGGTTTACACGCCGCTCACGGCAATCAGCCTGATGGTGTTTTACGTCTTCGCGCTCCAGTGCGTCAGCACCGTCGCGGTGGTACGGCGCGAGACGAACTCCTGGAAATGGCCGCTGTTCCAGTGGCTGTACATGGGCGCCCTTGCCTGGATCTCCGCCTTTGCCGCCCTCCACATCGGCCGCGCTCTCGGCTGGGAATAGCGCGCCCATCGGAAGCGCGCCTGCATTCAACCGCGGCGGTCTCCTGACTGTCTCACGCCGCAAAACTCCCGTCCGTCAGCTTCTTCGACGATTTTTATACAAATTCCGCCTCCCGGGTGTCTATGCAGTGAAACAGTGAGTGCCGGTGAATCACACTGGAGCGAAACGCTCTATGACGCAAAGGCCGCGGAACTGATCCTGTACGGCCGGGCGTTGGGGCTTTCCCATGCCGAAGCCGAGGACGTTCTCCACGAGACCTTCGCCGCGCTGATGGAACGCGATGCGCCGCCCGCCCGCCCGGAGCATTACTGCGTCCGGGCCTTCCGAAACCGCGCATTGAACTACAGACGTTCATTGTGGCGCCGGCTCACACGCGAACTCGAAGCGCGGCACTGGTTCGAGCCCTCGTCCATCAACGGCGCCGCCGAGCAGGCCGCCGTGCGCTGCCTGACGCGCCTCCCGGTCGAGCAGCGCGAGGTCATTGTGCTCAAGATCTGGCATCGCTGCACCTTCGAGGAAATCGGAGAATTGCTGTCCATTTCACCCAACACCGCCGCCGGACGCTATCGCTACGGTCTGCAGAAAATCCGGTCGCACCTGGAGGAATCCTGTCATGAACGAGATGAATTCATTGGAACTGAGATTGCGTTCCTGGGCGCCTCGACGCCCGTCAGCGAAACTTAAACGTCGCCTGCTGGCGTCCCGCGCCTCCGCGCCCGCCAGGATCACATGGTCTCCACGATGGCTGGCGCCCGCAATGGCCCTGGTGCTGGTCACCCTGCTGCTGCACCACGAATACCCCTTCACCGCATACAGACCGGCATTCGACGAGAAGCCGGCGGCTGCGTCCGCTCCGTCCCTTCAGCCGGCTGACGCCGTTCCGGGCGCGGCTTCCCATCCATGGGAAAGCAATCTCTCGCCTCGAAGTTTTGAATGGACAAACCATAGCGGATCCACTTCTAGTGTTACCTCATTTTTGCCCGGCAAGGCCAACTGAGGCATCACAAGCATGGACAAATCCGCAGACGCACGCTCAAAGAGCGCGGCACCGCCAGCCGACGCGCGCACGCAGGCGCCGAAACCACCCAGGCCGCCGCCGCTGTTCCGCAAGGTGGACTGGCTCGCCATGGCCATCACCTTCGTGTTTGTCTATGTGGGCTACCTTCTGACCCTGGCGCCGGAGATGACGCTCGAGGACTCCGGCGAGCTGGCGGTCGCGTCGTTCTACGCCGGCGTGCCGCACCCGCCCGGTTACCCGGTTTGGACGCTGTTCACGTATTTGTGGACGCTGATACCGGTGGGCAATGTGGCCTGGCGCGTCGGGCTGAGCTGCGCGTTTGCCGGCGCGCTTTCATCCGGGCTGCTGGCGCTGGTGGTTTCCCGCGGCAGCAGCATGATCCTCGAGAGCATCGACGATCTGAAAAACATCGGGCGCAGGATCGAGAATCCGATCTGCCTCGTTTCCGGCTTCGTCGCGGGCCTCCTGATCGGGTTTAACGGTTATCTGTGGAGTCAATCGGTCATCGTCGAGGTGTACCCGCTGAGCGTCGCCTCGCTCATGGGCGTCGTGGTGTTCCTGCTGCGTTGGATCTACGCGCCCCATCAGCACCGGTACTTGTATCTCGCTTTCTTCTCCTACGGCATCTGTTTCAACAATCACCAGTCGCTCCTCGTCATCGCGATGGGAGTGGAAGTGCTGATCTGGCTGGCCGAACCCAAACTCGGCCGCGAGCTCTTCTTCTGGAACACGCTTCTCTATTTCGCGGGCGCCGCTCTGGCCTCGGACATGATGGGCAGCCCCGGCGTGAAGTTCGTCTTCCACGTCATCGGCATCTCCTCCGCCATCATGTGGGTATGGCTCTGCGTCAGGACCAAAAAGACAAAAGACGAATTCCTCCGCGATGCCGCGATGATCGGCGCCCTGGCGTTCATCGGGCTCTACTTCGCCAACATCACCAACTACACCGCCGGGCTTGCGGAACTGGCGAAGCAGAAACGCGGATTGCGGCTGTTCCTCGACGCCGCCACGTCTCCGAAGTTCACGCTGGTGGCGGCTGTGGCGCTCAGCGCCCTGCTGGTCACCCTCATCCGGAAAACCAGGCGCCTCAGCCGGGAATGGGCGGTCGCGCTCGGCTGCGGATTCAGCTGGCTGGCCGGCGCGGCGTTCTATCTCTACATGCCGATCGCAGGCGCCACGAACCCGCCCATGCAGTGGGGTTATCCGCGCACGCTGGAAGGTTTCATTCACGCGGTAACACGCGGACAGTACGAAAAGATCCGGCCCACCTGGGGCGAAAACCTGTTCCAGTTCATCGAGCGCTACTCCATGCAGCTCTGGCGTTTCCTCGAAGGGTTGAACGAGGAATTCAACCTGATCTTCCTCCTGATCGCTCTCGTGGTGTTTCTTTACTACCGCAAGATGAAGCGCCGGGAGCGCGTGTGGATCATGGGCATGGTCGCCCTCTTCATCTGCCTCGGGCCCTTTCTCGTTTACCTGCTCAACTTCTCCTCGGACCGGCAGTCCCTCGAGTTGAACCGCGTCTTCCTCACGTCGTCGCACCTGTTCGTCGCCATGTCCGCCGGCTTCGGCCTGACGCTGATCGCCGCGTCGCTGGTGGTCCATTTCAATTCCCTGCGAAACGTCGCCCTCATGGGCGGCGTCTGCGTCGCCGACCTGGCCTTGTTCATCCTCGCCGTCAACAGCCAGCCGGAGTTCGACGCGGAACTCGCCGCGAAATTCGGCTTCATCAAAATCCTCTGCTGGCTGGCCGCCATCACCGCCGTGGTCATCCTCTGGCGCAAAGGGCTGGAACACGACCGCCTGCTCGCCTTCGGCCTGCCCGGCCTGTTCGTCTTCGCATCCGGAATCATCACGCTCGTCACGTTCATGGGCGATCCGCCCCGCCTGTCCGGCATCGGCAATGTCTTTGCGTTCATCGGACGCGCGTTCAGCCCGGATCAGTATGGATTGCCCGTTTTCGCCGCGCTGATTCTCCTTGCGGCGTCGCTCGTGTTTCTCGCGGCCGCGTGGTTGTCCCGCTCGCGCGCGCCTATCGGCATCACACTGGCCGTGTTCGCCATCATGCCTTCGTACTCGATCATGACGCACTGGTTCTCGAACGAACAGCGCGACCACTACTTCGGCTACTGGTTCGGACATGATATGTTCACGCCTCCCTTCCCCGGACCCGACGGGAAGCTGACCTACGATCCCGAGCTGCGCGAGAAGGCCTTGAGCGGACCGGATGCGAAGCTGATCTACCCCGAGATGACCCGCGACGCGATCCTGTTCGGCGGCACCGATCCGGGACGTTTCGCTCCCACCTACATGATCTTCTGCGACAGCTTCGTGCCGCCGGAATGCCTGCCGGCCGCAGATCCGCACTTTGATCGCCGCGACGTCTATATCATCACGCAAAACGCGCTCGCCGACGGCACCTATTTGAATTACATCCGGGCCCACTACAATCGCAGCGAGCAGTATCAGTACGACACGCCGTTCTTCCAACAGGCGCTGCGCGGGCCGGTGGAACGCCGCGTGGATCTCCGGACAAACCTCCTCGCGCGGCTCGCAGGCCGCCTCCTGGACGGCCCGATTCAGCGCCGCGGCGCGCGTCTCGAAAAGAAATGGCGCGAGCAGGGAGTGTATCCCGCCAAGGAAATCTACATTCCCACCCCGGAAGACCTGGAACGCTGCTTCGCCGAGTACAGCCAGGACGCCGCCATTCGACGCCGGCAAGGGCGGCTTCGCCCCGGAGAAATCGTCACCGAGCTTCCCAACGGCCGCGTCCAGGTCTCCGGCCAGGTCGCCGTCATGGCGATCAATGGCCTGCTGACCAAAGTGATCTTCGACCACAACCCCGACCACGAGTTCTTCGTTGAAGAAAGCTTCCCGCTCGACTGGATGTATCCGCATCTGACGCCGTTCGGCATCATTATGAAGATCAACCGGCAGCCCTTGCCCGAGTTGAGCGAGGAGATTCTCGAGCGCGACCATTTCTTCTGGGAGAAGTATTCGGAGCGCCTTATCGGCAACTGGATCACTTATGACACAACGGTGCAGGAAATCGCCGAGTTCGCGCGGCGCGTTTACAAGCGGCACGATTTCACGGGGTTCACCGGCGACCGGAAATTCGTGCGCGACGACCAGGCGCAGAAGGCGTTTTCGAAACTGCGCAGCGCCATCGGCGGCGTCTATGCCTGGCGCCTCGGCATCCCGGGTTACCAGAGCAATCCGCAATACATGCCCAAAACCGAAGCAGTCCGCCAACGGCTGATTCGCGAGGCGGACTTCGCCTTCAAGCAGGCGTTCGCGTTCTGCCCCTACAGTCCCGAAGCCGTCTTCCGCTATGTTCAACTCCTGGTTTACCTGAATCGAATCGACGACGCGTTGCTCGTCGCCGAAACGTGGAAAGAGCTGGATCCCTACAACCAGCAACCGCAGGAACTCATCGACCAATTGTCCCCCGGCAAACGCGCCGATGCCGTCTCGCAGATCCAGCAGGAAATCGCGCAGCTCGAAGCCGCCTTGAGGACCAACCCGAATGACGTCCAGAAGATCTTCGATCTCGCCACGCGCTATTTCCAGGTCGGCCGCGGAGATCGCTCCATTCAACTCCTGGACAAGCTGATGAGCCAGCCCAACGTGACGCCCACGATCATCTTCACGATCGCCGAGTTCTACCACGAAACCCGGAACCTCCCGAAACTCGAGGCCACTCTTGAGGAACTGGTCAAGCGCGCGCCAAACGAACCCGAGGCGTGGTACAACCTTGCCGCAACGAAAGCCCAGCTCGGCAAAGTCCAGGAAGCCGTTCCCAGCCTGAAGAAAGCGATTGAACTCAGCGACCTGCGCCTGCTCCAGATGACCAATGCCATTGATTTGCGGGCTGCAGCCCGACAGGAATCCCGGTTCGAGCCGCTTCGGGGGCTCCCGGAATACAAAGCCCTGTTCCCCTGAGACATCCCGCGACGCGACAGCCCGGCTCGCCGGCGGACTCAGGCACAACCTTGCCGGGAGGAAACAAGTTCTTGTGATGGCAGTTGCCCGGCCAGTCGCTATCGTTTAATTTCTCCGGAACCCTTCGCAACAGGTTGCATGTGGTAAATGAAAAAGGCTGAGTTGAACACGGACGATATTGAAAACACGGAAAACCCCGGCGCCCCGCTGGCGGCCGAGCCGGCCCAACAGACCTCGCCGGCCGAACCGGCCGAGTCGCCTGAAGCGGCTGAGTCCGCCGAACCGGCTCAAACAGCCGCGGTCACGCCGGAGGAACTCGAAGAACTCAGGTCCCGCGCTGCCAAAGCCGATGAGCACTGGGACCGGTTGCTCCGCGTCACGGCCGATTTCGACAACTTCAAGAAACGGACGGCGCGGGAAAAACAGGAAGCCATCCGCTTCGCCAACGAAGGGTTGATCGAAAAGCTCCTTCCGGTGCTCGACAACTTCGAAATCGCGCTCGCGACCGCCGCCAAACAGACCGGCGACGGCACCGAAGCCATCCAGTCGTTCCATACCGGCATGAGCATGATCTATCAACAGCTCAAAGGCGTCCTCGCCGATGCCGGCCTGGAGGAGCTCAACACCGTGGGCCAGCCGTTTGACCCGAACTGGCACGAGGCGGTTTCTCAACAGGAAACTACCGACGCGCCCGAAGGTCGGATTCTCCAACAGCTCCGCAAAGGCTATAAGCTGCGCGACCGATTGCTTCGCGCGGCCACCGTCGTCGTCGCCAAATCGCCCTCAACCTGAGCGCCATGGCCAAACGCGATTACTACGAAATCCTCGGGGTGGACAGACACGCGGATTCGGAGGCGATCAAAAAGGCGTATCGCCGCCTCGCGGTCAAATATCACCCGGATAAAAATCCCGGCGACAAATCCGCCGAGGAAAAATTCAAGGAACTGAGCGAGGCGTACGAAGTCCTCAGCGATCCTCAAAAGCGGGCGGCGTACGACCAATACGGCCACGCCGCGTTCGACCGGCGCACTGCCGGCGCGGGCTTCGGTCGCGGCGGCGCTTTCCACGACCCGTTCGAAATCTTCCGCGAGGTCTTCGGCGGCGGGTCGATGTTCGACGACCTGTTTGGCGGCCGCGCCGATCCGAACCAGCCGCAGCGGGGCGATGACCTCCGCTATGACATGGAGATCACTTTCGAAGAGGCAGCGCACGGTTGCGAGAAGGAAATCACCGTCACTAAACCCTCCCGTTGCGACGTCTGCGGCGGCACCGGCGCTGAAGCCGGCTCGCGCACCCGAACCTGCGCCACCTGCGGCGGACGCGGACAGGTGATCAGCTCTCGCGGGATCTTCAGCATCGCCCAGACCTGCCCGCACTGTCAGGGCGCGGGCCGTGTCATCGAAAGACCCTGCAAGTCGTGCCGCGGCTCCGGGCGCCGCGAAACCACGTCAACCATCAAACTGCGCATCCCGCCCGGCGTGGACACCGGCTCGCGGCTGCGCTCCGCCGGCAACGGCGAGGCAGGCATCCGCGGCGGCCGCCCCGGCGATCTCTACGTGGTCCTCCACGTCAAACCGCACGAGATTTTTCAACGCGACGGCGACGACCTCCTCTGCGAGGTCCCGGTCGGCTTCGTCCAGGCCGCCCTCGGCGCCGAGATCGAAGTGCCCACGCTCGACGGCAAAACCACCATTCGCATTCCCCCGGGAACACAACCCGGAACCATGTTCCGTCTCAAGGGCAAAGGCATCAGGAATGTCCAGGGCTACGGCTACGGCGACCTCCACGTCCGAATCAACGTGGAAGTGCCCACGCGCCTCAACAGCGCGCAAAAAGCCAAACTCCAGGAGTTCGCCGACCTCTGCAACGGCAAGGAAAGCCCCATCAGCCAGAGCTTCTTCGAAAAAGCAAAGAGCTTCTTCCAGTGACGCCGCCGAATGCACCGGTTCTATCTCCCGCCCGGGAAAACCCGTGACGCCGAACTCCTCCTGGAAGACGGCGAGGCCCATCACGCCCATAACGTCCTGCGTATTCGGCCGGGCGAACAGGTCACTGTCCTCAACGGCGCGGGCGAGGAATTGATCTGCACCGTCGAGTCGCTCTCCCGGCGCGAGGTCCGGTTGCGCGTCCTTCACCGGCAATCCTTCCCGCCGCCGCCCTTTGCCGTCTCGCTCATCCAGGCGATCCCCAGAGCAAAGGTCATGGACTCCATCGTCCAGAAAGGCACCGAGCTGGGTGTTTCCAGAATCGTTCCCCTGCTCTCCGAACGCGTTACGGTTCGCGTCGATGAAACGTCCGCCTCTGAAAAACCGGTCAAGTGGACGTCGGTCGCCATCGAAGCCATCAAGCAATGCGGAACGCCCTGGCTGCCCACCATCCAGCCGCCCATCACGTTGAAACAACTCCTGGATCGGCATGAAACCGCCGACCTCGCACTCGTCGGCTCCCTTCAGCCCGGAAGCCGCCATCCCCGCCACTGGTTCGACCAATACCGGCAGCGCCACAACGGCCCTCCGCGATCAGTTCACATCTGGATCGGCCCGGAAGGCGATTTCACTCCGGCGGAGCTGGAGATGATCCAGGCGGCCGGCGCACACCCGATCACACTCGGCCCTTACGTCTTGCGCAGCGATACCGCCGCCCTCTATTGCCTGTCGGTCACAAACCACGAACTCCGACAGGAGTGAACGGCAGAACACGGCTCTTCCCGTCAACTCCGCGCCTGGACCAAAACACGAAAGGATCGCCCCAGGTGCTCTGGATGGGTCAACGTCTGCAATTGCCGGCGCCGCTCCGGTGTCCACTCGCCAAACGTCGATGGCGCACTCAGAACCGATCGCACAATGCCCATCAGAAACTGCTCCTGCCGCACCAGAGCCTCCGTCTGCAGTCCGGCGGATTCGCCCGCGCGCCGGATGGCTGTGAAGTCCACGTGCGCCGTCAGATCCTGTTCGCCCGGATCCCGCAGGACGTCGCGGCTCACCTGATGCCCCCGGTACGCCCGCAAGGTTCCTTCTACGCGCTCGGGGCGGAATCGCTCCTCCAATGTGAAACCGTAGTCGAATGTGACCAGCCTTCCCCGGTCCAGCCACCGGGCAGCCTCCTTCCACCACTCCACCGCGGCTTCTCCGATCTCGGTCGTGAACCCGTCCGGCAATACCTCCTCTATCGCTCCGTCCAGCTCTCCCAGCACCTCGCGTGATTCAACGTCGCGAAACGGCGCCCACACAAAACCGCCGTCACCGCAACCCACGCCCCACTCAAACCAACGCCTCCGTTTCGCGTCCCACGCCACCCGGCGAACGGGCATCGCATCCAGCAATTCGTTCGAGAAAATCACCCCGCGGATTGTTCCGCCGCGCAGTGCGGCGGCCGAGGGCAGGTCGTCCGCCCACACCACCTTGCCTGCAAACCCGGCGAGGCGCCGGCGCTGGCGTTCCTGTCTCGAAGCGGACGGTTCAATGACACAGTACGAGACGCTGTCAAACAGCCGCGGATGAAACGTGCGCAAGGCCCCGAGGACATCCGCCGCCAGCCGGCCGTCATGCGCGCCCGCCTCCACGATCGTCAGCAAACCGCCGGCGCCGGGACACCCGTCCAGCCACTGCGCGAACTGATGCGCCAGCAACTCGCCGAAAAGCCCGCCAACACTGGCGCTGGTGAAGAAATCCCCGCGTTTTCCGATGTCTTTTTCCTTTTCATAATATCCATAAACGGGACAATACAGCGCCAATTCCATGAACCGGGCAAAGGAGATGCCTCCGGTTTGCCTGATCTCATCCGCGATTCTTTGCTCAACACTATTCAATTGGCGGCACGGCGCGGGGCTGGTGCGGATTTAGCTAATACACCGCAGGTCGCTGAAACATATGGCAAAGATTGATGCATTCTTCAACCTGATGTTCGAGCAGAAAGCCTCGGACCTGCACCTCTCCGCTGGCAATTCCCCCATGCTCCGCATCAACGGCGAGTTGCACCGCGTCGATTTTCCGCCGCTGGACAACGATTCCCTCAAAACCATCCTCTACGAGATCGCCCCGGAGTACAAGATCAAGACCTTTGAAGAAACGGGCGACGTGGACTTCGGTTACGAGATTCCCGGCATCTCCCGCTTCCGCGCCAACTTCTTCAACCAGAAGAACGGCATCGCCGCCGTCTTCCGCCAGATCCCCAGCCGGGTGCTCTCCTTCGACGATTTCGAGAAGTTTGACGCGCCCCTTCCCCCGGTTCTCAAGAAGTTCGCCATGCTGAACCGCGGACTGGTCGTCGTCACCGGCCCCACCGGCTCGGGCAAATCGACCACGCTCGCCGCCATGGTCGATTACGCCAACAAGAACCGCCGCGACCACATCATCACCATCGAGGACCCCATTGAGTTCGTGCACGAAAGCAAAAACTGCCTCGTCAACCATCGCGAGGTCGGCGTGCACACCAAGTCCTTCGCCTCCGCCCTCCGCGGCGCCCTGCGCGAAGACCCCGACATCATCCTCGTCGGCGAGCTGCGCGACCTGGAAACCATCGAGCTCGCGCTCGTCGCCGCCAGCACCGGCCATCTCGTTTTCGGCACACTCCACACTCCCAGCGCCGCCAAAACCGTGGACCGTATCATCGACGTCTTCCCGGCGGAACAACAGAACAAGATCCGAGCGACGCTGTCCGAGGCGCTCAAGGGAGTGGTGGCACAGAACCTTTTCAAGCGCATCGACAAAAAGGGCCGCGTGGCCGCCCTCGAAATCCTCGTGTTCACCACCGCCATCGCCAACCTCGTGCGCGAAGGCAAGACGCACCAGATCCCGGGCATGATCCAGGTCGGCAAGAAGATCGGCAACCAGCCGCTCGACGACGCCATCATGGAACACCTGCGGATGAAACGCATCTCGCCCGAGGAAGCCTACGACAAAGCGCTCGACAAAAAGAAATTCCGGGCGTTCCTGCCCAATCCGCCCGAAGAAGAGGATGCCGCCTGATTCGTTATGCGACGCCCCGAACTCGACAATATTCTCACCACGATGCTGGAATCCCAGCCGGAGGTGTCCGACCTCCTGTTCACCGTTGACAAGCCGCTTCAGGTCGAAGCCTACGGCGAGCTCAAACCGGTCGCCATCGATCCGCCCATCGAGAAACTCACTCCGTTCCAGACGGAGATGATCGCCCTGAACCTCATCGGCGAGAATCAATGGCACATCGAAGACCTCCTGCGCCGGGGTTCCTGCGACGCCGCCTACACACTCACGGACAAGGCCCGCTTCCGCGTCAACATCTTCTCCCAGCGGGGCAATTACTCGATCGTGTGCCGGCGCCTCAACACCGAGATCCCCACGATCGAACAGTTGAAACTGCCGGAGATCATCCGCCTGGTTCCCCGCGAAAAAACCGGCCTCGTCCTCGTCACCGGCGCCACCGGCTCGGGCAAATCGACCACGCTCGCCGCGGTGCTCAACGAGATCAATCACACGAAACCCGTTCACATCATCACCCTGGAAGACCCGGTCGAGTTCGTTCACCCGCATCACGTTGCCACGTTCAACCAGCGGGAACTCGGAACGGACTTCGACACCTTCTCAAACGGCCTGCGCGCCGCCTTGCGCCAGGCGCCCAAGGTGATCCTCGTCGGCGAAATGCGCGACCGCGAAACGGTGAAAATCGCGCTCAGCGCGGCGGAAACCGGCCACCTCGTGCTCAGCACCCTGCACACAATCGACGCCGGACAGACCATCAACCGTATCCTCGGTATGTTCGAGCCCGACGAGCAGGAGCAGATCCGGGCGCGCCTGGCGGACACGCTCCGCTGGGTCATCAGCCAGCGCCTCGTCCCCCGCGTCAGCGGCGGCCGCTACGCCCTCTTTGAAATCATGGGCAGCAACCTCCGAACCCAGGAAACCATCCGGTTCGGCGAAAGCGAAGGCAAGAGCTTCTACGAAATCATCGAGGCCAGCCAGCCGTTCGGATGGCGCACCTTCGATTACTCCGTCCTCGAAGCCTACGAGGCCGGCATCATCAGCGAGGAAACCGCCCTGCTCTACTGCACCAAGCGCGGCCCCGTCACTCGCGGCATCGACAACATCAAGAAGGCGCGTGGCGAATCCACGACCTCCATCGGCAATCTGCGCATGAAAACGCCGGAAGGACCGAGAACGGCCGCGCCGCAGATTCCCGCCACGCTCAAACTCAAATAGCCTATGGCCGACCGATTCGATTTCATCAGCACGACGGACAAGCCCGCGTTGCTCGCCTTCTCCACCCCCGAATGGCTGGAATCGGCGCGCACCGCGCTCACCGAACTCGGCTACAAAGTCCACACCGCGGCAACCCACGGCGACTTCCTCATCCGCTTCAGCCAGATCCGTTACCAGGTGGTCATCGTCGAGGAACTCTTCGCCGCCAACACCATCGCCGAAAACCTCACCCTCAAGGCGCTCCAGGAAATGCCCATGAGCCAGCGACGGCACGCCACGGTGATCCTCTTCGGCGATTCGTTCCAGACCTTTACACCGATGCAGGCGTTTCAACAGAGCGTCCATGCCGTCATCAACAGCTCCGAGCTGTTCCTGTTGAAACAACTCATCGAAAAGGCCATCGCGGACAACTCGCTCTTCCTGCACAGCTTCCGTGAAACCCAGGCGCGCGTGCATTCGAGCAGCCGCGAGGACTGATCCCCTTGCGCTCACCCGGCCCTCACGCGCCGCGGGAAGGCGCGTGAAAATTCGCAGAGTTCTGTTAAGCTCTTGCGCCATGAACCGTCTGGACCAGGCTCTCGTCGAGCGCGGACTCTGTGACAGCCGCGAAAAGGCCCGCCGCGCCGTCATGGCCGGCGCTGTTCGCGTCAACGGCCGCACAGCCCGCAAGCCCAGCGACACCGTCCGCGCCGCCGACGAACTCTCCCTCGACACTCCCGAACAGTACGTCAGCCGGGGCGGCTACAAGCTCGAGCACGCCCTCCGGCACTTCGAACTCCACCCCGCTTCGTGGACCGCCATTGACCTGGGCGCCTCCACCGGCGGTTTTACCGACTGCCTCCTCCAGCACGGCGCCGCCCGCGTGTTCGCCGTGGACGTCGGACGCGGCCAGCTCGCCTGGAAACTCCGCCAGGACCCGCGCGTCGTGGTCATGGAGAACACCAACGCCCGCACGCTCACGCCCCGGTCGTTCCCGCCGCCGTTCACCGCAGCCGACCTCGTCGTGATCGATTGCTCGTTCATTTCATTGACAAAAATCCTTCCCGCCGCCGCGGATCTTGTGAAAGATCACGGCCGGATCATCGCGCTCGTCAAACCGCAGTTCGAAGCCGGCAGGAAGGAAGCCGCCAAAGGCCGCGGCGTCATCACGGACCCCGCGATCCACCAGCGCGTTCTCCGCGAACTGGAAGCCTTTGTCGCGTCCACAGGCTCGCTCGCCTGGCGCGGCGCCACCGAGTCGCCTCTGACCGGGCCGGCGGGCAACAAGGAATTTCTGGTGCTGCTTGAAAAAACCATCTGACAAAATCAGGCGTGTCGGGCTGATCGGCAATTCAACCAAGGTCTCGTGCGCCGACGCCATCACGCGGGCCGCGCGGCTCATCCGGGCCGCGAGACGCGAGGTGCTTTGCGACGTCGACACCGCGGCCATGGCCGGACTCCGCGCGACAATCTGCCCCGACACCGCTCAGCTCGCCCGAAAGGCGGATCTCCTCCTCGTCTTCGGCGGCGACGGCACCATGCTGCGCGTCGCGCGGGAAATCGCCGGCTCTCAGACGCCGATGCTCGGCGTGAACATCGGCGCGCTGGGATTCCTGACCGCAGTGCCGTCCGACCACCTGGCTCGGGCGCTCCAACGCGTCTGGAACGGCGAGTTCACCTTCGAAGCGCGTTCTCTGGTCGAAGCCCGCGCCCGCACCGGCGGACGAACCGTCCAGCAGAGCGCGCTCAACGACATCGTCATCAGCCGCGGCATCGCGTCGCGCCTGATCGAACTCGAAGTCGGCGTGGACGGCGAACCTCTGACGAACTATCGCTGCGACGGGCTCATCGTCAGTTCGCCCACGGGCTCTACGGCCTACTCGCTGGCCGCCGGCGGCGCGGTGGTTCATCCCACCGCCGACGTGCTTCAACTCACGCCCATCTGCCCCCACACACTGTCCAACCGCTCCCTGATCCTTCCGTTCAGCGCGGTTCTGACAGTGCGCGTGGCCAGGCCGACGCCTGTCATCCTGAGCGCCGATGGCAACGTTGTGACCGAACTGAGCGCGGGCGACGAAATCGTGGTTCGCCGGAGCCGGCGGACTGTGCGGCTCATGCACCTGAAGGGAAGCTCTTTTTATGAAACGCTGCGCGTGAAACTTCACTGGCGCGGCGCCAACCTCTGATCGAGCAGTACCATGGTTAGACTCAAAGACATAGCCGAACAGGCCGGCGTCTCCGTCATGACGGTGTCCAAGGCGCTTCGCGACGAACCGGATGTTTCGGCGACCACAAAGGCGCGCCTCAAACTGATGGCGCAACAAATGGGTTATGTGCCGGACACCACCGCCCAGGGGCTTCGCACCCGGACGACCAAACTCGTCGGGCTGGCCGTCCCCTCGCTCGCCGATCCCGTGTTCACGCGCATTGTATCGGCCGTCGAAGAGCGGGCGCACGAACTGGGCTACGACATCCTCCTCATGCACACGGTCAACAGCACCGAACGCGAAGAATGGTGCGTACGGCGACTGCTGTCGCGACGCGTGGACGGGCTCCTCATCGCGCCCGTTTACCGCATGGAACCCGAAGCGCGCATTTACCAGGAACTCGCGGCCCGAGGCACGCCGACCGTCCTGCTCGGGCCTCCCGCCAAATTCTGCAGCTCGTTCACATCCGTGCACGTGGACGACGCTCTCGGCGGCCGCCTCGCAACCGAGCACCTGCTCAAGCTCGGCCACAAGCGCATCGCCTTCCTCGCCGGCCCGCTCTCCGCTCCCTGGGCCCAGGAACGCTTCGAAGGCTACCGGCGCGCACTCCGCGAAGCGGGTTCCGACGTCGATGAACGCCTCGTGTTCCAGGCGGGAAACACCATCGAGGACGGCGCCTCCGCCGCCGCCCAGATGTTGAACGAGTCCTGCGGCGCCACCGCCGTCGTGGCGGTCAACGACCTCGTCGCCATCGGCTGCGCCAACGCCCTGCTGAACCAGGGCGTCCGCATCCCCCAGGACCTCTCGGTTGTCGGCTTCGGCAACATCCTGATGAGCGCGTTCTTCCGGGTCCCGCTGACGACCGTCAGCCAGCCGAAATCCCGCCTCGGGTCTGCCGCGATGGACATGCTTGTCCAGCTTTTGCGCGGTCAAAAGACAGAGCCCCGGCGGTTGCCCCCCGAGTTGATAACCCGTTCCAGCACAGCGGCGCCTCCGGTGGCGGCGGCGGCCTGATTTCAGCCTGTTGGTACTCCACGTGCTAGGCAGATCTCCATGAAGAAGATCATGATCGGCATCGGTGTGCTCACGGTCATTGTGGGCATCCTTTGGGCTGGGCGCGCCTGGCATACCCTGCAGGTCAACGCGCGGACGGCCAAATTCAACGAGGACATCGAAAACCTCTTCGGAGCCCTTCAGAAATACAAAGAGCGCGTCGGCAGCTATCCCGTCGGCAGCAACGCCGACATCGCAAAGGCTCTCCAGGGCGCCAACCCCAAAAATGTCATCGTCATCGTCGGCCGCAAAACCGAGCTCAACGAAAAAGGCGAGTTCGTCGATCCCTGGGGCACACCGCTCCGCATCTACTTCTCCGACAGCGGCGTCCTCATCCGGTCCGCCGGCAAGAATCGGCGCTTCGACGACAGTACCGTCATCGACGGCGACGACTTCATCCGATCCAACTGACGCGCCAGACGCCCGATTTCGGGCGGCGGGCTTCCGGCCCGCCGCCTTCTTTTTTCACCGGACTTGCCGGGCCGTTCGTTTTGGCCTTTGATAACGGCATGTCCCAAACACTCTACGACGCGTTGATCATCGGCGGCGGCCCCGGCGGTTCCACCACCGCCACCTTCCTCGCCCGCGCCGGCAAACGCGTCCTCCTGCTCGAAAAGGATACCTTTCCGCGCTTTCACATCGGTGAATCCCTCCTGCCCTACAATTACCGCATCTTCGAGGAAATGGGCGTTCTGCCGGCGCTCGAATCCGGGGGCTTCATGAACAAATTCGGCGCCCAGTTCCACCTTGGAAACGGCACCCGCTCGCTCAAACTCGTCTTCCGCAACGGACGCTTCACCCGCGAGTCCAAAGCCTTCCAGGTCGAGCGCTCCCGCTTCGATCACATCCTGCTCCAGCATGCGCGCTCCTGCGGCGCCGATGCGCGCGAAGGCTGGACCGTCACCTCCACCGCCAACCACGGCACGCACGTCTCCCTCCAGGCACGCTGCGGAAACGAAACGGCGCAATTCAACGGGCGCTTTCTGATCGACGCAAGCGGCCGCGTAAACTTCACCGGAAACCAGGAAGGCCTCCGCACGATTCACCCGCACCTCAGAAAACTCGCCATCTTCGGCCACTTCGAAGGCGTGAAAACCGATGAAGGCGAGAAAGCCGGCGACATCCATATCGTCCGACTGGAGAACAAATGGTTCTGGCTGATCCCCCTTTCCCCTTCGAGAGTCAGCGTCGGGTGCGTCATGGACCAGAGCGAGTTCATGCAGGCCAAAGCCTCGCCGGCCGACGTCTTTGAGTCCATCTGGCGTTCCAGCACCGAAATGCGCGAGCGCATGCGGGACACGCGCGCCGTGATGCCGCTGCAAACCACCACCGACTTCTCCTACTACAACCGCCGGTTGATCGGTCCGCGCCTGTTGCGCGTCGGCGACGCCGCGGGCTTCATGGACCCGATCTTTTCAGCGGGCGTTTACCTGGCGATGTACTCCGGACGACTCGCCGCAAACCTCGTGAACGAGGCCCTCACCGCAGGTGACGACGGCGCCGCCCGCTTTCGGGTTTACGAGAAACGGCTCTTCCGCGCGATGGAGTACTACTGGGAGATGGTCGAGCACTTCTACACGAACCCCTTCATGGACCTGTTCATGCAACCGCGCCGAAAGTTCAGCCTCCCTGACGCCATCGTTGCCATTCTCGCCGGCGAACTGGAAGGCGGATGGCGGTTGTCATGGCGCCGACGCGCCTTCTTCTGGCTGGTCAGACTCCAGGGCCGCCGGCCCCTCGTCCCAAGGCTCGACCTTTCGGAGAGCGCCGCGGCCGCGCAGCGTCAGGCCCCGGTCGAAGTCGGATCGTACGCCTCACCCTGAGCCTGCGCCTAGTCGCCGAAGTCCGAGGAAGGGAGCCCCGGATCAAACACAGGCCCGTCTGCCGTTGCCGCAGTGGAAACACTGTCGGTCCCGGCATCCGTCGTTTCCGCAGAACCCTCCTCTGCCGGCTCAGGTTCCTCTTTCTTCTCGGCGAGCAATTCGGAGCGAGGCTTGAGCAGCGGATCCACCACGTACGAGGGCACGATATAGGTCCATTTCCCGAAGGCGCTCTCCTTCTTCAGCTTCTCCTCCAGCTTTTCCCGCTGCGTCTCGAATTCCTTGTCCAGGCGCTCCTTGTCCTCCGGCTTCTCGTCAGCGCCCGGCGTACGCTCCCTGGCCAACTGCGCGGCGACTGCGACTTGAACCAGGTAATCATTGTTCGTCTTGCCTCCGATCTGAACCGTGTAGGTGAAGTTGTCGAAGGTCTCAAGTCGCACCGTCGCTTCGTTCGTTTCACCCAGCGCATCTCCCGGCAACACGTCGTTGAACGAAGGCCAGTTGAACGCGGTCGTCACACTCGCGCTCTTCGTCGTGTCCAGCTCCTCTCCTTCCTTCGCGTCCGCCAGTTGCCACGTGCCCGTCTCGCTCTCGCGCGTCAGTTTCCACGAATTCGTTTCCACGGGGAAATCCACCTGGATGGACCGGGCTTTCTCGACGCGCACAAAGTCCTTGTTCAGCCACCGTTCCGGTTGCGCTTCAATACTCATGAAGGTCTCGGAAACCAGGTAGGCCGTTCCCGGCTGGTCGGGCAGGTAGATCCACCGGCCGTTCGGCCAGCCGCCCCCGCCAAACGGATCGCCCGTGTCGCCGCCGCGCATCGATTCCTTCCCGAGCCGGACCGAGCGCAGCACCTTACCCTCCTTGTCCTTCAGTTCGACGAGCATGGCCGAGTTCGTGCCGCCCTTCTCCGGATCCTCAAGTTGAAGCCGGCCCAGTTGCGATTCGCCGACCTTCTGGCTTTGCGCGGCGCGAAGGTCCCACAGCTTGCGGACGAACTCGATCACCTGCTGGCTGTTCGCGGGATAATCGTGGCGCTCCCGCACCGTCCAGGTCTCCCCCTGAACCAGCGTCACCTGATTGGTGCCCTCCCGCAACGCCACCTGCGCCACGTCGTTTACGGGAAACTCTCCCAGCAGGCGCGTGTCCGGGCCTCGCCGGGCCTGTTCATAGGAGTTCGCTCGATTCCGGCTCAACAACACGCCGATGCCGCACAGCACCAGCGCCACAATGCCAATGACAATCAACTGTTTGCGATTCATCGTGCAGCAGTCTTCTTGCGTTTGACCACGGCCAGGGTCACGCCCGCGAGCGTCACCACCGCCGGCATCAGCAGAATGTTGGTCCACTCAATCCGCACCTGCAGGCCCTGCTTTTCCTTCTTCAGGTTGCGCCGCGTCTCCCGCAGCGCCTCCCGAACCTCCACCTGCTTCTGCAACAGCCGCTCCCGCTCCTTTCTCGCGTCCTCGGAAAGGATCACCCGCTGGCCCGGCTCCACGTCCCGCAGCAATGCGTTCAGCTTCTGGGCAAACTCCTGCTCGCTCTTCTGGAGTTCCTCAATCTTCGACGCGAACCGCTTCTCCGCCTCCGCTTCAAGCTCGCGCAACTTCGTAAACGGCCGCGTCAACACCCCGCGGCTTCGGATCGCCATCAGGTTCTCGTCCCCGGCCAGTTGCTCCACCATGTTCTGAACCAGCGTCAGGTTGTGACTGAACGGCATAATGACGCGGGTCCCGAAAAGATTCCGGATGTTTGCGTAGAATTGCTCGTGCAACATGTCCGCGTCGCCCACAAGGATCACCACGTTGTCGCTCGCCGACTCCTTCAGCCACGTCTCCTTCGGCGTCGCATCGACGTCGTTCGTGCTGACGTTGTCAGGCTCGTCCGAAGGTTTGCCGTCGGGGAACGCCGTCTTGAACCTGCCCGTCAGCTTGACCGCAAGAGCGTATTCCTTGCCGGAAGGATTGAACTCGGGCGCGTTCCCGAACTGCGCCAGCATCCGGTCCGTCAGGTCCGAGTTGCTGCTCGAACGCAGCAGCACCGCCTGCTTCAGACCCTCCGCCGGCGTTCCCGAGAACGAACCACAAAACGGCAGGAACAACCGCCCGATCTCGCTCGTCACCACGTCGTTCGTGTCCACTGCCTCGGGCGGCAACTGGAGAATCGACAGGTTCTGCTGAGGACGCCCGTCCGGCCCGCCCACCTCCGTCAAATACGTCCTGTCCGAAACCACCCGGTTCACATCGAAGCTCAATCCCCACGCTTTCAACAGCCGGTCCAGACTTGCCCCCGCGCCCGCCGCCGCCTGGAACGGATTCGACGGATCCGAACTGCGCATGTCCATGATGCTGAGCGGATCCAGGAACGCGATCAGCTTGCCGCCCCGCAGCACGAACTGGTCAATGGCAAACTCAGCCTCTTTCGTAATCCCCTTCGGATAAACCACCAGCAGCACTTGCACATCCTCGTCGATCTCCTCCGCGCTCATCGGGATTTCCTTCACATTGAAATCCGCCCTCAACTCCTGCACGAACACCCACGGCTCCGACCGGCCGCCCATGCGCATCATCATGGGGTTGAACCCGCCGAAGACCGGCAGACCGCTCATGATGCCGATGGTGGGTTTCTCGGGCTTGACCACCTGCGCGATCGCCCGGGTGAGGTCATACTCGAGCAACCGCTCCCGCGCGGGAGCCAGGAAGGGAATCGTCACGCGCGCGTCGAGGCAACTGACCGCCAGGCCGAAGTAAATGCGGTCGTCGCTCAGCGGTTGCACCAGCTGGCCTTCCACGCCGTCCAGGTTCGCCGAATCCTCCGCTTCGGTGTCCGGCACCGGATCGAGCTTCTTGATCTCCACGTTGCCCTTCGCGTGCAGCCGATATTCGTTGAGCAAATCCTCCACGCGCACGGCGTACGCCTTCAGGTCCTCCGGCGTGGAAGGCGAACTCCGGCTGAAGTAGAACCGGATCTGCACCGGCGTATCGAGGCTGCTCAGGATGCGCCTGGTGCCTTCGGAGAGCGTATAAATTTTGTTCTCCGTCATGTCCTTGCGCCACACCAGCGGCCGCGCCACGACGTTCAGCACCACGAAGATCACGCCCATGATCACGATGCCCAGCGTCGAATACAGCACCGTCTCCAGTTGCTTTCTGTTCTTCATAGGAAGGAAAAACAAATCTCAGCCCGCCCTGCGGCTCCGAATGATGACGCCCGTCGAAAACAACGCGAAACCGATCAGCGAGAGAAAGAAGAGAACGTCCCGCGCGTCAATCACCCCCCGCTGGAACGCGTCAAAGTGCGTCATCACGCCCAGCGACGCCACCAGGTTCCGCAGCCAGACCACGCCCAGCGAGTCCAGCAGCGTTGTCACCGGCTGCCACCCCGCAAGGATCAGAAAGAAACAGATCACCACCGACACGATGAACGCAATCACCTGGTTCCGCGTCATCGCCGAGGTCATCGAGGCAATCGACAGATACGCCCCGGCCATCAGCGCGCTGCCGATGTAACCGCAAAAGATCGCGCCGTTGTCGGGGTTGCCCAGGTAGTTCACCGAAATCCACAGCGGAAACGTCAGCGCCAGCGCCAGCACCAGGAACAGCCAGGACGCAAGAAATTTCCCCACAATCGCCTGCCACGCCGTGATCGGCATCGTCAACAGCAGTTCAATCGTTCCCGACCGCCGCTCCTCCGACCACAACCGCATGCCCACCGCGGGAACCAGGAACAGGAACAGCCACGGATGATAGACGAAGAACGACAGCAGCGACGCGTCATTGCGCTCAAAAAACTGCCCCAGCCGGAACGTGAAAAACCCGCATAACAGCAGGAAAATCACGATGAACACGTATGCGACCGGCGACGTGAAGTACGCGCCCAGTTCGCGCTTTGCGATCGTCTTGATGTTTGCCCACGAGTTCATTTCTTCTTGCTTGCCTCCTGTGTCTCCGCCGTGTCCGGCATCGTGATGCTCCGGAATACCTCGTCCAGGCGCCCTTCCTCCGTGTGCAATTCCTCGATCCTCCAGCCCTGCATCGCCTCCGCAATGCTCCGCGCCAGGACGCCGTTCACATCCGACTTCGGAAACGCGCGCGCCGTGACAGCATGGTTGTCCTCCTCCAGGATCGTCGTCCGCTTGACCGTCGGCAGTTGCGACAAGCGTTCCCTCACGGCGGCCCCGTTCACCCCGCTCACCCGCAGCGTCACCGCCCCTGCCAGTTCGGACCGCCGCCGCAGTTCCGCCGGCGTCCCGTTCGCCACCACCCGGCCGCGGTCAATGATGATGGCCCGCGAACACGCGGCGTCCACTTCCTCGAGAATGTGCGTCGAAAAAATGATCGCCTTCTTCTCGCCCATCTGCCGGATCAGCCCGCGCACCTCGTGCTTCTGATTCGGATCCAGGCCGTCCGTCGGCTCGTCCAGCACCAGCACCTCCGGATCGTGAATGATGGATTGCGCAAAACAGGTCCGGTGGCGATAGCCCTTCGACAACGTGTCCACCGTCTGGTGCAACACCGGCTCCAGGAAGCACATCTCCACAGCCCGATGAATCGCCTGCTTCTTCGCGCTGCCCCGCAAACCGCGCACCTCCGCCGCAAAACTCAGGAAGCCATACACCGTCATGTCCGAGTAGGCCGGCGCGTTCTCCGGCAGGTACCCGATCAGCCGCTTCGCCGCGGTCGGCTTCTCCACCATGTCAAACCCGCCCACCAGCACCCGCCCCGATGTCGGCGGAATAAACCCGGTGATCATCCGCATCGTGGTGGACTTGCCCGCGCCGTTCGGCCCCAGAAACCCAAGCACTTCACCGCGCTCAACGGAAAAGGATACTCCGTCAACCGCGCGCTTGGTACCGAAAGTCTTTACCAGGTTCTCGACTTTGATCATATCGCAACTTCCGCTGTAGCGTCCCGGCCCGCCTTGTGGCCGAATCCGATTCAGGTGCCCGGCCGCAAAGGAGACGGGACCTGGCACTCGAGACAGGCGCTCGAAATAGCCAGTTCCAATAAAAAAGTAAATTGGTTTTTGCCGGCGTTGTGTTCAGTCCGGCGGTGGCATAAACTGCGCGCAAATTCGGAGTCTTTGACAACGTTTGCGCCTGATGTTCAAAAAAAATTTCGCAACCGCCCCCGCCGGAATCCCGCCCGGCCCCGGAGCGCTTCTCCTCCTGGCCGCGCTCGCCGCCGGTTGCGCATCACTCCCCCCGCTGCCGCCGCCCGCGCTCTCCGCGCCCCAATGGACCATCTCCTCCGGACAGGCACTCTGGAAATCCCGCCCCGACGCACCCGAAATCGCCGGCGATATCCTCGTCGCCACCACTCCGGGCCGCAGCTTTGTTCAGTTCACAAAAACGCCCTTCACGCTCGTGACGGCGCAAACCGCATCCAACACCTGGCAACTGGAAATCCCGGCAGAAAACCGCCGTTACACCCGGCGCGGCAGCCCGCCGGCACAGGTGCTCTGGCTGCAATTGCCGCGCGCCATGAGCGGCCAGGCGCTGCCGGAAAACGTGCGCTGGAACGTTGCCCAATCCGGCTGGAAACTCGAAAACACCGCGACCGGTGAATCCATCGAAGGCTACTTTTCCAACGCGCCCGTCGGCGCCGGCCGGCCTTGACGGGAACGCATGAGCGACAGATTGCGCCAGGAACGACATCCATGAGGGTCACGCGATTCCTCTTCGCGATCGGCCTTGCCGCCCTTGCCGTTTTCGGCTTGTTGCGGCTGCACTTCGATGTCGAGGTTCTCAACCTGCTGCCTTCCGAGCTGCCCGCGGTTCAGGGCCTGCGCATCCACCAGGAACACTTCGCGGATGCCCGCGAACTCATCCTCACCATCCAGGCCGAAAACCCGGACCACGCCGAGCTCGCGGCAAGCCTCATCGCCGAACAGTTGCGCCTCGCCACCAATCTCGTTTCCCAGGTCCTCTGGCAGCCCCCCTGGCAGGAGCATCCCGGCCTGGCCGCCGAGCTGATCGCATGGCTCTGGTTCAATCAACCGCCGGAAACATTCAGCCAGCTCACCAATCGCCTCGCGCCGGACCATCTCGAAAACGCCTTCGCCGCAGCCCGACACACGCTCACAACGTCCCTGTCCCCCGCCGACATCGCCCGGCTCACCTACGATCCGCTCGGACTCACCCAATTGCCTGATGCCGTCGCAGGCGCCGCCCCGCAATTCGGCGAAGGGCAGGAAGTGTTCAGTTCTACCGACGGCACCTTCCGCATCGTCTTCGTTCATGCGGCCTATCCGCTTTCCAGTTACGTCGAGAGCCGTCGCTGGCTCGCCGCCGTTCAGGAGCACGTGAATCGCGCGCGCGCGCTTCCCGATATGCCGGACGTCGAAATCGGCTGCACCGGCGGGCCCGCGTTCGTCGCGGAGATTTCCTCGTCAATGCAAGGCGACCTGACAAAGTCCGTCGGCGGCACGATGATCGTCATCGTTCTTCTTTTCTGGTGGGCGCACCGCCGCGTCATGCCGTTGCTGTGGCTGCTCGTCCTTCTCGCCGTCATCCTGGCAGGCACACTCGCCATCGGCGGCCTGCTCCTCGGCAACATCAACGTCGTCAGCATCGGTTTCGCCGCCATCCTCCTCGGGCTCGCGGTCGATTACGCCCTCGTCCTGTACCACGAAGCGCTGGATACACCCGACGCTCCGGTCAGCACAGTCCGCCGGACCGTCGTTCGCAGCATCGCCTGGTCGGCCGTCACCACCGCCGCCGCGTTCTCCATGCTCAACTTCGGCGGATTGCCCGGCCTCGCCCAGCTCGGTTCGCTGGTCGCTATCGGTGTTGTTCTCGCGTCGATCGTCATGTTGTCCTGGTACCTCCCCCCGTTGGCCGGACGGCTCAAACAACACTCCGCCGCACGAAACAAAGACTCAGACCACGCGACGGCAAAACGGTCCATCGCGCCATGGATCGCCACCGCCACGGTCGCCGCCGTTTCAATCCTCGTGCTCGCGTTCGAGCGCCCCGTTCTCGATCACACCACCAGTTCCCTTCGCCCCCGCCACAGCGGCGCGTACACCGCCATGGAGCAGATCCAAAGCAATCTTGTCTCGCGCGCCGAGCCGGATTGGTTGCTCGTCTCGGGCACCGATGAATCCCGGCTCGCCGCCCGACTGGATGCGGTCAAGCCGGTGCTCGCGCGCGCCCTGGACCGAAATGAAATCGTCGGCTTCAGCCTGCCCGACGCGCTCGTTCCGAGAATCGAGCACCAACGCGCCAATCAATCCATTGCGGCGGTCCTCGCCGACCGGCGCGACGCGATTCACCGCGCCGCCACCGCCGCCGGCTTCACCGAAGACGCCACCGTGTTCACCCGGAACATCCTCGATGCGTGGCGGCGGGCCGCCGAAAGCACGCCGCCGTTCTGGCCCACCAACGCCGTCAGCGACTGGATCCTCGACAAAGCCCTTGTCCGCACGACGAACGGCATCTTCGCGCTCGGCCTGGTCACGTCCCTGACAAACAACCCGGCCGATCCCAACGCGTCATCCTGGACGCGCGACCTCCCGCGGGAAGGCGTCTGGCTCGCCGGCTGGCAACGGATCGGTTCCGACCTGCTCGATGTGGTGAAGCGCGATCTCTGGCGCGTCGTCATTCCCGTGTTTCTGATCGTGTTCGTCTCCCTCTGGTTCGCGTTCAGGAGCTTGCGCGAAGTGCTCCTGAGCTTCGCCACCCTGCTCTTCAGCGGTCTCGCGCTGTCGGCACTCATGGCGTTCACCGGCTGGTCCTGGAACCTCCTGAATATGCTCGCGGTTCCCCTGCTCTTCGGAGTCGGCGTGGACTACACCATCCACATGCAGCTCGCCCTCCGCCGGCACAACGGTAACATCGCCGCCGCCCGGCGCACCACCGGCCGCGCCCTGTTCCTGTGCGCCGGCACCACCATCGCCGGCTTCGGCTCGAACGCGCTCTCCAACAACGCCGGCCTCGCCAGCCTCGGCCTCGTCTGCGCTTCCGGCATCGCCATCGCCTTTTTCTCCGCCGTCTTTCTGCTTCCCGCATGGTGGCGCGCTTTCGCCAGTCGCGGTGCCCGCGCGGAACAGTCCTCTTCCCGCCGACAAACGCTCTCCGCGCCGTCCTCACTGTATCGCCCTGAATTCTGGCGCCTGGGTTTCTTCGTCGTGCGCCTGATCCCGCGTTTCCTCTGCGTCCCGCTCGCCCGGTGTTTCGCCCTCGCATACTGGGTCCTTGCCAGAGAACGCCGCGAGGTGGTTATCGAAAATCTCCTGCCTCCGTGCAACGGCGACCGCGCCGCCGCCGTCCGCACCGCCCGCTCCCTGTACCGGCAATTCGCCATCAAGATCATCGATCTCTGGCGTTACGAAGCGGGCCTCTCCGTGCTCGACCTGCTTGGCGAAGGCGAAGGCTGGGAACACTTCACCCGCGCCCGCGCCGCCGGCCAGGGCATTCTCCTCGTCACGCCCCACCTTGGAAACTGGGAGTTCGGCGGCCCATGGCTCACGCGCCACGGCGTCACCCTCCAGGTCGTCACCCTCGCCGAACCCGGCGAAGACTTCACCGAATTGCGCAAAGCCTCCCGCGCGCGCTGGAATATCGAAACGCTCGTCGTCGGCAGCGATCCGTTCGCCTTTCTCGAAATCATCAAAAGCCTCGAATCCGGCGCCACCGTCGCGCTCCTCATGGATCGCCCTCCCGCACCCACGGCCGTCACCGTGGAATTGTTCGGACGCCCCTTCCCCGCGTCCATCGCCGTTGCCGAACTGGCGCGCGCCACCGGTTGCGTCGTCCTGCCGGTCATCCTCCCCCGCGTCAACAACGCCTACGCGGCAAAGATTCTTCCGCCCATCGCCTACGACCGCGCCGCGCTGCGCGACCGCGCCGCCCGCGAACAGTTCACACAACAAATCGCGCGTGCGTTTGAACCCGCCATACGCGAATATCTGGACCAATGGTATCACTTCGTTCCCATCTGGCGCCCACAACCGAATCCCGGTCCCTGACCCCGGAGCGCGGCATTCATGCCGCTTCAAGGTTCGAAGCGGGTGAAAGATCGAAATCATTCCCGCCTTGCTGGAGCATGCGGGCTACGAAGCGGCCTGAAGGTCGCGCCCCTCAATCATTTCTCCTCCTCGGGCTCCTTTTCTTTCTCTTCGCGTCCCCATCCGCCTTCGGCCAGACGAACATCGTCAGCACATGGCTCGCCGCCCAAACCAATGTCCAGTCATGGTCCGCCGACCTCGTGCAAACGCGCCGATTGAAAACGCTCGCCCAGCCTCTCGTCGCCCAGGGCCGCGTCTGGTTCGCCGCTCCAAACCGGTTCCGCTGGGAAATCGGCAGCCCGCCCGACACGATCGCCATCCGGGACAGGAACCAACTCTATCTCGTCTACCCGCGCTTCAACCGGGCCGAACGTTATCCGCTCGACGGAAATCAGACGGGCCCGTGGCGCGACGCGCTCGCACTCCTCGAAGCCGGCTTCCCCCGAAGCGAAGCCGACCTGAACGCCCGTTTCCACATCCTCCGCCAGTCCGTCACCAACAGCCTCTGCGAAATCGTTCTCCAGCCGCGATCCGCAGCCGCGCGGCGAATGATGCCGGGCATCACGATCGCGTTCGACACAAACGACTTTTCTCTCCGCTCGACCGAATTGCAAATGGCCGACGGCTCCACCATGCGCAACGATTTCACGAACGCGGTGCTGAACCCGCCGATTCCCGAATCTGTCTTCTCCCTGCCCACAACCGGCGAATTGCGGATTGTCGAACCCGTGAAGCCGAATTAACCCAACCCTCGATTCCAATTGAGCGATCCACTGACACAAGCGCTTCGTTGTTTGCCGCACGGACCGGAGTTCCGGTTCATCGATCGGCTCGTCGAACTCGACCCGGGCCGGAGCGGCGTCGGCGAGCACACCGTGCGCGCTGATTGGCCCTTCCTGCGCGGACATTTCCCCGGCGACCCGCTCTTCCCCGGCGTGCTGCTGGTGGAAGCCGCCGCCCAACTGGCCGGCACCGTTGCTCAGTGCGACCCGGGCATCCCCGCCCTGCCCGGCCTGAAACTCACGGCCATTCGCAGCGTCAAAATCTTCGGCAGCGCGCGCCCCGGTGAAACACTCAGGGTCTCCGCGCGCATCACCGGCCGCCTCGCAAATCTCATCCAGGCCGCCGTCAACATCACCGTCAACGGCCAGTTGATCCTGCGAGGCGATCTCACCCTCAGCGGTCAAGGCACTGACTGAAGCCGGGCACGATCCGCCAGGCCGGTTGAACCTTTCCTGCACCCGCCGAAGGCCGTGCGAACTTTTGTTGCATATGCAACAAAAGTTCGTCGTGGTTCTTCCAGAGGGACTTGCGTGAGCACAGCAGCGCGGTCAACCGACCTTTTCAAAGCGCTTCATTTCACTGCCTGAATCAAGTGCGTCCGGAACGGAATGCGAACTCCGCCTTCCGAAGCGCACAGCGCGAACTTCTCTGACACTTCCTGGACAACCGCCTGCCGCTCCTCGGGTGAGGCGGCGGCAAAGCCGGCTGCCATTGGGGTTGCGCTGATGTGCCGTGGAACAAAATCCAAAAGCGGCGGCAGCTCCAGATCCAGTTGCTGCACCACCATCCGCAGCTCGCCATATCCGTTGCCGATGAACAACGCCCGGATCGTCTCCTCGCGCGAAAGACGGAAGGCCGCCTGAAGCCCCAAAGCGGTCTCCGCTCCGATGTGGCGCGTGACCGCCTCCGCCAGAGCGTGGAAGTAGGGATTGTCCCGGATATCGCACCACAGGCTTGCGGCAACACGGCCGCCCGTCTTCAGAACCCGGCGCATCTCCTCCAGAGCCAACTGGCGCTCCTGCAGAAACTGAAGCGTCTGCGCGCACAGAACCAGGTCGAACGACTCCTCGCCAAACGGCAATTCATACGCGCTCCTGCAAAGCCACTCAATGGCCGCGCCTTCAACGGGAGGCAAGGAACCGGCCACCTCAATCATCCCGCTGTTCACATCGACACCGGTCACCCGACCTGTTTGTCCCGCCGCCCGCGCTGCGTCACGTGCCGCAGCACCCGTCCCGCAACCCACATCCAGCACCGCTTCGCCCTCTCGGGCTCGGGCAAACTCCACCAGCGCCCGCGCCGCCGGCCCGAGGATGGCCGGCACAAGGATTTCCTCGTACCGCTCAGCCGCCTCGCGCGCAAGCTGCCACTGCGTCGAAGCCGTCATCGTGCAACCTTTCGTTGCATATGCAACAAAAGTTCGTCGTGGTTCAGATCAAGGAATTAGACGGGGACAGCAGCGCGCCGGTAACAGATCGGAGACGCCTACAGGAGATCGAGCCCGTTGAGCACAAAGCGGACGCGCTCGCGTTTCAGATCCTGCGGATACCGCACGACCAGGTTCGCCGCGCCGGGCGGCGCCTCGTCCATGCCATACGTGTAAACCTGCACGTCCACGGTCCGGGTGGACGTGTCGGAGCGCATGCTTGATCCCCGGTTGCTCGAATAACTGTGCGCTTCCGCGTTCCCGGGCAACACCAGCTTCAGATCCAGGCGGCTGATCGCTTCCGGACCGGTCAATTGCACCTGCGCCTGAATCCGCCGCTCCTGCGACGTCGTCTTCTTCACGACCAGTTTCGCGCCGGGCAGAATCTCGGAGAGATCCACTTCGTTGGTGGAAACGGACTGCACATTCGGGATCGTGATCTCCTTCCATCCGCTTGCGGTAACGGCGATCACTTCTCCGTTCAATTCATCGATCGCCTGGGCGTCGAATTCCGGCAAGGGCAATTGGAGCGCGATCCGGGTGGAGTTGCCGGGTTCCGATCCGGAGAAATAGTAGTAACTATAGCTCTCCTCGTCGTCGTCGGATTCGCTCTTGCTGATCTCGCGGCCCTTGTCATCCTTCGCGCTCAGCACTTTCGCGTTCATCGCCGAAAGGACAATGCGCCCCTTCGGAGCAAACACCTTTGCATTCACCGTCACTCCGGCTCTCTCATCCACGAAAGCGAGGGAATCGTCCAGAGACTTCTCTCCCTCCGGGAACAGATACACCGAGCGAATGGTCAGCCCGAGCGCTTCGGCGACAAAACCCGGCCCGGCGTCTGTCAGCGGCAAGTCCTCATTGGATCCCGCCAGGGCATGGCGGCTGCGCATCAGTTGGCGAGACTCGAGAGGCTCGGCCAGTTTCAGTTCACCGGCCTCGGCCAGGATCACCACCGGCTTTTCCTGCAGCTTCATCAGCGCGTCGAGGCTTTCGTCGGATTTCGCGTCAAAGCTGAACCCGGTCGCGTTGCCCTCGGTCTCCGGGAAGTCGCTCGACAGGACTTTTCCCGGGAAGACGAACCGAAGCGATCCTCTGGCCTCGGATCGCTTCAAGTACGCTCTGATCTGCCGGGCATAGCGCCCGCCCGCGGATGGGGACAACGTCACTTTAAGCGCGTTGTTGGTCGTCTCGAGCCGCACGTTGGTAAACTCGATGCCCGGCCGGGACAGGACGGAGTCCATATTCTGCAGCAGCTCCCGCACGGTCGGGAACGAATTCGGTCACGGCAATCCGAACTTCGTTCGAACTGACAGTCACCATGGCTTTGGGTTCGGGTCTGCCTTGCCGTTCAGCCTGCGCTTTGAGGACCACGAGCGCCCTGGTCCTGACGTCCTCATCCGTAACCGACGCGGATTCGGTTGAGGCGGGATCGGCGGGTTCAAGGTCGTCGCCTCCCGCCTCCATTTTCATGAATCGCTCCCACGACTGGATCCAGAGCATGGTGGTGGACCTGGACTGAGCAAATTCAGAGTCGATCTCACTGCTGCCGTCCGCCTTGATGGTAACCACGGTCCGAAACTCGGTTTTATCCGACTGGCCCAGAGCCGCCTGAAACGGCGCAAGGCCCGCGATCGCGCCCACGACAAAACGAAGCAGGTATTTCATGGTTTGTTCTCTCCTTCCTTGCGAGTGATGACCGGGATTTTCTCCACCTGTATCGGGATCGGAACGCTGGTGGCATTGCCGCTGGCGAGAAGCGCGATGGACAACGGCGCCTTCGGCCGCCCGGCAACCAACACCATGCACGATTGCTTTTCCTCATCGTCGCCGAAATGGATGCTGTCTTCCTCCTGTCCCCGAAGCGTCGGCCACGGTTTGCCGTCGGCGTCATACACCTGAACGTCCATGATCGCCGCCGGTCCGCCCACCTCGAACGCCAGCATCGTCACGCCGTCCTGAGCCATGCCCGTCTCCAGCTCCAGCGACATGCCGATCTTTTCGAGAGCCGGATGCTCCACCACCTTGCTTCCCTGGTTGCTCATTCCGAGCACGGCCTCCATTCCCCTGGTAACGTCAACAATCCAGCCCGACGGAATGGCGTTGGTCAGCTTGATCAGTTGCGAACCGCTGAAGTAGCGGAGTTCAACCGAACCCTTCACGCGCGCCACTTCATTCACCCTCCAGTCCGGCGCGCGAAACGCGAAACTCACGGTCCGCCGCTCCTCCATGCCCGCCCTTTTCTCTCCTTCCCCCACCTCATCCTCATCGTCATCCACACGGAAACTCGAATAGCGCATCGACCACATTCGGCCCTCGTCCGCATCCGCGAACCTGAGATCGTTGCCCTTGGCGTCCACCGCCTCCTCCACCTTCGGCTCGCCCCATTTCTGCGGCGCGTGCTCGCGCGGCAGGACGATCGACCCGATCAGTTGCGCGGCATTCTCCATCGAGCCCCCCTCGCCGCTCAGGTCCACCGAGCGCGTCACCTGCAAGGCATATGGCACGAAACGCGCCGACGAAACAATGCGGTTGGTATCCACCGCCGTGCCGCCGTCTGCCCCTGAATGCGTCGCTTCCGCAAAGGTCACCATGCCCAGTCGCGTGGGCGTCACCGGTTTGAACGCGATGCCGGCTGCCGGGCACCGCGCCTCCCACGAAACACCCGCCTGTGATGCGAACTCCGCGGCGTCCGGTATCTTCTTCCGATCCAGGCTCCACGAGGCGGATTTGCCGTCCTTCGTTCCGCCCGTCGAAGTGATCTCATTGGGCAGCGTGACCTTGAACTCGACTTTCATTTCGTCATTCCGGTTCTGGACATCCGCCAAGCCCGGGATCGAAGCGAAGTCCATTTCCTCTGTCGGTTTCACCTGGGAAAGCCGCGCCACGGCCTCGGCGCCGGACACCGCCTTGAACACCAGCGCCTCGCCCTCGATGGCCAGCATGAGTTGATGGGCCCGCGCATACGGACTGGACAGGAGCGCGTTGATGTTGGTGAACGCCGCTTCAATCACCGTGAGCACGGCGTCGTTCGTTTTCTCCTGCCTGACCGTGACCTTGAAATCCCCGGACGGGAAAAACTTTTCGGCCTCGGATTCAGTAATGGGCGGGTAGATGGCGCTGCCGCCTCCCATCCATTCGGCCATGTCCGACACTTCTTCCACGAAGGCTGCCGGCGCATAACTGCGCGTCTCGATCCGCACAGTTCCGGAGCCGTCGGCGTGGATGGTCAGGTGGTCCCTGGTTTCGAAGCAGCCGCAGAGGGCGATCGCCAGCGCCAGTGCACTCAGTCGTTTCAGCATGGGTTTGCCTTTGGTTCAGTCGATTAGTGTTCCTCCCGCGGATGCCACCCGCATCCGCTTGTTGATCTCGAGGCGGACCTGGCGCGCTTCGGCGCCGGTCATGCCTCGCAAAGCTTTCAGCAGTTCGCGCAGTTCCCATTCGTCGCTCCGGCTCTCCATCAGCCGCCGCACCGCGGGCAGGTATTTGACGTCGCGACTCAGCGCAATGCCGGTCACGAGCACGGAGTCCATTGCGCTGTCCGCGCCGGCGTGCGTCTCGAGCAAGCGATCCAGTCCCGTGAAATCCCCGTGTTGCGCCAGCAACAGGATCAGCGGCGCCGACTCCGCCGCCTGGACGCCCCGTTTCTCGATGACGCTCCGGGCGATTTCGAGATAGACCGGAGTCGTCGGCAGCACGGACAGCGGACGCTCGTCGCTGCTGCCGATCGAGATGCTGCTGCCTCCATGCAGGCCCCGGAACCGGAAGTAATCCAGCACGCCTTCGAGATTGGCAGACTCTCGAACCTCCGGTTCCAGCAGAGCCGTGGCCGCTGCCATCGCCACGTGGGCATTGGTGTCCGCGAGCATCGGACCCAGACGCGCCTCAAGAACGTCGCGGTCCTTTGTCTTTCGCGCAAAGGCGCCCACGGCCATCGCACGAACCCATGGGTCCGCGTCACCCAACAAACCTTCGGGCGTTGCCATGTTGGTGAATGCAGAGTCCCTCCCGAGAACGTAGGCGCCCACCGCACGCAGAGCCGGCCTTGCCGACGTCACCACTTCGCGCGCAATGGCCACGCTGCGCGCATCGCCGGAAACAAGCGACCACGACGAGCCGCTGCCGGAATAGTAGCTGATCATCAGTTGCAGCGCGGCAATCACCTCGTCGTCCGCGGCGGTCTCCATGACCGACCGGAAACGGGCAGGATCGAACAGGAACTCCGCCCATGGCGCCGTTTGGCGCCCCGCCACGTTCAGCGCCATTCCGAACACGCGCGGCGAACGGCAGATCCTCTCCAGCACCGCCTCTCCCTCCGGCCATGGAAGTTTCGCGAGAACGAGTCCAAGCGCATTGCCATCGGTCCGCTGCAACGCTCTCGAATTGGTGGTCTCCAGCGAAACCAGCAGGAGAGGAAGGTTGGTCTTTGGATCGCCCGTGGCGAAGACCGCCGCCGCCACCTCCAGGTCCGGAACAGCTTCAATGCGCAGCCTCAACGCAGCATGCCATTCCGCCATGCGCTCGGGCGTGGCAACTGCGTTGTTCGTGTTGCGCGTTCCTCCAGTTTCCGACGCCGACACGACAATCCGTCCCATGGACGAACGGCCTCTGCCTTCGTCCGCGTTGATAATGTTGATCACCGCTTTCGCGGCGAGGACTCGCGTTCCGGCATCCTCGTCCGCCAGCAACGGACCGACCATCTCCGCCGCAAGCTTCGGGGAACGCCCCAGAAGGATTTCCGCCGCCGCCCGGCGCAATCGCACATCGGCCGCCGTGGTGGCCCGGGTCAGAAGCGGTTTCCATGGATCGTCCGGCCGGGTCCCGGCTGCGGAATGCCGGGCCAGCACGCTCAGCAGTGCCGCCTGCTCGTCCAGCGCGCTCGCGTTGAACAGGTCCGTGATCACCCGAACGGTTTCGTCGGTCTCATTCTCGAGCATCAACTGGACAATGTCCGCGCGAAGCGCCGGCAAACGGCGCCCGATCGCAGCGAGCCGCGTTGCATCCGGTGTCATGCCGATCCGCTCCAGGGCCGAAAGAACGTTTTTGACCACAAACCCGTCGGCGTCGTCCAACAGCGCCTTCAGGTCGCTGCCAAGGCCGCGCATCGAGAGCTTTCCGGCGACTTCAACCGCAGTCGCGCGCACGCGCCACCGCGGATCTTTCATGGCTGCTTTCAGCGTCGGGCCGAGTTCTTCCATGAGCGTCGCAGCCGGCGCGGAACGGGCCGAACGGATTTCCTCGATCGCAGCGAGCGCGGCGCATGCGACCACTTCGTTCGGATCATCGCAGGCCGTGACCAGCCAGGGAATGGCTTCGGCGTTCTTCGTTCGGCCCAGCGCCTGGGCTGCAGTCATCCGCAGGTTGCTGTCCGCCGCCTGCAACAAAGCGGCCATGGCAGGAATGGCGTCCTTGCCTCCGATGCTCGACAGGGCCCGCACCGCGCTTTCCACCACGAACCCGTCGGAGTCATTCACCAGTTCCGTGAGCACCGGCAGCGCTTCCTTTCCCGCCTGCGCCAGCCGTCCCGCGGCAGCCTGGCGTTCCGGGCTGCGGCCGCGGGCCAGCGCGCTGCGCACGCCCCCGGCACGGCGCTCGACCGAATCCGGGACGAGAATCGCCCAGCGAACATCCTCAAGGAACGCAACGGCCCGGTGGTCCCCCGCCCGTTCGCTTCGCCGAATCGCCTCGCGCACCAGCGGCAACGCCGCCGGTCCGTGCTGCGTCAGCGTCGTCATGGCTTCGGTCCGTTGAATGGGATCGTCGGCCCGCAAACGCTCGAGTGCGCTCTTGATCGATCCTTCGGAGGCCGGGTCGGCCGTCACCACGGGCACGGCGGGGAGTTTTCCGGTCTGTTTCCACCATTCCTTCAGTCGCGTGATGGTGCCGGCCAGATCGGCGGGCGATTGCCATGGATCAACGTCCACCTGGCCGGGCGCCAGTCGCGCCAGGATCTCCGCCGCGCCAATACGAACTCCAAGATAGGGATCGTTCAACGCCTCGATGAGCGGTTCCACCGCCTGCTCGCGTTGCCCGAGGAGAATCCGCGCGGCGCCGGCGCGGTCGGCCGGGTCCGGCTCACCCAGCATCGCGATCAGCCGTTGAAACTCGTTGGTGTCGAGCAGACCGGCCGCACCCTTGTTCGCCAGCTCGGCCAGTCCCGACGCCGGCGCCGTTCCCTCCCACTCGCCGGCTTTCGCCCGCCGCCGTCCTTCGTTGATCCACATCAACAGATCGCTCGTGTGCTTGAACCCCAATTCGCGCCCGACCACTTTTCCGTCCGCGGTCAGGAGCACCAGATCGGGAATGGCACTGACCTTGAACGAGCGCGCCGTCGCCGGGTCGGCGTCCACGTCCGATTCAACCACGCGCAGCGGTCCGGCCTGCTCGCGAAACTCGGACGACGCCAGCGTCGTTTCCTTGAGCAGCTTGCAGGGCGGACACCATTCGGCGCCGAAAATCAGCAAAACAAGGGAACCGTCCTCGGCAGCGGCTTCCGAAGCCGCCCCCAATGTGGCGTGGAAGGTCGGCCCGCTTTCGGCCGCAGGCGCCGGCGACGCCAGCAGCAGCGCCAGCGCGCAGCCGGACCCGCAGAGCAGTTTCTGCAATCGCCTACTGCAACAGGGCATACACCAGGATGTTCGCGTTCACTTGCCGGCTGTTGGCAATCTCGTTGCCGCCGCAGCAGCAACAGCCGTGCATGGTCGGCGTGTCGTTCAACCCGTCCGGCGAAAAGATCACGACGATCTTGCCCCCGAGCGTGAGACCCTGCAGGCGCGCATCCGCCTCCTTCGTCTCCAGCCGCTCAATGTCGAACACGGTCCGGAAGATCGGGTGATCCATCGGCACATCCGCCAGCGCACGGTCGGGAAAGATCTTCTCCATTTCGCGCACGAAAGAATCGCCCCATTCCTTGCTGCTGCATCCGGCGCTGGCGAGCAGGAATCCGCCCTTCTCCAGATACAGCTTCAGGTTCGCCCGTTCTTCATCCGTCAGCGCGAACGCGCCCTCGCCCGTCATCACGGCGAACGGAAATCGGAACACTTCCTTGTCACCCAGTTTCACCGGCTTGAACTTCCGCGACGTGTTGATGCTGGTCTCGGTGGCCACCGTGGAAAGGAATTCCTCGCTGAAACAGACCGAACTCTTCGTGCCGGCATAGATGAGGTTGGCGCATTCGACAGCATCGCCGCCCGCGTCGGCAGCTTGCGCGGATGCCGAACCGAGCACAAAAGCAACCGCCAACTTCACGAACAGGACCCTCAACCGCCGGATTGCTCCAATGCGATCCACCAGTCGGTGGGGCGAGCGTCCCCGCGAGCCGCCATTCGACGACCGAATGACCCCCCGAAAATGTCTGCGACCCAGGACAGCAGCACTCCAGGAGCGCGGCATTCATGCCGCTTCAACGTACCAACCGAATCGGACGACCGAACCACACCAACCGCTGTGAAGCAGGGCGCGGCAAAGCGACCTGAAGGTCGCGCTCCGAAAAGCGCACTCTCATTCGCGCAATTCCTCTCATGCCTTCGCCCTCTCTGCCTTCGGTGGGGCGAGCGTCCCCGCGAGCCGTCGTTCCACGACCCGCCTCGCCGAAACCGAATGACCCCCCCGAAAATGTCTGCGACCCAGGACAGCAGCACTCCAGGAGCGCGGCATTCATGCCGCTTCAACGTACCAACCGAATCGGACGACCGAACCACACCAACCGCTGTAAAGCAGGGCGCCGTGAAACGACCTGAAGGTCGCGCTCCGAAGAATTCGCGCTCACTAACGCAATTCCTGTCAGGCCTTCGCACTCTCCCTCCTGGGTGTTTGCGTGATTCTTTCATGGCACTCCTTCCTGCGACTCCGCAATGGCGCGGAAATATTCGCCCACAATCTCCCGATACCGAAGCGGGAACTTCGCATCGCGCTGAAGCCGCACCCTCGCCGTCGCATCGGGGGGACGGATTCCATCATCCAGCGCATCTCCCGAAATCTGCGCGGCCCCGCGGCCGCCTGCTCGTCCGGCGCCCCCGCGGCCGCCCGCCTGTTCGCCGGCCAGTTGCATGCCCGGCCCATACAATCCCACGTTTTCATTGAACAATCCGTAGCCATCCCTTCCACCGTCTCCACTGCCAACGCCCACGGCCGTAAGAATCTGCTGCAGCGTGCTCCCCACGCCCGGTTTCGACAACGTGGGACGGAACCGGGCTTCCAGCGCCTGCTCGCCGACGTCTGACATGGCCTCGCAGCGCGCAATCAAGCGATCCATCTTCTCCGCGGCGCTCAATGCCAGCGCATAACCCATCAGCGTATCCGGCGTGTCCAACGCCCCGGCGGCGCCTTCCAGGTCGCTTTCAATGCCGGCCTCCTCGACCGCCTTGATGAAAACGGCGACATCGTTGCGCAGCCGATCGTATTCCGGATCGGCCGGCACTTTCGCCACCAGCTCGGGCAGTTGCTCGAGCCACAGCCGCAGCGCCTCCCCGATGCGCCGCTGCTGATGCGCCAGTTCCTGCACCTCCATCTGTTCCATGCGCGACAACGGCTCGGTCTTTTCCGGGAACCGGCGAAGCAACTGCGCCAGCACCGCCTGCTGTCGCGCCAGTTTCACGAACGCGTCGGCCCGCGCCAGGACCTGCACCACCGACGCGATCTGCTGCGCCGGCTGATGGATTTCCTCGTCCTCGCGCCGGGCAAGTTCGGTGAGCTGCTCGCCGACTTCCTTGAGCAGCCGGTCATCCAGCGAGCCGCTCTTCAATGCCTGCCGTAGCCGCGACTGCGCCCGTTGAATCCCCGTGTGCTGCGCGACCAGCGAGGTTCGAAACGCCTGTTCGACGTCGAACATGATCGGACTCTGGAGAAGCTTGCCGAGTTCCTGCTCGTACTTCGCCAGTTCGGCCGCAAGCGCCTCGGCTTCCTCGCGCGTCGCCGCGTCCGAGGGGTCCTGCGCCGCCAGCGATCGCGACCGTTCGGCAAGGCGCTTCAACCATGCATCCAGCCTGAAATACGGCTCAAATAGCGCCTTCCGCGCCGCCGCCTGCCTCAGGATCGCCGCGTACTGTTCCTCCGAAATGATTTCCAGACGGAACGGGCGGCTGATCGTCACGTTCGGACCTGCGGGATAATTGTCCGCCGCTTCGAAGTAGTAGTCGATCACGTCTCCCGGCCGCACACCCAGCTGGTCCAGCTCGAGCACCGCGACCGCCTCGACCCGCGTCGGCGAACTCTCGAGCTTCAGCGGCATGCGGAACGGACGCTCGATAGACCGGTTGTGCCCGCGCAACCACAGCACTCGCGTCACACCGTAATCGTCCGACGCCTCGACCTTCACAGGAATGTGGATGCTCGGCGTCGCCACCGCATCGCGTCCGGGTTCAAGGACAAACAGCCGCGGCTTCTCGTCAGGCAGAATGTTGAAACGCCCCCGCTGCGGTTCCGCGCACCCGAGCCCGCCCACGTCGCGGATCGACAGTTGAAACGCCGTCGGCTCGTTCAACGTGAACTCTCCGCTGACAATGTTTGGCTGCGCTTCGGGTTCGAGCGCCACTTCCTCGGTCCTGCCGCCCAGCACCGGCGTGAGACTCAACGTGCCGGATTTCAACGGGCGATTGCTGGCAACGCGAAACCGAATCCGCGTTCCCTGCGGCAACGCCTGCACTTCGTCCGTCAGTTTCGCCGTCTTCGCTGCGCGCCCGGTGTACTCGGGAAAAGTGGTCGTGACCTCCACCAGCGTGATCTGCGGGGTGTAACGGATGGTGATCGGGAACCGGCGCGACCGCGCCGAGCCGTCGGTCACGTAGAACTCGGTTTGCTCGCGCAGATTGGCCAGCGTCTGGAAATACGACTTGTCCGGCGCGAGGAACATCATGGTGCGCGTGACATTCGTGCCGGACCGCGCGATGAGCCACAGTTTGTCCACGGGCCGCCCGCTTGTGGTGGCGCGCACTTCCAATTGCCCCCCGTAAAGAACCTCGGCCTGCTGCGGCGTAACCTCGATCTTCAACCGGCTGAACGGCGGATGATCCCCATGCGGATCCAGGAACCGCGGCAGGACGGCCCTCAACAGTTCGCCCTCAACCAGCGCCAGAAGCGCCACCGCGGCGGCCACACCTCCAAGCGCAACGCACACCGCGCGCAATCCGCTCCGGACCACCGGCCACGCCTTCAAACGCGCCGCCGACTCCGCGCCCAGCGCCACCGCTTTCCGCCGGAACGCTTCCTCGATCGGCGTCTTCGCCGGCGCGGCCGCGAGTTGAACCGCATTGATCAGGCGGTTGCCGAGCGCGGGATTGTTCCGCTCGAACAACCGCGCAACAAAACCCTCCGTCAGGCGCCGCCCCGCGCGCACCCCGAACGCAACCACCACCAGCACCGCAAGGCCAACCGCCGCCCACGCCGTTGCGCGAATCCCTTCCGGCAGATCCAGCGCCGCATCCGCCAGAATGAACAGCAGCGCCGTGCCGCCCATTGCGGCGAGCGCCGCGACAAGCGTTCGCAACACCAGCCAGCCCGCGATCCGGCGGCGCAGTTTCGAAAGCACACCCGCGTTCATAGCAGGCCCTCCCTCCGGCGAAACCACCACTCGGCCCCAAGCAACCCTATGGCCGACGCCAGAATCCACCAGCGATCCCAAACGCTGCGCTGCCGATGCGCCAGCTCCCGAGCCGCTTCCCAGCGCCGCACAACCTCCGGCATCCGCGACACCTCGTCCGACGTCACCACCGCGCCGCCAGACACCTCCGCCAATCGCTTCATCAGATCCGGATCCGCGCTCAGGTCGCGTTTCTCGACCGAAGCGCTGACGACCTCGACGCTTTGCGTCAACTCCGCCGGTTTTCCGATGTTGTTTCGCAGCGTCACCTGATAGGTGCCCGGCGGGAACGGGCCGGCTTCGGCCACAAATGAATCACCGCGCGCCCGAGGCTGGACTTCGATCGTGCCGTCGGGCGTGTGAATGCTCAAGACGGGCTGATAGGCGGCAAGGTCCAGGTTGCGCGTCGAGATCAGGAATTGCATCGGTTGTTCGCTCGTGTAATGCCGCCGCGCGCTGGTCAGCGCCACATCCGAACCGGGCAGGAACTGGCTGCCGCCCAGAAGCCATTGCATCAGCGAAATCCAGAACCGTTGATAAGCCTGTTCGCTCTCTTCCTGGCCGGTCTCGCGGAACGCCCAGCGCCACAGCCCGCTGGCGTTCAGGCTCAGCGCCTTGCCCTGGCCATAACGTTGATACGCCACCAGCACCGGGCCGTCCCGTTCGTCCGCGTTCGCCAGCACCACGGCCAGCGGCTTTTCTCCCAGCGTCACGCTCGCCTGGTCCAGCGCCGGCAGGCGCTCGAGCAACTCCTCCAATGTCCCCGCGCTGCCCAGATCAAAAATCGGGCTCTCACGCCCCGCTTCCGTCGGATTCAATCGCACGCCGGACGCCACACCCTCGCCCCATGCCACAGGCTCGAACTTCGCCAGCGGCTGAAACCGCCCTCCATACGGCTTGCCCCGCGCAAACACCACGCTGCCGCCCCGCCGAGCAACAAACTCGGTCAGCATCGCTTCGCTGCCCGGATCGAAGAACGCCTCTGCACCCCGGCCCAGCACGATCACGTCAAACGCGTTCATCGCCTCAGGCGTGCGCGGGAACAGATCCTTCTCGACGCGCGTCTCCTCTCCCGTGGACGACAGCACAGCCACGTGCCGTGTGGCGTTCAGGCGATACACCGCCGTGAGATCCACATGCGCGTTGCGCTTGAGCGTTTGCACGAGAAACTTCGTGTCCCAGTGCGGCTGGCCCTCCGCCACAAGCACGCGCACCTTCTCGCCCACCGACCGCAGGAACACGGCGCGCTCGTTGTTCGCCGTGTCGGATTCCTCCGGCTGCGGCGCCACTCGAAAGACATAGCGCTGCTCGCCCGCTTCCGGCGCCTTCACCCGCACGCTGATCCGTCCAACGCCCTCGGCGTTCGGCAGCACTTCCACCGTCTCGATGCGGTTGGTTCCGGCAAAGACCTCGACGAGGAAACTCCGGTTGGGATAACCCGCGCACCGGAGCGTTGCTGCCAATTCCACTTCCGAACCGCTGAACGCCAACGCCTCTGAAGACGCCGTCTCGATCCACAGATCGTGTTTCGGCACAATGCCGCCCAACGTCCAGCTCCAGATGGGAACGGACCGCGCCAGCGCCAGCTGCGCCGCGTCCAGTGTCTCGGCCGTGGTCGCGCGCCCGTCAGACACCAGCAGAACGCCCGCTTGCGCCGTCGCGTCGCTGAGGTCCGAAACCGCGCTCATCAACGCGGTGCCGATGTCGCTGCTGTCGCCGGAAGGCGTTATCCGCGACAGGTCGCTCACCTCCACCGGCTGCGCCGCGCGATCAAATCGCCTGAACTCGAGGGTGAACTCGCGTTCCAGCGCCTCCATCGTGCGGGTATTGAAGACGGAAAGCGCGGCTTCATAGCGTGACTGGTTTTGAACGTCGCGCGTCGCCATGCTCGCGGACGAATCAAGAAGAACGATCATGCGCGGTTTGCCTGGACGTTCGCGCGGCAACAGGGTTTGCGGATTCAACATCACCCAGAGCAGGAGGACGACAACCGCTCCGCGCAGCGCCAGCAACAGCCAGCCCCGCTTCTCGCGCCAGCAGCGGCACACGCCCAGCGCCAGCAACAATAGCGCGACGCCCGCAATCACCCGCGTGCTCCACATTGGCATGTAAACCCAGGTCATCGCGCCACCTCAGCAGGTTCGATTTGCGTGGGCTGCACCGCAGACGCTTCCACACCGCCTCCATCCGCCGACACACCGCTCTCGCCGGCGTACGATTCGAGCGTTCGAATCATGGACGGCCGGCGCCACACGGCCAACAGCAGCATTTCAAGCGCAAGAAACACCGCGGCCGCGCCCGCCAGCTCGGGCCAGAGCGGGCGCGTTCGTCCCGCCAGCATCAATTCCTCGTCCTGCCGCACCACGCTGACCAGCGAATCGCTGCCGCTCTTCAGCGTCTCCACCGCCAGCGGACGCGTGTCGCTCTCCGCCGGGTCAATATTCACCGCCGCCACCGCAACCGGCACGCCGTCCTGCTCGATGCGATACGCCCCGGGCTGCTCCGCCGCCGGCAGCGCCAATCGCGTTACCCGCCCGCTGGCCAGCACCCGCGATTCCAGCGCCGTCTCCTCCGGCCCCACCACGGTCACCGCACCCTCGCCCGCGGTCGGCGCATCGACCGTCCACGCCGAACCGGGCGTCACCTCGCGCTCTGTCGCATCCTGCCGGATCAACCGCAGCGACTCGTGCAGCATCGCGGGGAACATCGGACTGCCGATCAGGTCGCACGCGTCCGGCGTCAAGGGCATGTTCGCAAACAGCGCCAATCCCCGGCCCGCCGCGCTCAGGGCCAGCGCCGCCGAACCGTCGGGATACTCCAGCAACACGCTCTCGCTCGCGGGCACCCGCAGTTGCGTCTGGTAATGCCGCGTGAATCGCGTCTCACCAAAGTCGGCCATGTCGCCCCCTGCAAACAATGCCCGCCGCCCCGGCCGCACCACGTCCCCGTCGGGCGACACCACGCTCCGTTGCAGGAGGAATGGCGGGCTGAACGACGCCGGCACCAGGACCGGCGCGGTGGGTCCGTCCAGAAACGCCATCAACCGCGCGCCCTCGTTAAGGCGCCGCGAAATGATCTCGATCGTTTCACCCGTCAGCAGCGCCGGCGACACCAGAACGAATACGTCCGCCGTCTCGAGCATTCCGCGATCGGCGTCCTGGCTGTGCCGCCGCACGAGGGTGAGGCCCGGCGCCGCCTCGGGCGAGGGCGCCAATGCGTGCGCGATGTAGAAGGCCGCGCTGCGCGTGTCGTTCGGCTCGGAATCGCTGATCAACAGAACCTGGAGTGCTTTCGCCGGGTTGACCGCGAGATGCCGCACGTTGTCTTCGGCAAGATTGTCCGGTTGCAGCGAAACCCTGCCCCAGACCGGGCCCGGTCGCGGAAACGTCACGTTGAACGCCACCTCCGCCGAGCCGAACGGCGGCACGCTCACACCGGTGCTGTGAGTGATGTCGCCCAGCTCGATGCGTACGGTTTCCTGCCGCGGCCGCGAGCTGCAGTTGAACACCGTGCATACCACTTCGGCAGGCTCGCCGACCACCGGTTGAGCGGGCACCAGTCGCGTGGACGTAATCGCCACGTTCTCCATCAACTCCTCCGCGACGTTTCTCAGTTTCCAGACAATGCCGCCGGGCAATTCACCGACCTTCTCCCAGTTCGCCCTTTGAAAATCGCTGAACACGAAGACCGTGCCAGCCCCACCCAACATCTGCTTCGCCAGCGTCAGCGCCAACGCCGGATCTCCCGCCTCGAACGAGGCCTTCGCCTTGACCAGTTCCTCGTGCAACGCCGGGATGTTGCGCGACAACGCCGGCAATAACGGCCGCGGCCTCGCTCCCGCAAGGATCACGCCCGCTTCGCTGTTCGCGTCGAGCCCGCGCAGCACGTCCGCCGCTTCGGCCTGCGCCCTCGCAAACAACGTCACTCCCTGCTGTACCGCCCGCATGGACAACGACGTGTCAATGACCACCACCACGCGGCGCGCCGACTCGGACGCGGCGACGGATTGTTTCGGTTTGAGGAACGGGCGCGCAAACAACAGCACCAGCGCGAGCACCGCAAGGCAACGCAACGTCAACAGAAGGAGGGTCCGCAACCGATGCACAGCCTGCTGCCCCGCGCACGCTTCCGCGAGAAATCGCAGCGGCGGAAACGGAATGCGCCGGGGCCGCGCGCGCGTCAGGTAGTGAATCAGCACGGGCAACCCGACCGCCGCGAGCCCGGCCAGCATCCATGGGGTTGTGAAACCGATCCAGTTCATCGCCGGTTCTCGATCTCGCGGGAATGCCGCCCGCACCCGCTGTGCCGCACTGGTCCGTTTGCTTTCACGCGCCGTTCTCCCGCGCAAGGAAGCAGTTCCTCAGAAATCCATACGGATCGTCCGAGGTCCGCGCCAGATACCAGTCGCATCCGCGCGCCTGGCAGTTCGCCTTGATCTCCGACAGGAACGCGTCGAAGCGCCGCCGATACAACACCCGAACAACATCGGGCTCCGCGTTGAAAAAGCCGGTCCCCTCGGTGTCGATGAAACGGGCGGATGCCACCGCCGGCAGGTCCAGTTCCTCGGGATGCACAACGTGAAACAGCATCACGTCGAACCGCGGCCGGCGGAACAGATCGATCGTCTTCCAGAAACGCGCGTCCGCGCCCAGAAAATCGCTTAGTACCGCCAGCACGCCGCGCCGGCGCGTTCTTGCGAACACCTGTTCCAGGCAGGCGCCAAGGTCGGTCGCGCCTTCCGGCTTCGCGCGGCCCAGCGCTTCCAGCACGCGGTTCAAATGCGACCACGACCCGGCCGCCGGCAGATGATCGTGCACTGCCGTGTCGGCCAGCGAGAGGCCGATCTCGTCTCCTTCGCGCACCACGAGGTAACCCAGCGCCGCCGCCAGGCGCGCTGCGTGATCGAGTTTGGCCGGAGTTCGCTTCACCGCGCCGGAAAAGCCCATGGACCCGCTCTTGTCCACGATCATGTAGGTCAACAGGTTCCTCTCGGCGTCGTAGAGCCGGACGTAATGCCGGTCCGTTCGCGCGAACACCTTCCAGTCCACCAGGCGGATGTCGTCGCCCGGCGAGTATTCACGGTAGTCGGCGAATTCAACGGCGGTGCCGCGATAGTGGGATTTGTGCGGACCGGCGAAGGTGCCTTCCGCAGCACCGCGCGGACGCAGCCACACGTGCCGCAGCGCTTCCATCGCAGCCAGGTCCAGAAAGCGATGTTGCAACGTGGCCGCGGCGGAGCGCGTCAGGAGACCAGGGCAGGCTCGCCAACCGACTTCAACAAGTGCCGCACGATGGCGTCGGATTCGATCCCTTCGCCCAGCGCGTTGTAGTTGGGAATAATGCGATGCCGCAGAACCGGCAGCGCCACGCGGTGCAGGTCGCTCGTCTCCGGGGCCGGCCGTCCGTCCAGCAACGCGGCTGCCTTCGCCGCCGTCACCAGGTGCTGCGTCGCGCGCGGGCCCGCTCCCCACGCGACATACCGCCGCACGTAATCGTCCGCGTGCGGCCCTTTCGGCCGGCTGGCGGTGGTGATCGCCACCGCCTGCTCAAGGACATGCCGCGACACAGGCATCTGATCCACAATCTCGGTGAATCGTCTGAAGTCCTCCTTGCGCGCCACCGGCGTGAGCCCGTTCCACTGCGCCCGCAACGGGCGCCCCGCAATGCTGACCTCCTCCTCCCGCGCGGGGTAATCGACATGAATACTGAACAGAAACCGGTCCAGTTGCGCCTCGGGCAGCGGATAGGTGCCCTCCTGTTCAATCGGGTTCTGCGTTGCCACGACGATGAACGGTGACTCGAGCCGATACGTCTTGCCGTTCACGGTCACCGCCAGTTCCTGCATCGCCTCCAGCAACGCCGCCTGCGTCTTCGGAGGCGTGCGGTTGATTTCATCGGCAAGGATCAGGTTCGCGAAGATCGGCCCGCGGTGAAACACCAGCTCGCGCCGGCGCCCGCTCTCGTCCGCCTGCAAAATCTCGGTGCCCGTGATGTCGGCAGGCATGAGGTCGGGAGTGAACTGGATGCGACGGAACTCCCATCCGAGCAGATCGGCCAGCGCCTTGACCATCATCGTCTTGGCAAGCCCGGGCACGCCGATCACGAGCATGTGGCCGCCGCACACAAGTCCTGTTAGCAACAACCGCGTCACCTCCTGCTGGCCGACCAGCACCGAGCCCATCTGCTTCTGCAGCTCTTCGTAACAATGGCGCAAACGCGAAATGCTCTCCTCGGCGGCGGCCATTTCCTGTGGATTCATACACTCCTCCGGTTGAAAACGTTCCTCACGGCACACCTTCTAGCCGCCGTCAAGGGAGGTTGTCAACCCGATTGAACAAAAGAAATAGGGGCGCAAAATCCGGTTTTGCGCCCCTGGGCCTCGTTTGCTCTCTGGCTTGTCTTCTCGTCCAAGCCGGCAAACGGAAAACTATTGTTGCTCGTTTCTCACCCGAAGGAATACGTTCGGACCGCAGATCGGATCCAGACGATCGAAGGTGGTGACGTTCGTTCCGCTCTCGAAGGTGTTGTTGAACACCGGCACGTCCGCCCAGGCGTTCTCCACGAGATTCGAACTGAACTGCGGAATCGCCGTCCACCCCGACGCCCCCAATGACCGCAGCGTCACCACGGATTCGCCGACTTCGATGTCCACAATCCGGCCGCTCGGCGGCGGGCTCGGCGGGCTCACAATCACAAGGCTTCCTCCCATCCCGCCGTGGTTCCCGCACTGGTAGTACAGTTGGTCCGGCGCATCCTCCGGCACGGCAAACGTCAGCGTGCCGAACATCTCACCATTACCCGACACGCCGCTGTCGTACCGCCCGGCGCCGAAAAGCGCCTGATTCGTCTGGATGAAGAACGGATGCCCGCTGGCGTTCAACACAAACCGATACGTCACCCCCCGCATCAGGGTCAGTGTGGGGTTCGGCTGGCCGTTGATGAAATACACCAGCGAAGCGGTTCCCGTCACACTGTTGGTCAGCGGTGCCGTTTGTCCGTTGGCGGAAGAGCTTCCCATCATTGCAACCGCCGCCACCGCGAGAAGAGCTAACGAGGCTTTCATGATCACCCGTATGACGACCGACCGCGGCCCTTTGTTCCCTCCCCGGGTCCCTTGTCCGGGACAATTCCGCGCGCATATGCGACAGGAATTGTCCCCACGATGGCGCGGAATCCGATGACGGGACGATCAGACCGGCAGTTCTCCGGCGAACACCGGGTGCGGCCGCGCCACAATGCGGTCTTGAGACGGCGCAATCCCCTTCAGTCGGTGCAGTACTTCCGCCTGGGCGGCGATCGTGGGATGCTCGAACACATCCCGCAGCGCGAGCGTGGTTCCGAACCGCTGGTTGATCCGGGCAAAAGCGCGCGTCGCGGAAAGCGAATCCCCCCCCAGATCAAAGAAGTTTTCGTGGATGCTCACCCGCTTCAAACCGAGAACCTCCATCCAGATCTCGGCCAGAACCTGTTCATCAGCGTCGCGCGGGGGAACGCAATCGACCGGCCCCCACTGCGACCCGTCGGCAGGCGGCAATCTCGAGTAATCGACCTTGCCATTGGGCGTCAGCGGAAACGCGTCCAACCGGATCAGATGGGCCGGCACCATGTAAAACGGCAGCCGGCTCTTCAAGAACTCGCGCACCTCCGCCACCGGAATGGCGCCGTTGCTCGGCAGGAGATATCCCACCAGCCGCTTTTCGCCAAATCCGTTCTCGCAGGCGCGCACCAGCGCTTCGCGAACCGACGGATGCTCCCGCAACACGCTTTCGATCTCTCCCGGTTCCACCCGGAACCCGCGCACCTTGACCTGGTGATCCATCCGTCCCAGGCACTCGATCGTGCCATCGGGCAAACGCCGGGCCAGATCACCCGTCCTGTAGAGCCGGTTCCCTCGCCCGCGGAACGGATCCGGTATGAACTTCTGTTCCGTCAACTCCGGACGATTCAGATAACCGCGCGCGAGCCCCTCTCCGCCAATGTGCAACTCGCCCACAACGCCCACCGGCAACAATCGGAGATTGCGATCGAGAATATGAACGTGCGTGTTGGCGAGAGGCATGCCAATCGAGATCGGCACGTTGGCTTCCCCCCTCCACATCGCGGACCAGATCGTGGTCTCGGTAGGGCCGTACAGGTTCCAGACCTCGCCCGCGCGCGCCAGGAGGTCGTCGGCCAGCTTCCGCGTCAGCGCTTCTCCGCCGCACAACACTTTGAGCGACTTCCTGCCCTGCCAGCCGGATTCGATCAGCAATCTCCACGTGGCCGGCGTGCCCTGCATCACCGTCACCCCCGAGCTCTCGATCAGCCGGGCCAATTGTGTTCCATCCGCCGCCACGTCGCGCCCGGCCAGCGTCACTGTGCCGCCCGTCATCAAAGGGAGAAAAATCTCCAGCGCCGCGATATCAAATGAAATCGTTGTCACAGCGAGGAGATTGTCGCCACGTCCAATTCGCGCCCTTTTCCCTATGGACGTCAGCGCGTTGACCACCGCGCGATGCGGCACCTGCACGCCCTTCGGCCGGCCTGTCGAACCGGAAGTGTAGATGACGTACACCAGATTCTCCGGCCGGGCGGCGCGGCCGGGTCGCGGACCGCCGCGGCGCTTCCCTTCCACTTCATCCAACCTCACCAGGACCGCGGAAGAGGGCGGCAACGCGGTCGCCAGGCGCCTTTCGGTCACGATGATCGGCAACGCGGCGTCCGACACCATGCGCGCAATCCGCTCCTGCGGGAATACGGGATCCAAAGGAACATAGGCCGCCCCGGCTTTCAGTATGCCTAACAACCCGGCGATCATACCCGGCGAACGATCCGCGTACAGTCCGACCAGGACATCCGGCCCCGCGCCAAGCCGTTCCAGTTCGGCCGCCACCCCGTCCGCCCGCCGATCCAATTCACGGTACGTCCAGCGCTCGTTCTCCCAGGCAACGGCGATCGCCTCCGGCGTTTCTTCGGTCCGTTGTTCGAACAGTTCGTGAATGCAGGCGGACGGATACGGTTCTTCGGTCACGTTCCACGCCTCCTCCTCCCGCCGTTCCTCGTCGGAAAGCGGCGAGAACGCGTCCTGCCTTCCGAGCGGATCTTTCGCCATCGCCCGCAAGGTGGCCAGGTAATACGCGCTGAGTTGCTCGACCTGCCGGCGAGTCATCAGCGCCGGATCATAGTCCACGTGCAACTCGAGCCGCGCGCCGGTCGCGTCCAGCATGAAGGTGGTGTAGGCAGTCAGATTGTTGGCCTCGAAATAATGGCTCTCCTGGAGGCGCACGCCGGGGCAACCCTGAAGATCGTTGAACCGATGAAACTGGACGAAATCAAACGCCGTTTCGAACAGCGGTTGCAACCCCCGCGCCTTCTTCACTTCCGCAAGGGGAAAACGCCGATGCGGCAACAGCTCCTGCTCTGCCGCGAACGTGTCCTTCACAAGGCTGAGCCAACTGGCGCCGTTCTTCAGTCTCAATCGAAACGGAACGGTGTTGAGAAACACCCCCAGCATCCGCTCGCCGTCTTCGGCCTCCGGACGGCCGTTGCATACCAGCCCGCTCAAGACGTCGTCCTGTCCGTAAAGCAACGCCATCACCCGCTGGTGCGCCGCCAGCAGAACGGTTTTCAAGGGAACCCCGGCCACGCGCGCCAGCTCCCGAAGTCCTTCCAACACCTCCGCGCCCACCCGAATCTCCGGACCGCGCACCTGTTCGTGCCCGCCCGAGCGATACGCTTCCGGCCAGCGCGGTAACAATTGAACCGGCGCCTCTTCGATCTTCTCCAGCCAGAACCGGCGCGTCGCCCCCGACCGGATCGCCTCCTGTTCGAGCGCGACAAAGTCGGCGTAGGTCGTCGCTGCCGGCTTCACGTTCGCCGGTTTTCCCTCCAGCAACCCTGCGTACTCCGTCAACAACTCCGTTACCAGCGCCGCCAGGCTCCAGCCGTCCAGACAGGCGTGATGAAAGCTCACGAACAACTGCCATACAGCCTCGCCATGGCGTTGAACATGGAGGCGCACCAGCGGCGCCGTCGAGCGGTCGAACGACCGGCGTTTCTCCTGCTCAATCCACTCCACGACCTGCTCGTCCCGTGACTCGGCTGAAACGCCGCGCAGATCCTCGATGCTCAACGGAACAGCGCACCGCTGATGCACCAGTTGCAGGGGCTCGCTGTACCCGGCCAGGTGAAACGACGTGCGCAGGATCGGATGCCGCTGCGTCACCGCTTCGATCGCCAGCGCCAGTCTCTCCGCATCGAATCGCGCTTCGACCCGATAGCTGAACACGTCGTGATACATCGCGGAATACGGGTCGAGTTCGTTGTGATAGAACATGCCCAGTTGCAGCTTCGCGATCGGACAGGCGTTCTCCACGTCCTCCGGCAACCGCGCCCGATCCGCCTCGGAAATCAACTCGAACGGCTTTGTGCGGCGCACCGCACCCGCGGGGCTCGACGCCTCGCACAGCTCCGCAAGGCGGGCGATGGTCGGGTTCCCGAACAGTTGCTGCAGCGAGAACCGCATTCCCGCCTCCTGCGCCTTCGAAAGCACCGAGAGGCTCCGGATCGAATCGCCACCCAGCTCGAAGAAGTTGTCGTGAACGCCGATGCCTTCCACTTCGAGCACAACGCTCCAGATCCTCGCAAGCGCGCGCTCTTTCTCGTTGCGAGGCGCCACCCACGTGCTGCGCAGCGCCGGCCGCGCGCGGTTCGGAGCCGGCAACATCCGCCGATCCAGCTTGCCGTTCGTGTTCAACGGAAATGCATCCAGAAACACGAACTGCCCCGGCACCATGTATTCGGGAAGACTCGCTGCAAGGTGTTCGCGCAACTCGCTCACCGTCGGGGCGGTTCCCTTCACCGCGACATACGCAACCAGCCGTTTGTCGCCGTTGTGCCCATCGTGCGCCACCACCGCGCTCTCGCGCACGGCCGGATGACGGTTCAACGCGGATTCAATCTCTCCCAGCTCAACCCTGAACCCGCGAATCTTCACCTGATCATCGATCCGCCCGAGATATTCCATCTCGCCGTTCCGTCCGATCTGCGCCAGGTCGCCGCTGCGATACAGACGCGCGCCCGGCACCGGCGCGAATGGATCGGGAACAAACCGTTCACGGGTCAACTCCGGCCGGTTCAAATAACCCCGCGCCAACCCCGCCCCGCCAACACAGATCTCGCCCGGAACACCCGGCGGCACCGGCTCGAGGTTCGCATCAAGCAGACGAATCTGCAGATCGGGAATCGGCACGCCAATAACACTCCCGCATCCGTTCTCGAGGTCGGCCCTGCGGATCGGGCGATACATCGCGTGCACCGTCGTTTCGGTGATGCCGTACATGTTCACCACCTGCGGACGGCGATCCCCATACAGGTCGAACCACGGCCTGAGGCTCTGCAGTTCCAGCGCTTCACCCGCGCAGATCACATAACGCAAGCGCAGCCGCGCCCTCTCCGAAGCCGATACGGCCGCATGAATCAATTGGCGGAACGCCGACGGCGTCTGGTTCAATACGGTCGCTTTCTCGTGCGCGAGCAGCTCAAGGAATTCGGCCGGCGATCGGCTCACCAGGTGCGGCACGACCACCAGGCGCCCGCCGTAAAACAACGCGCCCCACATCTCCCACACCGACACGTCAAAGGCATACGAGTGAAACCAGGGCCAGACATCCGACGCGCCGAATCCATACCAGGGCTCCGTCTGCGTCAGCAGCCGGACGACATTGTCGTGCGTCACCACAACACCCTTGGGTTTTCCTGTCGATCCCGACGTGTAAATGATGTAGGCCGCGTTGTCGCCATGGATCTCGACCGGCGGGTTGGCCACCGATCGCTCGGACAATCGGCCGGAATCCGAATCCAGGCAAAGGACCATGCGTCCGGCAGAGGAAATCGCGGCGCACAGTCTTTCCTGCGTCAACACCACCGGCGCCGCTGAATCCGACAGCATGAACGCGATGCGATCGGCGGGATAGGCCGGATCAATGGGCACGTAGGCGCCGCCCGCTTTCAACACGCCGAGAATGGCCACCGCGGTTTCCAGCGAGCGATCCAGGTAAAGCGCCACTCGCGTTTCGGGGCCGACGCCGCACTGCCGCAGCCGCCACGCCAATTGATTGGCGCGTTCATTGAGTTCCCGGTAGGCGAGCGAGCAACTTTCGCAACTCACCGCGACCGCATCGGGACGGATCCGCACCTGCTTTTCGAACATCTGGTGGATGCGGCAGGCCGGGCGGGTGGACGGAAGAAGCGCCGGCTCTCGAACACATTCTGAACGCATAAAATGGTATCTAATGTTTACCGGCAAACGCGGAGCTTTGAGCAGAGGGTGAAAACCCCATCACCGGAAACGCAGACCTTCAATCGGCAACAGCGGTTTCAAACGACACCTCTTCCGCGACAGGCACATAGGGAGAATCGCGCTGCGGCAGGCGCGCAGCCTGGTCACTCACGCGAAATCGCCGGCAGGCGCCAGCGACAATACCTTGCGCGCGAGATCATCGATCGAACTGTCGCACAGGACGTCCGCAAGGCTCAGCGTCACGCCGAATTGGCTCTCGAGCCGGCTGCACAACGCCATCGCCGCCATCGAGTCCACACCCGAACGAATCAACGATTCACCGGTCGGCAGCGTCTCCGCGTCCGCCTTCAATTCATTCGCCAGCGTCTCCAGAATGAACCGCCTCAGGCGGTCCACCGACACCAGCGCCGGTTCCACGCTCCCCGAACTTGAACTCGCCGTGTACGTCGTCACATTCGATTCGAGATCGCTGTCCAGCGCCGGAGCAACGGCCCCCTTCTCTCCCACAGCCGCAAACAGCATCCTGAAAATCGCGTGATGACGGCGGCTCAACATCGAACGCCACTGCCCGCCAATCCGGTCCAGCGTGTCCGGCGAAAGATAACCGGTCTTCACCAGTTGCGCGGGAATGCCCGATCCTTCCGCTTTGAGAAACGCCGCGTCGCCCAGCACATGACTGTGCGCCGCCAGCAAGGACAGGTCCACCGATCCAAACCCCGCCGCTTTCAACAACCCGGGCAACTCGCGTCCAATGCACGGATTGCCGCCGTCCCTCCGCCGCGCCCGGCGATACGCCTCATACAAATCGCCCAACGCCGGACTGTCCGGCCACGTGCGCTCGTGCAGGTCGAAGTCGTTGTCAATCACCACTGCCTTGCCGCCGTCCCGCAGAACGCGGCGCATCTCCTTCAATGCCGCCACCGGGTCCGGCAGATGTTCCAGCACAAGACGCGCGACAACCAAGTCGAAGGCGTCGTCGGGAAAATCCAGGGACGAAATCGAGTGTTGGAAAATCTGCCAGCGCTCGCGTCCGCCGCCCGTGCGGCGGGCGACAGCGACGAGGCGTTCGTCCACTTCGATGCCGGTGCAGTGCAGGTTGGGAAAGACTCCGCGCAGCTTGTGCAGGAGGTAACCGGTGCCGCAGCCGCAATCGAGCACGCGCATGCCGTCCTGCAATCCGGCCTGCCGATACAAGGCCAGTTCCTGTTTCCAGAAGAGATCGATCTGTGCGTTCAGCCGCTGGATCTCTGCCTCGGCATCGAGAGCGAAGCGGGTGAGATCATACGAACCTTCCAAAGCCATGCGCCCAGCCTATCGGCCGAATATCGAGCAACCAGTGGGTAAGCGCCTACCGAGGTTTTCGCACCTGATAACAGAGTTCCACCATGCCCGTGTTGTATGCCTTCACCTCCGCCAGATGGAGCGCCACATCCCGATCGAGCTTCTCGAAGAACCGGATCCCGTCGCCGATCACGATCGGCAGGATGGCATACCGGATTTCATCCGCCAGCCCGAGCCGAAGACATTCACCACAGACAACACCGCCGCCAACGAACCAGATTCCGAAAAACTGCTTCCTCAGCCGCCCGTTCACCAACTCCGCCAGATCGCCCGAGCAGAATTCGATCGTCTCCCGATTCCTCGGGAGCTTTCGGCTGGTGAGGACGAACACGGGTTTGTCCCCATACGGCCACCCCAACCCTTTGGAATCAAAGTCAAACGCCGTTTCGTACGTCCTCGAGCCCATGACGTAACAGTCGATCGACTTGAGAACCGCATCGGTGTCTGCGGAATCCATCGCCGCCCCGCCGGCAAATTCGTCCTGCGTTTCCAGCCAATCGACCCGCCCATCCTTCCGAGCAATGAACCCGTCCAGGCTCACTGCCATGTGAATCGTTACACGAGAATCGCCCATAAGCAGGAGGATGAGAAGCTGACGAAAGAATCGACTGCCTGAAACAAATTCCGGCTGTGCATAGATTGGGCCACAAACGCGCGGTTCAAGCTTTCCTCAGGACGCGCCAACCTTATGAACCGCTATCACCAGCGTCAATCCGCCAAGGCGCCGAGCTGCAACGTCCCGGTATCCCGACCGCCACACCGCACCGCAGGATCCTCCCTCAGTTGGTGTCTTTGCCGCGCCGCTCCCCTCCGCTGAAAAACCCATCCGCACCTGACGCGCAACCTCTTGTCGCTCATGCCAATGCAACCTTTTGTTGCATATGCAACAAAAGGTTGCAGCCTCGTACTGCCGACGCAACAAACTGCAACTTAGGCAATTGCAAACTTTTGTTGTATATGCAACAAAAGTTCGCACGGCAGCTCGGCGGCAGAAGCGGGGACGGTTCGTCTTGAGGGACGGCGCTGAATCGTTCTTGCCCGCTCACGGGACGCGGTGCCGTTGATGCCGGGACAATTCCGCGCGCATATGCGCGCGGAATTGTCCCGGTGCGAGGCGCGCCGGGGCTCATTCGCGCGTTTCGCGGAGAAGCCGTTCCACAAACAGTCGTGCGGTCGGGTTCGCCGTCACGCGATCGGCAAGGAACGCCTGGCACAGGATCACACGGCCGCGCCCTGCCGCGCGTTCGGCGACGGCGTTCTGGCCCTGCGCCTTGACGATTGGATTCCACGGGCCGCCCGTGAACTTGCCACTCGCCAGAGGCGTCAGCATCCCGGCCCGTTGATCGTACCAGAAGCGGAAGTCGAACGGCTCAAAGTCGCGCACCCACTCGTGCCCGGTCTTGCGCGTGAGGAAATGCGGATTCGCCGACGCGACCAGCACGCTTTCGCTCGAACCGGGAAGGACATACCGGCCCGGCGGCAGGTTCAGGAAGAGCACCCGCGCGCCGTCCTCCAGCGCGCGATCCACTTCGGCCCTGGCACGCTCGAACGCTTCGAAGTCGTCGATCAACCAAACAGTGCCTGTCTCGCGCACCGGAAGATTCAATTCGCGCGCCAGTCGCGCCGCAGGACCGTCTGTCTGCCCGAGCACGTGGACTGCCACTTCCAAGGGCTTTGGCCTCGGGAAAAACTCCAGCTCGACTGCTGTGTCATGCACCAGTCGTTCGCCGTCGAACAGCGCGAGCCGCAGCGTTCCCTTCGTCCGCACGTTTACTTCCGGAACCGGGATGTCGGTGAATCCCTGGAACACGGCTTCGTTCGGCCGGATTTCCGCCGGCGACCGCCGGGCGTGAACCACGCGACCGTCGATTTCCAGTTGCCACCTCAGCTCCGCGTTCGACGGCATCTCGTGAGTGTCGTTGCAGATCCAGAACTCGTGCCGCATGCGTTCACCTGAGAAGAACTTCCATCGATCGGTCCGGATGTTCGCCATCAACGGCGTCAACGCCTCCCGATACGCGAAGAAGGCCGGCTTCGGCTCGCGTTCCACGTCCACGATCGCTTTCATCCAGCCCGCCGGCCACGCGTCGATGAACAGGTGAATGGCAAACGACACCATTCGATTGTCCCGGCGGAATGCCTCGGTCATGAGCCGCGTCGCCCACGCCTGATGCTCGCGGCTCGCGCTCACCCATTCCTCCATCGAATCCGGCGTGTCGAAGAAGTGCTCGTGCATCGCGGCCGTCTGGGCGCGCACAATGCGGTCAGGCGTCCACGATCGATCGTCGGCGGCGCCGGACGGCAGCCAGTTCGACGGGCAATACCGACGCAAAAGTTCGACGCGATCCAATCCTTCTGCGCCGAACTCGCCGCATGCGTAATTCCATCCTGCCTTCACGGCCTGCCAATAACCCTTGTGCAGCAATCCGATGTCGATCCCGTTCCGGAAATACCAGAGTGTGTAGCAATGGTTGTCCGGCAACCCGGGCGCCGGCGGATCGTAATCCCCGTCCACCGCCTTGATCACGCGATCCGGGTTTTGCGACAACACAGCCTGATCCATCGCGGCGAAGAAGCGTTCCATTTCATCCCGATGCATTCGCCGGTGAACCTTGCCGCGCGACTTCGCGGTGCTGAAACGCTCGTTGATGTAGCTGACCAGGACACAGCTCGGGTGGGATCGAATCAGCCGTTCCATTTCCGCAGCCTGCCGGACGCCTTCGGCAAACTGGTTCGGGCGCATGTGTCCGAACAACGGAAAATCAGTCTGGATCAATAGACCCACGCGGTCGGCCATGTCATAGACTTCCTCCTGCACCGGGCGCTGCGTGATCCGCAGGAAATTGATGTGCGCGACTTTGGCCAGGAGCAGATCGTCGCGCAACTGGTCCAGGTCGCCGCGCATGACGTCCTGCTGTTCGAAGCCCATCGTGTTCGCGCCGCGCAACCGGAGTTCCCTTCCGTTGAGAAAAAAGCGCCCGCGCGGTTCGTCGGCGGTGTCGAGCCGGAACGTGCGCATGCCGAAGTGCCGATTCGCGTGATCGGGCTTGCCGATCTTTGGAATCACCGTGGCCTGAAACTCGTAAAGCCACGGCGCGTCCGGCGTCCACCATCGAAAGCCCGGCATGTCGAAGCGCGCACGATACCAGTTCGGCCCTTCGCCCGCTGCGTCCACCGCGAGCACGTGATTCGAGGCAACGCTTTGTTCGAAGTTCAGACCTCGCACGCTGAAATGGATTTCGAGTTCTTTCGGCGCGACGTCACAGTTCCACACCTCGATCACCGCCTCCGCCGCGGCTTCATCCGGCAACGGGCGGACGAAAATGTCGCGCACATGCAGCCGCGGACGCACTTCGATCGACACCGGTTGCCAGATCCCCATCCCGGGCGGGCAATGGTGCCAGCCGGCGTTCGGATCGTCGTAGCCGGGACCCGTCGCGGCATAGAGCTTGTCTCCCATCAGATCCGGATAACCCGGGTCGTTGACCGCGCCCAGCGTCGGAAAGTCGTTCTCGACGTGGACGAAGAGCGTGTTCTCGCCCGGTTTCACGCAGCGCGTGATGTCGAATTCGAACGGAGCGAAGAATCCTTCATGCGATCCGACAAACGCGCCGTTGACAAACACGTGCGCCTTGTAATCGACGCCACGGAACCGGACGAACACCGCCTCGGTCGAATCCCATGATTCGAGGTTGAACGTGGTGCGATAAAACGTGTTGGTCTTGCCGAGGGGCGGACCGTAATGAGGAATGCGCACAGGCTGCCATTCGCCGGCTCCCGCGAGAACGGTGCTGAAGTTCGTCCAATCCTCTTCGGTCGCGATCCTCCAATCGAACGTAGTGATGGGCCGAATCCTTCGAGAGGAAGGCAGCGGCGGAGCGTGATTCTCAAAGAACGGAGCCATGCTTTCCCGCAGTTCGCGCAATGCCGCCCGCATTTCCTCCGGCGTGTCCATCCTGTCGGCGGGTTGAAACGCCGCGGAGGGATCGTGTTCGCCGAACGGAATCATGCGATCCGGCAACTCCGGCGGTTGCGGCATCACCAACCCGTTGGTGTCGGAGCGTGCGGACAGGCCGATCTCGGCGAGGGCATCCTGCGCGCCGAACACGTCCGCCTGCAGCAGGCAGCAGCACGGCAACAACACGGCGGCCAATCCGGCTCGAACGACAGGCATCATGCGATAGTGCATAAGACAGCCGCGGGTGAATGGGAATCAGATTTCTGCCAAAACACCCGCGGGGATTGCCAGCGACGGAGATGTCCGCACCTTACCGGCGGGGCCACGCTGCGGGCCGTCCCACAGCCCGCCGGCGAGACAGTTTCGCCACGAAAACGCCCGCACCGGTTTCATTCTGGAGTGTCAAAACTCTTTAGAAATGTCCCCGTTTCGACTCAGGAGAAAATGTCCCCTTCATGTTTGCAGTTGTGCCTTTGCGTTGGTCTTTGAGAAGGGGGATGCAGGGAGGCCGGAGCGAAGCG
>Ga0116168_1000113_pt1 | contig 82399 bp, 68 predicted proteins | sample AD_UKC129_MetaG_FD_89795 | JGI IMG/M metagenome (GOLD analysis project Ga0116168, IMG submission 89795) | Active sludge microbial communities of municipal wastewater-treating anaerobic digesters from Canada - AD_UKC129_MetaG | ecosystem: Engineered > Bioreactor > Anaerobic > Digestate | place... | reverse complement strand
GTGAAACTGCGCAGCGCGGTCTCTATGAGCCGCAGCAACGTGCAACGGCATGGCAGCGGAGGATCGTATGCGGATCCCTGAGCGCGCGGAACTATGGTGCGTCGCTGCGACTCGCAGAGTCGCAGTCCGGGGCGCGGCTGTCCTCAGCCGCAGCACGTGGACCGGAGGAGGACCTGGGAAGGCACAAGAACCCGCGTGGCGGTGTCTCATTGGCGCATTCGGTGGAGCGCTTTACGCCGTTTCACCTCACGAACGCATCGACGCATGCCGAAGATTTCCAGTGCTCTTGTCGGCTCGGACGTTGAAGCGACCTGAAGGTCGCGCCCCGGAATGGGAGCGCGGCGTTCACGCCGCTTCAGACAAAGGCTGTGACTACTCCCTTGCCTTGCCGGTCTTGAAAGTCATCCGGACCGATTCAAGAGGAACACCTTCAGCGCTTCGAAAGGAATTGAACTGGCCGCGGTTCAGATGGAATTCGTATTCCCACTCGGGTTTCAGTTTTACGGAAACGCGCCAGGTTGTCCGTTGCGAGTCGTAACGAGGGCTTCCCGTGTCTTCCGGAAAATGCGGTCCGCCGCCCACGAGCGACCATGAGCCATCCTGCATTGGGCGATCGAACGTCACGCGGATTTCTTCCAGGCCGGGATCGACGTCCGTCGCGCCATTCTCCGGATTACAGGGTGATCGCGCTGGAGGACTCGAATTTGCGGGTTGCCGATTGACACACTGTTGCAGAGGAAATAGGGTCGCCGCCGTGAAGTTCAGCTTTTTCGAGCGTATACGCAAAACAGCGCTGCTGATCCCGTCGATCGGTTGCATCCTCCGTGCATTGTGCGCTTGTGCCTTGCTGGCCGGCATGCAGCTCAGCGATGCGCAGGAGGTCAGCGCAAAAAAATCGTTCATCGACTACTTCAAGCCGACGCCGATCATCGGATCTCTGACGACAAATGTCTGGGGTGCGGCGACGGTCGGACCGCGCGATCCGAAGAACGGACTCGAAGATGTGACGAGAAAGCAGTGGGACTATTGGGACGGCCAGATTCTGAAAGGGCCGGACGGCAAATACCACCTGTTTGCCAGTCGGTGGAACCAGGCGGGAGGGCACGGCGAATGGTGGAATTCGAAATCCATTCATGCAGTCAGTGACAATCTGTTCGGGCCTTACGAGGACAAAGGTCTTTGCTGGCCGGACAACCAGGATGGCAAAGGCCACAACGTCACGGCGCTGGTTCTGCCGGACGGACGTTACGCGGTGGTCATCAGCGAAACGCGCCCCGGCACGGTCTTTGTTTCAAAATCCCTCGATGGACCCTGGGAGGAGCTGGGCACGATCCAGATCGCCACAAACGAATTTTCCCGGCTGGGACGCATGTCCAACACCAGCATCATGGTTCGCCCGGACGGGAATTTCCAAATCATCCCGCGGTCGGGCGCGATTCTGATCAGCACCAACGGCGTGTTGGGTCCGTACGTCGTGCAGGGACCGAGCATTTACCCGGGCATTGAAGGATTGCCGAAGAATGACCTGCAGAATCTCGAAGACCCGGTGATCTGGTACAGCGGCGGTTTGTATCACGTGGTGGTCAACAACTGGAGCGACCGCAGGGCGTATCATCTGACATCCGAAGACGGCATCAACAACTGGACCTACCGGGGCGTGGCGTACGATCCGACGCGGGATTTCGTGCGCTACACAGACGGCACAGTGAATCGCTGGCACAAACTCGAACGCCCCGGTGTTTACATCGAGAACGGACATGTCGTCGCTGTCACGCTGGCGGTGATTGACGTTCCGAAGGAACAGGACCGCGGCAACGATAATCACGGCAGCAAGATCATTGTCATTCCCTTCGACGGCGAGGCGCTCGACCGCGATCTGCAGGCAGCCGCCGCCAGCGCGCCAGCCGACCCTCATTGAACTGTCGGAGCGAGCGTTCCCGCGAGTTGTTTCGATCTGACACGGTGGCGCCGGGCCTTTGAAATGTGATCAATAGCAGATTTGCGCCTGCGACGATTTTTGGTAGTCGGTGCGAGCGAACCGAACGCCTGTGCGAATTATCGGAAACGCCATACATCCATTGCAGGGGCGCTCAACTATGAAAACAAACGTTGCTTCAGCTGTATCCCGGATACCGCTCTTTGCTCTCGCGATCATGGCGCTTTGCTCATCCAGCTTTGTTGCCAGATGCCGGGCGGCGGAACCGTTGGCGAACTCCGGCAGTGCAGCCGCCAGTGATCGCAGCATGACGCTCTGGTATCGCCAGCCGGGCACCAACTGGCTCCAGGGAATGCCCGTCGGCAACGGTATGATCGGCGCCATGATCTTCGGCCGCGTTGCCGAGGAGCGGATCGCGCTCAACGAATCTTCTTTCTGGTCGGGGCGCCCGCACAACTACGACGATCCCGAGGCGTTCAAGTATTTCGAACAGATTCGGGACCTGGTGTTCGCCGAGAAGTTCCAGGAAGCCGAACGCATGGTGAACGATCACTTCTACGGCAAACCCAAGGCACAGGAAGCGTATCAACCGATAGGCGACCTGCTCCTGTCGTTCGGAGCCACGAACTTCACCGATTACCGCCGCGAACTGGACATGCAGACCGGCATTGCCAAAGTGACCTATCGCTCCGGCGATGTGGTCTTCACGCGCGAGGCGTTCGTTTCCTGGCCCGACCGCGTCCTCGTCGTGCGCATCAGCGCGGATCGTCCCGGCCGGATCTCGTTCAGTGCGCAGTTTCGCGGGCCGTACCTCGAGAGCAGTGTCGCCGAGCGCGATCGCCTTGTCATGAGCGGCGCGTGGAAAGGGCCATTCTCGGAACCGCCGACGGGCATGGCGGGATTGATCGCGCGGACGGCCGGTCGAGGCCTTGAGTATCAGGCTGTGTTGACAGCGCGACTCGAGGGCGGCCGATCTGAAGCCGAGGGTTCCACGCTCAGGATTTCAAACGCCGACGCCGTCACGCTGGTTGTCGCGATTGCGACGAGTTACGTCAATTACAACGACATCAGCGCCGACCCTGCCGCCCGCTGCAAGAAGGTGCTCGATGCCGTTGCCGACAAGAGCTTCGCCGCGCTCCGCCAACGGCACGTGGAGGATTTCCGCGGGCTCATGAGCCGGGTGCAACTGCAACTGGGCGACGCGTCGCAGAATGAGAAACCCACGGACGCGCGGCTCGCCGTTGTTCGCGCGGGCGGATCGGATCCGAACCTCGACGCGCTCGCATTTCAGTTCGGTCGATACCTTCTCGCGTCCAGCAGCCGTGAAGGCGGACAGCCGGCAAACCTCCAGGGCATCTGGAACGAGGAGCACCTGCCGCCGTGGGGCAGCAAGTACACGCTCAACATCAATGTCGAGATGAACTACTGGCCGGCGGAAGTCTGCAACCTCTCCGAGTGCCACACGCCGTTGTTCGGACTTATTAAAGACCTTTCCGAGACCGGAGCGCGCACCGCAAAAGCCTACTACAATCGCGGCGGCTGGGTGGTTCATCACAACACGGATTTGTGGCGCGGCTCCGCTCCTGTGGATGCCGCCCGCTACGGCATGTGGCCCACCGGCGGCGCGTGGTTGTGTCAGCATTTGTGGGAACACTACGCGTTTACCCGCAACACGAACTTTCTCAAAGAGTATTACCCGGTGATGAAAGGTTGCGCGCAGTTCCTGTTGGAACTGCTCGTGGAACACCCGAAATACGGCTGGCTCGTCACGCCATTTTCGATCTCCCCCGAGCACCGGTATTTCGACAGAGACGGGAACACCGCAGCGCTTTCGCCCGGGCCGACGATCGACAACGCGCTGATCCGCGAGTTGTTCTCGAACTGCATTGAGGCGGGGAAGATTTTGAACGTGGACGAGGATTTCCGCGCGCGCCTCGCTGCGACGTTGCCGAAGCTTCCGCCGTATCGGATCAACAGCAAGGGCCATTTAATGGAATGGATCGAGGATTGGGAAGGCGGCAGCGAAGGCCACAACACGTCGCCGAACTGGCCGATCTTTCCCGGCAGCACCATCACGCTGCGCGGCACGCCGGAGCTGGCCGGTGCCATCAACAAATGGATGGAAACGCGCCAGGGCCGGGGCGGGTGGATCACCGCGTGGGACGCCGCTGTGTGGGCCCGGCTCGAGCGCGGCGAGAAGGTGCAACAATGGCTTCAAGCTCTCGTGCGTTCACTCGCCGACAACCTGCACAATCCAAGAAACAATCAATCCGACGCGAACTTCGGGCTGACTGCTGCTGTTGCGGAAGCGCTGGTTCAGAGCCATGCCGGAGAGATTTCGTTGTTACCGGCGCTGCCTCCGGCCTGGTCCGAGGGTTCCGTCCGCGGTCTGCGCGCGCGCGGAGGATTTGAAGTGGACATGACATGGCGCGACGGCAGGTTGACCGAAGGCGTCGTCCGGTCGATTCACGGAGGTTCGATGAAGCTTCGCTACGGATCAACGACTCGTGATGTGACTCTGGCCAAAGGCGAAACGTTCCGTTGGAACGGCCGGTGACGATTGATCGCCCGGGTTCATGTCAGGAAAGAGAGACCTATGCTGAAAATCCATCTGGCAACGGCGTGCGGACTTCTTCTGTCCTTTGTATTGGCTGCCACATCGCCCGCAGCCGAGCTGAAACCGCGGATCATCGTGTTGACGGACATCGCACCCAACAACGTCGAGCCCGACGACATGGAATCGATGATCCGGCTTCTTGCCCATGCCGACCTGTTCGAGATTGAAGGTCTGATCGCGACCACCGGTTGGAGCAATGGGGGTGGCCAGGAACATCCCGAGCTGATTGAGGCGGCGATTCAGGCTTACGAGCACGATTTGCCGAACCTGCGAAAGCGATCCGGTCAGGAAGGGCATCGTTCCAACGAAGACCGCCAGACCATCGGCTACTGGCCGAGTCCGCAGTATCTCCGTTCCCGTTCTGTTGTGGGCAGCACGAATCGGGGTTTCAAGTTCATTGGACCGGACAACCGCTCGCCGGGCAGTGACCACATCATCAGAATGGCCGACGAGAGCGATGAACGTCCGATCTGGGTCGGAGTGTGGGGAGGCGGCAACACCCTCGCTCAGGCAATCTGGCAGGTGCAACAGGAGCGGACCCCGGAGCAGCTGAAGGCGTTCCTTCGCAAGCTTCGCGTTTACACGATCACCGACCAGGACCGGCCCTGGGGCAATCGGCCGACGCCTTATGAGATCAGCTCGCATCAGTGGATGCGCAGGGAATTCACGAATGACCTGTTCTTCATTTGGGACGAATCGGCCTGGCTGTTTCAGAATGCGACCGGGAAAGCCAACTGGGACCAGTATGCCGAGCACATTCAGAATCACGGAGCGCTGGGCGCCTTGTATCCCAAATACAAATATGGCGTTGAGGGAGACACCCCGTCGTTTCTCTATGTCTGGCCCAATGGACTCAACGATCCCGAGCATCCCGGCTATGGCGGTTGGGGCGGCTACTTCGAATGGGCACTCAGCCCCGACAAAGAGACCTATGCTTTTGTCAACCAGCAGGGAACACCGGCGCATGCGATTTCCCGGAAGTACGAAACCCGTTTCTACCCTGCCATTTTCAACAACTTTGCAGCGCGAATGGATTGGGCGAAGGACGGCTCCGGCAATCGCAATCCGGTGGTGATCGTCAACGGCGACCGCGGACTCGCCAGTATCAAACTCACTCCGCAGCCCGGCGCTTCCGTGTTGCTGGATGCCTCGGCGTCCCACGATCCCGATGGCGATCCGCTGACGTTCTCGTGGTGGATCCTGACCGAGGCGGGCACCTGTCGGGAAAGCGTAACAATCTCAGGCGCCGACTCCAGTCGGGCAACGGTGCGGGTTCCTGTCGATTCCTCAGGGAAGAGCTTTCATGTGATCTGCGAAGTGACGGATGGCGGGACGCCGCCTCTGACCGCGTATCGCAGGATCATCTTTGAACCGGCCGATTCGACTGAGCGCTGACAGCCTGGCTGGAACGAGACGTGACAGTCGGCGCTGTAAGGCGCTGGGTCGCATCTGCACACCGCTGGCGGGTTACAGCTGGAATTGGTCCGTTGTCCTGGCGGCCCAGCGTTCTTCGGCCGTCCGAATGCCTTCAGGAAACCATTGCCGCAGTTCCCGGCAACGCTTTAGCATGTGATCGAGCGAAACCTGCGGCGGCAACGCCCGGAACCGATCGCCCTCGGGCAGATTCAGTTCCAGGCCTGGCAACGGCTTGTCTTCAATCCCGTGTGAGTCGGAGGAACGTTTCATAGATCTCGGGAGTGGCGCACTTCAGGAACAGCCGGCTATTCGTCCGTCTGACTGAGCCGCGCCAGCACCGTGAAATCTTCCAGGGTGGTCGTGTCGCCCTTGATCTCCCCTCCGGCGGCGACCTGCTTCAGCAGGCGGCGCATGATTTTTCCCGAGCGGGTCTTCGGCAGCGCCTCGGCGAAACGGATGTCGTCGGGCCGCGCAACGGGCCCGATTTCCTTCGCCACGTGCTGGCGCAGTTCCTCGCGCAGGTTCGCGTCGGGCTTGATCGCGCCCTTCAGGGTGACAAACGCCACGAGCGCCTGGCCCTTGAGATCGTCGGGACGCCCGACCACCGCCGCCTCCGCAACCTTCGGATGGCTGACGATGGCGCTCTCGACCTCGGCGGTTCCGATGCGATGGCCGGCGACATTGAGGACGTCGTCGATGCGGCCGACGATCCAGAAGTAACCGTCCTCGTCCTGACGGCAGCCGTCGCCGGTGAAGTAGCTGTCTTTGACGTCGCTCCAATAGACCTGGCGATAGCGTTCGGGGTCGCCCCAGAGGCCGCGCAACATGGACGGCCAGGGCTTGCGAATTACCAGCTTGCCGCCCGAATTGCACGGCACCACTTCGCCCTTGTCGTTCACGACTTCAGGAACGACGCCGAAGAACGGCAGCGTGGCGGATCCCGGTTTTGTCGGTATGGCACCGGGCAACGGTGTGATCATGATGGCGCCGGTTTCGGTTTGCCACCAGGTGTCCACGATCGGGCAACGTTTGCCGCCGATGTGCTCGTGGTACCACATCCAGGCTTCCGGGTTGATCGGTTCGCCGACTGTTCCCAGGAGGCGAAGAGAAGCGAGATCATGCTTTCGAGGCCATTCCACTCCCCATTTCATGAATGCGCGGATGGCCGTCGGCGCGGTATAAAGGATGGTCACCCGATGTCGCTCGATGATGCTCCAGAAACGGTCCGGCTCCGGATAGTTCGGAGCGCCTTCGTACATGAAGCTCGTGGCGCCGTTCGCGAGAGGGCCATAGACCACGTAGCTGTGCCCGGTCACCCAGCCGACGTCCGCAGTGCACCAGTAGATGTCCTCGTCCCGGAGATCGAAGACGAGACGCGTTGTCAGTTTTGATCCCAACAGATAGCCGGCGGTGGTGTGCAGGATGCCCTTTGGTTTTCCCGTCGAACCGCTCGTGTAAAGAATGAAGAGCGGCGCTTCACTGTCCATCGGCGTGGCCGCGCAATCCGCCGGCACGCTTTGCATTTGTTCATGCCACCAGAGATCGCGGCCGTCGCGCATCTCGATGGGATTGGACGCACGGCAGACGACGACGACTTTTTCCACCGTTCGAGCGAGCAGAGCGCCCCTGGTGTCTTTCAATTCGAGGGCATCATCGACATTCTTCTTGAGCGGCACGATGGCGCCTCGGCGGAAGCCGCCGTCGGCGGTGACAACGAGCCTGGCGCCGGAGTCGGCGATGCGATCGGCGACGCTGTGGGCGCTGAACCCGCCGAACACGACGGAGTGGACGGCGCCGATTCGGGTGCAGGCGAGCATGGCGATCGCGGCTTCCGGGATCATGGGCAGGTAGATGATCACGCGGTCGCCCGGACGGATGCCGAGCTTGAGGAGCACATTGGCGAACCGGCAGACCTCCTGATGGAGTTCCCGGTAGGTGAGGGTCTTTTGTTGGGCGGGTTTGTTCTGGTCCCACGGTTCGCCTTCCCAGACGATGGCGGGTTTGTCGGCGTATGGAGTGTTCAGCCAGCGATCGAGGCAATTGTAGCTGACGTTCAGCCGGCCGCCCGAAAACCACTGGGCGAGGGGCGGGTTCCAGTTCAGAACTGAGTGCCACCTTTCAAACCAGACGAGCTCCTTTTCCGCCTGTTCACCCCAGAACGTTTCCGGGGATTCGATGGACCGTCGGTAGAGCTCTTGGTATTCATCCAACGACTTGATATGCGCCCGTTGGGAGAACTCGGGGGCGGGCAGGAAAACGCGGTCTTCGCGCAAGACGGAAGTGATGGCGCTGTTGGCGGCGGATTCAGGTGGCATGGTGCGAATTCTATGGCTGGTGGCGGGGCCGTCAATGGGTGATTCCGGGACGTCCCGTTGCGTTATCTGTGCGAACGCGGGCCATTTTTGAGTCTGTTGCGCAGCGTTTCAGATGGTCGGATTCCTGCTGGAAGACGGGTTTGCGATTGCTGTTTTTGATAGCAGGCGCGGGGTCTTGGGGGATCTCCGGGCCTTTTGAGAAGTTTCAAGAGAGCCGGAATATTCGTTTGACAACAAGGTCCAGACTTTTACAATGGCGCCGATTGTTTGAACAGTCGGCAGAAGAAAAACAACTATGAAACAACTTCGACCTCTGGTGAGTGGTTTGGCGGCAGTGAGCCTTTTCCTTGGCATGATTCACACGGCCGCGGCACAGGCTCAAGGAACTGCCAAGGTGGTTAACATTCGAGGTTCCGCCCGGTACATGACTTCCGACAACCAGAGTTGGCGCCCGCTGCGCGTCGGTGCGCTGCTCGGCTCCGGGGCCGTTATCCAGACGGCTGAAAACTCTTACGTGGATCTCGTGCTCAATGATCCGAACGCGCGTTCGGCCGGCCCGACTTTGACGAGCGCCGCCGCTGCGGGTGGCGCGCCGATGTCGGCAGCCGCCTCCTCCTCTGCCCAGCCCGCAGTGAAGCAGGACGCGGTTCGAATCTTCGAGAACTCGGTGCTCGGGATTGACAATCTCACCGTGACGCAGACCGGCGCGGATCGGGTTACGACCACGCACCTGGATCTGCGCCATGGGCGCATCCTGGGGACCGTCAAGAAGATGTCTGCCGCCTCTGAATACATGGTCAAGATTCCGAACGGCGTCGCGGGCATTCGCGGCACGATCTACATTCTGAGCGCTGATGGCGTGTTGACGGTTCTGAGCGGGTCGGCACTGCTTTCGTGGGTCGGACCGGATGGCGCGCCGATCACGCAGGAAGTTCGCGCCGGCCAGCAGTATGATGCGAAGACCGGTCAACTGAGTGTGATTCCGGACGCGCTGCTTCGCGAGTACATCCGCATTGCCAATGAGATTATGGGGCTGGGCGTCGTTCCCCCGACGACCTTCACCGTGGACCGCACGGTTTACTTTGTGTCGCCGACCTTTGCCGAAACGGACGACGGATTCTTCCTGGAAGTTGGGCCAGCAGCGGTTTCCGCGACGCCGTTGGGCGGTTAGGCCTGAGGTCACCGGTTTCGAAACCAGAGCAGCCTTGTGTTGCTCTGGTTTTTTTGTTTAGGTCGCCCCGGTGAAGTTGAAGCCCGTCAAGCTCGCTCCCATTCTGCTCGCCGCCGGGGTGCTGCTCATCGTGGGGCTGCTGCGGATGATCCGCCCGGGTTTCATTGAGCAGGTGGAGAACGACACCTACGACTTCCGTGTTCAGCAGGCCCTTCGTTTCCCGGCGCCGGCCGCAACGAACCTCGGCTTTGTTCACATCGACGACGCCAGCATCGCGTTCCTCAGGACGAATCGTGTTCTCGGCTACAACTTCGATCTTTACTGGCCGCGCCAGGTTTATGGCCGCGTGGTCAATGAGCTGGCCGCCCAGGGGGCGCGCGCCATCGCGTTCGATGTTGTTTTCGCCCTGTTGCGGGTTGACCATGGCCTCGTGCCGATGCAGGACGGCACCTACCGGGAATCGGACGAGTTCTTCGCGCTCCAGCTTGAGCGGGCGGGCAATGTCATCCTGGCAGACACGCGCACGTTGCACCCGCATCCGCTCTTCGCCACCAATGCGTACGCGCTGGGTGACATCACCACCGATCACAAGGATGCGGAAGGCGTTCTCCGTCGCGTTCAGGCCTTCTACATCCGCACCAACTGGCACGAGCTGTTCCGCATGGTCGAGGAGGACCCCGAGTATGGCGTGGACCTGAGCCGGGCGCGGATCGAGCCGGATTGTGTGGTCCTGCCGCGCCCGATCGGCGACGAGATACGGATCCCGCTGGATTCGGAAGGCCGGTTTGAGGTGGCGGATTTCATCGGAACGAACCTGCCTCCGGGCATGGAACCCAGGGCATTGCCTTACACGTTGGAGCGGGTCTGGCATCTGGGCATTCACCTTGCCGCGCGGGAACTGGAGCTGAATCTCGCCAACGCGGAGGTGGATCTCGACCGGGGCGAAATCGTTCTTCAGGGCCGGGGAGGGTTGCGGCGCGTGATTCCCGTGGAACCGGACGGATCGTTCTACATTGACTGGACGATTGTGCCGCAGGACCCGCGGCTGACCCGCGCGCCTATCACGGATTTGCTTCTGGCCAACCGGCTGCGGATCGAGGGCCGGGGCGACGAGATCACCAACCGATGGAAAGACAAGCTGGTGCTGGTGGCGTCGAGCGCGACGGGCAACGACCTCACAGACCAGGGCGCGACTCCTCTGGACAAGCATACCATCCTGGGCAGCGCGCACTGGAACATCGCCAATTCGATCATCATGAATCGATTTGTGCGGCGCACGCCGCTCGGAGTGGACCTGGCCATCATCGTTCTCCTGGGCGTGTTTTCCGCCGCAGTGACGTGGCAGTTTCGGGTGTGGACGGCCTCCGTGACGCTCGTCGCGCTGATGCTGGCGTACGTTGCCGTCGCGTTCGGTTTGTACGTGCAGCATCGATTGTGGGTGCCTCTGGTGCTGCCGCTGGGCGGGGCGGTTCTGATGAATTACGTGGCGCTGCTTGCGTGGCGCGTCGTGTTTGAGCAGGCCGAGCAACGGCGGGTGCGCTCCATTTTTTCAACCGTGGTCTCGCGCAAGATCATGGAGGAATTGCTCAAGGCCGAGAAACTGAAACTGGGCGGGGCGCAACGGGAAGTCACCATCCTGTTCGCCGACGTGCGGGGATTCACGGAGTTCACCGATGTCAGCCAGGAGAGAGCTGCGGAACACGTGGCCCGGCATCAGCTCAAAGGCGAAGCGGCGCAGGCCTACCTGGACGAGCAGGCGCGCCAGACGCTGGCGACCATCAACCTGTACCTGGGCCTCGTTGCGGATACGATCGTGCAGCGGGACGCCACGCTGGACAAGTTCATCGGCGATTGCGTGATGGCGTTCTGGGGCGCTCCGACGGAGAATCTCCTGCACGCGTCGGCGTGCGTGCGCGCGGCGGTGGAGGCTCAACGCGCCGTGTTTGAACTGAACCGGCAGCGGGAAGCGGAGAACCGCCGGATTGCGGTGGAGAACGAGCGGCGGGCCGCGCAGGGGCTCGAGCCATTGCCGCTGTTGCCCATCCTCACGCTGGGCACGGGTATCAACACCGGGCGCGTGACCGTGGGCCTGATGGGATCGGAGAGCACCACTGGTGTGCGGCAGGGCAATTACACCGTGTTCGGACGGGAGGTGAATCTGGCAAGCCGGCTCGAAAGCCTCTCCGGACACGGGCGCGTGCTGATCAGCGAGGCGACGTATCGGCACCTGTTGCGCGATGATCCCGAACTGGCGAAGACGTGCATTCCGTTGCCGCCCGAGAAGCTCAAGGGATTCCGGCTCGCGGTGAACGTTTACGAGGTGCCCTGGAGGACGGATGGCCCCGGCGCACAAGGACCTTCCCGCCGTCCCGGCGGCCTGGATTCAGAGGCGCACCCCGAGCAGGAACGGGCGGTTTAGCCGGCTCTTTCGTTCTCGTCACTGCGAGGGCGTTTGGTAGATTCCCGCGCATGCGCATTGTGATCTACCCGGGCAGTTTCGATCCGCTGACGAACGGGCATCTGGATGTGATCGAGCGGGCGGCGAAGCTGTTCGACAAAGTGGTGGTGGCGGTTGCGAGGAACGAGGGCAAGCAGCCGCTGTTCAGCATGGACGAGAGGCTGGACCTGGTCCGCGCCTGCATCCGTCATCTGCCGAATGTCGAGGCGGATTCGTTCGATGGGTTGCTGGTGGACTATGTGGAACGCCGATCGGCGCAGGCCATTGTCCGGGGATTACGGGCGGTGTCGGACTTCGAGTTTGAATTTCAACTGGCGCTGATGAACCGTAAGCTCAGCGAAAGAGTAGAGACCATTTTCATGATGCCCAAGGACACCTACACCTTTCTCAGCTCGCGAATCGTGAAGGAGATTGCGCGCCTGGGAGGGGACGTGTCCGAGTTTGTGCCGCCGGATGTGCGTGTTGCGCTGAGCGGAAAATTGCGCCACTGTGCGGCGTAACGTGTTATGCCATTGCTTGTCAATTTGCGCCATCTGGAGGACGACAGCGTCCGTTTCAAGGGCGAGTTGCCCGTCGAGGAGCTGGATCTGGACGTGCGCGACGAGATGATCCGCGCGGATCGTCCGCTGGAGCACGATTTTGAGGTGCAGCTCGTGGATCGGAGCCTGTTGTTGCAGGGCACGCTGCGGCTGTTGTTGAACTGCGACTGTGTGCGGTGCCTGAAGTCGTTCACGCACGAGGTGCGGCTGGAGAACTGGACGCGGTATTTGCCGCTGGACGGCGAGGAGAAGCTGCCCGTGGTGAACGATGTGGCGGACTTGACGCCCTATGTGCGCGAAGATATTCTCCTCGGGTTTCCGCAACATCCGTTGTGTGAGGCGGATTGCAGCGGCCTGCCGCAAATCGACACCGGCAGGGCAACGAAAGCCAGCGACCCCGGCCAGACCGTTGAGGAATCGTCTGCATGGGCCGAACTCGACAAATTGAAGTTGAAATAGAGAGATTTTGATTTTATGGGCGTTCCAAAGCGAAAACCGTCAAAGAGCCGCCAGCGCATGCGCCGGGCGTACAACAGCGTCCTGCGTCTCCCTCAACTGAGCGTCTGTCCGCAGTGTGCCGCACCCTATGTCCCCCACCGCGTCTGTCCCGCATGCGGCTTCTACCGGGGGCGCCAGGTCATTTCGGTGACAGCCGGGGCGTGATCTCCCGGGCGCGGCCGCGTGTCGCGCCCTTCGGTTATGCGAATTGCAGTGGATGTCATGGGTGGCGACCATGGCTGTGACGTCGTACTCGAAGGCGTGCGTCAGGCCCTCGCAGCAGACCTGTCCATCCGCACTGTTTTCCTGGTCGGCAACGAACCGGAGATCCGGGCCGCCTGCGGCCGCCTCCGCTTCCATGACTCGCGCGCGCAGATCGTCCACGCCAGCGAGGTGCTGACCATGGACGACAACCCGCTCGAGGGAATCCGCCGCAAGAAGGATTCCTCGATGGTCCGCGCCATCGAACTGGTTTACGACGAGAAAGCCGACGCCGTCATTTCGCCCGGCAACACCGGCGCGCTGGTCGCCGGATCCATGAAGCTGCGGCGCCTGGACGGAGTGAAACGGCCGGCCATTGCGGCGCGCATGCCGTCGCGCACGGGCGATTTTGTGCTGCTGGACGCCGGGGCGAACGACGTGTGCGAGCCGCTGCACCTCGCACAGTTCGCCGTCATGGGCAGCATCTACGCCCGGGAAGTCATGGGCGTGGCGAAGCCGCGAGTCGGCATCCTGAGCAACGGATCGGAGGAGACCAAGGGAAACGATCTCGCCCGCGAAGCCGCCCGCCTTACGGCGCAACTGGATTTGAATTTCATCGGATATGTCGAGGGGTTTGACCTGTTTGAAGATGCCGTGGATGTCGTGGTCACGGACGGGTTTACCGGCAACGTGGTGTTGAAGACGGCCGAGAGCCTGGGCCGGACCATCATTCATCTTCTCAAGTCCGAGCTGACGGCCAGTCCGATCCGCAAGCTGGGAGCGGGTCTGGCGCAAGGCGCCTTGCGCAGCCTCCGGCATCGCCTGGATCCGGACGTGTACGGCGGCGCGGTTCTTCTCGGCCTGAACGGCATCGTGGTCAAAGCCCATGGATCTTCCCGTGAGCGCGCCATTATGAACGCCATTCGCGTGGCGACCGAGGAAATCTCGCACGAGGTCAACCAGAACATTTCGCAACAGATCAAGCGCGCAAACGAGTCGCTGGCGGCCGCTGACACTGCGGCGACGCCGGTTCCGGCATGAGCCCTACCACCACTCCGAAATTCAGAAATCCACGAGCCAAGCACAACTTCCAGGGCCGCACCTGCTCGGTCGCGGCTGTCGGGTCCTACGTTCCATCCCGGATCCTGACCAATGCCGACCTGGAAAAAATGGTCGATACGTCGGACGAATGGATCACGACGCGCACCGGCATCAAGGAACGGCGGATCGCGGCCGAAAGCGAATTCACGTCCGATCTCGGCGCGGAGGCGGCGCGCCGGGCCATGGCCCGGGCGGGCGTGACACCCGACCAGATCGATCTCATCATTGTGGCGACGATCACGCCCGACATGCCGTTTCCTTCGACGGCGTGTCTCATACAGCAGAAGATCGGCGCGCGGCGCAGCGCGGCGTTCGATATCGAGGCCGCGTGTTCCGGATTCATTTACGCGCTGGAGATCGGCCAGCAGTTCATCATGTCGCGCACCTACGACACCGTTCTCGTCATCGGCGCGGAGAAACTGTCGTCCATCACGGACTGGAAGGACCGGAACACGTGCGTGTTGTTCGGTGACGGCGCCGGCGCGGCGGTGTTGCGCAGCCGGCCGAATTCGCACGGTTTGCTGACGGCGGTGATGGGCGCCGACGGGGAGAAGGCGGACCTGTTGTTCATGCCCGGCGGAGGGAGCCGTTGCCCGGCGAGTCTGGAATCAGTGAACTCGCGGCTGCACTTCCTGCGGATGGAAGGGAAGGAGACGTTCAAGAACGCGGTGCAGGCGATGCACACGGCAGCCACCGAGGCGCTGAAGCGGTGCGAACTCGACATCAGCCGCATCAAGCTGATCATCCCGCATCAGGCCAATCGGCGGATTATCGACGCCGTTGGGGAGCGGCTGGGCGCGCGTCCGGACCAGTTGTTCGTGAATCTGGAGAAGTACGGAAACACCTCGGCCGCCTCGGTGGCGATCGCGCTGGATGAAGCGGTGCAATCGGGGCGGATCGAGCGGGGGGATTTGATTCTGATGGTGGTTTTCGGCGCCGGCCTGACGTGGGGCGCGGCGGTGATTGAATGGTGAGAGGCTATTTGACGATTCAAAAGCGTGTGGTAGTTTGAACCGGCTTCTATGAGCGCAAGAAAAATTGCAGCGTCGGGTGCACTTCAACAGAGCGTGACAGTGGAAGCTCGCCAGGCCCGGCTGTCTCTTTCCGCGGGCTCGGTCATCATCCATCGCAACGGCATCGAATTCCGCAGCAGCGTTCCGTTTGCGCCGTGGAGGGAGATGACATTGACGCTCCAGTCGCCTCGAGACAACAGCCGCGTCCATTGCTCGGGCGTGGTCATTTCCTGCACCGGGAACAAGCACACCGGTTATCACGTTTCCATGGTGTTCACGGGACTCTCGAAACAGGCGCAGGCGCGGTTGAACACCATGGCGCATTCCACCGTGGGCTGACCCCGGCGGCCGTCCGCGGTCCGATCCTTGCCCCCTGCGGTTCGCCGCCGACTTCCGGCTTGGCCATTCCCGGTCCTTTGCTAGGCTGCTTTTATGGAAATGTTTCATCGCATTCTGAAGACCGCCGTCGAAGGCGGCGCCTCCGATGTCCACCTCAAAATCGGCACACCGGTCGTGTTCCGGATCAACCGCCAGTTGATCGCCATCGAGTGCCCGTATCCGACCGCCGAATGGATGAATTCGATCGTCGAGCAGGTGACGCCTTCCCACCTGCGGCGCACACTCGAGGAGGAGCGCGAGATCGACTTCTCCTATTTCGTTCCCGGCATCGGGCGCTTCCGGACGAACCTCTTCCAGCAGCGCGGCCAATGGTGTTTCGCGCTGCGCTTCGTCAAGACGCACGTGCCGAGCTTCGAAGAGCTCGGCCTCCTGGAACAGATCAAGCAGATCGCCGAATCCCCGCGCGGCATCGTCCTGGTTGCCGGGTCCACCGGATGCGGCAAGTCCACCACGCTTGCCGCCATGATCGAGCACATCAACGCCAATTTCAAAAAACACATCATCACGCTCGAGGATCCGATCGAGTACATCTTCGAGGACAACCAGTCCATTATCGAACAGCGCGAAGTGGGCCTGGACACGATGTCCTTCCACCATGCTTTGAAGCACGTGCTCCGGCAGGATCCCGACATCATCATGGTGGGCGAGATGCGCGATTCCATCAGCTTTACGGCGGCGATGAGCGCGGCGGACACGGGGCACCTGGTGCTTTCGACGCTGCACACGACGAACGCCTCGCAGTCGATCAGCCGCATCCTGGACTTCTTCAGGGCCGACGAGCGGGAGCAGATCCGGCGGCAGTTGAGCGGGTGTTTGCGGGCCGTCATCTGCCAGCGGCTGGTCACGACCGTCAACGGCACCGTCACGCCCGCGCTGGAGATCCTCATCAACACGCCCACGGTCAAAAAGCTGATTGAGGAGAACCGCCTCGACAAACTGGCGGCCGCGATCGAGACCGGCACCGAAGAAGGCATGATCAGCTTCAATCAGTCGCTCTTTCTGCTCGTCAAGGAAGGCAAGGTCACGCAGAAGGAAGCGCTGTCCAAGGCCTCGAACCCGCAGGCGCTGGAAATGAACTTCAAGGGAATCTTCCTCGACGAAGGCCGGCGAATTCTTGGCTGACGCGCGTTCGCGGGGCCGCGGCTCAGCGCTTCGGGGCGATGTAGATCTCGCTTCCGTCCAGCGCATCCACGATCATGTCAACGGTGCGCTCGATCGCGCCGAGGTTCTCGCGGACCACCTGTCTGGCGTTGGCGCCGAGCTGCTGCCTTCTTTCCGGGTTGGCAAGCAGCGCGGCCAGCGCTTCCTCCAATTCGCTTTCGTTGCGCACCTGCACCGCGGCGTCGCGCAGCACAAATCCGCGCGCAACGTCCGCGAAGTTCTCCATGTTGGGGCCGAACACCATCGCCTTTCCGAGGGCGCCGGGTTCGATCGGGTTCTGGCCTCCGTGCGCCTTGATGCTTTTTCCCACGAAAATGACCGCGGCGTGCTCGTAGAAGTATTTCAGCTCGCCGGTGGTGTTCACCAGGAGACAGTCGGGAGGCGGGTTCTCGGGCCGCGTGCTTGCGGTGATCTCGCTGCGATAGACGAAGCGGACGCCGCGTTCGCGCAACTGGCGGCCCACTTCGCCGGCGCGTTCGAAGTGGCGCGGCACCAGGATGAGGAACAGTTCCGGGAAGCGCCGGCGCAACCGCAGGAACTGGTCCGCCAGCATCGCTTCCTCGCCCGCGTGCGTGCTGCCGGCGACCAGCAACAGCGCGTCTTTGGGCACGCCGATCTGCGCCAGCAATGCGGGCACGTCCAGGAGCCGCTTTTCCTCAAGGCGCGCCGCGTCGAACTTCAGGCTGCCGACGACGCGGATGGCTTCGGGCCGGCAGCCCAGTTCCCGAAGGCGCGCGGCATCCGTCTCGTTTTGCGCGCCCACGCCCGAGAACGAGGCGAAGATCGAGCGGAACAGGAAGCCGAACCGCTTGTAGCGGCGGTAGGACCTTTCGGAAAGGCGGGCGTTGACGAGGAAGAACGGGATGCCGACCTGTTTGGCGCGCCAGAGGAAGTTGGGCCAGATTTCCGCCTCAACGAGCACGATGGCCTTGGGGCGGATGATGGCCAGGGCGCGGGCCACCCAGGAGCGCCGATCCACCGGATAATAGATTTTGCTGATGTGCGTGGGCAGTTTGCGCAGCAACTCGCCCATGCCGGTGGTGGTGGTGGTGGACACGACGATCTTGATGTTGGGCATGCGTTCTTCCAGCGCCCGGATCAGGTGAGTGCAGATGTTGACTTCGCCGACGCTGACCGCGTGCATCCAGAGCACCTGGCGGTTGGTGATGGCCTGCTTCAGTTTGGCGTCGTAACTGCCAAACCGCTGCCCGAACCCGGTCACCCAGTTTCCGCGCCGCCACATTCGCAGAAAATAATAGGGCGCCGACAAGGTGAAGAAGACGGTAAACAGAATGTTGTAGAGGACACGCACTTCAGTTTCCCATTTTCGCCGCGGCGGGATTGTCATGGAACGGGCCGCGTCTCGCAATTTCATTTTGACGCGCGGCGGGCCGGCCGGGGATCCGAACCGGGCGGAGGCGGGCGCGCCCTGTGCACCCAAACGCACAGTTCCCGAGGCAAAAAATGCGCTAAACTGCGTGTGGCCGAATGCGGAACCCTCATTCGGACCTGCGGCCTTCCGCCGCGCCTGATTCCGGGCAATGCGACAGTTTTTAGCGATAGCCGCGAACGCGTTCATGGAGCTGGTCCGGCAGCCGGTGTTCCTGCTGCTGACGACGGCCTCCGCGGCCTTTGAGATTTTCCTGGCAACGCCGTATTACTTCGCCTTCGGCGACGAGCCGAAGCTGGTGAAGAACAGCGTGCTGGCGGTGATGCTGTTGTCGGGCCTGCTGGGCGCGGTCCTGAGCGCGTCGGCGGCGCTGGCCCGCGAAATCCGCAGCGGCACCGCGCTGGCGGTCCTGTCCAAACCGGTCGGCCGCGCGCAGTTCCTTCTGGCCAAGTACACCGGCCTCGTCGGCGCCCTCACGCTGATGGTCTATGTGAACGCCGTTTCGGCGCTCATCGCCAGCCGAATGGTTTTCGACGCGTATGGCGAGACCGACCTGGCGTCCCTGGGGATTTTTGCTGCAGCCGTTGTGGTGGCGTATGCGGCCGGCGGTTTCAGCAATTTCTTCCTGCGGCGCCCGTTCGTGAGCGACGCGTTCTTTGCGCTGCTGGTGACCCTGACCGTCGCCGCGTGGCTGATCTTTCAATTCACGCGCCAGCGCATGAGCCTTGGCGAAATGGCGTCCGTGGACTGGAACCTGGTGCCCGCTTCGTTGCTGATCCTGTTCGCGCTCTGGGTTCTGGCGGGGCTCGCGCTGGCGTGCTCGACGCGCCTGGATACGATCCCCACCCTGGCCATCTGCTCGGCGTTCTTCCTGTTGGGAATCATGTCGGATTACCTCTTCGGCCGGCCCGCCAGCCAGGGCGCGTGGTGGGCGTCCATCCTCTACAGCGTGACGCCGAACTGGCAGCTCTTCTGGGTGGCCGACGCGCTTGAAACCGGGCGCAGCACCTTTCATTGGAATTACGTCGGCAAGGCCCTGGCCTATGTCGCCGCCTACGTCGGCGCGGCCCTGTGCGTTGCCGTGGCGCTCTTTGACGAACGCGAACTCAGTTGACCCATGGAACGAAGCATACACAGGAATGGAATCGTCAATACGGTGATCCTGCTGCTGGTCGGCGCAGCGGCTCTGGCCGTCGCGCGCACCGCTCATTCGCTGGCCGGTGTGCTGGTCTCCGTGTTCATCGGGATCGGCTTCCTCGTGTCCGCTCTGAGCTGGTTCCAAATGCGCCTGGAGGAGCGGGAGCGCCTCGAGAAACTCGAGGTCGATGAACTGGCGCGGGGCAGGGGCGGGTCCGCGCTGTTCGGCTCGACCGAAGAGGACGCCTTTCCCGCCCGCCGCGCCCGCGAACAGTTTGAGCGCTTCTTCGTTCCGGGCTTCACGATCCTTCTGTTCCTCGCGGAGGCGATCGGCGCCTACCTCCTTTGGCGATACCTTTCAGGCAAGGCGGTCTCGGGGTATCTGACGCAGCCGACGCTGGCTCTGGCGCTCTTTGGATTGTTCGCGCTGGTTTTGTTCCTGCTGGGCAAATTCTCGGCGACGATGGCGCGGCTGGAGGACCACCGCCTTCTGCGGCCGGGCGCGAGCTGGTTGTTGCTCGGGGCCTACCTGTGTTTTCTGGCGGCTCTGGGCGTTGTCGGCGTTGAACTGGGGCTTCCGCGGGCCGATGCGTTCATGGCGCGCGGGTTTTGCATACTGCTCGGACTGATCGCGCTCGAGACGCTGGTCAACCTGATCCTGGAGATTTATCGGCCGCGCTTGAAAGGGAAGGTGTCGCGGCCCGTGTACGAGAGCCGGCTGGTCGGGTTGCTGGGGCAACCGGAAGGGCTCATTACGACGGCGGCCCAGGCGCTGGATTACCAGTTCGGGTTCAAGGTTTCCGAGACGTGGTTCTACCGGTTTTTCGAGCGCGCGCTGGGTTGGCTGATCCTGTTGCAGGTGGGCGTGTTGCTGCTTTCCACGTGCTTTGTCGTCGTCGAGACCGGAGAGCAGGCATTGCTGGAGCGGTTCGGCAAGCCGGTTGCCGGCCGCCACATTTTGATGCCGGGCATCCATTTCAAGCTGCCCTGGCCCATCGATCGGGCCTACCGCTACCAGACCGAGCGGATTCAAAGCTTCAATGTCGGCTTTACTCCGGATCCCCGTCTGGAGGGTCAGCCGGTTGTTCTGTGGACAGTGGCGCACACGGAGGAGGAGAATTTTCTGGTGGCCAACCGCGACGAGGAGGCGGCGGCGGCCGAGACCGAGGATCGCCAGGCCCCGCCAGTGAGCCTGCTGACCGTCAGCATTCCGGTTCAGTTCCAGATCACGAACGTCATTGATTGGGCCTACAACAACAGCGATCCAGCGCGCCTGCTCGAGGATATCGCCACGCGCGAAGTGATTCGCTATCTCGTCGGCGCCGACCTCAACCAGATCATGTCCCGCCAGCGGGGCGGCGCGGCGGAGGCGCTGCGGGAGCGGATACAGGAAGCGGCGAACGCGCGGCGGCTCGGCGCGCGGATCACCTTCGTGGGCCTCCAGGATATTCATCCGCCGGTCAAAGTGGCTCCAGACTACGAGAAGGTGATCGCCGCCAGCCATCAGCGCCAGACGATGATCCTGGGGGCGCAGGCGGAAGCCATCCGGACCAACGCGATGGCGGTGGCGCAGGCGACGAACGCCATCAACCAGGCGATCGCCGAGAAGGTGAATCTGGAGGTGGACGCGTTTTCACGGGCGGCGCAGTTCACGAATCAGATTCCGGCCTACCGGGCGGCGCCGCGCATATACATGGAGCGCTCGTATTTGCAGGCGTTTGTGCGCGCCACGGCGGACGCGCGCAAGTATTTCAATCTCACAACCAATATGCACAACGTGTATCAGTTCGATCTGCAGGACAGTGTGGCGGATCGGTTGCTGAACCCGGACTTTCAACCCGCAGACTGAATTCTCATGAAACGCACTCCCTTGACCCTGACTGTCGGCATTCTGCTGGCGATCATATTCGCCGTGCTGTTGTTCACGTTCCAGGTGCGCACCACCCAGGTGGCCGTGGTGACGACGTTCGGCAAGCCCACGCGGTCCATCTCCGAGCCGGGCGCGTACTTCAAGCTGCCGTGGCCGATCCAGCGGGTGTACTACTTCGACAGGCTCACGCAAAACCTCGAAGACAAATTCACCCAGGACTTCACCGCGGACGGCCGAACGCTGCTGACCTCGGTGTATGTAGGCTGGAAAATCTCCGATCCGCAGGAGTTCTTTCCCCGGTTCGCCGGCGGTTCCGTGCAGGCCGCGGAGAATGTCCTCAGCGGCATCGTGCGAAGCGTCAAGACCGCTACGATCGGCAGACACCCGTTCTCGGATTTCATCTCGGTGTCGGGCGGGGGCACGAATTTCACCGCCATTGAAGACGAGATGCTGGCCGGCGTGCGCGCCCAGGTCGAAGCCAACCAATACGGCATCGAGATCGAGTTCCTCGGCATCAAGAAACTGGGCCTGCCCGAGAGCGTGACCGAGGAAGTGTTCAAGCAAATGACCTCCGAACGGCAGCGGCTGGTGCAGCAACTCACCAGCGAAGGCGAGACGCTGGCGGCGGGGATCAAGTCCGACGCGAACCGCCGGGCGGCCGAGATCATTGCAGTCGCGCAGGGGCAGGCGAACGAGATCCGCGGCCGGGGCGAGGCCGAAGCGGCAACGGCGCTGGCGAAGTTCCAGCAGAACCCGGAGCTGGCGTTGTTCATCTTCCGGCTCAGGGCATTTGAAGAGGCGCTCAAGGGCCGTTCGACGCTGATCTTCGACCGCTGGCCGCCGTTCCTGGACGCTTTTATGGGCGTGACGACCAACGCGCCCGCGCGCTGAGAGTGCCGACATGAACAATCATCCGCATCCCGAAAAAGAGCGCGAGCTGCCGCCCGAGACGCCGCTGGATCCCGGGTCGCAGGCGCTTTCCGAGGCGCTGCGCAGCAGCTTCGCGATTGTCAAAGTCGTCATGGTCGCGCTGGTGGTCCTGTTCTTTGCCTCGGGCTTCTTCCAGGTGGGCCCGCAGGAGCAGGCGATCATCCTGCGCTTCGGCAAACCGGTGGGAGAAGGGCGCGAGGCCCTGCTGGGGCCGGGGCTGCATTGGTCGTTCCCGTATCCCATCGACGAGCACAAGAAGATTCCCATGACCGCGCAGCAGCAGGTCCGGTCCACGGTAGGCTGGTATGCGACAACGGATGTGCAGGAGGCGGCCGGAACGGAGCCGCCGGCCGGGCCGACGCTGAATCCGGCGGTGGACGGTTACGTGCTGACGGCCGACGGCAACATCATTCACGTGCGCGCGACGCTGTTCTACCGCATCGACGATCCGATCCAGTATGTGCTCGGGTTCGCCAGCGCGTCGAACGTTGTCCAGAACGCGCTCAACAGCGCGCTGGTGCACACGGCGGCGCGGTTCCGGGTGGACGATATTCTGACGCGCGATGTGGCGGGATTCCGCGACGCTCTCACGCAGCGGGTGGCCGAGTTGCTCGAGCAATGGAACGTGGGGGTGTCGGTGGACCATTGCGAGGTGCAGAGCCGTCCGCCGCGGCAGGTGGGGAACGCGTTCGACGAGGTGCTGAAGGCGGAGATCAACCGGAACAACGTCCTGAACGAGGCGCGGAGCACCGCCAATCAGACGCTCAGCCAGGCCGCGGCCCAGGCCCAGTCCATCACGAACGCCGCTGAACTCGAACGCGTGCAGCTCGTGAGCGAACTGTCCAGCCTCGCCGCCAACTTCGATCGGGTCCTGCCGGAGTACCGCAAGAACCCGCAGTTGTTTGTCGAGCGCAGCCTCAACGAGACGCTGCGCCGCGCCCTGACCAATGTCGAAAAGTGGAGCGTGCCGCCCGCCATCGGTGGAAAAACGACCGAAACGCGGATATGGTTGAATCGCGAGCTGCCCCGGTCCGCTCCGGGAGCCGCGAGCACGCCCTGAGGCAGCAGTTGCAATTGGATTTATTGATATGCAGGTAACCTCACTTTTGAGCCGACGCGAACACGAGCACAAGGCGCACGAGCACGACGCCAGTTGCGGGTGCGGCCACGACCACGAGCACGCGCCCGTCCGCCTCAAGCAGACTCTGTTCGGCATTGTTCTGGTCATCAATGCCTTCATCGTCGATTGGCTGTTCGACCAGGGCGACATGGTTGCGGACGCCAGCGCGATGATTGGCGCCATCGTGCTGGGCTACCCCATCATGGTGACCGCCCTCAAGGATCTGCGGCGCGGCCATCTCAGCATCAACGAACTCGTCGCCATCGCCGTCCTCGCGGCCTTTGCGTCCGGCGACTACAAGACCGCGGGCGTTGTCGCCTTCTTCATGCTGCTCGGCGAGATCATTGAAACGCGCACGGCCGAGGGCGCGCGCGCCTCGATTGAATCGCTGATTCGCCTCACGCCCACGCGCGCCCGGCGGATCAAGCCGGACAATACCGAAGAGGAAGTGCCCGCCAGCCAGCTCGCCGTCGGCGACGTGATCCGCATCCGGCCGGGCGACAACGTGGCGGCGGACGGCGTCATTGTCAGCGGTTACGGCTCGTTCAACCAGGCGACCATCACCGGCGAATCGCTTCCAGTGGACAAGAAGGCCGGGGACGAGGTGTTCGCCGGGACGCAGAATCTCACGGGCGTTCTCGAGGTGAGGGTCAGCCGCGCCGGAACCGACACGACGCTCGGGCGCGTGCGCGAACTGATCCTGGCGGCGGAAAAGACGAAGCTGCCTATCATGAAGATTGTGGACCAGTACATGGGCTTCTACACGCCGCTGGTGCTGGTCATCGGCGCGCTGGTGTGGGCGTTTGCGCCGGACACACTCGAGCTGGAACAACGCCTGAGCCGCGTCATCTCGGTGCTCGTCGTTTCGTGCCCGTGTGCGTTCATCCTGGCGACGCCCACGGCGATGGTGGCGGCGCTGTCGGCCGCGGCGCGGCTGGGCATTCTGATCAAGAATGTCGCCGACATTGAGCTGGCCGCAAAGATCAACGCGTTCATCTTCGACAAGACCGGCACGTTGACGACGGGGGAACTGGCGGTGAGCCGTCTGGCGCCGCTGGGCAACACCAAGCCCGCCGAGCTCCTCCTGCTGGCGGCCTCCGCGGAGAAGTACAGCAATCACCCGACGGCCAAGGCCCTGGCGCAACTGGCCGAGGAGGCAAGCGTTCCGTTGTCCGAACCGTCTGATTTCTCCGAAACCGCCGGGCGCGGCGTGCAGGCCCGCGTCCAGGGCGCCCGGATCCTTGTCGGCCGCGCGCAATGGCTCAAGGATCAGGGCGTTGATTCCGACTTCGAGAAGTCGGTGGACCTCAATGAAACGGAAGGCTGGAGCCTGATCTTCGTCGCCCGGGACAACAAGTGCATCGGCTGGATCGGCCTGCAGGACAAGACCCGCGCGGAGGCCAAAGAGGCGCTGGCCGGCCTGAAGGAAAACGGCGTCCGCCGCGTCGCCATGATTTCCGGCGACCGCCAGCCGGTGGCGACGCGTGTGGCGCGCGAGATCGGCTGCGAAGAGGCTGTGGGCGAATGCCTGCCCCAGGACAAGGTGGACTTCGTTCACCGCGTCAAGGGCAAGGGTTACCGCGTGGCGGTGGTGGGCGACGGCGTGAATGACGCCCCGGCGCTGGCCGCCGGCGACATCGGCATCGCCATGGGCGCGGCCGGCAGCGAGGTCGCCATTCACAGCGCGACCATCGCTCTCATGAACAACGATCTGCGCCGGCTGCCGTTCCTCGTGAAGCTCTCGCGCAGCACCCGCAGCGTCATTAATCAGAACTTCCTGTTCGGAGTGTTCTTCATCATCGGCGGCCTCACGCTCGCTGCCTTCGGAAAGATCAATCCCATTGTGGCCGCGATCCTGCACAACGCGGGTTCGCTGATCGTGATCTTCAACAGCGCCCGCCTCGTCCGGAAGGGCGAGGAGCTCGAGCATTATCAGCCGGAGCCGGTTCCGCCGCCCAGCCGCGGCAGCGCGCCCGCCGGCGGGCAGCTCGCGCCCAGGATGGCCGTCTGAAACCCCATGACCGCCCGCAGAATTGAAAGCCATGGCTGCTGAGACAACGCTTGAAACCCGAAAGTCCGCAACCCGCGCCGACGGCGAGGTCGTTGTCTCGGTCCGCGGCCTTACCAAGGTGTTCAAGGATTTCTGGAATCGCCCCAAGGCGCGGGCGGTGGACAACGTTGATTTCGACGTGCGCCGCGGCGAGGTGTTCGGGCTGCTGGGACCGAACGGGTCGGGCAAGTCCACAACGGTCAAGTTGCTGCTCGGCCTGCTCCATCCAACGCGCGGGCGCATCGAGGTGTTCGGCCATTCGCCCCGCCACGTCGCCACCAAGTCGCGCATCGGTTATCTTCCGGAGGAATCGTATCTCTACCGCTACCTGAATTCGCGCGAAACCCTGGATTTCTTCGGCAACCTGTTTCACCTGTCGCGTGGAGAACGCAACGACCGCGCCGAGCAGCTCCTCGAAATGGTGGGGCTCAGCCAGACCCGCACGCGCGCCGTGGGCGAATTCTCCAAGGGCATGCAGCGCCGCATCGGCCTCGCGCAGGCTCTCATCAACGATCCCGACCTCGTCATCCTCGACGAGCCCACGGCCGGGCTCGATCCGATCGGCTGCCGCGAGGTGAAGGATCTGATCCTCGCCCTCGCGCGCCGCGGCAAGACCGTCATCCTCAGCAGCCACCTGCTGGCCGACGTGGAGGACGTCTGTGACCGCGTGGTCATTTACTACGGCGGCAGGGTGCAGGCGATGGGAACGCTCAAAGAGCTGTTGTCCAGGCCGGATACGATTCGAATCACCACGCCCGTGCTTCCGCGCGAGACGCTGGAGAAAGTGCTGCGGGTGATTCGCGAGGACGTCGCCGCCGATCGGATTCGGGTCGATAACCCGACTCAGAATCTCGAGAGCTACTTTCTTCAGGTGGTTGAGCAGGCGCGGTCGGCTGCGGCGGAAACCAGCGGCGCGACTTCGGGCGCCCGGGTTGCGGCCTACTTGCGAGGCGAAGCCGAAAGCCCCTCGGAGACGGATCGCATTCTGGAGCGGCTCGCCCTGCCGGAGTCCCGGCCGGCGTCCGTGCCGGAGCCCGCGACCCCGGCGGGACCGACACCTGATGAGGCCCGGCTCGAGGAGTTGACGAAGGCCGCCGATTCTGCGGCGCCATCGCCCGAGCCGGCGCGCGAGAAGAAGGCGGAACCGGTCGATCTCTCGAAGGCCGACGAGAAACTGTCGTCCCTGCTCAAGCCGGGCGAGTAGTCCAGGCATGGCAACGACGTACGAAATTTATCGACATCCGGAAAAGGGACTGGCCGCCGCCCCGGTGACGTTTTCGATCTGGCCGTATCTGTTTGCCGAGTGGTGGGCGCTGTTCAATCGGCTGTGGATGCCGGCGATCGTCGCGGCTGTGCTTGGAGCGGGGCTCGGCTTTATTGTCCGCCTTTACTCGATGGGGGTCATTCCTTTCTGGGCGTTGTGCCTCTTCATTCTGGCGTATCCGACGCGTCTCTATCTGGCGTTCCGGGGCGGATACTGGAAGGCCCGGCAGCTCGAGCGGAACGGGTATTCGTACCTGGGCGAGGTGACCGCGCATACCGGTTCGGCGGCGATCGCAAAGGCGCGGGCGGGCAAATTGCGCGAACGGGCCAGGCCGGGCGGCATCGCCTTTCGTCTGCCGCGCGGTCTGACGAGGGTGTTCGCTGTGGCGGGGCTGACCTGGAAAGCCGCGTTCCGCTTCAAGCTCTTTCTTGTCATTGCCGTGCTGTTGCTCGGTGCCGTCATCGGTCTTCCGGTTCTGATCAAGGACGACGGGACGGCGCGTGGGTTCACGCAGATCCTCCTGACGTACACGCTGAGCACGATCACGGGACTGCTAGGGCTATCGACATTGTGGCTTTCCTGCGGAACACTGGCCCGAGACATCGAGGAGTGCCAGGTCCAGATGCTCGCCGTCAAACCGATTGCGCGGTGGCAGATCTGGCTTGGGAAATGGCTGGGGATTGTTTCGCTGAACGCGGTGCTGCTCGCCCTGTCGGGTGCGAGCGTCTATACGCTGTTGCAGTGGCGCGCCACGCGCCTGCCCGCCGCCGAGCAGGGAATTTTGAGAAAGGAAGTTCTCGTCGCGCGCGGCTCGGCCCGGGAGCCCGACTTCAGCCATGAGCTTCGGGAGAAGGCGGAGGAACTGCTCCGGCAGCGTCTCAGGGAGACTCCCGTGCAGAGCGACGCCGAACGCGCTGAAGTGCGGCGGCAGATCCTCGAACAGGTCAAGGCAAGCGTGCAGGTCGTTCCGCCAGGTTACTCCCGCGTGTGGCAGGTTGACCTTGGGTTGGTCCGCTACCTGGTTGGGGATCGCCCGCTGCAGTTGCGCGTCAAGTTCAATGCGGCCCGGGAGAGCGCCTCGGGCACGTTCGACGCGCTGTTCCAGGTGGGCGTGCCGCAGGAGACGCAACTGTGGCGCACGGAAACCCCCATGAGCCTGGCGCCGGACACGTATCACGAGTTTGAGATTCCGCCGAATCTCTTCGATGAGAACGGCGTGCTGACGATCATGTTCGTGAACCCGAACGACACGGCGCTTCTGTTCCCGCTGGAAGACGGCCTCGAGGTGCTGTACCCCGAGGGCACGTTCGGACTGAACTTCATCCGGGGCCTCGGAATCATCTGGTGCTGGATGGCGCTGTTGTCGGCGCTCGGACTGGCCGCGGCCACGTTCCTGTCCTTCCCTGTCGCGGCGTTCTTCTCGCTGGCGATGCTGACCGTGGCGTTTTCGAGCGGCACCATGACGACCGCCATCGAGGAGGGCACCATCATGGGATCGGATTCCGAGACCGGAGAGGTCGGGTCCTCGATCGTGGACTCCGTGGCGATCCCGGTTTTTCGCGGCATCCTGGCTGTGGTGAACCTTGCGCGGCAGTTTTCTCCGATTGACGCGCTGAGCGCCGGGCGCAGCATCGGCTGGGGCCAACTGGCGGTGGCCTTCGGGCAGATCGTCGTCGTGCTGGGCGGTTTCTTCGCGCTGGGAGGCATCGCCATCTTCCAGCGGCGGGAACTGGCCACGGCCCAGGGGACTCAATGAGCGTTTGCAGTCAGTCTGTCACGGAATGCGCATGAACGGGCGATTGAAGAAAATCATCCTGTTGCTGGTCGCCGTCGCACTGCTGGCGGGCGGCGGGCGGGTTCAGTTGGTTTTGAACCGCGACCGCGACCAGCTCGGGTTGACGCGCGTGGCGCCGCTGGAGAACGCGCCGCCTGTGCTGGCGTTCACGACGGTGGCCCTGGGCGGGTTTCGGGGGCTGATCTCGAACTTTCTCTGGATGCGGGCCGGCGAGTTGCAGGACGAGGGCAAGTATTTCGAGATGAAGCAACTGGCCGACTGGATCACGAAGCTCGAGCCGCATTTCGAGCAGGTGTGGGTTCACCAGGCCTGGAACATGGCCTACAACATCTCGGTCAAGTTCAAGGAAGCGCCCACTGAGAATCCGTACGACTTCAAGGAGTTCCCGGACCGGTGGCGCTGGGTGAAAGCGGGAATCGAGCTGCTGCGCGATCAGGGACTTCGCTACAACCCGAACTCGGTTCTCATCCATCGCGAGCTGGCCTGGTTTTTCCAGCACAAGATGGGCGCCAACCTCGACGACGCCAACATGTATTACAAGCAGCAGTGGACAGAGGAGATGGAGACGGTGTTCGGCGAATGGCGCGAACCCGATGTTGCGGAACTGGTCAACCCGCAGACGGAAGACCAGAAGCAGCGGGCCGCCCTGCTGCGGGAGAAATACAAGATGGATCCGGCGTTCATGCTGGAGCTCAACGAACGCCACGGGCCGCTGGAATGGCGCCTGCCTGAGGCGCACGCGATTTACTGGGCTGCCGTCGGCCTCAGGAAGGCCGAGGAAAACCCGGGACGAGTCAACAAAGATGACCTCATCCAGTTGCGGCGGGTCATCTACCAGTCCATGCAGACCAGCTTCCAACGCGGGCGGCTGGAACTGAATCCGTACGTCAAGAGGTTCGAGTTCGGGCCCAACCTCGACATCATCCCCAAAGTGGTTGCCGCTTACGAGGAGGCCATGGAGGAGGACGAGAGGAATCGCGACCACATCGCCACCGCCCATCGCAACCTGCTTCGCCAGGCGGTTTACTTCCTCTACGTCCACAACCGGCTCGGCGAAGCGGCCAAGTGGTTCCGATACCTGGGGCAGAAGTACCCGGACAAGCCCCTGCTTGACGGCAACACGAATTCACTTCCCGGAAGACTGACCCTCGACGATTACGCGGTGCACTATGTCCTGGAGGACATCAACGAAACCTCGCGGGATCGCGTCAAGTCGGCGATCGAGGGTTATCTCACGCGCGCTTTTTACAGCCTGGTGGTGGGCCAGGACGATCGCGCCGCCGGGTTCCGGCTCATGGCGCAGAAGATCCGCGAGACCTACCGCGAAAAGATCGGCCCGCAAAGCTGGGCCCGCATTCCGCTCCCGACCATCGAGGAAACCAGCAGGATCATCCTCGAGGAACTGCTCGATCCCGAGACGGGTTATCCGCCGGAAGCCCGCGCCGTATTGCTCAGCAAACTGGGCATCACGGAACAGGATGTTTTCGGGCCGCGAACCAACTCCGTCCCCCGGCCTCAGTGATGCGCGGTACCCGCCCGAACGCCAGGCCGAATCGCCAACGCACCCGCGCCGTCCTTGAGGCCGCCGGGCTGCGCCTCCAACGGGGGCGCACTCTCATCCTGCGGGACATTTCCTGGCGCGTGTCTCCCGGAGAACATTGGGTCATTCTCGGCGCAAACGGCTCCGGAAAGACATCGCTCCTGGGCGCCCTGACCGGTTATGTCACCCCCACGGCCGGGAGCATTGCCCTGCTGGGACAACACTACGGCCGGTCCGACTGGCGCGAGCTGCGCAAACAGATTGGCATCGTCAGCTCTTCTGTCCGCCAGATGATGGCCAACGACGAACCCGCCATCGAGACCGTCATCAGCGGCAAGTACGCCATGATCGATTTCTGGGGACGACCGTCTCGCGGCGACCGCCTCCGGGCGCGGCGCATTCTTCGGCAGATCGAATGCTCGCACCTCGCAGACCGCCCGTGGCTGGTGCTTTCCCAGGGCGAACGTCAGCGCGTCCTGATCGGGCGCGCGCTGATGGCGAGTCCGCGTCTGCTGATACTGGACGAGCCCTGCGCCGGGCTTGACCCCGCCGCGCGGGAACATTTTCTGAACTTCCTGCAACGCCTGGGTTCGCGGCGGAATTCGCCAACGCTGGTTCTGGTGACGCATCACGTTGAGGAAATCATGCCTGTGTTCTCGCACGTGCTCGTGCTCAAGGAGGGCGCCGTGCTCGCCTCCGGACCCAGGCAGTCGATCCTGCGAACTTCGGTGCTCGCCCGGGCCTTTAACACCCGCCTTTCGCTGAAGCGCGCACGAAACCGCTACTCGCTTTCTGTGCGACGCAAGACCGGCGCGCTGATGTAATTACCTTCCGAGGATCAGGTCCTGGACTTCGAAGGAGTCGGTTTGCGACTGCGGGAAGGTTTGTAACGGGTCCGGCCGGAACGGCTCTCCCGGGGCGTCTGTTCCCGGGCGGGTTTGGAATCGCCTTCGGTGACGCGCTTCAACTCCCGGATCTGGTCCCGCAGCAGCGCCGCCTTTTCGAATTCGAGGTTGTTCGCCGCGGTCAGCATCTCCTGCTCGAGCTCCTTCAACGTCTCGTTGATGTCGATATCGACGCCGGCGTCGTTCAACACGGCATGGGCCTTGTTCTGCGTTTCCCGGTGCAGGGACAGGCTTTCCTCAACGGCGCGCGTGACGCTGCGAGGCGTGATGTTGTGTTCCCGGTTGTAGGCAAGCTGCTTGTTCCGGCGGTATTCGGAAACGGCAAGGAACTTCTGGATGCTCCCGGTCATCACGTCGGCGTAAAGGATCACTTCGCCGTTCACGTGCCGCGCGGCACGGCCCGCGGTCTGGATCAGGCTGGTGGCGCTGCGCAGGTAGCCTTCCTTGTCGGCGTCGAGGATCGCCACCAGGGACACTTCCGGCAGATCGAGTCCTTCCCGCAGCAGGTTGATACCGACCAGCACGTCGAACTCGCCTTTGCGCAGCGCGCGCAGGATTTCCACGCGTTCAATCGCGTCGATCTCGCTGTGGAGGTATTGGACGTTGATGCCGATGTCGCGGAGGTAGTCGGTCAGTTCCTCGGCGGTGCGCTTGGTCAGGGTGGTGACCAGGACGCGTTCCTTCTGCTCGGCGCGTTTGCGCGCTTCGTTGATCAGGTCGTCGATCTGTCCGGCCAGCGGTTTCACGGTGACTTTGGGATCGACGAGACCTGTGGGGCGGACGATCTGCTCGACGACGCGGTTGCCGGCCCATTGGAGCTCGCGGTCGCCCGGCGTGGCGCTGACGTAGATGGTCTGGCTCTGCAGGGACTGGAACTCTTCGAAGTTCAGGGGACGATTGTCGAGCGCGCTGGGCAGGCGGAAACCGTGCTCGACGAGGACGGTTTTCCGCGAGCGATCGCCCTCGTACATGCCGCCGATCTGCGGGATCGTCACGTGCGACTCGTCGATGACGAGGAGGTAATCCTTCGGAAGAAAGTCAAAAAGGGTATACGGCCGCGAACCGGGCGGGCGCCCGGCCAGATGACGCGAGTAGTTCTCGATCCCCGAACAGAACCCCATCTCCTCCATCATTTCGAGGTCGTATTCGGTGCGCATCTTGAGGCGTTGCGCTTCGAGCAGTTTCCCCTGCTTTTCAAACCAGGCGATCCGCTCGCTGAGCTCCTCGCGGATGGCCAGAAGGGCGGGGCGCAGCTTTTCGGCCGGTGTCACGAACTGCTTGGCCGGGTAGATCCAGACCGTCTGCAGTTCCTCCGTTTTCTCGCCGGTGAGCGGTTCGAACCGCGTCACGCGCTCGACTTCGTCACCGAAAAACTCAACCCGCAGCGCGTCCTCCCGCCCGGCCGGGCACAGCTCGACGGTGTCGCCCCGGACCCGGAACTGGCCGCGCGCGAATTCGATGTCGTTGCGGGTGTATTGCAGCTCGACCAGCCGTTCGAGGAAACGGTCGCGCGCGAGCTCCTGCCCCACCCGGATGGGAATTACCATTGCTTCGTAGTCCTCCTTGCTGCCGATGCCGTAAATGCAGGAGACGCTGGCGACGACAATAACGTCGCGGCGGGAGAAGAGCGAGCTCATGGTGGACAGGCGGAGCCGCTCGATCTCCTCGTTCACGCTGGAGTCCTTTTCGATGTACGTGTCCGTGCGCGGGATATAGGCCTCGGGCTGGTAATAGTCGAAGTAGCTGACGAAGTATTCGACGGCGTTGTTGGGGAAGAAGCTCTTGAACTCGGCGTAGAGCTGGGCGGCGAGCGTCTTGTTGTGCGAGATGACGAGGGTGGGCCTGGAGACGTTCTGGATCACGTTGGCGATGGTGAACGTCTTGCCGGAGCCGGTGACGCCGAGCAGCACCTGGTGTCTGGCGCCGGCCAGAATGCCTTCCGTCAGCTTCGCAATGGCCTGCGGCTGGTCTCCGGCGGGTTCGTAGGGCGCAACGAGCTGGAACATCGCCTGAGTGACGGATGTCAGTTCAATGACAGGTCCTCGGGCATTTGCGCGAGGATCCGATACTTCCCGCCCTTCTGGCGAAGGATCGATCGCCAGAGATCCTCCGGGTCGGTGTCGAAGACCAGGCTGAGCGAAGCCGGGTGCAACAGCCAGGCGTCGCGGCGCAGTTCATCCTCGAGCTGGCCCGGTCCCCAGCCGGCATAGCCGGCAAACAGCTTGAGCTTGCGAGTGGGCGAAAAGGACTCGCCGATCTCCATCAGCATGTCGAGCGAATGGCCCAGGCTGAGGTTGGGCATGACGTTCGCATCCGGTATGAACGAGTCCGAATGCAGGAAACTGAGCGCGGTCGGCTGGACGGGGCCCCCGAGGTACAACGGGCATTCTTTCAGCACTTCCGGCAGGTCGGCGACGATCATCTCGCCGACCTTGTTTCCCATCGCGCGGTTGAGTACGAGACCGAAGGCGCCCTCCTCGTTGTGTTCGCAGATGAGGACGACGCTTCTTTGGAAGAACGAGCCCTGCAACTGGCCGCTGTCCAGCAGCAGCTGGCCCTTCAAAGACCTGGATTCGTCAGGCATATACATCCGCGCCGGATATGTTGCTTCGCTGACAATCTGGATTAAAGTTCGAGCATGTCAAAGATTTGCATCGTGATGCTCCTGGCCGCGCTGGTTCTGGGCGCCGGCTGTCAATCGAGTTCGGGCAGCCGCGAATACATTCCCGGAAAAGGCTGGGTCCCGAACGACTGACCCCGGTCAGATCTTCCAGCCAAGGCCTTCGAGGTGATGCGCGACGTCCTCGACGCTGGCGTCCGCCAGGATGTGGCCGTCAATGTCGAGCGTCGGGCTGATCAACCGTCCCGCCTTTTCCATGGCTTCTTTCGCATATGGCTCATAGACCGTGACGTTGCGGATTTCGAAAGGGATACCGAGCTCGTTGAGAAAGCCGATAACGGCTGCGGCCCAGGGACAGCCGGCCTTGCGATAGAGAATGATTTTCATGGGGTAACCATGCCACAAAACCGGCCGGAAAAACACCCAACAGCCCACATCGCACCTCCGGGGGGAACAACGACGAGGGAGGCTCGACTCGGGGGGGAGTCTTTGCTAGCTTCCGCCGGGTGAATTTCCTCGTTACGGGCGGTGCTGGGTTCATCGGATCGAATCTGTGCGAGCGGCTGTTGCTCCTCGGCCACGCCGTCTGGGCTTTTGATGACCTGAACGATTTCTACGATCCCCGGTTCAAGCAGCGCAATGTGCGCTCTCTCCAGGCGCTGGCAAAGCCGTTCGAGTTCGTTCACGGAGACCTTCTGGACCGGCGCGCGCTGGATGAGCTGTTGGGCAGCGTCCGGTTCGACCAGATCATTCATCTGGCGGCCCGGGCCGGGGTTCGGCCGAGCCTTCAGGCGCCGGCGCTCTACCAGCGGGTGAATGTGGAGGGCACGGTGAACCTGCTGGAAGCGGCCCGGAACGCGAACGTGCGCAAGATCATCATCGCGTCCAGCTCGTCCGTTTACGGCGTCAACTCGAAGGTGCCCTTCTCGGAGTCGGACCCGATCTTCACCCCGATCTCGCCGTATGCGGCCAGCAAGCTGGCGTGTGAAGCGCTGGGGCACGTGTATCACCATGTGTACGGGATGGACGTGGCGATGCTGCGCTTCTTCACGGTGTACGGCACGCGGCAGCGGCCGGACCTGGCGATTTACAAGTTTGCGAAATTGATGCTGGAGGGGAAGCCCATCCCGGTATTCGGCGAAGGCACGACCGCCCGTGATTATACGTACATCACGGACATCCTGGATGGAATCGTGGCTTGCACTGAACACGAGTTTGGATATGAAATCTTCAACCTCGGCGAATCGCAGGTGACAAGCCTGAACCGGATGATCGAATTGCTGGAAGACGCTTTGGGGCGGAAGGCTGTCATTGACCGCCAGCCGGTCCAGGCGGGCGATGTGCCGTTGACGTATGCGGACATCTCGAAAGCCCAGGCCCGGCTGGGTTACGATCCGAAGGTCAAAATCGAACAGGGCATTCGCCTGTTCGTGGACTGGTTCCGAAGCGACGAACTGAGATAATACGTATGGCAAGTCTCCCCAAATTCGCACGGCCGACATTCGAGCAGTCCCTGGAAGTGTGGAGGAAGCTGCTGGATGATCGCAATCTGCCGACTGAACTGGTCCGGATTTACGACGAGAACCTGGTGTTTGAAAGGGACGGCGAATCGGGGTTCAGGCTCGGGTACCAGACGCATTTCACGCCGCCGCCCCCGGAGGCGGAGCGGATCACGTTCGACTACTTCTGCGAGTTCGAGGCCCGCATGGCGTATTATCGCCTCGGCAGCAACCGGGGCCGGTCCGTCTGCCTGATGCTGTGCGACGTCTGGTTTGAAGGCAAGGACGAGACGGACGGTTACGTGCGGAAGGACGATTGGCTGATGTCGTTTCACCCGGGCACCGGCAACGAGATCGAGGAGATCCGCGATGAAGAGCGCTGGAGGAACCGGATTGTGCGGAATCGCCCGCTGCACGACCTGGACTTCTGCATGACGCTGCGCGGCGTGCACGAGATGCTGGCGCATGGCCGCGTGCTGACGACGTACGAGCATTACGCGCTGAAGCTGTTGGGCGCCTGGCGCAGAATCCTGCGCGAGCAACGGTAGCGACGATGGCGGCGACGCGGCATTGCTGGAAGTGCGGCACGGAATACAAGCTGTCCGGGTCGCCCGGGCGTTCCGAAACGTGCGAACGCTGCGGTTCGGACCTGAAGGTCTGTCTGAACTGCGTGAGCCATGATCCGCGCGCGGCGCATCAGTGCCGCGATCGCCGCGCCGAGCCGGTCGCCGAAAAACACATGGCCAACTACTGCGAGTATTTCGAAATGGCCCGGCGCGAATATGTTCCCCGGGAAGACGCCTTCGGCGCCTCGCGAGAATCGAGCGCCCGCGACGCGCTGAAGAAATTGCTCGGCGACTGACGGCCAATTCGCACTCCTGCCCTGAAATCGCCGGGCTTTGTCGTGCCCTGCCTGCCATCCACTCCAGGTGTTCGGGAGGTTTGGCTGCTGAATTGCCGCGAGGGTTTCCGTTCTCTCACTGAGGCGTCGACAAACCGGACGGCGGTTCAGGTGCCGATCGCGACCGTTCACGACCTCGCTGCCGAGTTGCATTCTCTGAGAATCCGGCCCGGAGGAGAGCGCCCCGCCGAGGTGTGGAGCCTGACCTGGAAGACCCGTGACGCAGACACGCAGATTCGTGGAATTATCCTGCCGCATGCCGATGGAGAATTCCTCAGGATCGAAAGAATTACAGGCAGGCAGTGAAGGTCTTGAAGATCTGAGGGAGTTGAACGGAAGTGGACCGATCGTCCGGCGGTGGCGTCAGCTCCGGACCAGGCGCGCCACGAACGCGCCGTCCACGCCGTCGGCAAAGGGCAGGAGTTCGCGGTGATGCTCGAGAGTGAAGGCGGGGTTCGCCTTCAGGAACAATTCGATCACACCCATGTTTTCCTCCGGTTCGAGACTGCACGTGCTGTAGATCAGCACGCCTTCGGGTTTGAGGACGGACGCCGCTTTCGTCAGCAGTTCGAGCTGGACCGATTGCAGACGCGCCAGTTCCTCCTGTTGAATGCGCCAGCGCAGATCCACCCGGCGCCGCAGCACGCCGGTGTTCGAGCAGGGCGCATCGACCAGGACGCGGTCGAACTGCGTCGGCGGCACGTCCGACGTGATCTCGACACAGGCGGCGCGGAGCCGATCGCAATTCTCCCGGAGCAACTGGATCCGGTCCGGAGAGACGTCATGCGCGACGACCCGGCCGCGGTTCTCCATGCATTGGGCGATGAATGTCGCCTTGCCGCCCGGCGCCGCGCACAGGTCGAGGATGGTTTCGCCGGGCTGAGGATCCAGTTCGCTGACCGCGAGCAGCGTGCTCGGGTCCTGAACATAGAACAGTCCATACCGGAAGCTTGGAAGCCGCGCGATCGGCGGGGTGGATTTGAGTTCAAACACCAGGCCCTCGTCGATCCAGCTTTTCCGGACGAAATCATACTCGACGCCTTCGTCGCGCCACTGCGCCAGCACATCGCCCGCGTCCTCGAACTCGCGGTCGATGAACGGGCGGGGCGTGGTTTTGCCTGACGGCTTTATTGCCGGGGCGGTGTGCGCGATGAACGCGAGTGAATTGACGCGCGCGAAGACTTTGGGCGGCGTGTTGTTCCATTCGAGGAGGCACGCCGCGTTTTCCGCTCCCCATCGTTCACGCCAGCGATGGACGAGCCATGCCGGATGCGAATAGCCAATGTCGGGTTGCGATGTTTTCAGTCCGGCGAGGAGTTCTTTGGTGGCATCGAATTCGCGCAGGTATCCGCGGAGCACGGCGTTGACGAAACCCGCCTGGTGGCCGAAGCCGTTGCGGCGGGCTTGCTCGACGGTTTCATTAACTGCGGCGTGATTGGGAATGCGGTCCAGCCAGAAAATCTGATAGAGCCCGAGTCGCAGCAGGTTCTGCAAGCCGGGTTTCTGCGTGCGCCCCTGGCTTTTGCGGGCGATGAGCCAGTCGAGCGTGGCCTGCCAGCGCGCGACGCCGTACACGAGTTCCTGGCACAGCGCGCGGTCGCGCGGTGAGAGCCTGGATTCGGCGAGCGCGCGATCCAGCAGCGTTTCGGTGTAAGCGCTTCCGGAGCGCTGCTGGAGAACGCGCCCTGCAATTTCTCTTGGTTTTTGTCCGTTCAACTCTTTTAATTATCGCCGGTTCCAGACAAGGACGCGAGTGGCAACGTGATTATGCGAGAGGAATTTGAAAAACTGGCTGCGGCTGGAAAGATCGAAGGCCGCCACATCGATCCGCTCGTGCAGCTGACCACCAGTGGATTCTGCATGCACCGGAGCTGGGGCTTCGGAAGAATCAAGACTGTGGACACAGTGTTTGCGCGGTTCACCATCGATTTTCCGAGCAAGCCCGGGCATGCGATGGATCTTTCGTTCGCGGCGGAGTCGCTCAAGCCGATCCCGAAGGAACACATCCTCGCGCGGAAAGCGTCCGATCTGGAGGGCCTGCGCCAACTGGCGGCCACCAACCACCTGGAACTGGTGAAACTCGTGCTGAACAGCTACGGCGGCAAGGCAACCGCGGACCAGATTCAGCAGGTGCTGGTGCCTGACATCATCAGCGACGACTGGAAGAAGTGGTGGGAAGCAGCGAAGCGGGAATTGAAGAAGGACGGGCATTTCCTGGTGCCGCTGAAGAAGAGCGAGCCGATTGTTTACCAGGCGGACGAGGTGTCGCTTCAGGAGCGGCTGCTGCGCGAGTTTCGCGCGGCGCGCGGGTTGAAAGCCCGCATCGCCGTGATCGGCGAGATTCTGAAAAGCGCCCACGATCTCTCCGACCGCAAGGCGGCCGCCGAGGAGATCGTGGCGGCGTTGAACGCGGAGATCCCCAGTTACCAGCGCACGCAGCCGGCGGTGGCGCTCGAAGCCGTTTTTGCCCGCGACGACATCCGGCAGATGGGCGGATTGGAGCCCGCGGAGGGCGAACCCAGCGCGAAAGCCATCTGGTCTCAGGATTTGAAAGTCGGACCGGTGATCGAACTGTTGCCGGCGATCAAGCACCGGCGCGCGGTGGAGTCGTTCAAGGAAGCGCACCCGGACGACTGGCACGAACTGTTGCGGCAGGCGCTGAACACGGTTCCGGCGAGGCTGTGCCGCGAGTTTGTGAACGTGCTCGTGCAGGAGGGGAAGATCACCGAGTTGAAGGATACCCTGGCCCGTCTCATCAGCCAGCACACGGCCAGCAGCGAGCTGCTCCTCTGGCTGGCGCGGGAACACGCCACCGATGCCTTTGCCGATCTCCTCGGGCCGGAAGTTTTCCGCGCCATGCTGACGAGCATGGAACGCGACCAGTTCAACGAGAAACGCTCCAACCGCCTTCGCGAATACATCCTCGACGACCCGGACCTGTTGCCCGACCTGACCGCCGCAGCGGAGCTGGACGTCATCAAGGACCTCACCCGCGCGCTGCAGCTCTCGCCGGTGTTTGACGACATGGACAAGCGCTCGCTGCTGGCGCGCATCGTGAAGAGCCACCCGGCGGTGCAGTCGCTCATCAGCGGCGAGCCGTCGCGGCAGGACACCGCCCTGATCGTCTCCTGGAGCAGCCTCGAACGGCGCAAGGAGGAATACGCGGAACTGGTGCACAAGAAGATCCCCGCGAACTCGAAGGAGATCGCGCTGGCGCGCAGCTACGGCGACCTGCGCGAAAACCACGAGTACAAAGCCGCGAAGGAAATGCAGAAGGTCCTGATGCGCCGCAAGGACGAGCTCGAAGCCCAGCTCGTGCGCGCCCGGGGAACCGACTTTTCGAATGCTCGAACCGACGTCGTCAGCATTGGCACGATCGTGCATGCCACCGATGTTTCAACCGGCGAACGCGAAACGTTCACCATTCTCGGCGCCTGGGACTCCGACCCGGACAAGGGTATCATCAGCTATCTCTCCCCGGTGGCGCAGGCGTTGTTGAACCGGAAGGTGGGGGACGAGGTGGAATTCGAGGTGCACGGCGCGCGGCATACGCACCGCATCGAAAGCATCGAAGCGTATCAGCCGGCCCCGCCGCCAACCGCGTCGGATTCCGCGGCTCCGCCGTCCGAAACGCCGGGTGCGAGTGAAACGGACCCGCAACCTCCTGCGTAGTCAGGCGGGCTTTGCCGGGAACGCCATCAGCTCGCGGACGCGCTGCTCGATATTTCCGTGTTTGACCAGCGACTCTCCCACAAGGATGGCCTTCGCGCCGCATTTTGACAGGCGTTCCACGTCCGCTCGCGTGTGAATGCCGCTTTCGGCCACCAGCAGCGGCCGAACATCTGCGGGCAGGGAGACCAGCCTCGCGGCAAGGCGTTCCGTCGTCGCAAGGTCCACCTGGAACGTTTTCAGGTTGCGATTGTTCACCCCGACCAATGGAGCCTTCAAAGCCAGGGCGCGTTCCAGCTCGATTTCGTCGTGCACTTCCACCAGCGCCGCCAATCCCGCTTCCGTCGCCAGTTCATGAAACCGGCGCAGGCGCGCATCGTCCAGGATCGCCACGATCAACAGGATCGCATCGGCGCCCCATTCGATGGCTTCCAGGATCTGGCGTTCGTCGATGATGAAATCCTTCCGCAACAACGGCAGTTGAACCGCCGCGCGGATCCGGCGCAGGTAATCCAGCGAACCCTGAAAGAACTTCTCGTCGGTCAACACCGAAAGGCACGTGGCGCCGGCCGTTTCGTAGTCCTTCGCGATGCGGACCGGGTCGAAGTCGGGACAGATGATTCCGGCGGACGGCGAGGCCTTCTTCACTTCGGCGATCAGCGCGATGGAACCGTTTTTCGGCGAACGCAGCGCTCCGAGGAAATCGCGGCGCGAGTTGCGCGCCAGCAGGGCGTCGCGGAGATCGCCGGCCGCGAGCGGCCGCTCCGGCAGCCGCGCGACTTCACGCTTCTTCTCTTCAACGATGGTGTCGAGGATGTTGCTCATTCGTCCTCATCCTTGACTCCCTGCATGCGGCGCGAGGGACAGCCGGCGCGCAGCCACGCGTTGACGAACGGATCGAGGTCGCCGTCCATCACGGCCTGGACGTTGCTCGTTTCGACGCCGGTGCGCAGGTCCTTGACCATCCGGTAGGGCTGGAACACGTAGCTGCGGATCTGGTTCCCCCACGAGATACTTCCTTTTTCCCCGTAAAACCGCTCCATCTCGGCCTTCTGCGCGTCCTGGCGTTGCGCGTAGAGTTTGGACAGCAACAGTTTCATGGCCGTGGCGCGGTTCTGATGCTGGGACCGCTGGCTTTGCGAGGCCGCCACAATGCCCGTGGGGATGTGGGTGATGCGCACGGCGGTCTCGACCTTGTTCACGTTCTGGCCGCCCTTCCCGCCGGAGCGATACGTGTCGATCCTCAATTCGGACGGCGGGATGACGATCTCTTTGGTGTCTTCCTCGAGCTCGGCGATCACATCGACGCTGGCGAAGCTGGTGTGCCGGCGTTTGTTGGCGTCGAAGGGCGAAATGCGGACGAGCCGATGCACGCCGCGTTCGGCCTTGGCGAACCCGTAGGCGTTTTCGCCGCGAATGAGCATGGTGACGCTCTTGAGGCCGGCGCCTTCGCCGGGGAGCGCGTCGGTGATCTCGACTTCCCAGCCGCGGCCTTCGGCCCAGCGCTGGTACATGCGCGAGAGCATCTCGGCCCAGTCCTGGGCCTCGGTGCCGCCGGCCCCGGCGTTGATGCTGAGGATACAGTTGTTCTTGTCGTGCGGCCCGGTCAGAAAGACGCGCAGCTCGAGCGCATCGAGGTCTTTGAAGAACTTCGCAAGGTCGGCTTCGAGTTCGCGCTGGATCTTCTCCTGCGCCTCGGGGGGCTCGGCCTCGCCGAGCTCGACCATGACCTGGAAATCCTCGATCTGCTTTTCAGCCTTGAGGAGGGGCTCGATCCGGTTGCGCAGTGAACCGGCCTCGTCGATGATCTTCTGCGCCTGCTCGCGGTTGTTCCAGAAATTCTCCTGCGCCATCAGGGCGTTCAATTCGCCCAGGCGCCGTTGAGCGCCGGGCACGTCAAAGAAACCTCCGCAGGTGCGCGAGTTTCTCCGCCGCAGTCGAAATCTGATCCGTAATGGTGTCGAACATGCGCGGAGCATACAACAGGCTTGGGGCGGTGCCAACTGGTTGATGGTGGATTGTTGATGGTTGATAGAGTCGCATCCCTCGGTGGGGCGAGCGTCCCCGCGAGCCGTCGTGCAGTGTGATTGGTTGTCCGAAGTTCCAAATCCCGGGTTCCAGGTTCCAAAACGATGCCCGGTGGAGCGAGCGTCCTCGCGCCTGCCCGGCCGTAGCCTCGGCGAAGGCCGGAGCCGTCGTGCGATGTGGCGAGTCGTGCGAATGCAAGCGCTCTGACACTCAGAGTTCGGGCATTGTCAGTCGATTGGTCGCCAGCAGCATCAGCACCCCGAGCACCATCATCACCTCCATCAGTGTCATCGCGCGCGTTGGGCGTCTGCTCAGTCGGGTTTTCATGGCAATCGTCTCATGGTATGGCCGGCCGATTCGTCGGCGGGCTGCCACCCGCGTCGCTGGTGATGTTCCTGTCTCCTGCCAGGCTTGCATTCAGCTCGCGCGGCTGCTCTGTTGCGCCCACGAAATAGCTCAGGTGGATTCGAATACGCCGGCCAAACTGTGCAGAAGGCGGTCTTCTACCGGGCGTGGGCGGGTTCCGGCTCCGGCTCGGGTTCCGCCGGGGCAAAGTCCCTCGCAATGGCGCCGGGATCCTCGCCCTGGTGTTGTTTCGCGATCAGGACATAAATGGCCGGGATCACGAGCAGGGTGAACAGCGTTCCCAGCGCCATGCCCGCTACGATGGTGATACCGATCGAGTTGCGCGCGGCGGCGCCGGCGCCGCTGACGAGTGTGAGCGGGAAGTGGCCGCAAATGGTGGCGGCGCTGGTCATCAGCACCGGGCGCAAGCGCACCAGGGCGGCCTCGCGCACCGCCTGGATCTTGCTCAGCCCGCGCCGTTGCAGTTCGTTTGCGAACTCGACGATAAGAATGCCGTTCTTGGAGACCAATCCCACCAGGGTCACCAGACCGACCTGCGAATAGATGTTGAGCGTCGTCGTCCAGCCCTCGGTCCAGAACGGCATATTCTGCCCGGGCATCTTGAGGAAACTGAAGATCAGGGCGCCGAACATGGCCAGCGGCACGGACCCGAGGAGAATGATGAACGGATCGCGGAAGCTGTTGAATTGCGCGGCCAGCACCAGGAAGATCAGCAGCAACGCCAGGACAAATGCCGGCAGGAACTTGCTGCCTTCCACGCGCAATTGCCGCGATTCGCCCGTGTAGTCCAGCACATACCCGCGCGGCAGGATCTCGGCCGCTTCGGTCTCGAAGAACCGCAGCGCCTCGTCAAGCGGGCGGATGGCGACGCCGCTGATCTTGACGGCGTTGAGCTGCTGGAAACGGTTCAGCGACCGCGGCACCGTCTTGCGTTCCAGGTGCGCGAACGTGCTGACCGGCACCAGCTCGTTGTTGGGCCCTTTGACGTAGGTGCTTTCCAGCTGAGCGGGATTCAGCCGATCCGCGCGCTGCACCTGCGGGATGACCTTGTAACTGCGGCCATCGAGGTTGAAACGGTTTACGAAATTGCCGCCCACCAGCGCGGCGAGATCGGCGCCGACGGTCGCCATGTCCAATCCCATGGACGCCACCTTGTCGCGGTCCAGCACCAGCTCGACCTGCGGCTGGTCGATCTTCGTGTCAATGATCGGCGGGAAGGCGAACATGCCGTTCGTGGCCGCCTTTTGCTGCAACTGCTGCGCAAAGCCGAGAATCGTTTCCGGATCGGCCGTGGATGCAATCACGACCTCAACCGGGAACTGTCCGCCGCCGGGCAGGGCCGCCGGAGCGGCGACCATCGTGCGCACTCCGGGAATGTGGTTCAGGTTCGATTGCACCTGGGGCATGATCTCGAACACCGTTCGTTCGCGTTCACCCCACGGCTTGAGCACGAGCCCGCCAAAGCCGTTGTCGGGGAACGTGATTTGGAACGTCCGCTCCCATTCCGGCACCGCCATCAGCTCGCGGTTGACCGCTTCCGTGTAGAACGTCGTCTGATCAATCGTCGCGTCCGCGGGCGCCTCAACGATGCCCAGGAGGAATCCCTGGTCTTCAGTCGGCGCCAGTTCCTTCGGCGCGAGCATGTACATCGGGAAGGCCAGGAGACTCAGCCCGATCCACACCGCATACACGGCCGGCCGCGCGGAAAGCGTCGTGTCCAGGATTTTCGCGTAAAGGCGCTTCAGCCGCTCGAAATCGCGGTTGATCCTTCCGGTGAGGCCCGTGTGCTCCCGCTTGGCGTTCAGCAGCTTTGACGACATCAGCGGCGACAGCGTGAGCGCCACAATGCCGGAGATGAACACCGCGCCGGCGAGTGTGAAGGCGAACTCGCGGAACAACGATCCGGTCAGGCCGCCCTGGAACCCGATCGGCGCATAGACCGCCGCCAGGGTGATGGTCATGGCGATCACTGGCCCGACGAGTTCGCGCGCGCCCAGCAGCGCGGCGCGGCGCGGGGATTGCCCTTCGCGGATGTGCCGCTCGACGTTCTCGACGATGACAATGGCGTCGTCCACCACCAGTCCGACCGAGAGCACGATGGCCAGCAGGGTCAGCAGGTTGAGCGTGAACCCGAACACCTGCATGAGGAACACCGCGCCGATCAGCGACAGCGGAATGGCCACCAGCGGGACGAGCACCGACCGGATGGACCCGAGGAACAGGAAGATCACGATCGCCACGATGAGCAGCGTTTCGGAGAGCGTTTCGAGCACCTCGCTGATGGCGTCCTCGATGTAGCGCGTGGCGTCATACGCGATGCTCGCGGTCATCCCGGTCGGGAGATCCTTCTGGATGGCCGCCATTTCCTCCCGAACCCGCTTGATGACATCAAGCGTGTTCGCATTGGGAAGCACCCAGATGCCCATGAACACCGCCTGCTGGCCGCTGAACCGGACTTCGGAATCGTAGTCCTCCGCGCCCAGCACGACATCGGCCACGTCCTTGAGCCGGACGAGTTCGTTGCCCTCCTGGCGAATCACCAGGTTCCGGAATTCCTCGGGCGTGCGGAGATCGGTGTTGGCCGTCAGGTTGACCTGCACCAGCGCACCCTTGGTGCGGCCGACCGCGGAGAGGAAGTTGTTCGCCGCCAGCGCCTGCCGCACCTGGTTCGGGTTGATGTTCAACGCCGCCATCCGGTCCGGCTTCAGCCAGATGCGCATGGCAAAGGTGCGCCCGCCCAGAATATCCGCCCGCTGGACGCCCTCGATCGCGGCCAGCCGCGGCTGCACCACGCGCACGAGGTAATCCGTGATCTGGTTTGCTTCGAGAATGTCCGATGTGAAACTCAGGTAGCTCGCCGCAAACTGAGAGTCGGCGCTTTCGATGTTGATGATCGGCACCTCCGCCTCGGGCGGCAGGTCGTTCCGGACCTGGTCGATCTTCGAGCTGATCTGCGCCAGTGCCTTGTTGGCGTCGTAGTTGAGCTTGAGCCTCACTGTGATGGTGGAGAGGCCCATCGTGCTCTTGGACTCGATGTAATCGATGCCATCGGCGGCGGCGATGGCGCGCTCGAGCGGAGTGGTGATGAACCCGCGCACGAGCTCGGCGCTGGCGCCGATGTACGCGGTGGTGATGGTGATCGAGGCGTTCTCATTGCGCGGGTATTGCCGCACATTGAGACTCCGGATCGCCTGCAATCCGGCGATCAGGATGATCAGGTTGACCACGATCGCCAGGACCGGGCGGCGGAGGAAAATGTCGGTGAACGCCTTCATGCCTGTGTTCCGAAAACGATCGCGTTACTTGTCGGGCGGATTGGGGTTCTCGCCCGCGGCGGGCACGAGCTCGTTGTTGACGGCGACGGACATCCCGTTGCGCAGCTTGAACAGGCCGGCGCTGGCGACGGTCTGGCCCGGCTGGAGGCCCGATTCGATGCTGACAAAGTCGCCCCGCGCGCGCCCGGTCCGGACGAACTGCTGCCGGACCACGAGGCCGCCGGTGTTGTTGGTGGCGGGTTCAATCAGGTAAACGGAATCGCCGTAGGGCGCGCCGAGCACGGCCGTCGAGGGAACGACAACCACTTCGTCCGCGGATTCAAGCACCACCTCGACGCGGACGAACATGCCCGGGCGCAGTTCCTGGTCCGGGTTTTCGAACGTGGCCTGAATCTGCACGCTCCGGGTGGACGCTTTCAGATCGGGATTGATGGCCGTCAGCTTTCCTTCGAAACGCTTGTCCGGATACGCATCGGCCCAGGCGAGCACTATCATGCCGGTCCTCAGCCGGGACAGCTCCTGCTGGGGAAGGGAAAACCGCACAAACACCGGCGCGAGCGATTGAAGCGAAACAATCGGTTCACCCGGATCGAGATATTCGCCGAGGTTCACCTGGCGGATGCCGAGGATGCCGGCGAACGGCGCGCGAATGATCTTCTTGTCGATCGCAGCGCGAATGGCGTCGGCGCTGGCCTGCAGTTGCTTGAGCGACGCTTCCGCCGCGTCGAGTTCGGCCTGGGAGACGGTGTTGTCGGCGCGCAACTGGCGAAGGCGTTCCGCGTTCACGCGCGCCAGATCCGCCTGCGCTTCCATCGCCCGGAGCTGCGCCTGCTCCGTGCTGCTGTCGAGTTCGATCAGCACCTCGCCCTGCCGGACGCGGGCGCCGGATTCGAAGGCGATCTTCGTGATGATGCCGGCGACTTCGGTGGTGATATCCACGCCCTGCACGGCGACGACCGACCCGATGGCGGTGAGCGTCTTCGGCCAGGTTTCCCTGCGGACCACGAAGGAGGAAACGGATTCCGGCGGTTGAACGAACGCTTTGCTCGCCGCGATCAGCGTGCTGATCTGAAGTCCTTTGATACCACCGAGAAGTCCGGCGAATATGAGGACGATAAGAATGCCAACTGCAATTTTTCGTTTCATGGTTTTTGTCCTGAGAATCCCCGCAGGATGCGTCAACCTGCTCGCTTTTTCGCCGCCGCGCCAGTCAAAAAGAGATCCACCATCCGCGCCGCGGCGGCGCGATTCAGAGGCGAATCGGGCATCAGTAGATGCGAAGCGAGGCAGGAGTTGAGCTGGCCGTAGAACGCGTTGGCCAGATCTCTCGGGGTGAAACGCCTGTTCAACACTCCCGCCTTTGCCGCCCGCTTCATCAGTGAATGAATGAATTCAAAGTTTCGTTCGCACTTTTCCAGGTAGGACAGCCCTTTCGGCAGCTCTCCCGGTGCCGCAAACGCCGTCGCGAACGCAATCCGCATCAGTTCCCTGTTCTTCTTCAGGTAGTCGAACAGGGACGCGACGATGGCCACCAGTTGCGTCCGGAGCTCGCGTGAATCCTCCGCGGCCGCCCGCATCAACCGGTATCGCTCGTCGTGCGCTTCGTCCACGAGCGCCTGGAAAAGGCCGGCTTTGTCCTTGAAATGGTAGTAGAGCGCCGGTTTCGAGACCCGGGCGTCACTCACAATCTGCTGCACGGAGGTGGCCGCGTAGCCGCTGTGGGCAAAATGCTTCAACGCAGCAGACAAAATCTGCTTGCGCGTCAGGCTTTGTGCGCCGGTGCTCATGGAAACCTACCGAACGGTAGGTACGGACACCCGGCCCGTCAACCGGAAATCCGATCCATGGAACGAAAGTGGTATCCGGAGAGGCAATACGCCAGGCCATACGCCCGACGAAACGCCCCGAACGCGACCTTCGACTCCGCGCCGGACGATATCTGCCGCAGACAACATCGACCGCAACCCGCCTTCCAATCCCGGGCGCGCAACGCCGCAGGGAACCGCCGGATTTCGCTGGCGTGCAAGCCGCGAGCCTTGTAGAACGTTCCGCCAATGACCACCGGTACACCGAAAGAAGGCTGGAGTTCTCGCATCGGCGTTATCATGGCAGTGGCGGGAAGCGCGGTGGGCCTGGGCAATTTCCTGCGTTTCCCGGGGTTGGCGGCGCAGTACGGGAGCGGCGCCTTCATGATCGCCTACTTCACTTCGCTCCTCATCCTCGGCATCCCCATCTGCTGGGCCGAATGGACGCTCGGCCGCTACGCCGGCCAACGAGGGTTCCGGTCCAGCCCGGGCATCTTCTACGCGCTGATCCGGCATCCCGTCGGCAAATATATCGGCGCGCTCGGCGCGATTATCCCGGTGACGATCTACATGTATTACGTGTACATCGAGGCGTGGTGCCTGGGCTACGCCTGGAAATCGGCGACCGGCGGCCTCAGCAACCTGGGAGGCGACGTCGCCGCTTACGTATCGTTCTGGGAGCGGTTCGTCGGCGCGACCGAGGACGGCCTGGCCATCAGCCCGGGATCCAACGGCGTCATCCTCTTTCTCTTCATCGTCTTTGCCCTGAACTTCGTGATCATCTATCGCGGCCTGTCGCGCGGCATCGAAGCCTTCTGCAAGTGGGGCATGCCGGCGCTGATGGTGCTCGCGCTGGTGATCCTCGCCCGCGTGCTGACGCTCGGAACGCTGGACCCGTCCAAGCCGGACCAGAACATCCTGAACGCGCTCGGGTACATGTGGAATCCCGGTGACGTGGTTCATCAGTTGAGGAACCCGCAGTTGTGGCTGGCCGCGGCCGGGCAGGTCTTTTTCTCGCTGTCGGTCGGCTTCGGCGTGGTGATCACCTACGCGAGTTATCTCAGCCAGAAGGACGACATCGTCCTGAGCGCGCTGACGGCGAGCAGCGCGAACGAGTTTTGCGAAGTGGCGCTGGGCGGCATGATCACGGTGCCGGCGGCGTTTCTGTTCATGGGCGCGGCGGTTGGCGGGTTCATCGGCAGCAGTTTCAGCCTCGGGTTCAAGGTGCTGCCCATGGTGTTCGCGAGAATGCCGTTCTCGGAGTTTTTTGGAACGGCCTTTTTCTTCCTGCTGTTTCTCGCGGCCATCACGAGTTCGCTGTCGATGTTGCAGCCGGGTATTGCGTTCCTCGAGGAGGGGCTGGCCCTCAATCGAAAGCAATCCGTCGCCCTGCTCGGGCTCATCACGGCCCTGGGCACGCTGTTCATCGTCTATTTCAGCAAGGACGTGAAAGCGCTGGACACGATCGATTTCTGGATAGGCACCTTCATGCTGTTCGTCATGGCCAGCGTCATCATTGTCGTGTTCGGCTGGGTTGTGGGCGTGGACAAGGCCTGGGAGGAGGCGCACAGGGGTGCCGCGTTGCGCATTCCGGGCTTTTTCAAGCCGATCATGAAGTATGTGTGCCCGCTGTATCTGTTGACGATCTTTGTGCTGTGGATTCTGTTCAAGGTGCTCGGCTGGGATCTCAGCACGGGAGAATTCAAGCCAACGGGCTATGTCACGGACCTGATCGGGCCGGAATACAGCGTGGTGGCGCGGCTGAGCGTCGGGTTTGTCCTGGTGATCATCACCTTCTTCCTGATCACCACGGCGGCGGCCGGGCGGCGCTGGGACAAGAACCGGTCCGATCAACGGGTTCGAAATGAAACCAAAGCGGAGGTCGGACAATGAGCACAGGCGGTTGGATCACCATGTCGCTGTCGGTGGGTTTCGTCGTGGGCCTCTTCGTCTGGTGCATCTGGCGAGTGATGACCGCACCGCAAGCGGACTCCCACCTCCACGGCATCGAAGACATCGATACGGGAGAAGACTGAACGAAGCGGGACAATTCTCGACGCATATGCGCGCGGAATTGTCCCGGCTGCGCCGCCAATTCCGGTTTTCAGCAGGCGGTCTCTCGACTACAGTCCGGCGCGTGAATGCGAACCGACCGCGCCAGTTTGCCAGCGACAACTATGCGGGCATCTGTCCCGAGGCCCTGGAGGCCCTGTTGGAGGCGAACGCCCATCACGAGGTCAGCTACGGCGAAGACGCATGGACTGCGAAAGCCGCCGACCTGATCCGCGAGGTGTTCGAAACGAAGTGCGAAGTGTTCTTTGTTTTCAATGGAACCGCCGCGAACTCGCTTTCGCTCGCGGCGCTGTGCCAGTCCTATCACAGCGTGCTCTGCCATGAATTGGCGCACGTCGAAACCTCCGAGTGCGGCGCTCCGGAGTTCTTCGCCAACGGCAGCAAAGTCCTCCTGTTGCCCGGCGCCAACGGGAAGATCGATCCCGCCGCGGTCCGGAACGCAGTTCTGAAGCGCACCGATATTCATTATCCCAAGCCGCGCGCGTTGAGCCTGACCCAGGTGACGGAGGTCGGCACGGTGTATTCGCCCGACGAACTTCGGGCGTTAACCGCCGTTGCGCGGGAGCACGGGTTGCGGGTGCATATGGACGGCTCGCGATTCGCCAACGCCGTCGCTGCGTTGGGTGTTGCGCCGAAGGAAATCTCCTGGCAGGCCGGCGTGGACGTGCTCTGCTTCGGTGGCTCGAAGAACGGTATCGGGATCGGCGAGGCCGTGGTGTTCTTCGATCTGGAACTGGCGAAGGAGTTCGAATACCGGTGCAAGCAAGGCGGCCAGCTCGCGTCGAAAATGCGGTTTCTGTCGGCACCGTGGACGGGGATGTTGCGCGACGGCGCGTGGCTGAAGCACGCGCGGCGTTCAAACGCGATGGCGAAGCGCCTGGCTGAAGGGCTTTCCCGCGTGCCGGGTGTGGAGATCGTGTATCCGGTGGATTCGAACGCCGTGTTCGTCCGTCTACCGTCCGGCATGGAAGAGGCCTTGCACCGGCGCGGCTGGCATTTCTACACCGGTGTCGTGACGCCCTTCGAATCGCGATTGATGTGCAGTTGGGACACAACCGAGGAGGACGTGGACGCCTTCGTGGCGGACGCTTTGCGATTGACGATTGACGATTGACGCGGTGTTGGGGATTGACGCGGCGCAGACTGATCGGCCGGCAGGACTGACCAGCGGCGGGGCACGCGTCCTCGTGCTTGCCAGGCCGGAGCCGTCGTACGATGACGCTGGCAGCTTTACAACAGCAGCAACGAACTCAAGCCAGTTGCTTTCAGCTCTAAAGGCCCACTCGTTTTTGTTTGATCAAGCTGGTCGTACGACGGCTCGCGAGGACGCTCGCCCCACGGGGAAGAGAGCCGATAGCCGCCGCCCCACCCCCGCGTCAATCGTCAATCGTCAATCGTAAATCACGCAGGCGCTGCCGTGGCGCGGCCCTTGACCGTGTTTCGAAACCAGCTCCACGCGGCGCGGAACCCGACGTCGCGCGTGCCGGACAACCCGTACAGCTTCACCAGTTCCTCTTCATGCCCGAGGTAGCGCGGCGGCAGCAGGATCACGGTTCTCGTCTCGTTGCCGTCCACCCGCAGGATTTCGGAATAGAACAGGCCGCGCCCGGCTTCGTACTGTCCGGCGGGCAGGGTGATCGTGCGTTCCGGCAGAATGAGCCATGGCCGGTAGGTGAACGCGAGGCGCCCTTCGGCGTCGCGCGACAGCGTGCCGTAGGTCCGCGCCGGCACCTTCTCGATCTTGCGGCTGAGGAACAACCGCGCGCCGCCCGCCTGCGGGCGGAACCGCCTTTGGCGCAGCGTCAGGAAATCCCAGATGAACACCAGACCGGTGTGGGACAGCCGGAAGGACCAGCCCGAGATGAAATAGGCCGCGACGATCAGGATCAGCGCCCATACGGCACCGACCCATGGATTGATCCACGCGGTGGCAACCACGCTTCCAAGGACGGCTGTCCGGAGCGTCTTCAACGCCAGGTCCACCGTCGTGAATGGGCTGAGCAGGATCAGCACGTTGATGGCGTTTGAGGCGAGAAACACGAGGACGAACGCCACCATCGCGAGCGGAATGGCGACGATGTTGTACGTCCAGCTTGCATCGATGGCGGCGAACCCCATCGAACTGAGCCAGGCGCCGTCAGCAGGCGGCGTTTCGAAGATCGACGCCGCCAGTGGCACGAAAGCGCCGGTGGCCACGAGGCCGCTGATTTTGTTTTCGACGGCGTCGGCGATGTCGAAGGGCTTCTTCAATGCGGTGGGCAGCGCGGTGCCGGCGGTGTCCTTGATGAAACAGATGGCCACCAGCAACAGGGCCGGTCCCCAGAACCACGGGTTGGCGTACCAGTGCAGCCGGGCTCGTTCCTCGGCCGTGCCCGCGTGGTAATACTCCCATGCGCCGACGGCGCCGACGCCGAGCAAGGGCGAAATGGCAACGCCGGTAATCAGCGAGATGGTTTGAGCGATTTCATGCCCGGGCAACGCGCGAGCGTTTGAATGGGAAGAACGCGCCGGGGTTGAGCTGTCGGATGTTGGCGCGTGCGCGGCCAGGGGGCTCGCGCAAAGGAGGAGAATGAGTAGGGTGGCCGTCCGCTTCTTCATGGCCCTAACTTGGCGAAGATGCATGGCCTGTAAAGCGGCATTTCCGGAGACCGCGGTTGAATTCGGAACGAATTTTGTAATTCCGGAGGTCTGTTGCATGCACAACGTCGCCTGACAAGACCCGAAATCCGAAACCGAAATCCGAAGAGGCCCGGAATCCGAGATCCGAACCCGCCTCGCATCCATTCCGTCTTGTAGTGCACGAGGCAACGAGTGCTCTCCGTTTCCACTTCGTCTTTTCCCCCTTGTAGCGCGGCAGGAGTGCTCTTCGCCTTTCCATGAAGGGAATTCATTCATTCACCTCGCCGGCTGTTGTCTGGCAATCCCCTCACGGTCCGGGAACCCTTTGGGCGGCGCGCCCTCGACTCGCGGCGACGGTTTCAATAAGTTTTTTCAAAATTGCTTTGCATTTGATGATGGCATTGCTAGAAAAGCTGCACCGGAGATTGAATCCGGAATTGTTGCGGCTATTGAACGATTTCCGCGCAGGCGCGTCGATTCCTCACGACCAGGTTTGCGGAGAAAGATCGTGATGGGATGAACGTGCCTTTCTTTTTAGCAGCTTCAGCACCTGCGGCTCGAGCGGCGGGCTCCAGCCAGATGGAACTGATTTACATCTGGAACCAGGCCACTGTCGAAGCCAAAATCATCATCATCTGCCTCGTCATCTTTTCCATCGTCGCGTGGTCGGTGATGATCTCGAAGGCGCTCCAGATGCGCCGCGCCAAGAAACTGAACCATTATTTCGCCCTCGAGTTCCGGTCGCAGAAGGCGGTGCTCGATATCTTCGACCGCAGGGTTCAGGCGGAAGGCTGTCCGCTGTTTGCCGTGTATCAGGCCGGCAGCAGCGAACTGGACGCCTGGCTCAAGGATCCCGAGTCCGGCCGGCGGAGGGAGGTCTCCCTCAAGGGAATGGAACACGTGAAGCGGCGCTTGGAAAACAGTGTTGCCCAGGAATCGCTCCGGCTGGAGTCCGGCCTGATCCTGCTGGCCATCGCCGTCAGCGGCGCGCCGTTCCTCGGCTTGCTCGGGACGGTCTGGGGCGTGATGAGCACGTTCGGGCACGTGGCCCAGCAGGGCAGCGCCACGCTGACCGCGATGGCGCCGGGCGTGGCGGCCGCGTTGATCACCACCGTCGCCGGATTGCTGGTCGCCATTCCCTCGATGTTCGGCTACAACTGGCTCGTTCACAACCTGCGCGTCCTGACGGTCGAACTCGACAACTTCGCGCAGGAACTGGTGTCGAAGATGGAAACCGAGTTTCTCAAGGAACAGTGATGAGAACGTTCGAGTCTGAACCCGCAATTCTCGATTGACGCCATGCGCCGCTTTTCTCAACGCAGTTCGCTGGTGACCCTGAGCGAGATCAATATCACGCCGCTGCTCGACCTGGCGTTTGTGCTGTTGATTATCTTCATCATCACGACGCCGCTCCTGGAAAAGGGTCTCGACCTGCAATTGCCAAAAGGCGGACAGGAAACCGCGAAGGTCGATCCGTCGGACATCCGCACGGTGGAGATCAGCCCGCAGGGTGTGTACACACTGAACCGGCGCCCGATGCCGTTGAATCAGATCCTGGCGCAGCTGGCGCAGGATTTCCGCTACAACCCGAACCTGGTCGTGTACATCCGCGGAGACGAGAACGGGCGGATCCGCGAACTGGCGGCGTTGATTGATGGTTGCCAGCGATACGGAATTACGCGTTACTCATTGCGAACTCAACCGGAACGCAGATGAACCGGCTCCAGAAAAAATGCTTTATCGCTTCGGCAGGCATGCACCTGCTCATGGCGGGCATTCTGTTCGTTGGCCCCGCGTTTCTCTCGTCGCCCGATTCAAAGTCGGAGGACGTGCCGATCATCAACTTCATTCCCCTGATCACCACGGATCAGAACGTCAGCGGTGGCGGTAGCCCGACGGGCAGCCCGCCGCCTCCGGCGCCGCGCGAGCGGACACCCGCCCCCCCGGCTGAACCGGTTCGCGCGTCCGAGCCGCCGCGGGTTCCCGAGACCCGCGCGGAACCGGTTCCGGAGCCGAAGCCGGCGCGCCGCCCGCAGATCCAGGTCAGCCGAAACCGCATCCGGGCCGGCTCGACCACGGCGCCGGCGAATGACACCCGGACGGAGACCGCGCGCGAGTTGCGCAACCAGGTCAGCGCCGCGCTGAGAGATGTCCGGAACAGCCTGTCGTCGAGCACGAGCATCGAATTGCGGGGCCCCGGCGGCGGCGGCGTGCCTTACGCCAACTGGCTTGCCGCGGTGAAGAAAGCCTACACAGACGCCTGGCTGCCGCCCGAGGGCATTCAGGATGATTCCGCAACGGCGACCGTGTCGATCACCATTGCGCGCGACGGCACCGTTGTTGACTGGCGCTTCGTCAAACGGTCCGGGAATGCCGTTGTGGACTCGTCCATTGAAAGCGCCGTGAAACGTGTCCGCCCCGCTCCGAAGCTGCCCGCGGAAGCAAAAGAAGATCAACGAACCGTCATCATCGATTTCAATCTGAAGGTAAAGCAACTACTTGGATGAAAAGCACCATGCTGAAGAATGTGTCGTTCGTCGTCTTTTCGCTGGCGACGTGCGCGTCCGCCCTGTGCCAGGGGGACCGCATCACAGTGATCAAGGAAGCCCTCCGGCCCGGCGACACCGAGCCCGTGTGGGTGAACATCAGCGGGCTGACCGGCGAGGCGCTGGAGACGCTGGAGTTCGATCTCTATGTGCAGGGATTCAACTTCACCAATGCCGCAAACGCGCAGTACCTGATCAGCGGCAGCAACAACGGCAATCTCCAGGCGCGCGCCATTGACGCGATCAACAAGAACACATTGGTTGGCCGGGCCTACTCCGGCGCCTCGCTGCGTCGGCAGGTCCATGCGTTCGCCGACGACTTCGTCCAGGCGCTCGGAAGAAAGGGCATCGCCCGGACCATGATCGCCTTCAAGACCGAAGTCGGCCGGAACAGCGAAATCCGCGTGGCGGACTTTGACGGTGCCAACGTGCAGCAGGTCACGCGCGACAACACGATTGTGGCGGCGCCGGCGTGGGTACCGGGCCGTTTCGCGCTGTTCTACACGTCATATCGCCTGGGTAACCCGAACATCTTTCATCACGACCTTGCCACCGGCCGGCAGACCGTGTTCGCCAAGTACTCCGGCCTGAACACCAGCGCCGCGGTGTCGCCGGACGGCCGGCGCGTCGCGATGATCCTGAGCAAGGGCGGCAGTCCGGACGTGTATGTGTGCAACATCGACGGCAGTGATTTGAAACGGCTTACGGAGACGCGCGAGGACGAATCCTCGCCGTGCTGGTCGCCGGACGGGCAGTGGATCTGTTTCGCGGGGAAGATCAACGAGCGGCGCGCGTTGCTTCGCGTGCCGGCCAACGGCGGGCCGGTGCAGCGCATTGCGACGGTGGGCGCCGGCAATCCGACCGAACCGGACTGGTCGCCCGACGGCCAGTGGATCGTGTTCACCCGGCAGTCGCGCGACTTTGAGATCTGCATCGTGCCGGCAAATGGCGGGCGCGGCGGCGATGCCACCATCCTGGTTTCGGGCGAGGATCCGTCGTGGGCGCCGAACTCGCGCACGATTGTGTTCACGCGCCGCCAGGGCGATGGGCGCCGCGTTTTGTACCTGCTTGACGTGTTTACGAAACAGATAAAGGATGTGGCTCGGATTTCGGGAAGCAATTCGCAACCCAGTTGGGCTCGGTAGCCCGGCACAGCCGTTCCACGACAAACAAAATGAAACCAACCAGTTTTACAACGGCAACCCTGGTGGCAGTGGTGCTGATGATCACCTCGTTCGGTTGCGCGAAGCGGCCGACGCGCGTCACGAACATTCCCAATCCGCCTATTGCCGAAGTGCCGGACGTGGGCATGACCGAACCGATCGAAGGGGTCTTCTCTCCGGAAGGAGTCTTCTCTCCGGAAGGCCTCGATACCCCCTTGATTCCCCTGAATCCGCCGGGCTCGCACCTGAACTGGCAGGAAGACAGCGAAACCTTCCGCGCGCACACGGTTTATTTCGCCTTCGACAGTTCCGCCGTGGGCAATGCCGAAAAACCGAAAGTGGAGGCGGTGGCCGCGCATCTCAAATCCAACCCCGTGCAGGCAGTGCGCGTGGAAGGCCACTGCGATGAGCGCGGGACCGAAGGGTACAACATGGCGCTGGGCGAACGCCGCGCGATTGCGCTTCGCGACGAATTGATCCGGCTGGGTGTCGAGCCCGGACGCGTGGACACCATCAGCTACGGCGAGGAACGCCCGGCCGATCCGGGGCATAATGAAGAGGCATGGCGGAAGAATCGCCGGGGCGAATTCATCCTCCTGATCCCGCCCCAGTAACGCGTGAGGCCGTTGAACCGCTTTTTTCGAATGACTTGTATGAATTTCCCGAAGTTTTCAACGCTGGCTGTGGTGTTGATGGCCCTGAGCCTTGCCGCCACCGGCTGCAAGACGCGGAAGATCGGGCCAACCCCGCTGGGATCGCGCTCGGGTGCCTACGGCGACGGACGCCCGACCGAGCTTTCCGGTGGCATTCCCATCGGACGACCGGGCGAAGAAGTATGGCCTGTGGAAATCGGAGGAGGGCCGACGGCTTCGTTTGATCCGGATCAGATGCACCAGGATCGCGCGGCGTTGGCGGCCCACACGGTTTACTTCGACTACGACAGCTCGGCCGTGCGGCCGGGGGGATGAGGCGAAGGTGGACGCGGTCGCAGCGGTGCTGGCCAGTGATCTTTCGGCGAAGCTGTTGATCGAAGGCCATTGTGACGAGCGCGGCACGGAGGAGTACAACCGTTCGCTGGGCGAGCGGCGTGCGTTGGCGGTGCGCCAGGCTTTGGCGATGCGCGGCGTGGATCCTGCGCGCGTGGCGACCCGCAGTTACGGCGAAGACCGCCCGGCCGATCCCGGGTACGGCGAGGCGGCATGGAGTCGCAACCGTCGCGCGGAGTTCGTCCTGCTGCATCCGCAATAACTTCGGGCGTTGCGATTTACGATTGGCACGGGTGTGGTGCGAACCCGCGGGCCAGGACAATAGTGAGCAGCACCTGCCTCCGGGGCGCGGCCTTCAGATTCGGCCGTCCGCATGCATACGCACCTTCAAGCGGCATGAATGCCACGCGCCGCAGTCGGATTGGAGCTTTACTAAGTCCGGCGCGGGGCGTAGCTTCCCTTCACTTAAACACACTATGAATACTGCTTTGTTCGGCTGGCTGAACGGCTGGGAAATTGTCCTGCTGCTGGCGGTGGTGCTCCTGCTGTTCGGCGCGCGCAAGCTGCCTGAGTTGGCCCGAGGGCTCGGTCAGGGCATCCGGGAATTCAAGAAGGCCAGCCGCGACGAAAGCGAACGTTAGCCGAGTTATGAATGCTGTCACTTTCGCGTGGCTGAACGGATGGGAGATCGTCGCGATCCTGGTGGTCGTCCTGGTGCTGTTCGGCGCTCGCCGACTCCCTGAGCTGGCGCGCGGGCTGGGCCAGGGTATCCGGGAATTCAAGAAGGCCACGCGCGACGTCACGGACGAACTCCAGCAGGCCATCGAAGACGAGCCGCCACGGTCCGCGTCCGGGCGGAAAGCGCCTGAAAAAACTGTCGAGCAGGTCAGCGTCCCGCCGTCCGATCCGTCAGCTTCTTCCGAGCACAAAGGCTGAGCCGCCGTCATGGCCAACGAGTCCGAGGTTGTCCGTCCTGATCCGGAGCCAGAGGAGGAAGGGGGACCCGTCAAACCCTTTCTGGAACACCTTGAGGATCTCCGGTGGGTGATCATCCGTTGCCTGGTGTCGCTGGGTGTCGGGATGGTGGTGTGCATGGCCGGGGCAAAGCAGGTGATGGCCATTCTTCAATGGCCGCTCGAGCGTTCCGGCATTCATGTCCGGCTGGACTGGCTCAACCCCCTGGGTGGCGTTGCCTCCATGATGAAAATCGCCCTGTGGGGCGGGATCACGGTGGCGCTGCCGTTCATCCTTTATTTCATCGCGGACTACGTCGTGCCGGCGTTGACGCGCAAGGAGAGAAAGTACTTCCGCCGCGCGCTGGTCGTCGGTGCAGGGCTGTTTCTGGCCGGCATTGTGATGTGTTATTTCCTGGTGTTGCCGATTTCGCTGAAAGGCCTGGCGGCGTTCAACGAATGGCTGGGGATTGAGACGCAACTGTGGCGGGCGGAGGATTACATCTCGCTGGTGACGATGTTCATGATCGGGATGGGGCTGAGCTTTGAATTTCCGGTGGTGTTGCTGACGCTGGTCCGGCTGGGGGTGATTCCGCACGAGTGGCTGGTGAAGGGCAGGAGATACTTTTTCGTGATCAACCTGGTGGTGATCTGCTTCATCACGCCGGATTTCATCAGTTCGTTCTTCATCATTGTGCCGGTCCAGCTGTTGTTTGAGGTGTGCGTGCTGATATCGCGCCATTGGGAGCGGGAGAAGCTGGCGGCGGTGGAATTGCTCCCGGCCCGGCCCGGCCCGACCTCGTTGCGGGAATAAAACCTCCTTTACAAGAGCGTTATTCGCGATACTCTCCGGCTAACGAATCGAACCTTATGCGAACAACTATTTCCCTCCTGGTTCTGGCTGTGGCCGCCACGATGGTGACGGGCTGCGCCAAAGTCGAACGCAAGTTTGGCCGCGGCATGGCCAATACCCTGGAAATCCTCCGCGGCGGAGAGTTTCGCCGGACCGTCGAGCAGGCGGCGCTCTGGGATACGCCGGATTACGCCTATACGACGGGTGTCATTCGCGGCGTCAATCGCACACTCGCCCGCACGGGCATCGGCATTTATGAAATCATCACGGCACCCTTGCCGCCCTACGATCCCATCCTGACCGACTACTTTGCGCCGGGCCCGGTGTATCCGGACAACTACGTGCCCGGTGTCGTGGCCGATTCCCTGTTCGCCACAGACACTTCCATCGGTTTCAGCGGCGGCGATGTGATACCGTTCATGCCGGGCAGCCGATTCCGGATTTTTGACGTGCACTGATCGGCTCAGCCGCAACTTTGAGCCAGCCTCGAATGCGTTCGAGGTTGGCTTTTTTGTTGGAATGCCCATCATCCTGCCAGCCGGTGCCTGCCATCGGCCACGATGATCCGAAGAGAATCACCCTGCAAAGTCAACCTGCTGCTGAACATCCTGGGAAAACGACCGGATGGCTTTCACGAGCTGGAAACCGTGATGCATCCGGTGCGGCTTTCGGATGAATTGACCTTTGAGCGCTGCGGTTCGGGCATTCACCTGACCTGCAGCGATCCCGCCCTGCCGACCGACTCCGCCAACCTGGTGTATCGCGCCGCGCAGAGCTTCCTTGAAGCTTCGAAGGCGGGAGACGGCGTGCGGATTGTTCTGGAAAAGCGGTTGCCGTTGGCCGCGGGTCTTGGCGGCGGAAGCGCCAATGCGGCGATTACCTTGACCGCGCTGAACGACCTCTTCGGAACGCCCCTGGCGGAAGACCGGATCCAGGCCCTGGCGGCGTCGCTGGGGTCGGATGTGCCGTTCTTTCTGCAGGACCGCCCGGCGCTGGCGACCGGCCGCGGGGAGCGCATCGAACCCCTGGATCCCTTTCCCGCGCTGCGAAACACCGCGTTCTTCCTCGTTCACCCGGGCTTTGGGATTTCCACAGCCTGGGCGTACCAGTCGCTCAAGGATTTTCCTTCAGCGCTGAACGGCACGCCGGGAAGGGCGCGCCAATTGATCGCCGCTTTGCAGGACGCCACACTCGATCGGACCGCGTCGCTGTTCTACAACTCGCTCGAAGCGCCGGCGCTCCGGAAGTATCCCATCCTGGAGATCTACCAGGAGTTCCTCAGGGAGAACGGCGCGCTGGCGACGCTCATGTCCGGCAGCGGTTCGACGACCTTTGCGATTTTCGATAGTGTGGACCGCGCCCGGGGTGTGGTGGAACCGTTCAAAGCGCGATTCGGCGAAAGCTGCTGGATTGCCGTCGTGCCGGTTTCATAGCACCGACCCGCCGCAGTTCTGGCCCCCGTTACTTGGGACAATTCCGCGCGCATATGCGACAGGAATTGTCCCAACGGAATTGCCAAGCGCCTTGGCCTGTGATCCTTACGAAAACCCGCCTCCTTCAGCGCGGGACAATTCTGCGCGCATATGCGACAAGAATTGTCCCGGTTGTGGGGCGGTTTTATGGGCCTAATTGAGCATTGACCTGCACCCGGGAATGGCTAGATTCACGTCCGACTCATGAAGCTGAACATCGCCCATCTGAATTGGCTGCCGGTAGATCCGGCGGCGATGCGCCTTTGGCGCGTAGCGGGCGGTGGGAGCACAGAGTCATAGGCCAGCAACATTTTTTAAGAGCCCACCGCTGGATTACGGCGGTGGGTTTTTTTATCTGCCTTTTATCTGCCGGCACGGACCGGCAATCGAACATGACAAAAGACGAACAAGTGGAACAAGCGCAGCCCGGGCGGGACGGGCCGCCCTTTGGCTGGGTCGTAGCCGCGTTTGCCGCCATTTACGTGATCTGGGGATCCACCTACCTGGGCATCCGGTACGGTGTGGAGACGATTCCGCCCTTTCTCATGGCGGGGTCGCGGTTTCTGGTGGCGGGATTGATCCTCTATGCGTTCGCGTTCGTGCGTTCCGGCGAGAGGCCGTCGCTCCGGCAATGGCGCGTTGCCGCGGTGGCGGGAGCGCTGATGCTGCTTCTCGGCAACGGAGGCGTTACCTGGGCTGAGCAGGTGATTCCGTCCAGTGTGGCGGCGCTGCTGGTTGCCCTGACACCGCTCTGGATGGTGCTGATGGATTGGGCCCGCCCCCGGGGTGTGCGACCGTCCAACAGCGTGATCCAGGGGCTGGTGGTTGGTTTCCTGGGCGTGGCCGTGCTCACGAGTGGACAGGGGCGCGGGCAGGGAACGTTCTACGCGTGGGGCGTGGCGGCGCTGATGCTGGCGTCGATGTGCTGGGCGTGGGGTTCGCTCTACACCCGGCACGCGGACAAGCCGAAATCCGCCCTGTTGTCCGTGGCGATGCAGATGATCACCGGCGGCGCGCTCCTGATGCTGGCCGGTGTACTCGCCGGAGAACTTCACTCCTTTTCATGGAGCCGGATCTCAACCGGTTCGGCGGTGGCGTGGCTGTACCTGACGATTGCGGGTTCATTGATCGGTTTTCCCGCCTACGTGTGGCTGTTGCAGGTGAGCACGCCCGCCCGCGTGTCCACTTATGCCTATGTCAATCCGTTCATCGCCGTGCTGCTCGGGTGCACGATCGGTCGTGAGCCTCTTTCATCAAACCTTTTCATCGCCGGTGCCCTGATCATTGTTGCTGTCGCATTGATCGTGCGTGGCAGGTCAAAGCCGTCGCCGAAGGCGGACCTGGTGATCGCTGCCGGGGCGCGTTCGACGGAAGTCCCGGGCCGTTGATATGCGAGGGCATTTGACCAGACGATTCCGATTGTGGCGTCGCGAAGCGCGTCCGACGCTGGCGCTCGCGTTTCCCATCATGGGCGGGATGCTCAGCCAGATGCTGATGGGGCTGGCTGACACGATCATGGTGGGGCGGGTGGGCGTGGTTCCGCTGGCGGCCTGTTCGCTCGTCAATGCCGTGGCCCATCTGCCTTTGGTTTTCGGCTTCGGACTGCTGTCGGCGATAGCGGTGCTCACGGCGCAGGCGTACGGTGCGCGCCGGCCCGACGATGCGGCCCAGGTGCTTCGGCACGGACTGTTGATGTCGGTGCTGATGGGGCTGGCAGCGGCGCTATCGCTGATTGGCGTCCGTCCGTGGCTGGCGGTCCTGCGGCAGCCGCCCGAGGTGGTTGAGGCGGCGGACACGTATCTCATTCTCTTTGCGGCTTCCATGTTTCCGGCGCTGGTGGCGCATGGGATGAAGCAGTTCAGCGAGGCGTTGAAACATCCCTGGGCGCCGACGGTGGTTCTGCTCGGCGGAGTCGGGTTGAACGTGCTGTTGAACTGGGTGTTGATCTACGGACATTGGGGCGCGCCGGCAATGGGGCTGGACGGAGCGGGCTGGGCAACGCTTCTGGCGCGAAGCGGGATGGCGCTGGCGATGCTGGGTTATGTGCTGGTTGCCGCGCCGTTGCGGGCCTACCGGCCGGCGCGCTGGAGCGGGCGCCTGGAATGGCAACGCCTCCGCGGTCTGCTGGCGCTCGGGGTTCCGGTCGCCTTGCAGCATTTGCTCGAGGTGAGCGCGTTCGTCTTCGCGGCGTTAATGATGGGCTGGATCGGTTCGGAGGCGATTGCCGCGCATCAGATTGCCATGACGTGCGCGGCCACAACATTCATGTTTCCGCTTGGGATCGGGATGGCGGTGTGCATCCGCGTCGGCCACGCCTACGGCGCCGCGCAATTCTCCCGGATGCGGCGAATTGGTTTCGGGGGCGTCGGGATGGCCGCCGCGATCATGGCTGTCAGTGGGGTTCTCTTCATGACAGCGGGGCGTCCCATTGCGGGACTGTTTATCACGGCACCCGAGGTGCTGAACCTGGCCGCGCAATTGCTGATTGTGGCTGCGATCTTTCAGATCGCCGACGGCGTGCAGGTTGTTGCGATATCCGCGCTGCGCGGGCTGAACGACGTGCGGCATCCGGCTGCGATTGCCGGGCTGGCGTATTGGGTGCTGGCACTGCCGGTGGGTTCCTTGCTGGCGTTCCGCTTCGGACTGGGCGCGATGGGGATCTGGATCGGGCTGGCTGCCGGGCTGGGCGTGGCGGCGGCAGGTTTGTCGTGGCGCTTTCACGCAAAGACCGGCTGGGCGGCGTGTCACTGGGTGCGCATGACAAACAAATGCTCGCCAAGCGCCGATCAAGATGGGACTCTGGCGCCGTTGTTGCCCGAGAAACCAGGCACACAAGCATGAGCAGACTATTGAAGCCGACCAACCTTCTCCGGAACATCTGGCTGGTTGTCTGTTTGTTGCCGGGGATTCTTTCACTGCCGCTGACTGCCGCCGAGCCTTCGGTGAAGACACCGTCCACCTCCCACCGATGGTTGCTGGTGGTGGACACGTCGCGCGCGATGGAGCGCCGGAGCGAAGCGGTGCAGCAGATCGCGTCGAATCTTGTTGTCAGCGCGATGAACGGCCAGGCGCAACCGGGGGATACGCTCGGCGTCTGGACGTTCAACGAGGAGCTGCAGACGGGGCGTTTTCCGCTGCAGACGTTCACGTCCAACAACATCCCGGCGGCGCGCCGGCTGGCGGGCTTCCTTCGGGCGCAACCGCATGAGGGCAGCGGCCGGCTTCCCAATGTGATGCCCACCTTGATGCACCTGGTGCAGTCGTCCGACTTCATCACGGTCATCATCCTTTCCGACGGATCGTCGGAGATCGTCGGGACGCCTTTTGACGAGAAGATCAACGCGAGCTTTCGTTCGTGGCGGCGGGAACAGGCGAGAGGACAGATGCCCTTCGTCACGCTGCTGCGGGCGAGTCTGGGGAACGTAACGCAGTACGCGGTGAGCACGCCGCCGTTTCCGCTCGAGATGCCGCCGTTGCAGGAGGCGCTGGTGCAGGCCCGCAACGAGGCGGTCCGCGCCGTGGAACCTGTAAAGGCGCAGCCCCGGCCCACTCCACCGCCGCTCATCGTTTCCGGAAGAAAGCCTTCGACCAATGTGACGCAGGCCGTGCCTCAACCCGATCCACAGCCGCTCAAGGTCGTTGAATCAACGCCGACAAACTCTTTGCCTGAACGCCCGGCGGTTGCCGCGGCGCCCGCGCCTTCCGCGCAGACCTCCGCTGTTGCTGCGGCCGAGACTCAGCCGAAGCCGGTGGAGCCGACTCCGCCTTCCGAACAAACGGTTGAAACATCGCCCGGCGTGACGCCCGTTGCCGCGCGGGCTTCCGCGCCTCAGCCCGGTGCGAACGCCGGTCCGGCTCCGTCCGCCGGCCGCATGAACAACGCAGTGCTGGCGGGAATTGTATTGACGGTGGCGCTGAGCGGAGTGGTTCTCATCCTTCTCATGCGGGGACGCCATTCAAGAAAACACGCGAGTCTCATCACGCGGTCGCTGGAGAATCGCCGCCAGTGAGGGCGTGTCACGCGACGCGCAGCCAGACAGTCTTCAGGTAGGCGGGCTCGTCTCGCGAGATGGGAAAGTCCGGTGGTTGGGGAACATAATGTTCCTGTTGAATCGCCCGTCGGCATGACGCCGCCGTGTGGCGAACAGTCGCCAGGAACTCTTCAGCATCCCAGCGCGCGGAATTGGTGGACGCGAACAGAACGCCGCCCGGCTTCAACACGCTCAATGCGGTGGCGATCAGTTTTCCGTAATCCTTCTCCGCCCGGAACCATCCGCTGCTCCGCGATTTTGAAAAGGTCGGCGGATCCAGGAGGACCAGGTCGAACGCGCGATTTTTCTTCGCAAACCTCCGAAGCCAGTCGAACACGTCGCCGTAAATGAAGTCGTGCTGCTCCGGATCCAGCCCGTTCAACCGGAAGTTGCGCCGGCCCCGGTCGAGGTGCTTCTTCGACAGATCGAGGCTTGTCGCGCGCCATCCGGCGGCGGCTGCGCACACCGAGAAGCTGCACGTGTAGGCAAAGGTGTTCAGCAGTTCTTGTGGTTTGCCCGGCGCTCCGGCCCGCAGATCGAAGCCCGCCGCCACGTGTCCGGTGAGCAGGCGCCGCCGATTGTCGCGTTGGTCGAGGAAGAGTCCGACGGAATATCCTTCATGAAAGCTTGCTTCATACCGGACGCCGTTCTCGCGCACGACGAACGAATCAGGGGCCGCCGTTCCCGTGAACAATTGCGGCGCCGCCTCTGAGGCAGACAGTCTTCTGACCTCCGTGGTCAGGATCTTGTGGTACACCGTGTGAGTTGGCCTGGCGGGCAGTGCAGCCGAGGCGAACTGTTTCAGCCATTCGCGCTGCTTTTCACCGGGCACCCGCTCCGCCTGCGATAACAGGAAGTCTCCAAACCGGTCCACGTACCATTTCGGCCAACCGTCGCTCGCACCGTGGATCACCCGGAACGCGTCGGTCTCGTCAAAATCAATCAGGGCGCGCCTCAGTGCCCATGCCGTGTCGGCCGTGAAATCGACTTCGGCTTCGAACGTCATCGGCCGGCCGGTCGCGGGATGCTCGAAAGTGATCTTAGCGGCGTGGAGGCAGACACGGCCGAAGGCGGATCCGCCATACAGACGATCGCCGAGCACCGGCACTCCCGCGTCGGCGGCGTGAACGCGGACCTGGTGCGTTCGCCCGGTTACGGGTTCGGCTTCGATGCAGAACGCGGCCTGAGGGAGGTGTACCTGGCGAATGACGCGAAAGCGGGTCTCGGCGGGATCTCCGACGGATCCGCTGACATAGCGTTCGCGGGCGCGGCGGATGTTTGAGCGCGCGCGCCAGCTTTCGCGGGAGGGTTTGCGATCTGTGAGCAGCAGGTAGGTTTTCTTCACCGCGCGCCCGCTGAACCGGGCGGTCAACGAGCGATTGGCGAGCGGTGTTTTTGAAAACACCAGCACGCCGCTGGTTTCCTTGTCGAGCCGATGAATGATGGCGAGATGCGACCAGCGCGGTTCTCGGTGTTTGAGCCAATCGTAGATTCCCTCGCCGGCGTAATGAGAGGGCGCGTGTGTGTTCATTCCCGCCGGTTTGTTGACGACCAACAGGTGCTCGTCTTCAAACAGGATGCAGGGCGTCATGAACAGCGCGGGCTAGAAGAACTTCCACGCGTCGCCCTGCTTCCACACGACATAGACGCCGAGCAGGAAGTTGGTGATGGCGTGCGCGGTTATGGCGTCGCCGAGGCGATTCTTCCGCAACACCAGTCCCTGGTAGGCCATGCCGCAGAGGATGCCGGGAAGCCATTGAAAGTGCACCAGGCCGAACACGATGGATACCACGATGAAGGCGGTGGGATGAAAACGGTTGAACGGCATCTCCGTGAAATTTGTCTGCACGCCGTAGCGATACAGGAACGAGCGATAGAATACCTCTTCGAGCGGCGGTACCACCAGCGTCATGCCCGCAATGCGGATACAGACCAGGGCCCACGCGGTTGAACTGCCTTCGCCAAACCGCGCGAACGGATCCCAAACGCTCTCCGCGGTGTCCTCCCAGAACAGGTGGTTCTTGGGATAATACGGGTCGAGCCCGACCCAGATGACAAAGATGAGGATGCCGACGACCACGGCCTCCCAGCTGAAGGCCCAGCGCATTTCCTTCACGAAGGGGCGCATTTCCCAGATCAGCCAGGCGCCGACGAACACCTTGGCGGCGTAGAGCCAGAACTTCCAATCGCCGCCCATCAGCCCGCCCGCAGTGGTGATGATCAGAAAAACGAAGAACGGCGCGACGCGGGCATAAACCGGGGAGGACCGGATTTTCTCGCGGAATGAATTCATCGGGCGCTCATCATCCTGATCCCGGGCGCCACGGCCAAGAAAAATTCTCCTATTCCAGCGTCAGGATGTGCGATTCGGTTTCGCCGACGAGCGTCACCGTCGTCTCGGTAATGGAGGTTACGCGGAAGTTGGCCACGGTGTTTCCGATGAAGACCGTTTTGCCGTTCACGACCGCCGAAGGACGGGCGGGGTTGAAAAGGATGGCCTGCAATCGGGGGACGGGCGCAGGCGCTGGTTCGGCAACGGCGGCAACCTCATTCGTCGATTCCGCGGGGGGCGTGTTGGTGGCGACTTCCGCGACGGATGTTACGGGTTCGACCACTGCGGGCGTTACGGGAGCTGCGGCCTGGGGACTGGCGATGGGCTTTGCGGCGACCGGTTCGTTCGAACGCAGCATGAGGAACAGCACGCCGATCGCGCACACGACGGCGCCGCCGGCCGCCCACAGCAACAAAGGACTCCGGGGATTTCGGTCGGGTTCGACCGGGCGGAATTCGAGGTTGGGGTCCGGCGGCGGAGGGTTGGACTGTTGCACTGCCTTCGCGCGCCGCAAGGCATCATTGATGAGACTCATACACCGACATCACCTTCCAGTTCGCGGATTGCCGTTCCGATGACCCGGTAATCCAGTTCCGCGGTTTGGTTGACAAACCCGGCGAGCAGCGCCTTGTCGCAGACGGCGTTGACCAGGCGGGGAATGCCGCCCGTGTAATGGTGGATGCGCCACAGAGCCGGTTTGGTGAATCGGGGAACGCCACGCGAACCCGAGACCTGCAGCCGGTGCTGGATGTAGTCGTTGATCTCGGATTGCCTGAGTGGCGAAAGGTGGTAACGCACGGTGATGCGCTGTCGCAACTGGCGGAGGTTCGGGCTGTTCAATCGATCGCGAAGCTCGGGTTGCCCCATCAGCACGATCTGCAGCAGCTTGCGGTTGTCCGTCTCCAGGTTCGACAGCAGGCGCACCTGCTCGAGCAGTTCTTCCGTCAGGTTCTGCGCTTCGTCGATGATCAACACGGCGTCCTTGCCCTGCTCGACGTTCCAGAGCAGGAAATTGTTGATGGCGGCAACGGTGTCGAGGCGGTCCATGCCGCGCACGTCGAGCCCGAACTCGATGGCGATGGCCTTCATGAGTTCGTCGGCGTTCAACACCGGGTTCAGGATCAGCGCGGTGGAGTAGTTGTCGCCGAGTTGTTCCAGGAAGGCGCGGCAGAGCGTGGTCTTGCCGGCGCCGACTTCGCCGGTGAGCTGGACGAAGCCCTTGCGCTCGCGGATGCCGTACAGGAGGTGGTTGTAGGCCTCGCGATGCTTGGCGCTGTAGAACAGGAACCGCGGGTTCGGCGTGATGTCGAACGGCAGTTCGGTCAAGCCATAGTAGTCGAGATACACGCCTTCCAGTGAGCAAGACGAATGCCCGGGCGCTCCCGTTCGGCACGCCGGCCCCGGGAGCGTCTGAACCCGATGCACCAGTGTGTAAATTGGTGACAGCTCCGGCAGGCTGCCGCTGAGAATCCCAACGGGATTTCCGGGCGAAAAGCCAGATTCCCCTACTGAACCCGGCTCAGGATTTCGCGCACGGCCCGGACCAGGGCGCGCGCTTCGGCTGGAGTGCCGATGGTGATCCGCAGATACTGCCTGACTTCGGGCTGATCAAACCAACGGACGAGAATCTTGCGCTCGCGCAATTTCCGCAGCCACTCGCTCGCGGGAGGACCCGGCGGCTGCGCCAGGAGGAAGTTCGTGCTGCTGGGGAACATGCGAAAACCCAGCCGGGTGAGATCGCGCGCCAGTTGTTCCCGCGTGGCAATGATCCGCGCGAAGTTCGCCCTGTAGTAGGCCAGATCGTCGAGGGTCGCTTCGGCCGCGATCTGTCCGAGGCCGTTCACGTTGTAACTGTCGCGGATCTTGTGCAGCGCCGCGATGAGTTCCGGATGCCCCACGCAATAGCCGACGCGCTGGAAGCAGAGCGAGTAAGCCTTCGAAAACGTGCGCGCGACCAGCACGTGATCGTGCTTCAGCGCCAGCCGCAGGGCGTTCTCGTTCGCGAAGTCGGCGTAAGCCTCGTCGAGCACCACCACGCCGCGTTGCGCGCGGCAGAGGCGGTCGAGTTCCTGTGTGGTGTAACCGCGTCCGCTCGGCGCGTTGGGCGTGGTAACGAACGTGAGCGCGGCGTTGAAGTTCCATATCCGCCGCCGCTTGAGCTCCGGCAATGCCGGCAGAGTGAAATCGGGGCGCAGGGAGACGGGGTTTCGCATCGCGCCATGAATGTCGGCCAGCACCGGATACAGCGAGTAACTGGGAGTGAAGTACTGGACCGTCGAGCGTGCGCGAGCGGCGCCGCGCGAACGACGGCCCCTGGGCGCCGGTTCAACAAACGCCCTGACCGCGAGCGCGAGCACTTCGTCGGAGCCGTTGCCGACGAGGATGTTTTCGGGTTTGCAGCGATGCAGCTTTGCGAGTTTGGCGCGCAACCGGTCCGCGGCGGGATTGGGGTAGAGCCGCAATCGCCCGTCGGTGGCCGCTTTGACGGCGGCCAGCACTTTGGGAGAAGGCGGGAACGGGTTCTCGTTCGTGTTGAGCTTGATCAGCCCCTGAATCTTCGGCTGTTCGCCGGGAACATAGGCGTGCAGCTTCCGCACGAGCGGACGAATGAGAGATTGCGGCGTCATGCGACGGATCAACGTTGCAGGCGTATGGCGGCCGATTCGCCGTGGGCACCAAGGCCTTCGAGTTCGGCAAAGCGCGCGACACCCTTGAGCGCTTTCTTCAGAGCGGCGCGGTTGTATTCGACGATGCTGGTGCGGCGCTGGAATTGATCGACCGAAAGCCCGGGGAAGGATTTGCCCGCGCCGCCGGTGGGCAGCGTATGGCTCGGTCCGGCAACGTAGTCGCCCAGCACGGTCGGTGACCAGGGCCCCAGGAAGATCGCGCCTGCCGTCACAATGCCTTCCGACACCTTGCGCGCGTTGCGCGTCATGATCTCGCAATGTTCCGGCGCGAGATCGTTCGCGATTGCCACCGCCTGCTGGATGTCCTTCACCTGGACGAGCCACGTGTTCTCTTCGAGGACCCGCTGGATTAAATCGCGCCGCGACAGCTTAGGCAGTTGGCGGGCGATTTCCTTTTCCACCGCCTTGAGCATGCGCGCCGAGGTCGTGACGAGCCAGACGCGTTCGTGCCCGGAACCGTGCTCCGCCTGGGCCAGAAGGTCCGCCGCCGCGAAACGCGGATTGGCGGTGTCGTCGGCGATGACGAGCACTTCGCTGGGGCCGGGCAGGAGGTCGATGGCGACGTGTCCGAAGAGCAGGCGCTTGGCGGCAACGACGTAATCATTGCCGGGACCAAAGATCTTTTGAACGGGGCGAATGGTGGAAGTGCCGAGCGCCATGGCGGCGATCGCCTGGGCTCCGCCGACGCGGTAAATTTCCGTCGCGCCGGCGGCGCGCGCGGCAAAGAGGAGCGCGGCGTTGATGCTGCCGTCGGGGCCGCACGGTGTGCACACGACAATCTCCCGGCAACCGGCCACACGGGCCAGGGTGGCGGTCATCAGGGCTGTTGAAGCCAGCGGCGCTTTGCCGCCCGGGATATAAACGCCGACGCGCTGGAAGGGATCGAAACGTTCGCCGGTTCGCGCGCCGTGCGAATTGCGGCTTTCCCAGTCCCGGCGCAGGGATTTCCTGGCAAACGCGGCGATGTTCCGGTCCGCCTCGGCCACGGCGGCGCGGAGCGATGGGTCGGCCCGAAGCGACGCGGTCATGAGCTCGGCGCGGGTGACCGCGAGCCGGTCGGCGGTCAGTTTCGCGCGATCGAAGCGTTCAGTGAACTCGAGCAACGCTTCGTCGCCGCGGTCGCGGACAGCGTTGATGATCTCGCGCGTTCGCTGTTCGATTTCGGGATCGAACAGGCTGGACGCCGCGGCCATGGCGCGCAACTGCCGGGAGAAATCCGCGTCCGTGTGGCGAATAACTTTCATGCGCGCAGGCTAGAGGAGGGGGGAGGCAAAGTCAAAACCGGGCCCTGTTTCGAGGCGCAGGCGCATCCGGAGCGCGGCTCTGCGAGCCGCAGCAGCGGTCGAACGCGCAATCGGCTCAGATTTACCCGTGATTCTGGAACGCTTGAACGTTGCTGCGGGTCATAGACGTCATAGGCCCGCGGCGGAGCGCCCGGGTTCGTTGACACTGCGGAAGCGCACTGTTACTTTGCGCCTCCTTTGTGATGGACTACAAAGAGACATTGAACCTGCCCCGCACGGACTTCCCGATGAAAGCGGATCTCGTGGCCCGGGAACCGGAACGCCTGAAGCAATGGCAGGCGTCGAGGTTGTACGAGCGGATCCAGGAGCGCAGGGCGGGCGCGCCGAAGTTCGTGCTTCACGACGGCCCGCCGTTTGCCAACGGCGACGTGCACATCGGCACGGCGCTGAACAAGATTCTCAAGGATTTCATCATCAAGTACAAAGCGCTGCGCGGGTTCTATGCGCCCTACGTGCCGGGGTGGGATTGCCACGGGTTGCCGATCGAGTTCAAGGTGTCGCAGGAGATGCGCAAGGCCGGCGACGCGAGCGCCGACGCGGCGACGATCCGGAAGGCATGCGACGCGTATGCGCGGAAGTACATCAACATCCAGCGCGAACAGTTCAAGCGCCTGGGCGTGCTGGGCGACTGGGAGAACCCGTATCTCACGCTGAACAAGGAGTACGAGGCGGAGGAACTGCGGTTGCTCGCCAATATCGTCGAGCAGGGATTTGTGTATCGCGGCAAGAAGCCGGTGTATTGGAGCATTCCCTGCCGGACCGCGCTGGCGGAGGCGGAAGTCGAATACAGGGATCACATCAGCCAGAGCATTTTCGTGAAGTTCCCGGTCGTTGGTCAACCCGACCGGAATGTGGTGATCTGGACCACGACGCCCTGGACGTTGCCGGCCAACCTGGCGGTGGCCTACAACGAAACGTTCCAATACGTCGAGGTTCGCGTCGGCGCGGAGAGCTACATCGTCTTCCGCGGACTGCTTCCGGCTGTGGCGGAGAAGTGCGGGTGGAAGGCGTATGAAGAGAAACCGGTCGCGGCGGAGGAGTTGTCGAAACTGGAGTTCCGGCATCCGTTCTGCAATCGGACGGGGAAGTTGTATCCGGCGGAGTTTGTGACGAGCGACACGGGCACGGGTTTTGTGCACATCGCTCCGGGGCATGGTCTGGAGGACTACCAGCTGGGAGTGAGCAAAGGTCTGCCGATTTATTCGCCGGTGGACGACGACGGCCGCTTCACTCGCACGTCGGATCTGCCGGTCGAACAGCAGATGCCGGCTGCGTTGATCGGCAAGGCGATCCTCGAGAAGCATGGGAAAAGCGAAGCGAACGAGGCGGTGCTGGCGGAGTTGCGCGCACGGAACGCGCTGCTTCATCAGGAGGACTACAGCCACAGCTATCCGCATTGCTGGCGCAGCAAGACGCCGGTGATCTTCCGCGCCATGGACCAGTGGTTCATCCGGATCGATCATGCGCGGGCAACCGGCGGCGTGACGTTCCGCCGGGAAGCCCTCGACGAGATCGGGCGCGTGACCTGGATCCCGGACTGGGGCGTGAACCGGATCTGCGGCGCGGTGGAGTCGCGACCGGACTGGTGCATTTCGCGCCAGCGCACCTGGGGCGTGCCGATCCCCGCGTTCTACGACGCGCAAGGGAACGCGTTGCTCGACGCGCAGATCGTGCGCAACACGGCCGACCTGGTGGAACAGCACGGGTCGAACGTGTGGTTCGAGAAGAGCACGGAGGAATTGTGGTCGCTGTTGAAGCCGAAGAACTGGACCGGGCCCGAGGCGGCCTCGAAATCCGCCGACACACTCGATGTCTGGATTGATTCGGGTTCGTCGTCCCGGGCGGTGATTGCGCAGCGCCCGGAATTGCGCGGGACGGGGAAACCGTTTCAGTGTGACATGTATCTCGAGGGCAGCGACCAGCACCGCGGCTGGTTCCAGTCGTCGTTGCTGCTGTCACTGGCGGGCAACGGCGCCGCGCCGTTCCGCACGGTGCTCACGCACGGGTTCATGGTCGATGCGGACCGCGAGAAGATCTCGAAGAGCAGGCAGGGCCAGGGCGGATACGAGAAGCCGCAGACGGCCGAGGCGTACGTGAAGAAGTGGGGCGCCGACGTCGTGCGCCTGTGGGTGTCGTCGCAGGACTTTCGCAACGACATCGTCGTCAGCGAAGAGCGCATCGCCAAGGTATCGGAAACCTACCGTGGCATCCGCAACGCCCTGCGGTATCAGTTGTCGAACCTTTACGACTTTGATCCGGCAAAGCACGCGGTGGCGGAATCGGCGCTGACGGGATTGGACCGGTGGATCCTGAGCGAGTTTGCGAAGCTCGAGCGGGCGGTGATGGACGCTTACGACCGGTACGAGTTCCACGTGGTCTATCAGCGGGTGAGCCAGTTCGTGGCGGTGGAACTGTCGGCGGTGTATCACGATGTCATCAAGGATCGGTTATATACGGACCCGGCCGGATCGGCGCGGCGGCGTTCGACGCAGACGGCGTTGCATCGGCTCGTTCACGGGCTGTGCCGGATGTTGGCGCCGATCCTTGCGTTCACGGCGGACGAGGCATGGGAATGCATTCCCGGCGTCGGGACCGGCAGCGTTCACGAAACGGACTGGGAACCGCTGGCGTTTTCCATGACCGAGGCGGAGAGCGCGTTATGGCAGGACCTGTTTGCGCTTCGCGAGTTGGCCTTGCCGGAACTCGAGAAGGCGCGGCAGGCGAAGTTGATCGGAAAAGCGCTCGAGGCCCGATTGCGGATCACGGGTCCGGCTGAGCGGCTGGCCGCAGCGGCAGAACAAACCGAAGCGCTGCGGGAACTGTTGAATGTGTCTCAACTGAGCGTGACGCCGGGCGGTTCGGACGCGGTGGTGGTGACGGTGGAAAAGGCCGAGGGCACGCGATGCGGACGTTGCTGGCATTGGGAACCGGACGTGGGCCGGCATGCGGAGCACCCGACGATCTGCGGGCGCTGCGTCGAGGCCGTGAGAACCTTTACTTCCTGATTGGACTGGAATCGCATTCACGCACTGGCGCTGGAGCAGGTGGAATCGACGCTGGCCCGTTTGCCGCGGGAGTTGCGCGAGCGGGCGATTCAGTTGCCTATTGTGTTCGAGCGTGTTCCAAGCCCGGAGCTTCAGGCCGAGGGCATCGAGCCCGATACGCTGGGTTTGTTCACGGGACCGGAGTTCGCCGATGAACCCGCCGGCCCGCTGCCGCCGCAGATCATTCTTTTCCTCGAAAACCTCTGGGACTTCGCCGAGCAGGATGAAGAGATCTTCCGCGAGGAGGTCGAGACGACGCTCCTGCACGAGCTGGGGCACTATCTCGGACTGGATGAAGAAGGGTTGGCGGGACGGGGTCTGGACTGAGGCGGGAGATACATCCAACGCCCCGGGGATTTACGATTGACGCGGGCTTTACGCGACGCGGCCCGGGCGCCTGATTCTGCGAGCCGGGGCGGAGCGCGGCTGTGTCCCGCCGTTCGGGACCAGCCGCAGCACATGGACGAAGCGTGTGGCTCCCAGGGTTCTGCAAGCGCCCGGACGGAACGAAGAATCCCAACGGCGTTCCGTCTCAAAGCCCCAGGTTGTGAGCAAGGCGAGCTATCTTCAATCAGGCCGCTCAATCAGTCACCCGGTGGAAGCGATAGCGGAACTGGAGCGCGTTCGTGTCGGTAAGATGAAATCGCCGCTGAGATCGCCGGTGGCAGAACCGATGTTCGTCCAGTGAATGAAGTTGGTGGTTGCCTGGATCGTGTGAACCGCCTCGGGTCCGCCGGAGCGGGTGAGTCGAAAGGTTGGCGACCGAGACCGAGCCCGTTGGGATCAGGACGGTATAGGTGCCGTTGTTGGTGGTGGTGGCCGTGTCCAAGGCGCCCGGGACCGCATTGGGAGTCCAGTTGGCGGCAACAAACCAGTTTCCGCCGAGTGTATTGGTCCATCGAAGGACCGCGCCTGAGCCGGGTGAAATGAAAGGGCGAGAACCGCGAGTGCAAAGCAGCCGCCGATGCGTTTCATACGAGGAAGGGCGGGAGTATAGTCGCCGGGGCCGTTTGCCAGGATGTTGGCGATTCCGTGTGTTTACGGAAGATTGGCTTTGATCGGGCGGTGGCGCTCCTGTTTAATTTCGGCCACGCGATCAATCAACCAAGCACGAAACATGGCCGGTCATAGTAAATGGGCAAAAGTCAAGCATTTCAAAGGTGCCATTGACGCCAAACGCGCAAAGATCTTTGCGAAACTCAGCCGGGAGATCGCCATCGCGGCGAAGCTGGGAGGAGGGGATCCCGCCATGAATCCGCGCCTCCGAATGGTGCTGCTCAAGTCGCGCGCGGCCAACATGCCGAACGAGAACATCGAGCGCGCCATCAAACGCGGAACCGGCGGCGGCGAGGCGGCGCAATACGAGGAGCTCACCTACGAAATCTACGCGCCGCACGGCGTCGCCCTGCTCGTCGAGATCAGCACGGACAATCGCAACCGCACCGCCGCCGAGATTCGAAGCATCGTCAGCCGGAACGGGGGGAGCCTTGCCGCGCAGGGCGCCGTCAGCCGGTTGTTCCAGCGCAAAGGCCAGATCATCGTGGCGCGGGAAGACGCCGATGAAGACCAGTTGATGGAAGTGGCGCTGGAGGCGGGGGCGGAGGATTTCCGGGCCGACGCCAGAGGCTACGAGATCCTGACCGAGCCGGCGAAGTTCGAAGCCGTCCACCAGCAGCTCGAAGCCAGGAACATCAAGCCGGCAATGGCGGAGATCACGTCGTTGCCCGCGATCACCGTCCCGCTCTCGGAAGAGCAGGCGGCGGCGGTGAACCGATTGATTGATGCGTTGGAAGAGAACGACGACGTGAAGGACGTCTATTCGAATGCGGAATTCCCCGAAGACCGGAAGGCGTGATGCGCCGGCCGGGCGGGCCGGCGGCCTGGCGAAGGCGGGCGAAGCTGTTCGATGAAGTCGTTGACGGACAATTCGCCCGTCGCGCGCGCGCTCGGTGCCTTGGCGCGGGCCGTCTGCCGGCATCGCAGGTTCTTCTTCTATTCCAACCTGGTGCTGTTCCTGGCCAGCGTCTGGTACACGGTCCAGTTTCTCGAGTTCAGCACCCGGCGGAACGATCTCGTTGGATCCGACAAGACGTATCACCAGAACTTCCTGCGTTTCCGGGAGGAATTCCCGCGGCAGGACGACCTGGTGGTCGTGGTGGAGAGCGACGATTCCGAGAAGAACCGGCAGTTTGTCGAGCGCCTCGCCGCGCGGCTCGAAGCCAACACCAATCTTTACGAGGATGTTTTTTACAGGGGCGACCTGACGATGCTGGGCCGGAAGGCGCTGCTCTTCCTGCCGGAGGAGAACCTGGTCCAGCTCGAGGCGATGCTGAAGGAGTATCGGGGGTTCATTCAGCGATTCTCGACGACGACGAATCTGGTGTCGTTGTTCGACATGATCAACGCCCAGTTCCGGACGGCGGCGCGCGGGCCGGCGACGAATGCGGAATCGCTGGTGCGCGCGCTGCCGGCGCTCGAGCGGATCGTGCTGCAGGCGGTGCTGGCCTTGCGCCGGTCCGGCACCCCGCCATCGCCCGGGATCAATGCGCTGTTCAACGCCGGACCGGAGGCGGAGCGGGAGATCTACATCACGTATGATTCCGGCCGGATCTACCTGGTCACCGCGCACGCGCCGAGCGAGGAGCTGAATGCCGACGCGGTGGAAACACTGCGCGAACTGGTCCGCGAGACGCGGGCCGAAGTCCCGGGCGTCAACGTGGGGATCACCGGCGAGCCCGTGCTGGAAATCGACGAGATGGTGCAGTCGCAGAAGGACACGACGGTGGCCAGCGTGGTCGCGTTGGTGGTCTGCTCGCTGATCTTCGTTTACGGCTATAACGAGACGGGACGCCCCATCAAGGCGACGGTGTGCCTGGTCGTGGGGATCGCCTACACGCTGGCGTTTGCAACGCTGGTGATCGGGCATTTGAACATTCTGACGATCACGTTCGTGCCGATCCTGATCGGGTTGGCGATCGATTTCGGGGTGCATCTGATCACGCGCTACGAGGAGGAACTGAGGCATGGCCTGGACGAGGAAGGCGCGCTGGCGAAGGCGATGATCTTCACGGGGCAAGGCATTTTCACCGGCGCTTTCACCACGGCGGGGGCGTTCCTGGCGATGGGCCTGACGGATTTCAAAGGCATCCAGGAGATGGGCGTGATTTGCGGGGGCGGGATGTTGATCTGCCTGGTGCCGATGATGACGCTGTTGCCGGTGCTGTTGCTGCGGGGCCGGCAGAATGTCATCGATCATGAGCGGGCATTGCACGACCGGCGCGCGCGCATCGAGGAGATCTGGCTGAAACGGCCGCGCATGGTGATCGCGGTGGCGGCGGTGCTCTGCGTGCTCGCCGCCTCGCAGGTGGGACGCGTTCGCTTCGACTACAACCTGCTGAACATGCAGAGCGCCGGATTGCCGGCCGTTGTGTTCCAGGAGAAGCTGATCGAGGCTGCGAGCGTCTCGGAATCCGGCACGAATGGAGCCACGCGATCCGTGTTGTTCGCGGCCGTAATCGCGGACTCGCTCGAGGAAGCGGTTCAACTGGAGAATCGAATCAAGGAATTGCCGGCCGTCGCGAGCGTCGATTCCATCGCCTCCTACCTGACGCAGGACCCGACGGAGAAACTGAAGCGGATCGGCGAGATCAAGCGGTTGCTTGCCGACATTCAGTTCAAGGACCCGGACGCCGAGCCGGTGGATCTTGAAGAGCTGAGTCAGTCCCTTTACGCGTTGTACGGGTATCTGGGCAGCGCGCTCGCGGAGGTCGGCGACTCGGATCCGGAACTGAGCGCGCAATTGGGGTCGTTGCGGGCCGCGGTTCAGGTGCTGCGGAAGGAGATACTGCGCGGTGACGCCGCGCAGCAGGCGATCGGCGCGGCCAAACTGGCGTCGTTTCAACGCGCTCTGTTTCGGGATGTGCGCGACATGTTCCGCACGTTGCAGGACCAGGACGACAGTTCTCCCATGCGAATCGAGGATTTGCCGAAGTCGTTGCGCAACCGGTTCATCGGGGTGACGGGCAAGGTGCTCCTGCAGGTGTATCCGAAGAAGGACGTCTGGCAACGGGACAACCAGGAGGAGTTCATCCGTCAACTGCAGACCGTTGATCCGATGGTCACGGGCACGCCGGTGCAGCTTTATTTTTACACGGAACTGCTTCGGGCGAGTTACGTGGACGCGGCCTATTATGCGCTGGGGGCGGTCGTGTTACTGGTGCTCCTGCACTTCCGGAACATTGGCGCCATGCTGATGGCGCTGGCGCCGGTGGGCATGGGTTGCCTGTGGCTGAGCGGTTTCATGGGGTTCATGAACCTGCCCTTCAATCCAGCCAACATCATGACGCTGCCGCTGGTGATCGGGATCGGCGTGACCAACGGCATTCACATCCTGAATCGTTTCGCCGAGGAGCACACGCCGCGGATTCTCGCCAGGAGCACAGGGAAGGCGGTGCTGGTTTCGGGGCTGACAACCATTGCCGGATTCGGCAGCCTGATCCTGGCGCAGCATCGGGGCATTCAGAGTCTGGGCATCGTGATGTCGTTGGGCGTGGCCAGTTGCATGATTGCGGCGCTGATGTTTCTCCCCGCGCTGTTGAATCTGTTTTTGCGGCGGACCGGAAGAAAACAACCCAGCGTCGACAATGCACAATCGACACTGGGTCGGGAGGAACCGAGGTAAAAACCTCAAGTGTGCGATGAACCCAGTGGAACCAGCTTTAAAGTCAATCATTATGTTGGAGGCGGTTTTAGGGGCGATTTGCCGTGCCTGTAACGTTACAGGACGCCGGCTCGCCGCGTTTTCCGGCCTTTTCTGCAGTTGGGCCGTTCTCCTGTTTCTCCTGGTTCCACAACGCGCCGCCGCAGAGGTGGACGCCGGGTTCTTCTACGATCGGTTCGCCCTGATATTGTCGCCCGGGCATCGGACGGAAATCGCCGGACCGCTTTTCTATACGGAAGAACGCGACGGCCAGACGACCTGGGCCGTGCCCCCGCTGACGGCGCGCGTCGAAGACCCCCTCACGGATTTTGTCGAGCATGACTTTCTCTATCCGGTCCTCACGTACGATCGTTTCGGCTCCGAATATCGCTGGCAGTTGTTTCAGTTGCTGAGCGTGGCGGGCGGGCAGAATCAGCAGGAACAGTCGAGCCGGCGATTCACGCTGTTCCCGATCTACTTCCAGCAGCGTTCCGAGGATCCGGACCGGAACTACACGGCGTTGGTTCCGATTTACGGGCGGCTCAAGGACCGGCTGATGCGCGATGAGACGTACTTCGTGCTGTTTCCGCTCTACTCAAAGACGCGCAAGCGGGATGTGGTGACCGACAATTACCTTTACCCGTTTTTCCATGTGCGGCGGGGCGACGCGCTGTGGGGCTGGCAGTTCTGGCCGTTCATCGGGCGCGAGCACAAGGACGTCACTTATGCCACCAATGGATTCGGCGATGTTCAGATTGTGGGCGGGCATGATGCGTTGACCGTAATGTGGCCGTTTTTCATTCGGCACCACGGCGGCATCGGGACGGAGAATCCGGTGCGGCAGTGGGCGGTGCTGCCGCTCTACAGCTCGGTGCGGTCGCCGATGCGCGATTCGAGCACGGTGCTCTGGCCGTTCTTCTCGAAGATCGAGGACCGGCAGCGGAAGTATGTCGAGTGGCAGACGCCGTGGCCGCTGATTGTGTTCGCGCGCGGGGAGGGCAAGCACACGTCGCGGGTCTGGCCGTTCTTCAGCCGCGCCGAAAGCACGAACCTGCAGAGCCGCTTCTATCTCTGGCCGGTGTACAAGTATAACCGCGTGCACACTGAATCCCTGGATCGCGAGCGGACGCGGATCCTGTTCTTCCTGTACTCGGACACGATTCAGAAGAACCTCGAGACCGGGTCCGCGCGGAGGCGGGTGGACTTCTGGCCGCTGTTCACGCATCAGCGCGATTACAACGGCAATACCCGCCTCCAGGTGCTCTCGGTTCTGGAACCGTTGTTGCCGAACAACAAGAGCATCGAGCGCAATTACTCGCCGCTCTGGTCGTTCTGGCGATCGGAGTTCAACCCGCAGCGCCATGCGCGAAGCCAGTCGCTCCTGTGGAACCTCTACCGTCGCGAGCAGAGTCCGGAATCGAAAAAAGTCTCGCTCCTGTTCGGCCTTTTTCAGTATCAATCCGGTCCCGACGGCCACAGACTGCGCGTGTTCCATATTCCATTCGGCAAAGCGCGGCGCGCGGCGGAGGCGAATGCCGCATCGGCGGAGACCCTGCCCGAGGCGGGGCAACGATAGATATGTTCCAGAACATCGGCGAAATGGTCCTGCTTTTCTGGCGCACGCTGGCGGCGTTGCCGCTGGCGTGGCGGCAGCGGCAGAAGGTGTTCGACCAGTTTTACGAGATCGGCAACGCCAGCCTGTTGATGGTGTGCCTGCTCTCGTTCTTCATCGGCGGCGTCATCGCCCTGCACATCGGCCCCGTCATGGTCGAGCGCGGCCTGGCCAGCGCCGTCGGCGGACTCGTGGGCATCGCCATGTGCAAGGAGCTGGCGCCGGTCATGATGTCCATCCTCATCGCCGGGCGGATCGGCTCTGCCATGACGGCCGAGATCGGGTCGATGCGCGTTTACCAGGAGATCGACGCGCTGCGCACAATGAACATCGATCCCGTTCACTACCTGGTGCTGCCGCGCATGGTGGCGATCGCGGTGGCCCTGCCGTTGCTCGTCATCTTTGCCATCCTCGTGGGCTGGCTGGGCGGCGCCGTGGTCTCCGCCGCCAACGACCGGATCGACATCGGGTTCCGCGCGTTCTTCATGAACCTGCGGGATGTGGTGGACATTCCGGATGTGGCGAACGGCGTGTTCAAGGCGTTCTGCTTCTCGCTCGTGATCGGAATCGTTTCGTGTCACCAGGGGCTGGTAACGCTCGGCGGGCCGCGCGGCATCGGCCGTTCGGTCACCAAGGCGGTGGTCAACTCCATCGTGCTGATCGTCCTGCTGGATTACATCCTGACGCGTCTGTTGCTGTCATGAAGGATCACCGAGACAACACGGGCGGCGTCAGCGTCGAGGTGCGTTCACTGCGGAAGAGCTTCAACGGGCAGGAGGTGTTGAAGGGGATCGATTTCTCCGTCCGGCGGGGCGAGATTTTCGTCATCATGGGCCCGAGTGGCAGCGGCAAGAGCGTGTTGCTGCGACATATCATCGGGCTCGAACAGCCGGATTCGGGCGAGATCCTGATCCAGGGGGAGTCGATGCAGTCCTCCGGAGTGATGGACAAGCACCGGATGGCGCTGGTGTTCCAGTCCGGCGCGCTGTTGAGTTCGCTCACCGTGGGCGAGAACGTCGGCCTTTACCTGTCCGAACACCGGTTGCATCCGCCAGAGGAGATCCGGCGCATCGTGATCGAGAAACTGGAGAGTGTGGGGCTGAAAGGTACCGAGGACAAAATGCCGAGCGAACTCTCGGGCGGCATGAAGAAGCGCGTCGCCATCGCCCGCGCGCTGGTCATCGAACCGCAGTTGATCCTCTATGACGAACCGACGAGCGAACTCGATCCCTTGTCGGCGGTCGTCATCGCCGAGGAAATCCTCGAGCTTAATCGGCGCATCGGGGTGACGTCGCTGGTGGTGTCGCACGACCGCGACCTGGCCTTTGGGGTGGCGGACCGGATTGCGGTGATTCACGAAGGGCGCATTGTGGCGATGGGGGAGCCGGGGGAAGTCGAGCAGAACCCGGACCCGGTGGTCCGGCGGTTTTTGCGTGCAGATTTTAAACGTCCGAACGAAAGATAAGATCATGAGAAACTCACTGGAAACCCGCATCGGAATTTTTGTCGCGCTCGCCGCGCTGGCCGCCGTGTTCGTTCTCGAAATGGTGGGCGGCATCGAACGGCTCAAGCCGGGCTACGAGTTTCATGCCCTCTTCGACAACGTCCAGGAACTCAAGGTGGGCGATCGCGTCAAGATCGCCGGCGTCGAAGTCGGCCGCGTCGAGAAAATCAGTCTCGACCAGGGGAAGGTGCGGGTGACCATGAAAGTGCGGCGGGACGCGGGTGTGAAAACCGACAGCATTGCGACCGTGAAGTTCGCCGGCCTGCTCGGGCAGAACTTCGTCGCGTTGAGCTTCGGCTCGCCGGATGCGCCTTTGGCGGAGAGCGGGATTGAACTGTCCACCACGGAACAGCCCGATCTCGGCGCGGTGCTCGCCAAGCTCGATGACGTCGCGACCGGGGTCGAGAACCTGACGCGCAGTTTCACCGGGGTGAAGATCGAGAACCTGCTGGGGCCCTTCACCGATTTCCTCAAGGCCAACCAGGCTCCGCTCACGGCGACCATTTCGAACATTCAGTCGATCACCGCGCAGGTGTCGCGCGGCGAGGGCACGGTAGGGCGGCTGATTTTCGAGGACGATCTCTACAGGTCGTCGCTGAACACCGTGAGCAATCTGCAGACGGCGACGGAGGACATCCAGGTTGCGCTGGCTCAGGCGTGCAAGGTGGTGGACCAGGTCAACGCCGGCCAGGGCACGCTCGGGAAGCTGGTCACGGACGAAACGTTGTATACGGAGGCAACGGCGATGATGACGAACCTGCGGGAGATCTCGGAGAAGATCAACAAAGGGGAAGGTTCGGTGGGCAAGCTTGTGAACGACGACGAGTTCTATCGCAACGCGAAACTGAGTTTGCAGAAGCTGGACAAGGCGACGGAAGGCCTGGAGGACCAGGGGCCGCTGAGCGTGCTGGGAATTGCGGTGAACAGCCTCTTCTGAGAAAAACATCCAACATCCAGGGGATTTACGATTGACGCGGGGGCGGTGTGATTCGTTGGTGATGATGGATCGACGCACGGTTTGGAGCGCGGCTGTGTCCTGCGGAGCGGGACCAGCCGCAGCGTGTGGACGCAACGGGAGTCAACGAATGCTGCATGCGTGCTGGGGAGGCGCCTCGAGAATAGTCAACATTCAACGCTGAGCATCGCTACGGGCGTCATGGTGTGGTTGCTTGCGAGCGGTTCGCTCATTTCATGGCATCGTCACACGCTGGCATTTCGAGAGCAAAGGAAAGGCGGCGATTCAGCCTCAGACGCAGCAGCCGTTATCTTCCACGACTGAGACACCATGATCGACCGATTCGACCGAACACCAAATCAGATTTCAGCGCGGTAGGTGCGTCACAAACGTTCACCACCGAGGCACGGATCAGAAGAGGCGAAGTCAAAGGCGTGACTCAGATTCCCCTTGATCCCTCCCCATGAACCTGCGCTCAATGAGCTTTGTTGGGAATGAGTTGGAAGCCTTGTTTTCTGGCTAGTTTGCGCAGTAGCCGTGTTTCGGTCTCCAGCACCTTGGCTTCATAGCTTTTGAG
>Ga0116168_1000112_pt1 | contig 82573 bp, 65 predicted proteins | sample AD_UKC129_MetaG_FD_89795 | JGI IMG/M metagenome (GOLD analysis project Ga0116168, IMG submission 89795) | Active sludge microbial communities of municipal wastewater-treating anaerobic digesters from Canada - AD_UKC129_MetaG | ecosystem: Engineered > Bioreactor > Anaerobic > Digestate | place... | reverse complement strand
TGAAGAGCCGCACAAGGCGGCGTGAGCAGGCAGAAATCCGTGCCCGCTCACGCATCACTCAACGAAAACTCCCCTTCAAAACGAGTCGTCCGGAAAAAGCGCGGTTTTTCAACAGCCTGCTAGTGTCCTGCGCTGCCAATTGATATCTCATCTCAATCCGTTCGACGACCTCATTTCCACGCATCCGCCACCTTGCCAGTCATCGGAAATCCACCGCTCGCGCACCGCCATTTGTCAAATATTACAGTCTACAATTGTCGGGAGAATGGACTTCGGAATTTGGACCGGCCTTAAGCCAGGCTTTTAGAAACGGTCGTACGTTGAAGCGACCTGAACGTCGCGCTCCGGAATCGGAGCGCGGCGTTCACACTGCTTCGCCTCACGAACGCGGACACGCACCGAAATATCCGGCGCTCTTTTCGGCTCGGACGTTGATGCGACCTGAAGGTCGCGCCCCGAAACCGGAGCGCGGCGTTGACGTCGCTTCACCTGTGGAAACATTCGCGACTCCTGTGCTCTGGCACGCCGTTCAAACCCCATTTTCGCGGGGGACGTCCGCGCACAATTGCCAATAGCCGATAGCCAATGAAAGGCACCGCCTGAAGTCTGAAGGCGGACTCCTTGCCTGGAATTTGGGGCTTCAAATGATCTGCCTTTGCACCTACTGTGGCGGCACAGATTGATCCGTCGCTATGAGTTCGAATGCATTTCGCAGCGCCTTGCGGATAGCCGCCGTTCTGGCCATCGCCACCGTGCCGGTCATGGCGCAAAAGGTGCCCGTCATTGAAACCGAGCTGGCCAACGGCATGCGCCTGCTCATGGTGGAGCGCCACGACGAGCCCACGATCGCCGGCGGGTGGGTCGCGCACGTGGGCAGCGCCAACGAACGGCCCGGCATGACCGGCATCGCGCACCTGTTCGAGCACATGATGTTCAAGGGAACAAAGACCATCGGCACGAAGGATTATCGGCGCGATCTCGAGATCATTCACGAACAGGAACGGGTTCGCGATCTGATGCGCAGGGAGGAGGCGAAGATGCGCGAGATGGTGCGGCGGGGCGAGATCGACGACCTTCTGAAACCGGAAAACAAGACCGAGCGCTACCGCGAACTGGAGAAGGAATTCAACCGGCTCATCGAGGAGCAGAGAAAGATTCTCGTGAAGAATGAATTCGACCAGATCCTGCGGGCGCAGGGCGCTTCGGGCATGAACGCGTTCACGTCGGAAGACATGACCGCGTATTTCGTGAATGTTCCGGCCAACAAACTGGAGTTGTGGATGTGGATGGAGTCGGAGCGCCTGGCGAACCCGGTGTTTCGGGAGTTTTACGCGGAGCGGGACGTCGTGTTCGAGGAGCGGCGGATGCGGACGGAATCGACGCCGCTGGGCCGGTTTCAGGAACAATTCAACGCGATGTTCTGGGAATCGCTGCCGTACAGTTGGCCGGTGGTGGGCTGGCCGTCGGCTATTCCGGCGATCAGCAAGGCGCAGGCGGACGAGTTTTACGCGACGTATTACTCGCCGCAGAACATCACGCTGATTCTGGTGGGCGATTTTCAGCGCGCGGAGGCCGAGCGGCTGGCGCGGAAGTATTTCGAGCGCATCCCGCGCGGGACGAACGATCCGCCGGACGTGGTCACCATGGAGATCCGGCAGGCCGCGGAGAAGCGGATGTATGCCGAGGCGGAGGCGAACCCGCAGGTGGACATCCTGTGGCACACGGTGCCGTTCGGCCACAAGGATTCGTACGCGCTCGAGATATTGGGGCAGGTGCTGGCGACGCGGACCGGGCGGCTTTACAAGGACCTCGTGCTGGGCCGGAGCGTGGCGACGGATGTCTATGCCGAGCAGGTGTCGCAGAAATGGGCGGGGTATTTCACGGCCGGAGGCGAGGCGCGGGAAGGGCGCACGCCCGAGGAAGTGGAGCAGGGGATCTACGAGAACATTGAGAGATTGAAACAGGAGGACGTGCCTGCCGAGGAATTGCAGAAGGTGAAAAACAACTTTGCGGCGTCCGAATACCGGCGTCTGACGTCGAACACGCCGATTCTGTTCAGCCTGATTCTGAATGACGGCATGGGCGATTGGCGGGAGATCAACGAGGCGGGCCCGAAGATCCAGGCGGTCACGGCCGCCGATGTGAAGCGGGTGGCGAACACGTACTTCACGAAGGAGAACCGGGCAGTGGCCATTTACACGCGCAAGGGGAGTGAACCCGCGGCAACGCCCGTTCCGGTTTCCCATTGAACACTATGAACACGTTTCTGGCTTACGTGCGGACGACTGCGGTGCTGGCGGTGATGGTGTGCGCCGCGCCGATGTTGCCAATGGCGGTGGCGGACGATATTTCCCGCGCGACCGTGGCGGGGGACCGCGGCATTCCGGATCGGCCGGAGAAACTGACCTTTCCGCCGCTCGTGTATGAACCGCCGGATCCGAGGGCGTTCCGTGTTCCGCTGACCAACGGTCCGGTGGCGTACATTGTGCCCGACCGCGAGTTGCCGCTCGTGAACATTGTGATCTACGTCCGCACGGGATCCTACCTGGATCCCGCAGGCAAGGAGGGACTGGCCGGTCTGACGGGGTATTTGCTGGCGCGGTCCGGCACGCCATCGAGGACGGCCGAGGAACTGGAGGAACGCCTGGCCTTTCTTGCGGCGCAACTCGGTTCAAGCATCGGAGACTTGCAGGGAACCGTGAGCCTGAACCTGCTTTCGAAAGACATCGAGGAGGGAATGCAGATCCTGAGGGAAGTGCTGGTAACGCCTCGGTTTCAGGAGGATCGCGTCGCCCTGCGCAAACAGCAGATGCTCCAGGCCATGAAACAGCGCAACGACGATTCGAGTTCGATCGAATCGCGCCACGCGGGTTTCCTCGCCTACGGGGAGGATTTCTGGGCCAACCGCTATTCCACCGCCGCATCGGTTGACGCGATCTCGATCGACGACATGCGCGCATTTCACCGCAAGTGGTTTTATCCGTCGAACTTCGTTCTGGCCGTCAGCGGCGACTTCGATCGATTGGAGATGACGGGGCGGCTGGAGGCGTTGTTTGCAGACTGGCCGTTTGCCGGTGAGAAACCGCCGCCGATACCGACGAACACGACGTTCGCCGCGCCGGGGGTGTACCTGGTGAACAAGGACGTGCCGCAGGGGCGGGTGGCGATCCTGCTGCCGGGGATCACGCGCGACAACCCGGATTACTTCGCGATTGCGGTGATGAACGACATTCTGGGCGGCGGCGGGTTCACGTCGCGCCTGGTGAACCGCGTGCGGTCGGATGAAGGCCTGGCTTATCACGCCTACTCGAGTTTTCCGGGAGGCACTTACTATCCGCTGACCTTCACGGCGGGTTTTCAATCAAAGTCCCGCACGGTGGCCTATGCAGCTTCGATCGTGCTTGAAGAACTGCGCCGGATTCGCACCGAGCCGGTGACGGACGAGGAGTTGCAGACGTGCAAGCAGGGGTTCATTGAACGATTCCCGCGCACGTTCGCGACGAAGAGCCAGATCGCCGCGACGTTTGCGCAGGACGAATTCACGGGCCGCTACGCCAAGGACCCGGATTACTGGAAGAACGTGCGCTCGAAGATCGAGGCGGTCACGAGAGACGACGTCCTCCGCGTTGCCCGTGAGTACCTCAAACCCGGGAACGTCGTGATCCTGGCCGTCGGCAACAAAGACGAACTCCTCCTGGGGCACCCTGATTACAAGGCGTCCCTGTCGGAGCTGGCAGGCGGGAAGGTGACGGAACTGCCGCTGCGCGATCCGCTCACGATGAAGCCGTTACCCCTGGGGGGCGGTTCGAAAGCGGAGTGAAGTTGCGGCACGGCGAACCGTGCGGAGAGGTCAGGCGGCAGCGGCAGCGGGCTTGGTCTTGGTCCGCTCGTGTTCCTTCTTCCGCTTGAGATAGGATTCGCGACGGCGGCGTTTCAAGATTTTGTTGTATTGTTTGCCCATAACGGTCTTTACTTTCGATCTGCGTTCCGATTTTGTGGCGGTCACTATGTTAATTGGCCGAACCCGAATCAATCTCTATCTGCTCTGTTTTGCCGGCCTCGCCGCCGTGCTGGTTGCGGGTTGCCGCACCGGGGATTCCAGGGACAAGCAATTCTCGGCGCTGCGCCTCCACATGGAAGCGACGTCGGATGCAATGAGCTTCAGCCGGGTGGTGCCGATCTACCGGGAGAACCCGATGAGCCTCCGTGTGGACCGGGATCCGTTCCTGACCGAAGTGAACGTGGCGTCCGCGAAAGTGGTGGATGAGGTCGGCGGATTTGTCATCCAGATCCAGTTCGATCGGCGGGGTGCGTGGCTGCTGGAGCAGTACACGACGAGCAATCCGGGGAGGCGGGTCGCAATCTACAGCGAGTTCGGCGGCAAGGGCTTTCGCGAGGCGCGGTGGCTTGGCGCGCCGACCATCCGGCGGCGGATTTCCGACGGGTTGTTCACGTTCACGCCGGATGCCACCCGGGCCGAGGCCGAAGAAGTGGTGCTCGGCCTGAACAATCTGGCCCGCAAACTCGAGACGGCTTCGAAATGGTAGGGCTCGGCAGTTACACTCGCGGGATCCGGGCGGTGATGGTGGGTGCTGTGCTGGCGGCCGTGCCCGGGGTTGCTCAGGTGTTTCAATTGCCCACTGCCAATCGCGCCCTGTTCGAGCCGGGCGGCGAAGAGCGGTTCCTGGTGGGCACCGTCGGCCGGTCGTGGACCAGCGGTTGCTTCGGCTGCGTGCGCAGTGACGGCTGGCAAATGCATGAGGGCCTGGATATCCGCTGCCTCCAGCGGGACAAGCAGGGCGAACCCATCGATCCGGTCATGGCTACCACGGACGGCAGCGTCGCCTACGTCAACTCGCGCCCCTCTCTTTCCAATTACGGAAACTACATCGTTCTGAAGCATGAAATCGACGGCGTGGAAGTGTTCTCGCTCTACGCGCATCTCAGAGCCATTGCCCCGGGAATCCGGGCGGGACAACCGGTGAAGGCCGGCCAGGTGATCGGGACCATGGGGCGCACCGCGAACACGCGCGAGACCATTTCGAAGGATCGCGCGCACGTGCATTTCGAGGTGAACCTGCTGGTCAACGACGATTTCGGGGCGTGGTTCAACAAAACGTCGCCCGGCCAGCGCAACGATCACGGCAAATGGAACGGGCAAAACCTGCTTGGGCTCGACCCGAAGCTGCTGCTCCTGCAGAGCAAGGCGCAGGGGGAACGGTTCAATATGGTCGAATTCATTCGATCCCAGACGGAGATGTGCCGCGTGGTGGTGCGCGACACACGCTTCCCGTGGCTGCAACGCTACTCGGCACTCGTCGAATCCAATGCCGTTGCGCGGGCCGAAGGCGTGGCCGGGTACGAACTCGTGCTCAACTACAACGGGATTCCGTTCCGCCTGATCCCGCGGGCGGCGTCCGAACTCAAAAGCACTTCCCGATATCATCTGCTCTCGGTCAACGAGCCGGAATACCGGAACAATCCGTGCCGACGATTGATCACTCAACGCGGCACGCGCTGGGAACTCACGCCGCGCGGCATCAGCCTGCTGGATCTGCTGACGTATTGATTTCCGGGTGACGTTTCCGTCCGGCAATGCGATGCAGAGCGCTCCTCCGTGCCGGAGCGGCTCTTGCTGGCTCCGTGTTGAGGCTTCCGCGCGCGGGGTCAGCGCCGGCGCGGATTGGTGTGCTCCTCTTTTTCCTCTTCCTCGGATTGTGCCGCGTTGATGGAGCTTTCGGCGATTTCCGTGAGCTTTTCGTCGGCCTGCTCTTCTTCGCTCAGGGTTTCCTCCAGCAACTCCCGAGCGTCGTCCTCTTCGAGGAGATCCGCCCAGGCGACGAGCGACCCGTATGAGGCGATTTCATAATGCTCCACCTTTTGCGCGGCACAGATGAGCGCGGCATCGCCTTCCTCGTCCTCGATGAGTTCCTTGGCCTCTTCGATCAGGCCTTCCATGGCCTTGCACTTTTTGCCTTTGGGCGTTTCGCCGAAGATCTTGAACACCTGTTCGAGTCGCTGGATCTGGCCCTGGGTTTCCTCGAGATGCATTTCGAATGCCTGCTTCAACTCCTCGTGCTCCGCCGCTTTCGCCATCTTCGGCAGCGCCTTGGTGATCTGCTTCTCGGCATCGTAGAGGTCTCTCAACTCGTTGATGAATGTCTCCCGCAAATTGCTCATAAATCGTCCTTTGGTTGATTGTTGTCGCCGACATTAAGCCGTCGCCCAATCGGCCAACAATGGGTTGAAGACCTGCAAAGAGACGCTTGCCATGCGGCAGAACCCCGCGGCCAACGGCGTGTAAATGACGCTGCTCACGGGGCCTTTTTCAGACGTGGGATTTCGGAGTTCCAATCCGTGCTCCGTCCCGCGCGCCTGCAGGACCCGCAATCGCACGCCTTGTCCACGCGCTGCGGCTGGTCCCGCCCCGCGGGGCACAGCCGCGCCCCGTTATCCGGAGCGCGGCATTCATGCCGCTTCGGGTACGCGTGCATGTGCATGTGCAAATCGGATCCCACCGTGATTTCGCTATCGGACGCGAAGCGATCTGAAGATCGCGCCCCGGAAAGCGGGGGCGACTCACCACTGTCCTGGTCCGCGCGTTCGCGCACCCCCCGCGTCAATCGTAAATCGTCATTCGTAAATCCTCCGGGCGCTGGATGTTCTTCGGCCGCTCCGGCATTGACTTGCCGGAAGTGGGGGTGTTGACTGCCGCTCAGTGTTCGCCATGAACCCGAAAGCATGTTTCACCCCGGCATTCGTTCGGCGCTTTGATGGCCGCCGCATCGCGTGTGCGCATCCTTCCTCGTCGTCCGAGGGACGCGATCGCGCCACCCTGCCGTCTCGACGGAGCAAAGCGGTCGTTGCCGCGGCGCAGGTGTTCGCGATGGCGGGTCTGGTGGCGGCGTTGAACGGATGCGCTCGCCCCGAGCCCGCCCGGGAAACGGACAACCTCACTTCCTCGTTCATCCGCGTGGAAACGCAGTCCATCCCGCCGGATGTCGGAATTCTGGAGGTGGTCAATCGGCATGGCGATCTCACGATCATTGGATCCGACGAAGACCCGCAGTCAGTGTGGCGTGTCGAGGCGCGCGCGGCGAGCGACGCTGTTGCGCAGGAAGTCGCCAGCGAGGCGGTCTGCAAGACGGAGCGGGCCGGCCACGTGTTCCGCATCACTGTCACGCTTCCCGAGAACGGAAGGGGCCGGCGCTGTCGCTCCGACTTTGCAATTCGAGTGCCGAAGTGGGTTTCAGTCGTCAGCGTGAATGGATTCGGCAGGACCCATATCGCTGATCTCGACGGGTCCGTGGATGCGACAGGGGAGCACGGGGACATGACGCTTCTTCGTGTGCCCGGCAATGTGCGCGCAAAGACTTCTTTCGCCAGCCTGACCGTCAGCAATTCCGGCCCCGCGGTGCTCGAAAACCGGCATGGCGGGATCGATGCGCAGGACGTCCACGGCGCGCTGGATGCCGGGACCCGGTTTGGGGCGTTGCATGCCCGGCAGATCGGCGGCGCGGCAAGGCTGCGCAATTACCACGGCGGCGTGGATGTGGCCGATGTGGACGGCGATTGCGATGTCTGGACGGCGTTCGCTCCTTTGAGCGCGCGAAACATTGCGGGCAAGGCCACGCTGCGCAACGAGCACGGAACCATCAGGGCAGATGAGACCGCAGGCGGGGTCGATGCGAGAACCTCTTTCGCCGACATCGACGTATCCGGCGGCGGGCCGGCGTTTCTCTGTCGCAACGAGCACGGATCCATTCGTATTCGGGCCACGGAAGCCGTCGCAACGATCGACGCCCAGACCCGCTTCGGATTGTTGGAACTCGATGTGCCTGACGGGTTCGAACCCGCGATCCACGCCCACGCCGGTTTCGGCGGGATCGAATCGGATCTGCCTGTCCTGATGAAACCACGCAGCGCGGATCCGTTCGAGGGCGTGCCTGGCGACAAAGCGCGCATTCTTTTGCGGAACCAGAACGGCGACGTGCGGATCCGGCGCATCCAACGTCCTGCATCCAACGTCGAACATCCCGCGCCCGGGACTCGCCTTGTGGTGCAGGGTGGGGGGAGTTGACATTTCTTGAACGACGTCGGAGGTGGCGCCCCTGGGTTGCTTCGGCAAATTTCCTTGCGCATGAAACCGGCGCGGCCCTAAACACTACGCATGACTCAGCAACCACTCACGCCTGCCGACATCGAGCGCAGCATCCGAAACGTTCCCGACTTCCCCAAACCGGGCATTCAGTTCAAGGACATCACGCCGGTTCTCGGTGATGCGCGGTTGTTTGCGGGGTCGGTTGACCTGCTGATCGGCGGGTTCAAGCCGGGCGACGTGGACGCGGTGGTGGGGATTGACGCGCGCGGTTTTATTTTTGCGGCGGCGGCGGCACTGCGGTTGCAGGCGGGCTTTGTGCCGGTGCGCAAGAAGGGCAAGCTGCCCTATCAGACCTACGAGCAGGATTACGCGCTGGAGTACGGTACCGCGACCATTGCGATGCACGTGGACGCGCTCAAGCCCGGCAACCGGGTGCTGCTCATCGACGATCTGCTGGCGACGGGCGGCACGGCCGCCGCGGCGGCGGCCCTGGTTCAAAAGCTCGGCGCGCGCATCCTGGAGATCGCCTTTCTGATCGAATTGAAGTTCCTCAACGGACGCTCTCGCCTGGAGGGCTATCCGGTCCGGTCGCTGGTGGTCTATTGAAGGAGAGCCGAGGGCCGAAATCCGAAAGCCGAAAGAAATCCGAGCTGCGGGTTTCATGGCAGCGCCAGGAGTGCCCGTCCGATCAGGGCAAGGCCTGCGTGAGGCATGGCCTTCGGCCCGTTTTCCTGCGCCTTTTTTGATATTGCATTCACGCGGCAAGCGGCTAATTTACAGCGCTCAATTTCGGAGAAAGATCAATTGAACGCTGAGTTGACCAAAAAGGCACTGGAGAAGGTTGGTAACCCCAACATTCTGATCAACATTGTGTCGCGCCGCGTGCGCCAGTTGAATTCCGGCGCCGGCGCGATGAGCCGTCCCTTGATCGCGGAAGCCGGCAACCTCGGCGCGGCCGATATTGCCCTGCTCGAGATTATCGAAGACAAACTCGGGTACGAGCTGCCGGAACCCGCGGAATTGGCAAAACCGACGGCGAAGAAGAGAAAGAGGTCGTAGCCCGAGGCGATCCTTTCATTTTACAGGCCAGCCAGAAGGGCGACCTTCTGGCTGTCTTTTTATGGCGGACATTCTGACCAATTCGAAAGCTCGCCGCGATTACCACATCCTCGAGACCTACGAGGCGGGCATCGTGCTCAAAGGCACCGAGGTCAAAGCCCTCCGCGCCGGCAAGGGCCAGATCAGCGACGCGTTCGCCCGTGTCGAAAACGGCGAGGTGTTCCTCTACAACGCGCACATCGACGAGTACTCGCACGGCAATCTCATGAATCACCAGCCCAAAGGCGTTCGCAAACTGCTGTTGAACCGGTCGGAAATCCGGAAGCTCGAGGGACAGGCGAGCGTCAAGGGCAACGCGCTGGTGCCGCTGTCATTCTACTGGAAAAACGGGCGCGTGAAGGTGGCCCTCGCAGTCGGGAAGGGCAAGGCGCAGTACGACAAGCGCGAAGACCTGAAAAAGAGAGAATCGGACCGCGAACTCAAACGCGCCACCATGCACCGGTTCAAGGGCCGGTAGAGAACAGGAAAACATCCAACATCGAGGGGATTTACGATTGACGATTTACGATTGACGCGGCGGTGGTGCGAACGTGCAGACCAGGACAGCGGTGAGGACTCCCCGCATCCGGGGCGCGACCTTCGGTCGCTTCGCGCGCGATGGCACGGGCATGGCGGAATTCAGATCAGATTCGAGCGTCGGCATGAAAACGCACCCTCAGACGCGCCCCTCGTAATGGAGCGCGGCTGTGTCCCGCAGAGCGGGACCAGCCGCAGCACGTGGACGAAGCGTGTGACGACGGATTCTGCAGGTGCGAGGAAGGAGTGCTGATCGAGCATTCAACGCCTGAATGTTGAGCGTTGAATGTTGGATGTTCAATCCACCCGCTCAGGCCGCTGCGGCTTCTTTCTTCCAGTTGCGTTTGGCCGGTTTGACAACCAGGCCTTTCTTGATGGCGCGGGCCGAGACGCGGATGTAGCGCACCTCGCCGTTGGGCATGACCGCTTTGACGCGCTGGAGATTCGGCAGGAAACGGCGTTTGGTAATGGCCGTGATGTGCGTACCGATACCGCCCGCCTTCTTGGCCATGCCACTGCGCCAGATGGTGCTGCCCTTGATCGGGCCCTTGCCGGTCAATTCACAAATGCGTGCCATAAGTCTTCTAAAAAGAGCCGAGAACGTAACACCCCGGCGCGCTCATGCAAGTATTATTTGCCGGTCAATAGACCTCGGCCCGCAACCCCGCCACCCGCCGCACCGTCTGCGCGATCTCGGACAGGGTTCTCAGCGGCAAATGACTGCACCCCAGGCGCGCCATCGGCCGGGTCGCCGAGTAAATCTGCACCAGCTTGATCTCCGCGCCCGCCTCCTTCAGCTCCTTCAACCGCTGCGCGTAAGCCTCGATCTCCTGAACCGGCGGCGGCATGCCGTGGATCGCCGGGAACAGACTCTGGATGACGATCGGACGCTCGCGCCCGATCAACAGAATATTGTCCAGGATCCGCTTCAGTGACACCGTTACGCCATTAACCCGGGAGATGTATTCCTGCGTTCCGCCATCGAGCTTCGCCCAGACCTCGTCGTCGCGCGTCATGAACCTCAGGCCGTCCCGTACGCGCGGCTGGTCCAGCGCGGTGGAATTGGTGATCAGCACCATCTTGAAGAACCCGCTCATCGCTCGCACGTGCGCCACGGCTTCCATGGCCCCGGCGAATTCCTCGGCCAACGTCGGCTCGCCGTCGCCGCTCACGGCGACGTGGCGCACCTCAAGGAGATCCTCCGGCAGGTTCGCGTAGCGCGGCCATTGCCGGAGCCACCCGGCCCGCGCCAGCTCCAGCGTCTCCCGCAGCTCGGCCGCCATCCGATCAATGTCCAGCTCCGTCGCGCGCGGCGGCTGCCCGCGGTCCACTTCACAATAGACGCAATCGAACGTGCACCGGACGAGGGGATTGAGATTGATGCCGATCGACAACCCGTGCGCGCGCGGCGAGATGACCAGGTACACGTAGCGGTTTTGAAGGAAATCACGCGGGTAACCGAATGCGGTTTCGTGAGTGATGGCATGGTGCAACGGGATGTAGCCGTTCTTCGTGCCGCCACTCTTCCCAAGGTCGCCATTGGGTTGCCGATTTCGCATCCCGGACACCACTACCTTTCCGCTTTGAGAGTCTGCCACACACTTCTTGCCATAAACCGGCCCGTTTTTGTTGATTTATCAGGGAAACGTCTGCTTGTCCTCGTGCGGTTCGAGCGCCGCAATCGCCGCCATGATCTGGTCCGCCACTTCCTGGTAGATCTCCTTCAGACGCGCCTTCGAACAGGTCCTGGCTTCGGCGCGCAGTTCCTCGAACCGCATCGGCCGGCCGTACTTCACGGCGACGCGCCGCGGCCGAGGCCATTTCATGTGCCGGTTGTAGGCTTCAAATGTGCCGAACACCCGCACGGGAACTACCATTGCGGTGGACTTGATGACGGTCAGGCCGATGCCCGAGCGCGCCGCTTGCAGGTTGCCGTCATAAGAACGTGTGCCTTCCGGGAACAGAATGATCGCGCCGCCCGCCTGCAACCGGTCGAGGATGGCGCGCAGGCCCGCGGCGCCGCCGCCGTCCCGATCTACCGGAACCGCGTTCCATCGGTGCAACAGCCAGTTCATGCCCGGAAACCGGAAAAGGCTCTCGCGCGCGAGAAAATTGATGGCCCGGGTCAACCCGGCTCCGACCAGCGGCGGGTCAAGGAAGCTGGCGTGGTTGGACGCGAGAATGACCGGTCCTTCGGCGGGGACGCGTTCGGGGTTGAACACGCGCCAGCGAAAATACGTGGCGAATATCAGCCGAAAGAAAATCCAGCCCAGGCGATAGGTGAAGCTCATTCCTGCGATGTCGCCGCGGCGAGCCTTTTGCGCACGTCCTCGATGATCAGGCCGCTGGTCTGTTCCGAGGTCATTTCAGAGTTGTTGATGACTTTGGCGCCGAGCGCGATCATAAGCGGCGCGGTGGCGCGCTGGCTGTCGCGCTGGTCGCGCGCCGCAAGATTCTCGTGCACCCCCTCCGCCGCGCGCCGGCGCAAGCGCTCGTTAATGTTCGCGTCCAGGTAATACTTGTATTCCGTTTCCGGAAACACGTTCGTTCCAATGTCGCGCCCTTCCATGACAAGGTTGCCGAACCGGGCGCAATCCCGTTGCGTGCGTTTCATCCACGCGCGCACCTGTTTGACCGCCGCTACGTGCGGCACCGCGGCGCTCGTCGCCGCCGTCCGGATCTCTTTCTCCGGAAAATAGCCGTCCACCAGCAACCGCGCGCACTTCAGCCCGTCCACCTCCGCCAGCTCCAGCGACGTCTTCCACTGGCGACACACGCGGGCAACGGCCCTGCTGTCCTCGACGTGCACGCCCTGTTGCAGGCAATACCAGGCCAGCGTGCGGTACATGGCGCCGGTATCGACGTACACAAAACCCAGCGCGCGCGCCACCAGCTTCGCATTGGTGCTCTTGCCGCTGGCGCTCGTGCCGTCGATGGCGATAACGATCGGCTGTTGCTTTTTCAATCCGCGAACAGTTCCTCCTCCCGCAGGACGCGCCCGGTGGCGGCGTCCCGAATGGTCGCCCCGAGCCCGCGCGGCGGCGGTGCGGCGAGTTTCTGGAAAAAGTTTGGAAACGTCTTTTTCACGCAGGCGGGGTTTTTAATTTTTATCCCCGGGACTTTCAATCCCAGAATCGCAAAGCACATCGCCATGCGATGATCGTTGTAGGTTTCGATCTCGGCGCCGTGCAGTTCGGAAGGATGCACGATCAGTGTGTCGCCTTCCTCAATCACCTTCGCGCCGCACTTCGTGAGCTCGGTTCGCAGGGCGAAAACGCGCTCGCATTCCTGCACCCGCAGCCGGCCCAGGTCGGTAAACCGGACCGGTGCCGAACTCAACACCGGGGACAGCGCGATCACGGTCATGATGCTGTCGCCCAGATCGTGCTTTCGTGACAGTTCGGCGGGAATCCGGAGCCGACACAGGCTGGTCAGTTGCGAGTCGATCTGCCAATTTGTGTCGGGCCACTGGCGGACGACAAGTTGCGTGATGACCTCGGGCGGGATGGAAACAGGTTCGTCCGGGTTCCGATTCTTCCGGGCTTGCTTCACGAACCCTTGCCGGTCGTATTCCGCGAGAAGCCAGGACGCTCCCCAGAAATAACTCCCACTGCTGGCGTCCGGTTCGACCAGGAATCTGCCGCCCCGGTGCGGGAACACATCGATCAGCTTCAAAGTCATCGCCACATAGGGAGATTCCTCGCTGTTCTCGCCCGTGACTTCCACATGCCACGATCCTTTTGCAGCGGACAGCAGCAGGGCCGAAGCAAACTGAGAGCTTTCTTCGACGCTGACCGAGCACGAACGCATGCCGGCTGCGGTTTGCTGCGATTGCCCGCCGAAGATTCTCGCCGGCAGCTTGTCGTTTCCGTTCTCCGATTCGACGCGATATCCCAGTTGGCGGAGCGCCTGGAACAGGGCCGCCTGCGGGCGCTCGTGCATCCGCGGCACACCGTGCAAGCGGTAAACGCCTCGTCCAAGGCATACGAACGCAGACAGGAATCGCGCCGCGGTGCCCGCGTTGCCGACAAACAACTCGAGCGGTTGCCGCTCGGTCCCGCCCGGCGGCACCGTGCCGCCCTTCCCGTAAACGGTGATCGTGCGGTTGCTGGTCTCCCTCGGATCCGGCTGCACGTCCACCATGAAGCCCAGCTCCCGAAGACACTCGACCATGATCTGTGTGTCCTCGCTCCACAGCGCGCCTTCCAGGATCACTTCGCCTTCCGCCAGTGCTGCCAGAATCAATGCCCGGTTGGTGATGCTCTTGGACCCGGGCACGGTGATCTGCGCCTGAACCGGTTTGTCCAGGGGAACGATTTCAATAACGTCGGGCAGCGCCATGTCACCTCGCCATTCCGTGCTCATTCGGGTGAAGGCGACGCGCCCGCGCTGCACCAGGCATCCCGCCGTTGCCTGGCCTGCTCCAGCAGGCTCGAAATGGCTTTTCCATCCCCTTTGCGCAGCGCGCGTTGAAATCGCTGCAGTTCCCGGATCAAAGCGCCCAGCGCACGATCCAGGTTCCTGCCGTTCGCCAGCGCTATGTCCCGCCACATCTCGGGTGAACCCGAGGCAATGCGCGTTGTGTCCCGGAAACCGTTCGCACAGAGAAGGGCCTGTTCCTTCGGATGCGCCGGGTCCAGCACCACCCGCGCAAGCATCGCGGCAGTCACATGCGGCAGGTGACTCGAGCGCCCGACCAGGAGATCGTGCTGCTCCGGCCTCAAACGAATCACGCGCGCTCCGAGATCCCGCCAGAAGCGTTCGACCTTCTTCAACGCGTCCGGACGCGTCCTGTTCGTGGGCGTGACCACGCACGCGGCGTTTTCAAACAGGTCCGCCCGCGCTACCAGCACGCCGGTCCTTTCCGAACCGGCCATCGGATGACTACCCACGAAATGCGCGCCCGTCCGGCGAATCAACGGTTCGAGTTCTTTGACAACCCTGGTCTTGGCGCTGCCGACGTCCGTCACGATGGCCCCGCGCCCGAGCGCAGGCAGCATGCGCTCGACCAGCGACGCCATCTGCGCCAGGGGCGTGCACAGAATGACAAGGTTGGCGCCGGATACCGCGGCCAACAGGTCGGTGGTCGCGTAATCCACCGCGCCTGCGCGCTCACAATCGCGAAGGCTCGCCTCCCGCCGGACGTAGCCGGCCACTTCCCCGGCGAGCCGGCGTCGCTGCGCGGCCAGGCCGATGGACCCGCCAAGCAGGCCAACGCCGACGATTGCAATCTTCCGAAAAGGCACGGCGTCAAAATAGAGACGCCCTGCGTGTCAGGGAAGATGGAAATGCACGGTGGAAAACACCACGGGATTTGCGATTGACGATTCACGATCGACGCGGAGGTAGCGTGATTCGGTGGCGGACATGGACCGGCTGACGGTTTGGAGCGCGACCCCGTCCCGCACAGCGGGACCAGTCGCAGCGCGTGGAGGAAGCCCGCGATTCCCGGTTCCGCAGGCGTGCGGACAGATCACCGAATGGAACACTCAACGCTCAACATTCAACGCTCTTTGACGTTCGGAGTGTTGGACGTAACCCCCATCGTCTTCGTTCACTGGCGTGTCGAATGAACGGTGCAGGTGACCGTTACCCGCGCCCTGCAAACGAGTTCGCCCAGCGATAATACGGCATCCGCGATGCCGGATTCAGCCTCGATGAATGCGGTCTCCGCCGCCTGTCGAGGTTGAGGCAGGCTGCTGTAAGCCTTCCTATCGTAGGCGTATGGCACGGGGTCGCCGACCTGAGCCGCCTGTTCGGTGAATTCAACCGGAACCAGTTTCACGCCGAACTTTTCCTCGTAGGTGCGGATTCTCGCATTGGCATTGTCGCAAGCGGCCGCGACGGCGCGCGCCTTCAACGTGTCCCGGTCGCCGTAGTCGAATTCCATGCCTGCGAACTGCACTTCAGGCCAGGAATCCACGGCCATCGCCGCTCCCTGGAACTCCCGTTCGTCCTCGATCGTGACCCGCAGCGTGTTCTCGACCTTGTGGCTCCGGGGGTTGTCTCCGAAGATCCCGTGGCGCGGTGTGGATGAGAATTTCGAGGACTGGATGCGTTCGGGTGGGATGCCGCGCTTGCGGAGGTGTTCACCAAGGCGGTTTCGAAATTCGAGATTCAGTTTCAGGGCCTCCTGGAGGGACCGGTTTTCCGTCGTCACTTTCAGGTTCACCACCGCGCGATTTGCCGGCACGCGCACTTCGGTTTCGCCGGTGATGACGGCTGTCTTTGGGATGTCTTTGATCAGCTTCGCCAGGTCGGCGGGCGTACCCTTGATTTCCGGCTGCGCCTGGGCGGCATGCAGCAGGAACGTGAACAGTCCGATGGTTGTCAGTGTTCGCATTGTTTCACCTCAATGTTGCGGTGCGGCGGCATCGTATCAAAGCGTTAAGCGGTTTGAAACGGATTTTGGTTCATTGATGCCGTCCCTGGGCAAAAAGGTTGTGGGAAATGTAAAATCCTGGCGTGACGCCGGGCCGGATTGCAGGCAGCCTTCCGACCGTTGGCGCTGCCAGGTTGTTATGCAAACACGATTCGATCTTACTCAAAAGGACATCCCGAAGAACTGGTACAATCTTCTCGCTGATTTTCCCGAGCCCCTTCCGCCGCCGCTGCATCCCGGCACGAAAGAGCCGATGCCGCCGGAGGCGCTCGAGGCGATTTTCCCGCGCAACCTCATCGAGCAGGAGACCAGCACCGAGCGGTGGATCGAAATCCCCGAACCGGTGCGGGAGGTCTACGCGCTGTGGCGTCCCACGCCGTTGCTGCGCGCCGTGCGCCTCGAGAAGGCGCTGCAAACCCCGGCTCACATTTACTACAAATACGAAGGCGCGAGCCCCGCGGGCAGTCACAAGGTCAATACCTCTGTGCCGCAGGCCTACTTCAACAGGCTCGCCGGAACCCGACGTCTCGCCACCGAAACCGGCGCGGGGCAGTGGGGCGCGTCGCTCGCCATGGCCTGCAAACTGTTCGGGCTCGAATGCAACGTTTACATGGTCAAGGTGAGCTACGACCACAAGCCGTATCGCCGGATGCTGATGCACGTCTGGGGCGCCACCGTCCACGCCAGCCCCAGCAACCAGACCGAATACGGCCGAAAACTCCTCGCCGAAGATCCTCATTGCCCGGGCAGCCTCGGCATCGCCATCAGCGAAGCCATCGAGGACACCACCCGCAACCCGAACACGAAGTATTCCCTCGGCAGCGTGCTCAATCACGTTTGCCTGCATCAGACCGTCATCGGACAGGAAAGCATTCGCCAGATGGAATTGGCCGGCGAGGAACCCGATTCGATCATCGGTTGCTGCGGCGGCGGCAGCAACTTCGCCGGACTCGCGTTCCCGTTCATGCAACGGAAGCTCGCCGGCGGGAAGAACTATCGCATCGTCGGCGTCGAGCCTTCCGCGTGTCCGACGTTGACCAAGGGCGAGCTGCGGTACGACTTCGGCGACACGGCGGAGACGACGCCGTTGCTCAAGATGTTCACGCTGGGGCACGAGTTCATGCCTCCGTCGATCCATTCCGGCGGCCTGCGCTACCACGGCATGTCACCGATGGTCAGTCATGCGCTGAAACTGGGGCTCATGGAGGCGGAGGCGTATCAGCAGACGAAGGTGTTCGAAGCGGCAACCCTGTTTGCGCAGAACGAAGGCGTGGTGCCCGCGCCCGAATCGGCACATGCGATCGCCGCGGTCATTGCCGAAGCCGTGCGGGCGCGCGAGAGCGGGCAAAAACGCGTGATCCTGTTCAACCTGTCAGGACACGGCCTGCTCGACCTGAGCGCCTACGAAGCCTACCTGCACGGCAAGCTGCAGGATGTTTGAGAACGATCGAGCGGGACAATTCCTGTCGCATATGCGCGCAGAATTGTCCCGTGCCCAGGAAGGCCTGTTTTCATAAGTCCAGGGAACACAGGTTCTTGGCAATTTTGGCAGGACAATTCCTGTCGCATATGCGCGCGGAATTGTCCCGGTTCAACAGCTCGGCGCTTTGCGGAAACCGTCCACCCAGTGAAGCAGACTCAGCACCGGATGCCGCCAGAGCATGCGCGGGCCGGCATACCGCATGATGGCCCGCACCTGGTCGCGCCGCGCCCGTTGATAGCAGTGAACCGGACAGTTCGCGCATGTGGGCTTTTCCGGACCGAACCGGCAGCGCTCCAGTCGTCGAGACGCGTAGCCCAGGAAATCCCGGCATTCCGCGCAGACATCCCCGGCGGTGCCATGGAGGTTGTTGCAGTAAATGCGGACCATGGCCTGCATCGTTTTCCACTCGCGCGCAAGGCGGCGGTTCTCGAAGGTGGCGAACGCCGCTTCGGCCCTTTCGTTGGCCCTTTCGCTTTCGAGATACTGAATCCCGTTCACGCCGATCATGCTCGCATACGCCGGCCCCGGCGCCTTTGATTCAGGTCAAAAATCGCAGCCCTACGCAGGCTGCCCTCTCAGAGGTGGGAATTTTGCTTCTTTGTCGAAAGTTTTGTCAGCCACTTTGTCGGACTTGAGCAGGACAACGTCGACAACCGACGAAGCAAGCTAAAGGAAGGAAAGGCCGTTGTGGTACCGGACTACCTCCGTCGGCTGCCCAACAGGTACAACGCGAACGAGCCCAGACCGGAGAACCGATACGTCGGGTCCACGTATTTCTCGATAACGTAGAAAGCGAAGTAGTAGAAGCGGCAGAAACACCAGATCGCGAGCCCCGGCAGGGCGGCCACTTTCCATGACGGACGCTCCAGGATCAGCAGCGTCGACGCCGCGCAGCCGAGCACGAGAAACAGAATGCCTTTCAGTTTGATCCAGTGTGCGTTCGTGAGGTCTTTCATCGGCTTCTTTCTTGCGTCGGCTTTCGAACTGTAGGATGTTCGCGCACCTGTTTACAAGCTATGGAATCGCTGCCAACTGTCCTTCTCAAACCGGGCGAGGCGGACCGCATCGTTGCGGGGCATCCCTGGATCTATCAATCCTCCATTCTCCGCATGACGGCGCAGGCCGGCGACGGCGAACTGGTGCAGGTGAAAGACCATCGCCAGCGCCTGCTGGGGATCGGTTTTTTCAACTCGAAGTCGCGCATTCACGTCCGCCTTCTCTCTTCCGAACGCGTGCCCGTCAACGCCGAGTTCTTTGAGCAGCGCATTCGGCAGGCGCTGGCCGTTCGCAGGAAATATCTCCCGAATGCCACGTCGTTCCGCGTGGTCAACGCCGAGAGCGATTTCCTGAGCGGGCTGATTGTGGACAAGTACGACGACGTTCTCGTACTGCAGATTTCATCGCTGGGGATGGAGAAACGCAAGGAGACCATTGTGGGCGTGCTGCAACGGATCTTCGCGCCGCGGGCCATCATCGAGCGAAGCGACGTCGGCTCGCGCAAGTTCGAAGGCATGTCGGAATCCAACGGCGTTCTGGCCGGCGAGTGTGAAGGGCCGGTGACCATCGACCTGAACGGGCTGAAGTTCGAGACCAATCTCGTGGAAGGACACAAGACAGGGCTGTACCTGGACCAGCAGGTGAATTACCGGGCGGTGTCGCAGTTCGCCGAAGGCGCGCAGGTGCTGGACTGCTTCTGTTTTCTGGGCGGCTTCGGATTGCACGCCGCCCGAAGCGGGGCGGCGCACGTGCATTTCCTGGATCAGAGCGAGGAGGCGATTGCGGCGGCCAGGCGCAACGCGGAAGCCAACGGCCTGGCGGCACAATGCTCGTTTGAGGCGATCAATGCGTTCGATTGGCTGAAAGCCCGCACGCGAAGCGGTCCGAACGAGAAAGTGATTCCGTGTTTTGATCTCATTATCCTGGATCCGCCGTCGTTCACTCGGACCCGGGCATCGGTTCCGGACGCGTTGCGCGGCTACAAGGAGATTCATCTGCGCGCGCTGAAGCTGCTCCGGCCGGGCGGGATTCTGGCCACCTTCTGCTGCTCGCATCATGTGAACGCAGGGCTGTTCCAGGACACGGTTCTCTCGGCGGCATACGACGCGCGGAAAATCCTCCGCCGCGTGGCGATCTACTCGCAGTCGCCGGATCACCCGATTATCCCGATGATCCCCGAGACGGAGTATTTGAAGGGGTTCGCCTTCGAGCTGGTGCGTTGAAGGATACTCGTGCAGCCGCAACCAGATGACGCGCATCTGACCGCTGACGAACTTTTGTTGTATATGCAACAAAAGGTTGCACGGTCGGTATTGCTTCCAGCCGCCGATCCGGCACACTCGGCGGCATGCAACCGAAAACGGAGGAGTTGCTGTACCTGCTGATGTGGACAACAGACGTACTCGCACGCCCGACGTTTCGAAACCTGACGGATTCCTTCGAAAGTTGGGCTTATCGGAATGGCTTCAAACGCCAGATCGACACACTCGCCCGACGAAAGTTCCTGGAAAAGAAGGCGGACAAGTCCGGCGACCGGCTGTATCGGCTCACTGAAGAGGGAAGACTGCACGCGCTCGGTGGAAGAGATCCGGAGGCACGATGGGCCCGCCCCTGGGACGGCAAGTGGCGGGTGGTGGTCTTCGATGTGCCTAACACGAGAAACGTCCATCGCGAAAGACTTAGACGTTACCTTCGTGGACGGTTCTTTGGCTACCTCCAGAACAGCGTTTGGATCACCCCGGATCCTCTGATGGAGGAGCGGTCGATCCTCCGCGGTGGAGATATCAACGTCGAGTCGTTGCTCTTGCTCGATGCCAACCCCTGCGCGGGAGAAAGCAATGCCGCTCTTGTCGAGGCGTCGTGGGATTTCCCGCGAATCAATCGGCGATACGAGCAATGTCTGAAAGTCCTGAAAGATCTCCCGGACGTCGGCGCTCGAACCGAGAGGGGGGCCAAGCGCCTTCTGGATTGGGCACGACTGGAGCGGGCGACGTGGTTGGATGCTGTTCTCAAGGATCCACTCCTGCCTGCGTGTCTTCACCCGCCGTCGTATCTGGGTCCGAAAGTTTGGGCTCGGCTCAAGAAAGTACTCTCCATCGCCCGACGCCAGACCGAAGCCTTCCATCTCTGAGCATCTGCCGGTTGACGAACTTTTGTTGCATATGCAACAAAAGTTCGCAATCGGTTGATGTTCAGGAATTTGCGAGGGTGGTATCGGTGTGCAACCTTTTGTTGCATATGCAACAAAAGGTTGCAAAGGGCTGTGGCTGAGGTGGATACGAGGTCAGCGGGCGGGGGTGGCTTCGAGTTTTTCGATCATCTTTCGAAGCTTCTTCAGGGCAATGTTCTGGATCTGGCGGACGCGTTCGCGGGTGACGCCGAATTTCTCGCCAACTTCCTCGAGCGTTTTCTCCGGGCCGCCGTCCAGTCCGAACCGGGCGCGGAGGATGGTGGCTTCGCGCGGGTCCAGGGTCTTGATCATTTCCTGGAGCATCTTGGTGACGGTCTTTTCCTCGAGCTGCTGATAAGGCGTATCGGCGGATTCGTCCTGCACGACTTCGGCGAAGTTGTTCGAGTCTTCGTCGCCGATGGGCGCGTCGAGGGATGCGGGGCGGATGGCCGCGAGGCGCATCTGGGCGACGCGCGACGCGGAGATGCCGAGTTCTTCTCCGAGTTCCTCGTCGGTGGGTTCACGCCCGAGTTCCTCCTGCAAGCGCATGGCGGTGCGGCGCATTTTGGAGATTTTATCGACGAGGTGGACGGGCAGTCGGATGGTTTTGGACTGGTTCGCGAGGGCGCGTTTGATGGACTGCTTGATCCACCAGGAGCCGTAGGTGGAGAGCTTGCCGCCTTTGGACGGGTCGAACCGTTCGACGGCCTTCATGAGGCCGATATTGCCCTCGCTGATGAGATCGAGCAGGGGCAGTCCGATGCCTTCGTAGTCGCGGGCGATTTTCACGACCAACCGGAGGTTGGCCTTGATCATCTGCTCGCGGGCCTTTTGTCGCCCTTCTTGATGCGGGCGGCGAGTTCGATTTCCTCCTCGGGGGTGAGGAGTTTGACCTGGCCGATTTCGCGGAGGTAGAGCTTGATGGCGGTGTCGCCGTCGTAGCTGGAGCGTTCGCGTTCGACCGGGAGTGTGGTTTCGGTTTCGGCGACGTCCTGGCGTTCGGCGACTTCGCGCGATGGCGGTGCGGGCGGCTGGGGCGCCGGCTTTTGGGTTTCGGGCCGGGCGGCTTCGGTCGCGTTCCGGATCTTTTTGTTGTTGGTTTTGTCCTTGTCGGCCGGTTGATGACCAGACGCCTTGTGAAGGCCTCGTTTGATGTCAGTCCGGGCCGGTTGGAGCCGAGGCGCCTTCACACGGGTTGCGCGACGCGCGGAAGCGGGTTTTCGGCTGGGCGCTTTGCGATGTCTGGCTTTTACAACCATAAAGCTGGGATTGATCAGGTTTAAGCGTCAGTCCGGGCTGAGTGCAACTCCTTTTGCACGTCACCCAGACGGTTTATCAAACTATTCAGTGTTCGGTATGGGGATATTTGCTCCCCTTCCGTGCGTTTCCGGCGGCCGCGTCAATCACGGCCGCGTGCCAGGAACAAGAGGTGCGCGAGCTGCAGCACGGCTGTGACCAGCGCGGCCACGTATGTGAGGGCTGCGGCATTGAGGACCTTGCTGACGGCGCCGCTCTCGTGCGGATGCACCAGGCCCAGTCGCAACAGTTGTTCTTTGGCTCGCCGGCTGGCGTCGAATTCGACGGGCAGCGTGACGAGCTGGAAGAAGGTCAGGATGGCGAAGATCGCGATGGCAATCCAGATGAACGTGGAGAACATGTTCAGGACGATGCCCAACACGACAATCCCCATCCAGGCCATGCTGGCGAACTGAGTGATGGGCACCATGGCCATGCGCAGGTTGAGCGGTGCGTAGGCTTCTTTGTGCTGCAGCGCGTGACCGGCTTCGTGGGCGGCAACTCCGACGGCCGCGAGCGAGCGTCCGTGGAAGTTCTCGGATGAGAGATAAAGCGCCTTCTTGATCGGGTCGTAATGATCGGTCAAGTGTCCGCCGACCTCGCGTACCGGCATGTCGTACAATCCGGCGCGGTCCAGGATTTCACGGGCGGCTTCGGCGCCGGTGATTCCGGATTGCGTTCCGACTCGCACGTACTTGTTGTACGTGGACGAAAGTTTCACCTGGGCGTAGAGGCCCAGCAGAATTCCGGGAATAATGAAAAGCCAATAATACGGATCGTACCACATCGTCTATGTCTTTATCTGAAACGGTTGACACAATTTATCGCATTACCGTTCAAACGCGAGCGGAAGGCGTGCCACGCGCGATTTGCCTTGTTTTTCAAGGGTTTTCGCGCGTCGAGCGAATTGTCGTTGTGACATTTGGTCGCTGTTCAGTGTGCGCGCGGGCGAGATGTGTCGCACTCGGGCGAAGCGGATTTTCGCCGGTCGGCGGACTCCTGCGGTCGGCAGGGCGCGTCGCGCGCCATGAACGACCGGCAGTTCCTTCATCAGTGGACGAAGGTGGGCGACAGGAAATAGGGGCGACCGGCTTCAAGCTTGGGCGCGTCAATGCCGAGGTCAACCTTGATCGCCTTGTTTTCGCTCCTGCCGAAGATCCGGAAGACGTCGGAGAGGTCGAAACGCCGCCGGTACCGGACGAGGTTGACTTCGTCGGTGATGCCGGCGATGGCTCTGGCGCGCTTGACGGCGTCGTCGAAGTTGCCGAGTTCGTCAACGAACCCGGCTTCAAACGCCTGCCGGCCGGAGAGGATGCGTCCGTCGGCGAGGTTGGTCCAGTTGTTGACGAGCGTCCTGCCGTTGCCGCTATTGAGTTTGGCGGCGAAGGCGCGTCCTTCGCGGACGACTTCCTTGAAGCGCTCGTAGGTTTCGTCGATGAGTTCCTCGATCATGAGGGCTTCTTCCGGCGGGATTTCCTCGGGTTTGCGGTATCCGCCGAGCATGTCCTTGAAACGCCCGCTTTTGTAGACGGCCGGCTGGAGTCCGATCTTGTCCATGAGGCCGCGGTAGTTCCAGCTTTGGAGGATGACGCCGATGCTGCCGGTGATGGTGAGCTCGTTGGCGACGATCCATCGGCACGGGGCGGCGACGTAGTAGCCGCCGGAGGCGGCGAGGTTGCCCATGGAGGCGATCACGGGTTTGGACGACTCCCTCTGGAAGTCGGAGATGATCCGGTAGATTTCGTCGGAGGCGAGGACTTCGCCGCCGGGGGAATCGACGCGGAGGATGACGGCCTGGACGCGGCGGTCTTCGCGGGCGAGATCGAATTGCGCCTTGATGACATCGACCATGGTGAACCCTGCGGGATCGGCGGCGCTGCTGGTGATCATGCCGTTGATATCGATGACGGCGATCTTGGCGGCGGCGCGGTTGTCTTCGAGGACGACTTCTTCGAGCCGGGGTCCGGAGACGCGGGAGACGCCCTGGACGGGTCCGAGGTTGGCGGCGAACTGTCCGAGGTTGAGCAGGAGGCTGAAGGCGAGCGCGCAGAAAAGCAGGATGGCCACGATCATCCAGCCGCGGCCGCCGCGTCGGGGCGGTGGCGCGTACGTGGGAATGGGCGGTGGCGGCGGCACCGGTGGAGGCGTGTACGCGTGCGGTGGCGACGGGTTGTTATCCATAGTGGGCGCAAACTAATGCAAACCGTTCTGCGCGGCAAGTTGAGTCAGCGTGCGCACGCTTTTGCGAGTTCAGTGGGGTCGAACGGCGGATTGCAGGCGGTGCAGATGGGCGTATGATCGGCGCCGGAACAACTCGACCAACGCCTATGGATCCCATCGTTCTCATTCACGGTTACAGCGCGGAAAGCAAGGAATCCACGCCGGCGGCGATTGCGGGCATTTACGGCGCATTGCCGGGCGAGTTGAGGGCGATGTATGGGCGGGACGGCGTGGTGGAGATCAACCTGAGCCGGTACATCAGCCTGGAGGACGGGATGACGGTGGACGACATCTCGCGGGCGCTGGATCGCGCGTTGCGGACCGAGCACGCGCGGCTGTTGCGGGGACGGTTCCATGTGATTGTGCACAGCACGGGCGCGCTGGTGATTCGGAACTGGCTGCGGAAGTTCAGTCCGAAACCGTCGCCGGTGCAGAACCTCATTTACCTTGCCGGGGCGAACTTCGGGAGCGGCTGGGCGCACATTGGGCGGGGGCAACTGGCGAAGTGGGCGCGTTTTGTGTTTCAGGGCGGCAGCGAGCGGGGCGTGCAGGTGCTGGACGCGCTCGAGATCGGCGCGGATTGGACGCTCGATCTGCACCTGCATTTTCTTCAGCCCGACAATTCCATGCACGCGGACTACGGCGTGTACGAATCGGTTATCGTGGGCACGCAGGCGGATGTGAAGTGGTTCGCGGTCCCGATTCGTTTCGCCAAGGAGGACGGGTCTGACGGCGTGGTGCGCGTGTCCTCGGCGAATGTGAATTTCAACTACATCCGGTTCGGTCCGACGCAGGCGGCGCTGGAGCTGGACTGGGAGAAGGCCCGGGCGCAGCGGGACCGGAACATTGAGAGAACGGGACGGCGGCTGGAGTTGTACGAGGTGAAGGAGGCCTCGCATCCGGGAGTGAATGCGCGTCCCGTCGTTCCTTTTGGCATTCCGTTCCGTTGCGCTCACAGCGGGGAGTCGATGGGCATTGTTTCGGGGACGGCACCACGGAAGCAGGTGCTGCGGCTGATTCGGATGGCGCTGGAGGCGCAACCGGGCACATGGCCGGGGCTGGCGGAGGATTTTGAAGCGGAGACGGAGGCCACATACGAGCGCGTGTTGAAGGAGAAGGCGCCGGCGTGGTGGAAGAAGTGGCTGGACAACCCCTGGGCGCAGTACGATCACCATGCGCAGGTGATTTTCCGGATTCGCGATCAGGACAAGAGGCCGGTGCGGCACTTCGATGTTTTCTTCGAGTCGCGACAGAAGGACACGGGCGCCCGTCCGATCCAGACGCTTTTTGAGGACAAGCACTTGAACGAGGTGTCGCCGAACATCCTGACGTTTTACCTGCGGACGCGGGCGTTCGACGAGAAGCGGCGGGCCTGGGTGGACCGGGTGCCGGAGGTGAAAGGCTGCGCGCTGGAGGTGACGGCGGTGGAACCGGAGACAGAGGACGTGTTGTATGTGCCGCTTCGGGTGGAGTTGAGCACGGAACAGTTGCAGCAATGGATTCAGGGGCACCGGACGACGGTGCTGGATATTGAGCTGTTGCGGGTGCCATCGCCGGGGGTGTTCCGGATTGTACCGTTCCGGGCGAAGTGATGGCGGCTGGGTTTGCGATTGACGATTGAGTCGGCTGGTCGCGCTTTGCCTCAAGTTCCTTCGCGGTTTCGCGGCTTCGCGTGAGACAAAGCGCCGTTGGCCGTTCTCTGTACCTCGGTGTCTCTGTGGCAGGAGCAGCCTTTGGCGCTCTGTGCGACTTTGGCGGTCGGACGACGGCTCCAGCCTTCGCCGACTACGGCCTGGCGAGTGCGAGGACTCGCCTTCGCTCAGCTTCGGCGTGGCAGGCTGCTCGCCCCACCAGAAGTCAGGGGGGTGGGGCGGTCCACCAAAGTCAGCAAAGGTGATTAAAGGCCGCCGTAGAACTCTTCGACGACTTTGCGGAAGAGGTTTTCGCCGACGTTCACAATGCCCATTTCGCGGCGGGCGTTTTCTTCGGAATCGCTGGCGTGAGCGGCGTTGACCATGACGGTCTGGCCGAACTCGCGCCGGATGGATCCGGGCGGGGCCTTGGAGGGATCCGTGGGGCCGAGCACGTCGCGGATTTTGCGGACGGCCTCGATGCCTTCATAGATGAGGGCGATGCAGCGTTCGGTGCCGGGCTTTTGCCAATCGGACTGGGGCAGCTCGGAGGGGGCGTACCCGGACATGAACTTGACGATATTTTCGAACTGATTGTCGCCGAAAGGAGGTCCGAGGATGTCTCCGAGCTGTTTTTCGGTTTCGGGAGCCAGTTTGAAGCCGAACTCTTTTTCGAGGGTGGTCCGTGCCTTGTTGCCGACCATGTCTTTGAGTTTGGTGCGGAGCACTTCGCGGACGGGGCCGTAGAATTCCAGGGCCTGGGCGACGCTCATCCTGTGGAGTTTGATGCCGACGATGAACAGGCCGGTGCGGGAGAAGAAGTCGATAACATTTCCCGGGCGGCCGGAGGGAAAGCGGAAGTTTTCCGGCTTGATCAGCACGAGGGTGCGTTGGGGTTTTTCGCCGGGTTGATATTGGATGACATTTTCGAGCACGCCGCCGTCTGAATCCGAGTAACGGGCCCAGAGTTTGAGTTTCTGCACGGCTTCTTCCGATGTGGGAGCCGCGAGAACGGCAGGTTCGAAGTATCGCACCTGACCGTTGTCGTCCATGATCAGGTCGCCGTAGGTGTCGCGGATGGTTTCGCCGCCGCGGCGGTCGAGGCTGATGCTGCCGACGACGGAGCGGGTTTTGCGGACGGCGTCCTCGCCCTTGAAGATGAGCACCATGACGCGGCGTCGCCGGCCGGTTCTGGGGTCGGGTGAGAGGTTTTGGAGGATGTAGTTACAGATGAGTTCCTGGATCTTGCGATCCTGGGGGTCGTTGGCCGAAACGATTGTGTCGGCGTATTCCTTTACGAGTTCGGCGCTGGGGGCGAACATGCGGACGGCGGCGAGTTCGAGGCCGGTCCGTGCGATGAGGCGGCTGAGAATACCGCCGGTTCGGGATTTGTGCAGCGAATAGGGGGTGATGATTACGTAAGCAAGCTCTTGCGGCATATCAGTTGCCCTGTGATTCCGTCGATGTGGTTGGCTCTGTTACGGTCTTGCCGCCGAGGATCTTGAACATGACGGTTCCGCAGGTGGGGCATTTGCCTTTGATGGCGCGCCGTCCGTTTTTCATGGTTTCCTCCACCGCATCGGCAATTTCCTTTCTGGCCTTGCACTTGACGCAGTATCCTTCAGGCATAAAAAAATTCGGCTTCGGCGCTTCATGCGCCGGAGCAGGGCGTAGCTTAGTGGCGGGCTGTCGGCAGCGTCAACTCGTAAAAGGCCAGTCTATATGCAAGCAATTGATTTATAGCAGCTTGCGATATCAGGCGCGGCGGCGGACCGTGCGCGAGCGTCAAGGAATGGGCTGTTCCCGGAGGACGGTTTTCAGGACTTTCCCGGTGGCGTTGCGAGGCAGACCGGGGCTGAGGACGACCTTTCTGGGGACCTTGTAGTCGGCCAGGCGGGTGCGGACGAAGCTGAGCAGGGCTTCGGGATCGATGGAGGTTCCTTCGAGGGGAACGACGAAAGCGACGGGTTGTTCGCCGCGGCGGGGGTCGGGTCGGCCGATGACAGCCGCTTCCTTCACATTGGGGAACTGGTAGATCACGTCTTCTATTTCCCGCGGGTAAACGTTGTTGCCGTTGACGAGCAACATGTCCTTCTTCCGATCGGTGATGTAGTAATAGCCCTCTTCGTCGAAGTATCCGATATCGCCGGTGAGCAACCAGCCGTTGCGGAAGGCTTTTTCGGTTTCGTCCGGTTGATTCCAGTAGCCGAGCATGACATTGCCGCCGCGGACGCAGATCTCGCCGACCTGGCGAGGTCCGAGGGTTCGGCCGGAGTCGTCCTGGACGCTCATCTCGACATTGGGGATGGGGAGGCCGATAGAGCCGGGTTTGCGTGTGCGGTCGAGGGGATTTTTGGCCACGACGGGGCTGGCCTCGCTGAGGCCGTAGCCTTCGATGAGGGGGATGCCCATCTTCTGTTCGAACTCGTGGAGCACCTGGACGGGCAGGGGTGCCGACCCGCTGATGCAGATGCGCAAGGGTGAAGGCTGGGGGAGGTCGGCGTTGACGAGGCTTCGGTAGAACTGAGGGATGGCAGGAAGGATGGAGACCCGCCGTTGATACAGTTCCTGGATGACGTTTCGGACCGGGTGGAGTGACTTGACCAGGACGATGGAGGCGCCGGAGAAGAGCGGCAGGAAGGTTCCGACGGTGAGCATGTAGCTATGGAACATCGGCAGGAGCACGCCGATGCGGTCTTCGGGCACGATTTGGAGGCAGAGGCGGCAGCTCTCGACATTGTGCAGGAGGTTGTCGTTGGACAGCATGGCGCCCTTGGGGCGGCCGGTGGTACCGGAAGTATAGATGAGGACGGCCAGGTCGGTTTCGCTGCGATTGGGGTTTCTGAGCAGGTCCGTGTCGAACTTGAGGTGACCGGGCGGAACGGGAAAAGACGCGAGGGTGGTTTCCGCGTTCATCATTTGCAAGGAAGGGCGGGCTCCCTTGAGCGCGTCAAATGCGGCGGCGAGCTCGCTGTCGCTCACCAGGACATCGATGCCGGCATCCGAGAGGATATAGCCGACCTCGTGGGGTTTGAGGAAGTTGTTGATGGGAACGGCGACGGCGCCGAGGTGGAGGATGCCGAAGAGGGAGGGGATGAATTCCGGGCAATTCTTCAGCCAAAGGCCGACGCGGTCGCCGGGTTTGATCCGGAACTGGTGCCGAAGTACGCCTGCGATGAAGAGGGTCTGGCTCCAGAGTTCGGAGTAGGTGAAGGTTCGATCTCCCCAGTAGAGCGCGGTTTTTTCTGCGTGCTGTTGTGCTGAAGCGGCGAATCTGCTGGCCAAGTTCATTGTGCGACAAACTTACTGGATCACCCATGCATCTGAAAGGGTGAACAGGCCGAAGCGGCCCCAGATCCCCATGTGCAGTCGCCATGCCAGCAGGGCGACGCAGGAGCGTTAACGACATTGCGTCCATGTGGCGAACACGGCTTGCGGTGGCGTGCCCAGTGGTGGAACAGCCGGTGCGCCGATGCTGATGCCGCGCCCCGGCGACGCGCATCACCGTGTCTCTCATAGTCCTCCGCAAAATAGGGCGAGTGTCCGACAATTGGTGAAAAGACGGCTTTTTCAGACGCGCTAGAGTGTTGCGCGTTGATGAAATCGCGAAAGCGCAAAATCCAAGCCCCCGTCGGTCGGGCCGCCATGCTGAGCCTCCAGATCAACATGCTGCGGGACGAGTGCTGCGCGGTGGCGGCGCAATTGATGAAGCGGAAGACGCTGGATGAAGTGGAGTTGGAAGATTGCGCCCGATTGGATGACGCGCTGGCCGAGGCGTATCGGATCCTTCGCCACACCGTGGCGAAAGTGACTCTGGCGCGGCTGCGACGGAAAAGCCGGACGCGCCAGCAATAGAATTTCCCCTCCTTCCCCCTCCCACAGGGCCGCGTCTCAACGGCGCGGCCCTTCTTCTTCTCCAGGTTCGACTCGCTCCTGCGCGGCGGCTGGTGTTTGATAGGGGCGTGATGAAAAAGCTCTGGAACAACCTGTCGCGCCGACATCGCAAGCTGTCGTTATGGGTGCTGGGGCTTGTTGTTGCCTATACCGTCATCGGGTTCCTGATTCTTCCGCCCATCATCCGTTCCGTGGCTGCGAAGAAGTTGTCGGCCGAGCTCGATCGCCGCGTCTCGATTGCAAAGGTGCGCCTGAATCCGTATGTGCTGTCCATCACGATTCGGGGGCTGCTGGTTGAGGACCGGGACGCGGAGCCGTTTGTTTCCTGGGACGAGGTGTACGTGAATTTCCAGCTTTCGTCTCTGTTCCGCCGTGCGTGGGTGTTCAGGGAGATCCGGACGGACAAGCCCTTTGTGCGCGTGCAGATGAACAAGGATTACACCTTCAACTTTTCCGACCTGCTTGAGAAGTATTCGACGAACGCGCCGTCCGCGGAGCCGTCGAAGCCGCTGTCGCTGCGCGTTTATCGGCTGCAGGTTTCCGGCGCCAGCGCGTCGTTTACGGATCTGACGCCGCGCGAGCCGTTTCGCCGGGTTCTTGGGCCGCTGGACGTAACGCTCGAAGGATTCCGGACGGATCCGGACAATCGGAATCCCTATTCGTTTTCGGGGAGCACGGACACGGGCGAGAAGTTTGCGTGGAGCGGGCATTTCTATTTGCATCCGCTGCGTTCCGAGGGTGAGTTCTCGGTGGAGAATGTGGTGTTGAACACGTACGCGCCGCTCTACCAGGACTTCGTGAAGTTCGACGTCCGGCAGGGAATTGCGGATGTCCGGGCTGCGTACCGGTTTGAGCTGAGCCCGGACGGTCTTGTGGCGGCGGTGACGAACGCGTCGTTCCGCCTGCGGGCGTTGCAGATCGCGGAGAAGGAGAGCGGCCTGGACGTCGCGGAGCTGGAGGAGTTGTCGGTTCATCAGGCGAGCGCCGACGCAACGGCGCGCCGGCTGGAGGCCGACACGGTCAAGGTGGTTGGCGGGAAGGTGTGGTTGCGGCGCGGGAAGGACAAGGCGATCAACCTGGTGGAGTTGTCGAAGCCGGCCGAGACGGCGGCGGACGCGCCGGGCGGTATTCTGGTGTTGCTGCAATCCGTGACCAACCTATTCGCGTTGCTGGCCGACAGCACGAACGCGTGGAGCGCCACCGTGCACAACGTGGACGTAACCGGCTGCGCCATCGCGCTGGAAGACCTTGCCCTGTCGCGTCCGGCCGCGCTCGAGATCGGGGACATCACGTTGCGGGCACGGGAGATCTCGAATCTTCCCGGGACGAACATGACCGCCGGGTTGTCGCTGCGCTGGCTGACGAACGGAACGGTCCAGACGGAGATCAGCGCCTCGCTGTCGCCTCCGTCGGCGGATGTTCTGTTGAAACTGGATCAACTGGAGTTGCGCCCATTGGACCCGTATCTGGAGCCGCAATTCAATGTGTTCGTGCTCGACAGCAAGTTGAGCCTGGACGGCCAGGTGCGGATGCGGACAGCAGAGGGCGAGTTGCCCGAGGTGACGTTCACGGGCGATGTGCGGCTGGACGATTTCGCGACCGTGGACGGGCTTCTTCTCGAGGATTTGTTGAAGTGGCGTTCGGTTCGAATCGATGGGATTGAAGCGAAGTTGAATCCGCCGTCGGTGGCGGTCCGCGAGGTGCTGGTTGAAGAGCCGTATGCACGTTTGGTGATTGAGACGAACGGGACGGTGAACCTGCTGGCGGCGCTGCGGATGGACAACGCGTCGGCAGCCGATACCAATGCTGCGGGAACGACGCAGGCCGCCGCCGAAACGTCCGCTCCGACGGCGCCTTCCACCAACGCCATGGCTTCCCTGCCGCCGCTGACGGTGGCAACCCTGGTGATCTCGAACGCGCAGATCGAATTTACCGACCGTTCCGTGCCGCCCGGTGTGAACATGGCGATTCGCAAGGCCGGCGGCACGATCTCCGGCCTGGCGTCGGACGCGTCGCAGCTTGCGTCGGTGGACCTGCGCGCCAGCGTGGAGGACGTGGGCCCGGTGGAGATTGCCGGCGCGATCAATCCGTTCCGGCAGGATCTCACGAACGAAATCCGCGTGAGCGTGAGGAACGTGGACCTGGTGCCGACCAGTCCGTATGTCGGCAAGTTTGCGGGGTACCGGCTCGCGAAGGGCAAGCTTCAGATGGACGTGGCGTATCAGGTGCACCAGCGGAAGGTCCGGTCGTCGAACCTGATCGTGCTGGATCAATTCACGTTAGGCGAGCGTGTGGAGAGTCCTGATGCGACGAGCCTGCCGGTGCGGCTGGCGGTGGCCATCCTGAAGGATCGGAGCGGGAAGATCGAGCTGGACGTTCCGATTGAGGGCAGCCTGGACGGTCCGGAGTTCAGGCTGGGCAAGGTGATCACGAGGGCGATTGTGAACATTATCACGAAGATTGCGACGTCGCCTTTTGCCGCGCTGGGCGCGGTATTCGGCGGGCGAGGGGAGGAGTTGAGCTACCAGGAGTTTGCTCCCGGCTCGGCTGCGTTGACGGAGTCGGGTGTGGACAAGCTGGACGCGCTGGCGAAGGCGTTGTATGAGCGGCCGGCGTTGCAGGTGGAGATTGCGGGCAGTGTGGATCCGGCGGCGGACCGAGAGGCGTTGCAACGGGCCGCGCTGGAGCGGGCGTTGCGGCAGCAGAAATGGATGTCGTTGCGCAGGACCGAGCGGGGGAACGTCACCGTGGACGAGGTGCAGTTGGCGCCGGAGGAGCGCCTGCAATGGGTGAAGAAGATGTACGCGGAGGCGCTGGAGAAGGGAGAGATCGACCTTCAGTCTGCGACGAATGCAGTCGTGGCGCGGCCGCGGGCGACAGCGCCTTCGCGGGAACCGGAACGCGGCGCCACCGCCCTGATGCAGGTGGAGGTGTTTGTGCCTGTGGTCCAGGGCGAGGCGGGCGCGCCGATAGACCCGAGCCAGGTGATGGAAGACCTGTTGGCGCGATCGTTGCCGGTGTCGGAAGGCGATTTGCAGGGACTGGCGGCGTCGCGCGCGGGCGCGGTTCGCGATTATCTGATTCAGAAGGGGAACGTGGAGCCCGAGCGGGTGTTCCTTGCGGAAACGAAGTCGGGTGTCCGGTCCGACGGCGCGCGGGCGTATCTGGAACTACGGTAAGGGCCCTGCGCTTTTCCTCCCGGCCCGGCGCTCTTATAGTGGGCGGGTGATTGACACGGAAGAGAAGCTTTCCGAACTGCTGCCGATGCTGCGCGCCGCCAGTTGGGTGGCGGTGGATACCGAGGCGGACAGTCTCCATGCGTATCCGGAAAAGGTCTGCCTGATTCAGATCAGCACCCCGGCCGGGGAGGAACTGGTGGATCCGTTGGCGGGTTTTGATCTTGCGCCGTTGCTGGCGGCGCTGTCCGGGCGGGAACTGATCATGCACGGGGCCGATTATGATCTGCGCCTGTTGGAGAAGCATCACCGGTTCATTCCTTCGTCGGTCTTCGACACGATGCTGGCGGCGCGGCTGATCGGGGAGCGGCAATTCGGATACAGCAGCCTGGTGGAGAAGTATCTGGGCGTGAAGCTGGAGAAGGGCCCGCAGAAGGCGAACTGGGCGAGGCGCCCGCTGACGGAGCGCATGGCGAAGTATGCGCGCAACGACACGCGTTACCTGCGGCCGCTCGAGGATCGGCTGCGCGGGGAATTGATATCGCTTGGCCGGCTGGAGTGGCACCAGGAGGCGTGCACGCGGTTGATTTTCGAATGCGCGCAGCCGCGACCGGAGGATGAGGACCGCCAATGGCGGGTGAAGGGGAGCGCCGCGCTGGGGCGGGGGGGCGCTTGCCGTGTTGCGGGAGTTGTGGCGGTGGCGCGAGAAGGAGGCGATTGCGGCGAACCGGCCGCCATTTTTCATACTGAGCCCCGAAACCATGGTCAGCGTTGCGGCCTCGGCGGCGACGAAACGTGCCTATGAGACGCTTCTGCCGAAGGGCATGTCGGAGCGGCGGCGCGCCGGTGTTGCGGAAGCGGTCGCGCGCGGGCTGGCGGTGCCGCCGGACAAATGCCCGCGCCTGATCGAGCGGACGGGTCGCCGCCCGTCCGACGCGGAGCGCAAGCGGTTTCTGGAACTGGAAAAGCGCCGGAATGCAAAGGCGCAGGAGTTGGGGATCGATCCGACGCTGATTGCGAGCCGGGCGACGTTGTCCGCTTTGGCGCGGAACTGGGAGAAGCATTCAGCCGAGCTGATGCAATGGCAGCGCCGGCTGTTGACGGCGTGACGGCGGCGGTCCTGGAGGTTTGACCGGGCTACGGTTGAGCCGGGACCGGCATGCCGATGTCGCGGTTCATCTTGTCCGCGGCGCCGGGATCGATCCAGCGGACGAGCGCGAGGAAGTTCAACAGCGTGGGGCTGTTGGGATTCGCGTGATACATGTTTTTCAGACTGTTCAGCACGCGATGGTATGTGGAGGCGTACTTCTCGTGCATCAGGCGCGTCAGGTAGCTTTCCATCAACGCACGCGCAACCGGGTCTGTGCGGCCGTCGCCAAGGTACGGCAGTTGGCAGAACACGCGAATTAAAGCGATGGGGTCCGCCTCGGTGAAGGTGATCCAGCTCTGACGCATTTCCTCGGCGTCGTATTTGGCGTGAAGGCGCTCGCGGACAGCGGCTGCGATGGTGCCCGGGTCGGTGCGCCGCGCGATCATGTCCTTGATTTTCTCCCAGGCGAGCTGCCGTTCGACTTCCGGCGGGACGGACACTTCCTGTTTGATTTCTTCTTCGAAATCCGTGAGTTGCAGTTCTTTTGCGACGGCGCGTCCGAGCTGGTCCGCTTCGTCTCTGCGGAGGCGGTCGGTGGCCATGATGGCGCGCACGAGGGGTTTCTGCATGGCGGGCGCGGCGAGGCGCAGAATGGCGGCCAGCGTTTTGGGGGCGGGCGCCTGCTGCGGCTGGATCAGGTGCTTGACGAAGTCCTGGATGGTTTCGTGCTGGTCGGGGATGCGTTCGTTGCGGAAGAGCAGCACGTATTTCAGGGTTCGTGCGAGGCCGCCGGCTTTGCCGACGTTGTTGATGACCATGAGGCGGTGGTCCGGGTTGATGATATCGGCGAGGAGTTCTTCGGCCTGGACGATCTGTTTTTCGTCGAGAGTCTCGGCGCCGCCGCCGAGGACCAGTTGTTCGATCAGGACGGGAAGGCGTTGGGCGAAGACGGTGTCGGGCGCCTCGGTATTCTGGTTTTCGTAATAGTGGAGGAGTTCGAGGGTGAAGGAAAGCTTCTGGAAGGCGTTGCGTTGAAGCCGCGCCTGTTCGGAGGAGCTCTTGCTCTCCTGCACCTTGCGATAGAGGTCGGCGAGTTCCTTTTGCTTTCCGTTGGCCGCCTGCGCGTTCTGCTGAAGCAGTGATTCGAAATCGCTCTTGAACGTCAGCACGATCTCCTCGGGCTTCGGGCGCGGGTTCAGCTTCGGGTCCGTGGTCATGTCATTGAAGAAGACCAGGGCGGACTCGCCGAACTCGCGCACGACGCGTTCCCTGGGCAACTGGCCTTTGACGTAGGCGCGTGTGGCGCGAAGGACGGTGGGGGAGAAGAACGACTCGGGATCGGCCGCCACGGTTTCGAGCAGGGACCGGTCCAGGGGGGTGTCGAGTTTGAGCAGCTCGTCCACCAGCGCCTTGATGGTCTCGTTCAGGTGGCGTTTTGTCTGGTCGAGTGCCTTGAGCACATCCGGTTGGGGCAGGGGAGCGTCCACTTTGCCCTTGATGAGGGCGGCGGAGATTTCACCGACGCCGGCGTTGTGCTCGACGAGGCGGGAGACGAGGACGCCGACGTCGTTGAGCGGGAGTTTGCCGACCAGGGTAGTGAGGAGGAGAACGAGTTCCGCGTGGGATTTCTGGCGATGCTCGATGGCGCGTTCGAGGAGGGAACGCAGGGATTTGGTTTCCTGGCGGAGCGCGTCCCGTTCCGCTTCGAGCTGGGCGACGCGGGTCTGGAGGTCGTGCCACCCTCGCTGGATTTCCTCGAGGGAGGCCGCCGCGCTGGTGGTCGCGTTCTCGGGCTGTGTCATGCAGTTACTTTGCATCAATTGGAGCGCGGGTTTCCACTGCTTTTTTGGGACGAGTGGGACGAATGGGACGCATGGGGCCTATGGGCGCGAGTTGTTCATCGGAGTATTCGCCGGTGACTTTCGTCTAAGAAACAGAGCTCGCCGGTGTCGTGAGGATAATGACAATGTCCTTCAACGATCAGGACGGCGGGATGGCTGTATGACCGACCCCGATGGCAGCAGGCAGAGGATGCCTGTCATGCAATCAGACCCGGCCAAAGCCGAGCACGGCGCGGGGGAAACGATCGAGGAACTGTTCGCAGCTCTCGAGTCGCCCCTGCTGCACTACGCGTTGCGGCTGGCCGGAGATCTGAGCGTTGCCGAGGACATTGTCCAGGAAGCGTTCATGAGATTGCATGCCGAGTTCGTTGACGTGCGCCAGCCGCGCCGGTGGCTGTATCGCATCGTTCACAATCTCGCGCTCAACCAACGGCGCGACAGCAGCAAGATCGTTGCGCTGCCGAAGGAAGGCGAAGAGAGCGGGGCGGACGCGAGCGATCCGCAGCCGTTGCCGGACGAACAGATTGCGCGGTGGGAAGGGATCGGCCTGGTCCGGCTCAGTCTCGAAACGCTGGACGAACGGAGCCGGGAGATCGTCCGGCTGAAGTTTCACGAGAATCTTTCCTACAAGGAGATCAGCGAACGCACCGGCCTCAAGGTCGGGCACGTCGGTTACCTGCTGCATTACGCGCTGAAAGCGATGGCGGAGGAACTGGCGAAGAACGGAGTCGTGCCATGAATTCGGATTCACCCCACAACCTGCGCGCGGAACTGGAGACGCGGATCACGGCGTTGTTGCTGGACGAACTGAACGCTGATGACGCGGATCTGCTGCGCAAGCTCATCGACCATGATGTCGAGCTGAAGAAGCTGCACGATCAGCTCCAGCGGACGATCGAGCTGGTGAAGGAAAGCGCGGTGGAGATGCCGGAGAAGACGCCTGCGGCGCCGCTCAAGCTTTCGGATGAGCGCCGGCAGAAGTTGTTGGCGCACTTCAAGACGGTGAAGCTGCCGCGAGTTGAGGAACGTTCGCGCAAGTTGTCGCGGCTCATTCCACTCGCCGCATCGGCGGCCGTCGTCATGCTGCTCGGTTTTCTGCTCTTGCCGGCGTTATCGCGCGCCAAATTGAAATCCAAATCGGTTGAATCGTCTGCCAGTGTTGCAACCGGCATAGACCCGGAGACGGCGCAGCTTGCAGAGGGCGAGAATCTTCGCCGCTTTGCCCGCGAAATTCCTCCGACTCCTGCGAGGACTGCATCCAGTTTCCGTGCTTCCGGCATCGTGCTCCCGGCCGCGCGGCGCGAGGAGGGAATCGCGGAAACGGAACTCGGAGGGGTTCACGATCCTCACGGGTCGGACTTCTATGGATACGACGGGAATGGCGACCAGGGTCGGAGGCAGGCGCAGGTGACTGCCAACCGGGACTCCACACTCCAGGTGGCAAAAGACAGCGGTCCGGGTGGGAGGATGGCAGGCGGATTTGGTGGCGGTGGGGTTGGTGCGGCAGGGGGGCGTTCTGCCGAGTCGGGTTTCAGCGCCGACAAGCGTGACGAGGATGCCGATTCCAGGGAAGTGCCTCTCCTTGGAGACGTTCCCGTGCTCGGTCGAGCCTTCCGCCTCCCATCCCTCAACGAGCAAGAGGTCGCGCTGAACGAAGGCCGGATTCAGACCCGAATCCATCGAGCGGATCCTGAATGGTTCGAGGAAAATCTCGGATACGCGGGTGTGTTGGAGTTGTCCGGGCCGAGTGTTGCCGCGACGACAGGTGCCGGCGCGCAGAGAGGAGGAGGAGCCCGGTTGGTGAATGGCCCGGGTATCGGAACCGAAGGTTCAGGTAATGACGATCAGGTTCCTGCCTCCACTGCGCCTGCGGCTCCGGCTCAGGAACCTGGTCAGCGTGTGTTGCGCTTCGGAGACAGAGGAGTTGCGGCCGAGCCGGCCAAACCCACTGCAAAGGCGACTCTCAGCGTGGACGGTGCGGGAAACGTTGTAGCCACAGCCGACGAAGCCGGCGAGGCAACACTGAAGGAGATCGCGCAGGCAACACAACGCTTCGGCAGTGCTGGAATTCAAATTGTGGAGGAACGGCTGGGAGATTCCGGCGGCAGCCGGCAGTCGGCAAAGGTGTCCACGGTAACGCGCGGGGATCCCGCTGAAATCCAGGGGGCTTTGCAGGAGACCTTCGGCAGGGACAGGGTAGCCGGCGCGAGAACGAACGCCGCGGCCGCTTTGCAGGAACCTGAGTTCAAGAAACCTGCTTCCGTTCCACCGGTGCCGCAGCCTGAAGTTCAGGTTCGCGAGAATCCGTTCTCGACGTTCTCGCTGAACGTGAGTGATGTGTCCTTCAAGCTTGCGGCTGCAAGCCTGCAGCAGGGTGTCATGCCGGACGTCGGTTCGGTGCGCACAGAGGAGTTCATCAACGCATTTGATTACCGGGATCCGGAGCCGGCTCCCGGCGCGCCGGTCGCGTTTGCGTGGGAACGCGCGCGCTATCCGTTCGCGCACCATCGCGATCTCCTCCGGTTCTCGATCAAGGCCGCCGCGACGGGCCGGCCGGCGAACAAGCCGTTGAATCTGGTCGTGCTCCTCGACAGTTCCGGATCGATGGAACGCGCGGATCGCGTTGCGATCGTCCGCGCCGCGTTGCGCGTACTGGCGCGCCAGCTCCAACCGCAGGACAGGATCAGTATTGTGACGTTCGCGCGCGCGCCGCGCCTGTGGGTGGATGGCGTTCCGGGCAGTCAGGCGGGCGAAACGATCGAACGGCTGCTCGGCCTCACACCGGAAGGCGGAACCAATCTCGAAGAGGCGATGAATCTCGCCTATGCCACGGCGTTGAAGCACTACGCCGCCAACGGCATCAATCGGGTCGTCCTGCTCACCGACGGCGCGGCCAACCTCGGCGATGTCCAGCCCGAATCGCTCAAAAAGACAGTCGAGGCGCACCGGCGGCAGGGTGTCGCGCTGGATTGCTTCGGTGTCGGCTGGGAAGGTTACAACGACGAGCTGCTGGAACAGCTCTCGCGCAACGGCGACGGGCGTTACGGCTTCATCAATTCACCGGAGGAAGCGGTGAGTGGGTTCGCGGCGCAACTGGCCGGCGCGCTGCAGGTGGCGGCGTCCGATGTGAAGGTCCAGGTCGAGTTCAATCCGCGCCGGGTGATTTCGTACCGGCAGCTCGGCTATGCGAAGCATCAACTGACGAAGGAACAGTTCCGCGACAACACCGTGGATGCGGCGGAGCTTGCCGCGGCGGAATCCGGCAACGCGCTTTACACCGTCGAAGTGAATCCATCCGGTGAAGGGCCGATTGCGACGGTGCGCGTGCGGTTCAAGGTGCCGGGCACGACGGATTACCGAGAGCACGCGTGGCCGGTGCCGTACACCGGCAACGCGGTGGCGCTGGAGCAGGCGAGTCCGTCGATCCGGTTGGCAGCGACGGCGGCGGCATTCGCGGAATGGCTGGTGTCGAGTCCGTATGCGGCGGACGTGACGCCGGACAAGCTGCTGGGTTACCTGCGCGGCGTGCCGGAAGTGTGCGGCGCCGATCGGCGGCCGAGCACGCTGGAGTGGATGGTGAGGCAGGCAAAGAGCATTTCGGGGAGGTGAGTATGAAATCCGAAATCCGAAATCCGAAGGCCGAAAGAAATCCGAAGGCCGAAATCCGAAGGGGAGGACGGCGGGGCGCTGTTTTTGGTGGGGCGAGCGTCCTCGCGAGCCGTCGTGCGACAACCGGAATGGGCCGAATCGGGCACTTCAGTGCCTCACCAAGGGCAGCGCTCGGCCGAATCGCGCACCTCGCAGGTGAGCACGGGTCGCTCAATCAAGGTTGTCACACGACGGCTTCGGCCTTCGCCAGGGCTACGGACAAGCGCGGGGATGCTCGCCCCAACGTTCAGATTTCGGTCTTCGGATTTCTTTCGGCCTTCGGCTTTCGGCTTTCGGCTTTCACGATTGTTCTCCTTGTGTGTTCGTTCGCGCGGACGGCGCACGGTCTGGCCACCGAGCAATTGGGACCGGATACGCCGGAGCGTCCGACCGTTGCGCAGTCCGGCTGGCACAAGGGTATTGTTGAAGTGCCGCGGCATCCATCGCGCGTGTACTCGGTCTGGGTGAATGGCAACGAGAACTTCTGTTTCAACGCGCGTCCGGAACAGATGAACGAGCTGATCGAGTTGTTCTCCAAAGCCCGGCTGCGCGATCACGAGATCCGGATCAAACCTGGCACGAACACGGTGAAATCGCTTCGGGGCGATGTGATCCGGTACAACGTGTCGCTTCAGATTCTCGACGGCATTGCCCTTCACGCGAGCCGCGAACGAAACGATGCGGAAACACTCGAACCGGTGCTGACGATTTACATTGGCGCGGATCGATCCCTTCTGAGTCAGCTCAAGTTTCCCGAGCATGTGGTTGTTGAATGCGCGGTCGAAGGTGTGGAGATCAAGCGCAGGGCGAAGCCGGATCGGAAGGCCTGGTACGGTCGCCTGCGATTGACCGGCGGAGGCTCTCCCGTCGATTTTCAGACCGGCATTTCGACGAGGATCACGTGGTGGGACAAGACATCTCCGGAGGGTATTCCTCTCGCCAGGGTCGGCACGGACAGCACGTTCAAAGTTGTTTTGTCCGAGGCCGAGCTGGCGTTGCTGCGAGAGGGCGCAAGCTGGCTGACAGTCACGACGGGTAATTTCACGTCCGAGCCGAAATCGTCTGACCCGCGTTTTCCGGCGGCAGCATTGGCCGCGGACGAGGACAGGGCAGTGGCGCAGGCGTTCAGCATTCCGGACCACTTCTATTACGGGCGCATTCTCTTTGAGGACGGCTCGCCACCGGTTTTGAATCCGGAGCCGTGGGCGGATGCTGAGGTTCACGTGGACTTTCCTTACGCGGGGATGTTCCACCCCGACGCCGAAGGATACTTCAAATTGTATCTCGAGCCCGAACAGCTTGCCGCACTGAAGGAGCAAAGGCCGGGCATGAATATCTATGTTCCGCTCAAGGAACCCGGCCGCAGCCGCGCTATCGCGGAGTTCCCGGCGGGTTTGTTGTCGCAGGACAAGACGGAGGCCGGTGTGGTGAAGATTCCCAAACCCGACTACAGATGAAAGCCAAAAACCGAAAGCCGAATGCCGAAGAAAGTCCGAAGGACGAGATCCGATGGGAAGGACGGCCGAGCGCTGTCTTTGGTGGGGCGAGCGTCCCCGCGAGCCGTCGTGCGACCACCGGAATTGGCCGAATCGGGCACTTCAGTGCCCCACCAGGGGCAGCGCTCGGCCGAATCGCGCACCTCGCAGGTGAGCACGGGTCGTTCAATCAAGGTGGTCGGGATACTCGGTTGTCCAGCTCGTTTGGCACGGTGAAGCGGCATGAATGCCGCGCTCCGAAGGGTCGGTTCGGGGAGTTTGAATGTGGACTTCCGGGTGGCTGGCTTCGTTCGCGAGCTGCGGCTGGGGACAGCCGCGCTCCGGAGGGTCGGTTCGGGGAGTTTGAATGTGGACTTCCGGGTGGCTGGCTTCGTTCACGAGCTGCGGCTGGGGACAGCCGCGCTCCGGAGGATCGGTTCGGGGAGTTTGAATGCGGACTTCCGGGTGGCTGGCTTCGTTCGCGAGCTGCGGCTGGGGACAGCCGCGCTCCGGAGGATCGGTTCGGGGAGTTTGAATGTGGACTTCCGGGTGGCTGGCTTCGTTCGCGAGCTGCGGCTGGGGACAGCCGCGCTCCGGGGATAGTCGCGAGCGCGCTTGCGATCGCGTTGTTCATGGTCAGCGGCTGCGGAACATACACCGGGAGCAGGACGACGACAGAACGAACTCCGGTTGCGCTCAAGGATTTCCAACTGACCGGCGACCTGACCAGCGAACGCGCTTCGTTCGAACTCACCGCGAATGCCAGGGTGGACAAGGCCGGCGCATCCATTGATTTGCTGTCGGGCAGGGTTGCATTGACCGAAGTGGATCCGCAACTTGCCGGCAATATCACGGTCAGGGACGGCACCTATGTTCTTTCCTTCGACCGCGCGGGTGTGTTTCCCATTCGCATCCGGTTCGACACCGCGGTGCGGCACGGGGACGGATGGCACGCGGTTGATTTTCGCGTGGCGCCCGGCGCATTGCGGCGCGTGGTGCTTCGAGGACTCGATCCGGAGACGCAATTTCGTTTTGCGGGCGCGGCCAGGCCGGAGCGCATCGGAAGCGATTTCGTGAGTCACCTGCCTGCGGATGGCGTGGTGAATCTCTCGTGGAAGGAGGAGGTGGCGGCGGCGGAGGGCAAGCTGTTCTATTCGGCCGAGATGCTGTCGCAAGTCACGGTGAGCCCCGGCCTGATGCGGCAGGTGGCGCTCCTGGAATTCAGGGTGATGCAGGGTGAGTTGGATCGTGTATTCCTGTTGTTGCAAGGCACGGGGGAGGTGACGCGTGTGCAGGGCGACCAGGTATTGGCGTGGAATGTGGAAGCGATCGAGGGTTCGCAGGACCGGCGTCTGACGATCCGGTTGAACCAGCCGCAGAAGGGTCAGTTCGCGTTGCAGGTGCAGATGCAAACGCCGCTCGGCGCGTTTCCGCAGAGCGCCGAGGCGATGAGGTTGCGCCCTGAAGACGCCGTCCGCTTCGCCGGTCATGTGCGCATCGTGAACGAAGGCGCGGTGCGGCTGGAAGTCAGCGAAGCGACGGGGTTGTCGCAGGTGGCGCCCGAGCAGTTTCCCGAGAGCGACGCGACGCGCGCGTTGTTCCGGGCGGGAGGCAACCAGCGTTTCGTCTATCGGTTTTCGGGCGCAGACTTCGCATTGGGCATTCACGCCGACCAGGTCCTGCCGGAGCTGTTCGTTTCGGAGGTGCTGTCGTATCACCTGGGCGAGAACGAACAGATCATCGAGGCCGAAGTGGAGCTGGACGTGCGGGAGGCGCCGTTGCGCGAACTGCTGATGCGCATCCCGCGGGGTTATGCCATCGCCCGGTTACAGGCGGGCTCGCTGATCGATTATTTCGTGCGAGAGCCTGCGGAGGCGCCGGATTCGGAGTTGCGGCTGGTGTTCGGGCAACCGTTGTCCGGCCGCCAGGTGATTCAACTGCGGATCGAGCGCAACGAACCGTTAGGGCAGGCGAACTGGGCTCTGCCGAGGATTGAAGTGGTCCGGGCCAAATCGGTGCGCGGGTTTGTCGGGGTTTCCTCCGATGCGGGAATGCGGCTGACTCCGGACCGGACGGAAGGGTTGACCGACGTGGCGACGGCGTTCTTCCCGCGGAAGCTGCCGAACATTCATGCGGCGTTCCGGTTGAATGAGCCGGCGTGGGAAGCGGTGCTGGGCGTGGAACGCCTGCCGCAGACGGTGGATGCAGACGTGTTCCACCTGTTCTCGATCGGCGAGGGCGTGGCGTATGGGAGCAGCGTGATGAATTACCTGGTTTCCGGCGCGCCGATCCAGGCGTTCCGCGTCGAGTTGTCGCCGGAGTATTCCAACGTCGAGTTCACCGGAAAAGACATTCGCAACCGGCAGCGGGTGGAGGGCGGTTACCTGGTGCAATTGCATACGCCGGTGTCGGGGCCTTATGTGTTGCTGGCGACGTACGATCGGACGTTTCGCGCGCAGGGCGAGACGCTGGCATTCGCGGGAGCGCGTCCGTTGGATGCGCAATCGGAAAAGGGGCACACCATCATCATCAGCGCGCACCAGTTTGAAGTGCGCACCGTCGAGGTGTCGGCAAACCTGCTGGCGCTCGAACCGGGCGAAGTGCCGCCGGAATACCGTTTGTTCTTCGACGCGCCGATCCTGGGCGCCTATCGCTATTCGGCGCGACCGTTCAATCTGCAGCTTGCGTTGACACCGTTGGCGCAGGGCAATTCGCTCAATCAGGTCGTGGACCGCGCGGTTCTGCACTCGCGTGTTTCGAAGGAGGGCCACGTTCTGACCGATGCGCGGTATTTCGTCAAGAACCGCGGTTACCCGCACCTGCGGGTGACGCTGCCGGGAGGAACGACGTTGTGGTCGGCCACGGTGAACGGCGCGCGGGTGGTGCCGGTGACGGACGCGTCGGCGCACCTGATCCCGCTGCCACAAAATCGCGCGCCTGACAGCATCCTGGATCTGCAGCTCAAGCTTGCTGCGAGCGCACGGGATGCCGAACGGGTGACGATCTCGGCTCCGACGCTGGCCGCGCCGGTGATGTTGGCGGAATGGAACGTGGAACCGGAACCGAATCAGCGCCTTGTTTATCAGGCGGGTTCGCTGACGCCGGCGGGCGGGATACCGGATAATTCGGGATTCGGGAACATGGCCCGATTGTTTTCAGGCGGGGAGGCGGGGCAAGCCGGGACGTTGCTGTTGGCGCTCCTGGTGCTGACGGGGGCGGCTTTGGTGGTGTGGCGCTGGGCGGCGCTGAGGAATGGCGGAACGCCCGGCGCCTGCCACCTGGCCGGAGGCATTGTGGGGCTGATTGCGTTCGTACTGGCGCTGGTGTCGCTGGCGTGGTTGGGACAACGGATCGATCGTCAGTCGATGGGTGCTTCGGGAAACCTGACGTTTCTGGCGCCTGTGCAGCAGGCAGGCAGTGCGCTGACGGTGGAACTGGCCAATGTGCCTGACGGATTCTCCATGTTGCGTTTGCCGGGATACCTCTGGCCGGTGTTCGTTGCGATGATTCTCTTCGTGGTCGCGCGGATTACAGGGGGTGCGTTCGGGAAGGTGGTGGCGCGCGCGGGCGCGTGGACAGTTCTGGCATGGGCGGCTTTGCGCATGCCGCACGGCGGAGTCGCGTTCGTGATTGTGGTGACAGCGGCGCTGATCGTGCAGGTCGCGGTTCCCGCGCTGCGTGGGATCTGGAGCGCCTGGCAGGCTTCGCGCGCGCCCGCGCCTGGTGAAGCCGGCGCCGCACCCGCATTGACCGCGTGGCTGATCGTCGGGTTGATGGCGTGGACATTCGGCTTCGGAGCCAGCGCGCAGGCTGCGCAGGAGCCTGCTGCAATTGCGCCTGCGACGAATGCGCCAATCGTTCAGTCCGTGATCCAGGAGGTGCGCGTGGAGGATAAATTCGCGTTCGTCACGGCCACGATTCGCTGGGAGGCGTCGCGGGGAGAGAGTTTGTTGTTGCTCGAAGCGCCGGCGGTGCCCACGCGAATCGATCATCCGCCGGCGCTGCGGTTGGTGCAGTCGGGCAGCGACGTCGCCAATCCCGAACTGCTCGCAACGGAGTCCGGCACGTTCGAGATTGAACTGGAATACCAGGTCGAGGTGACGGCGACGCCGGCGGAATCCAGCGTGATCCTGCCGGTGGCGCTCGCGCTGGTGAACCGGCTGAACCTGACGATTGTGGACGCGGACGTGGACGTGCGCTCGCCGCAGGCCGTGTCGGTGGAGCGCGAGACCGCGGGAAGCAATACGGTGGCGCGAATTGTGTTGTCGCCGTCCGGGAGAACGCGGCTGGAATGGCGGCCGCGCAGCCGCGACGTGAGGCGCGAGAAGCCAGTGTACTACGCCGAGTTTGCGCATCTGTTCGTGCCGATGGCCGGTGTGATTGAGGGGGTGCATCATCTTTCCATTCGCCCGGCGCAGGGCGAGTTGAACGAGCTCGCGCTGGACGTGCCCGAACGCATGACGATCACGGATGTAACCGGGGCGGGATCGGACGGAGGTGGCGCGGTGTCGCTCTGGCGCTTTGATCCGGACCAGCGGAAGCTGCGCATCACACTGACGCCGGCACAGTCGCGTCCGTTCTCGGTTGTGATCCAATCGCAGGTTGCCGCGGGCACATTACCGTTTGAACAACGGACCGGCCTCCTGAGTCTCGACAACGTGGCCGGGCAGATCGGCGTGGTCGGCATTGCGACCGGGAACGACGTGCAACTGGATGCCGTGGATGCGGGTTCATTGTCGGCGATCAACCTCGAAGACTTTCCGGGTTACGCCGCGTCTGTTCTTCAGGGGCGGATTCCCGGGCTGATGGTGCGGCGGGCTTTTCGTTACACGGACAGGGTGGCGCAGATTCAGTTGACCGCCTCCGCGGTGGAACCGGATGTGCGGGTGGAAACGCAGGACACACTGTCGCTTGGCGAAGACCGCGTTGTAGTGGCGGTGAACGCGACTGTGGCGATCACGCGGGCGGGCATTTTCCGGCTGAGTTTTCCGTTGCCCGAAGGGTTCGACGTGGAATCGATCAGCGGTCCGGCGATGAGCCATTGGACGGAGGCGCGGACGGAATCGGGCCGGGTGATCACGCTGCATCTGCCGGGCAAGACGCAGGGGCAGCATTCGTTCTCGATCACATTGTCGGGAGGCGGGCTGCGGACGACGAACGACTGGCCTGTGCCGGAAGTGATCTTTCGCGAGGCGAGCAAGCAACGCGGGACGCTGTTGGTGGTGCCGGAACTGGGCATGCGGGTGCTGGTGGCCGAGCGTGGCGGCGTGACGCAGCTCGACCCGGAAAAGGCGGGCATTCGTCAGAAAGGCGTGCTCGCGTTCCGCGTGCTCCAGGCGCCGTCGGCGTTGACGCTCGACATCGAGCAGGTGGACGCATGGGTCCAGGTGAACAGTCTGCAGCAGGCGAACATCACCGAGGGACAGATCGCCGTTTCGGCGAACCTGCACTATCAAATCGAGAATACGGGGTTGCGTTCGCTGAGGGTGCTCGTTCCGACCAACGCAGAGAGCGTGCGATTTCAGGGTGAACAGATGGCGGGCTTTACCCGTGTGCCAGGGGCGGAGACGAATGGCTTGCAGGAATGGGAAATCAAGCTGCATCGCCGCGTGATCGGGCCGTACCTCCTCCGTGTGTCCTGTCAGACGCCGGTTCCGGGCGACGCGACGGACGTCGTGATCCGCGGTGTGCAGGCCGAGGACGTGAATGTGCAACGCGGGTTTGTGACGCTGCAATCCGACCCGCGCCTTCAGGTGAGCGCCGGCACGCTGCCGGCGTCGCTTCAGCCGTCGGAGTGGCAGGCGATCCCCCGGGCCCTGTTGCGCAACGCTTCCTCGGGAGCTGCCAGCTTGACGTACCGGCTGGCGGGTGCCGCATTCGAACTGCCGCTCAGGGTGCAACGGCATGACGCGGCGCGGTTGCTGCCCGCGCGCGTCAACAACGTCACGCTGAACTCCGTCGTGTCCGACAATGCGCTGATGCTGACCCACGTTCGGATGGAGATTGTTCCGGGCGACAAACGGCTGTTGCACTTCACGCTGCCGGAAGGCGGGCGGTTCTGGTTTGGGTTCGTGAACCGGAACGGTGTCTGGCCGTGGCGCGAACAGGATCGGATCCTGGTTCCCCTCGAACGGCAGTCGCGCGGGGACGAACCGGTGAGCGTGGAAATCTTCTACGATTGCCGGGCGGGCACGAAGGGGTCGCGTTCCCTGGACCTGACGTTGCTGGCGCCGAAGTTCGACCTGCCGCTCGAAGACATCACCTGGCGCGTGTCGTTAGGCGAAAAGTGGCGCGTGACGGACTGGTCGGGAGATCTGGGATTGCAGCGGGAGGAGGTCTCGGCGGTAGCGTCGGACCTGAGGGAGTATCTCGCGCGGGAGGTGGCGTTGCAACAGGAGCGGACGGCGCATGCGGAAAAGCTGCTGGCGGAGGCGAACAGCGCTCTGGAGCGCGGGGATCCGAACGCGGCGCGGCGGGCGTTTCAGGCCGCGTACGGTTTGTCGTTTCACGACAGCGCCTTCAACGAGGATGCGCGGGTGCAACTGCACAACCTCAAGTTGCAGCAGGCGCTGGTGGGGTTGAGCGTGCGGCAATCGGCGGTCAGCGGCCGGCCGATCGCCTTCGGCGATGACGGCGGAGCGGCCGCGAGCCGGGGCGTTCGGTACACGCAGCAGGATGCGAGGGATCTGATGGACCGGAACACGGCCGACGAGAATGCGGCGTTCATGAAACTGGCGGAGCGTTTGATTCAGCAGCAGGAGGCCGCGACGGTCAGCGCGTCGGCGCTGCGGGCGACGCTGCCGGAGCAGGGGCGGGTGCTGAGTTTCAAACGGTCGGTTCTGGTGGATCCGATGGCGCCCTTGAGGCTGGAACTGGAGGCATCGGTGCGCGGGGCCGGCGTGCCCGGGATGCGCCTGTTCGTTGTGGGCGGAGTGTTTGTGGTGTTGTTGGTATTGTTGTTCGGTGCGCGAAGTATCGTCCGGGTGACGGCGTAGGACGACGCGGCCTGGATTACATCACGCAGCCAAGGGGCTCGCGTTTGTAGCGATCCTGCCAGTTCTTGTTTCAATGCAAAGGCGTCAGGACGCCAAGACGCAAAAAGGCTCCGACTTTCCTGACCTTGGCGTCTTGGAATTGAAACTCGGTCCGGACCGCATCGTGGAATGAGTCAGTCGTCCCTTCGGGACTTGTCGTATTCACCTCCGACTTCCGTTTTGTCCGGGCGGGTCCCGGGAGTGCCCACGCGCCGGGACAATTCCTGTCGCATATGCGCGCGGAATTGTCCCGCGTTCAAAGAGGCGGAATTTTGTAAACATCAGGAGCCGAGGCGCTTGGCAATTTTGATGGGACAATTCTTGTCGCATATGCGCGCGGAATTGTCCCGTGGATTTTTGTGAGGTTGCGACCTGCGCGCTGCTGCGTTATGGCTTGCGCGTGCCGGAACTGGACTTCAACGATGCCGCGCTTGTCGTGCTGGGACACGGATCGACTGTGAACGCCGCGTCCTCCGCGCCGGTCTTTCAGCACTCCGCGGAATTGCGGCGTCGCCGGATCTTCGCATCCGTTCACGAGGCGTTCTGGAAGCAGGACCCGAAGATCCTGGATGTGCTCAGAGAACTCACTGCGCCGCGAGTGTTCATCGTGCCGTTCTTCATCAGCGAAGGGTACTTCGCCGAGAATGTGATTCCCCGCGCGCTGGGATTTGAACTGGGCGAGGTTCCGGCATCACGAGTTCGGCAGCAAGGGTCGAGTCGATGGCACTATTGTGGGCCGGTGGGTACGCATGAGCGGATGACGTCGGTGCTGCTGGAGCGCGCGCGGGGTGTGGTCAGCCAATTTCCATTTCCGCGGTTGCCGAAACCGGGGGATGTGACGCTGATCATCGCGGGGCACGGCACGGAGCAGGACGAGGCCTCGCGGAAATCCGTTGAAGCGCAGGTGGAACGGATCCGGGAGCTGGGCGAGTACGCGGATGTTCAGCCGGCGTTTATGGAGGAGGAACCGCGGATTGCGGGATGTTATCGACTGGCGCGCACGCGCCATGTGGTGGTTGTTCCGTTCTTCATCAGCGACGGCATGCACACGCAGGAGGATATCCCGGTGTTGCTCGGCGAACCGGCCCGGATGGTGAAAGAGCGCATGGCCGCCGGACAGCCGACGTGGCGCAACCCGACGGAACGGGAGGGAAAGCTGATCTGGTACGCGCCCGCGGTTGGCTCGGAGCCGGTGATGGCAGAGGTGATTCTGGAGAGAGTCCGGGAAGCGGCGCAGTGGCCTGCGCCAGTTGACAACGGATAGCGGATGGTGATGGCAAGGCGGTGCGCTTGCTATTGAATTCGCGGGTTGATTCGCCATGATGACGCAGCATGGACCTGTTGCGTTGGGGGATTCTCGGGACGGCGGGGATTGCGCGGAAGAACTGGCGCGCCATTCATGACAGCGGCAACGGCGTCGTTGCCGCGGTCGGCAGCCGCGATGCGGACCGCAGCCGTCAGTTCATTGCCGAATGCCAGGCCCGGCGGGCGTTCGAACGTTCTCCGGTGGCGTTCGGTTCGTACGAGGAGGTTTTGGGCTCGCCGGACATTGACGCGGTGTACATTCCGTTGCCGACCGGCATTCGGAAGGAATGGGTGCTGCGCGCCGCGGCCGCGGGCAAGCATGTGTTGTGCGAGAAACCGTGCGGGCTCGACGCGAGCGACGTTCGCGAAATGATCGACGCCTGCCGGCGTCATCGCGTGCAGTTCATGGACGGCGTGATGTTCATGCACAACCGCCGCATGAGCCGGATGCGCGAACTGCTGGACGACGGCGAGACCGTGGGGGATGTGAAGCGCATCATGACGATCTTCACGTTCCGCGCGGTGGATGGTTTTTTCGACGCGAACATCCGGGTGCACAGCGAGCTGGAGCCGACGGGCTGCCTGGGCGACCTGGGCTGGTATTGCATTCGCATCGCGCTCTGGACGATGAAATGGCGGCTGCCGCGCGAGGTTACCGGCAGGATTCTGTCGGAGCGCGGGAATCGGCTGAGTCCGGCGCCGGCGCCGACGGATTTTTCCGGGGAACTGATTTTCGACGATGAGACTTCGGCGGGGTTTTACTGTTCGTTTCTGGCGGCGAGCCAGCAATGGGTGGACATCAGCGGCACGCGCGGGCAGTTGCGGGTGCCGGACTTTGTTCATCCGCAGAGCGATCACGAGCCGGTGATTGAAGTGCGCCGGCAGGCGGTACGGGTGAAGTGCTTCGATTGCGAAGGGAAGCACAGCGAAAGCCAGGAATGGGCGCAGGACGCGATCATGTTCCGGAACTTTGCCCGGCAGGTGCGATCGGGAACGTTGAACGCGGATTGGCCGGAGATCGCGTTGAAGACGCAGCAGGTCATGGATGCGTGTTATCGCTCGGCGAAAGAGGGGGGCAGACCCGTTGCGCTTGGGTGAGCCGCATTGGAAGCCGGGAGAAGGCGTGGAATTTCACAACGTGTTTTGGGTTTGACAGCAACGTCATTTGGCCTTGCCATGGCGGCGAAACATGCAGGCGCCGTCCGGTTGCATCACAGAAAGGATTTTCATGAACACCCAGCGCATGTGTCTTCTCCTGAGCTTCTTGATCGCGGCTGCATCCGCCGTCATCGCTGCGCCGATTCCGGAGGAATGCCGGACCGCGGGATTTGCGATCGGCTGCCAGGGCTGGACCTTCAACCGGTTCACGGTGATGGAGGCCATCGACAAGACGGCCGAGGCGGGCGGCAAGGTGATCGAGCTGTATCCCGGGCAACGGTTCAGCACGAATGGAACAGCCCGGTTTGATCACAACGCCACGGACGAACAGGTCGAGCAGGTGAAAGCGCGGCTGGCGCAGCGCGGCGTCCGGGCGGTCAACTACGGCGTCGTGAGCGTTCCCCGGGACGAAGCGGAGGCCCGGAAGGTTTTCGAGTTCGCGAAGAAGATGGGTCTTTACGCGATCACCACCGAGTCGGTGGACGCGATGGACACGATCGAGAAGCTGGTGAAGGAATACGACATTCGCGTGGGCATCCACAATCACCCGCGGCGTCCCCTGGACTCGAACTACAAGGTGTGGGATCCGAAGTATGTTCTGGAAGTGGTGAAAGGCCGCGATCGGCGGATCGGCGCTGCGGCGGACACGGGGCACTGGGTGCGGTCCGGTCTGGTGCCGGTGGAATGTTTGAAGATTCTGGAGGGCCGGATCGTCAGTGTTCATTTGAAAGACCTCGATGAGCGGTCGCCGGGGGCGCAGGACGTGCCTTACGGGTCGGGAGTGTCGGACATTCCCGGCATTCTTGAGGAGCTCCGGCGGCAGAAGTTCGAGGGGAACATCTCGGTGGAGTATGAGAATAAATGGGAAAACAACGTGGCGGACGCGGCCCAGTGCATCGGGTTTGTGCGGGGTTACGGGACGGCAAACAAGTGGTGATGGCGATGGCAGCGACGAGGTTTCCGGCGACGAAAATGAGAAACTTTGGCCGGATTCGTCGTTGCCATTGGCTGGCGGAATAAGGCACACTCTGGGCGCGATATGAGAGTCGAAACCGAGAGCAGACCGGTGTTAAAGACAACCGCGATGGGGAGGGAAGGGAGTTTTGCCGAGGGCGCATGGGACGGCACCCTTGCGTTTTTCGTGCTGCGGTTCTGGTTGGGATTGCGCGCGTTGCTGACGGGGATTGAGAAGTATGCAGGGGTGAAGATCAGCGAGAAGCCGTTTATCGATCCGGAGACCGGGATGGAAGACCCGAGTGGCGCCCTGATTGAAGTGAGGGAAAAGTTTTACGCGTTGACGAATTACGCGGCGATCCCGCCGTCGATGCAGGAGCGGTTCGCGGAGGAACCGTTGTTGCCGGCGTTTCTCAGCGTGCCCTTTTACGCGTGTCTGGGCTGGGTGCTGATTCTGTCCGGCGTGATGCTGCTGATCGGGCTGGGCACGCGGGTTTCGTTGGTGATCCAGGGATTGCTGTACGGGGCGTTGACGGTCGGTCTGATATTGATCAAGGAAGACGCCGGGATAGCGTGGCTGGGGGTTCATGTCGCGCTGGTGGCGCTGGCGCTGATGCTGGCGGGGCATAACCGATTTGCTGTATTGAAGAAATGGTAGAGACACCCATCACTCGCCGGGAATTCGTGCGCACCACCGCGGCGGCGGGCGCCGGCCTCATGCTCGCCGGCGCGCCGGCGTTGGCGCAGAATTCGTCGCCCAACAACCGGATCAACATCGCCCTGATCGGCTTCGGAGCGCAGGGGCGGGTCCTGCTCGAATCCCTGCTGAAGATCGACGGCGTGCGGCTGGTCGCGATCTGCGACATCTGGGAGTACGCGCGGACCTACGGGGAGCGTTACCTGAAGAAGGAAGGCATTGAGGTCCGGGCCTACGAGAATTACGAGGACCTGCTCGAGAAGGAGAAGGATCTGCAGGCGGCGATTGTGGCGACGCCGGACTTCTGGCACGCGCCGATCACGAATGCGTGTCTGCGGGCGGGGCTGCACGTGTATTGCGAAAAGATGATGTCCAACACGATCGAGGGGGCGCGGTCGATGGTGGACGCGATGAAAGAGACGGGGAAGCTGCTGCAGATCGGGCATCAGCGCCGGAGCAATCCGAGGTATCTGTTCGCGCTGAACCGGCTGTTGCGGGAGGCGAAGATCTGCGGGCGACTGACGGCGGCGAACGCGCAGTGGAATCGCGCGGCGGCGGACGACCTCGGCTGGCCGAAACGGGCGGCGATGGAACCGGAGCAGTTGAAGAAGTATGGCTACCGGGACATGCACCAGTTCAGGAACTGGCGCTGGTTCAAGGATCTGGGAGGCGGCCCGTTGTCTGACCTGGGCGCGCATCAGATCGACATCTTCAACTGGTGGTTCGGCGTGCTGCCGCGTTCGGTCATGGCGTCGGGGGGCGTGGATTACTACAGCAACCACGAGTGGTACGACAACGCGATGGTGATCTACGAGTATCCGTTGCCGACCGGGCTGGTGAGGGCGTTTTACCAGGTGCAGACCACCACGAGCGCGGGGGGCGGTTATTTCGAATACTTCATGGGGGACGAAGGCTCGTTGAAGATATCGGAGAACCCGAACATCACGGCGGTCTATCGCGAAGCGCGGGCACCGGCCTGGGATGAATGGGTGCGAAGGAAGTACCTGAGGGCGAAGCAGGGTTTCAGCGGGGAAACACCCACGGACGCTGCGAAGGTGGACGTGCGCGAGACGGCGCAGCTTGCGGCGTACGAGATTCCGGTGTTCTTCAACAAGGCCATTCACCAGCCGCATCTCGAGAATTTCTTCAAGGCCATTCGCGGCGAGGCGAAACTGAACTGCCCGGCGGACGAGGCGTTCGCCAGTGAATACATCATTTACAAGGCCAACGAGGCCATCGCCGCCCGAAAAGCCATCGACCTGAACATGGAACAGGTGGTGGCCGGATTGTAATCGACACAGTGATATGAACCGCACATTGACTTCCCTGATTCTTCTGAGTGTTGTGAGCCTTGCGGCCACGAGTGTGGCGCAGGAGAAAGTTCCCTTGAAAACCGAACTGCCGAAGCCGCTGTTCGTCGGCACGCCGGTCCCGGTGAAACTGCCGAACCTCGAGCCGCCCCGGCAGGGCAAGCGCCCGGATTTCATGGTGCCGGTCGGGACGACGAACCTGGCGTTGGGCAAGAAGGTCACGTCGAGCGACAACGAGCCGATCATCGGCGACCTGGAACTGATCACGGACGGAGACAAGGAAGGCGAAGAGGGGTACTGGGTGGAACTGGGGCCGGGCAAACAATGGGTGCAGATCGATCTGGGCCAGACGGCGGAGATCTACGCGATTCTGGTCTGGCACTATCATTCCCAGGCGCGGGTGTACCGCGACGTCGTGGTGCAGATCTCCGATGATCCCAAGTTCGCGTCGGGTGTGACGACGGTGTTCAACAACGACTACCAGAACAACCACGGGTTCGGGGCGGGGAAGGATTTCGCGTATGTGGAAACGAACGAGGGCCGATTGATTGACGCGAAGGGAGTCAAAGGCCGTTACGTCCGTCTCTACAGCAACGGCAACACGAGCAATCGGCTGAACCACTACATCGAGGTGGAAGTGTTTGGCAAGCCCGCCGCCTAGAGTCCGCTGGGCGATCTTTGCCGGCCTCGCGCTGGCGGCGCTCGCGCTGCGCCTGCCCTCTCTGGGCGAGCGCCCGATGCACACGGACGAGGCGGTGAACGGTTATATCACGGGATACCTGCTCGAGGGCGAACCGTACACTTACGATCCGGAGGACCGGCACGGCCCGGCGCTCTACGCGTTCGCGTTGCCCGTCGCCCGGCTGGCGGGCAAGTCGAGCCTGGCGGACCTCACGGAGACGACGGTTCGTCTCGGTCCGGTGATCGCGGGGACGCTGACGATCCTGTTGTTTGGCGGGCTGGTTCGGCAGATCGGCTTTCTTCCTTCCCTGGGAGCGGCGGTGCTATTCGCCGTGGGACCGCTGTCCGTTTACTATCATCGCTACTTCATCCACGAGGCGTTGTTTGTTGGCGTCACACTGGGTTTTCTTCTGGCGCTCTGGCGCGCGGTGTTCGGGGGCGGCGCAGTGTGGGGAGCATGGGCCGGCGCATGCGCGGGCCTGATGCTGGCGTGCAAGGAGACCGCCGTGCTGCACTACGCTGCGGTCGGCCTCACGGGATTCTGGCTCTGGTTTGCAACTCGAGGGAACAGGAAGGGCGCGCTGCGTGAACCACCTGTCGGTGGAGCAAAGAATGCGGGACGGCAAATCGCCTGGTGGCGGACGGTGGTCGCCGGATGCCTGGTGATGGCAGTGGTGGTGATCGTCCTCTACACATGGGGCGGACGGCACTGGCGCGGGCCGGCGGATCTGGTTCGGGCGGTGCCGCAATTCACGGCACGTGCCGGAGGGCAAGGGCATGAGAAACCCCTGTCGTATTATCTTGCCCTGATCGGCGGCGCGTGGCCGGGCGGGATTGTGGTTGGCCTTGCGATTGCCGGAGGGGTTGTCGCCTGCTCGTCGCGATTGCGGAGTATTGCCTTGCAGAATGAGTTCGTGTCCAACGACGGCGGAGAACGGTCGCGTGACGCGGGAAAAGAAGTCCAGGTCGGCGCCGGTCTGGCGGCGGGGGCGTGGGCCGTTTACGGGGTAAGCGTTGCGCTGATCTATAGCCTGATACCCTACAAGACGCCGTGGCTGGCGTTGAACCTTTGGTTGCCGATCGCCGTGCTGGCGGGTGTGGGCGCGTTGGCGATGTTTCGGTTCGTGCCGCTGGCGGGCGCAAGGTGGTTGCTGGTTCTTGCGGGGGTGGCGTCCCTAGCTGCACTGGCGGGCGACAGTTGGTTCTGGAGTGTGAGCAAGCCGGCGGACGAGCAGAATCCCTACGCGTACGCGCACACATCCGAGGACCTGTTAGGGCTGCCGGAGCGTGTGCGCGAAGTCACGGGGAGCACCCATTCCCGCGTTGCAGTGGTGGCAGCGGATCCGTGGCCGCTGCCATGGTACCTGCGGCAGTTCCCGGAAACGGGGTACTGGCAGCCGGGGAACGATCCGGGCCCGGCGGAGGTTTACATTACCTCGATCGAGGCGGCGGAGAGCATCGGAACGAGAATCACCGGATGGCGGCCGGAGTTTTTCGGGCTCCGCCCGAACGTGCTGGTGTTGCTATGGACGAATCCGGAGAATCCGGCCGGATCGACCGCGCATGAATGAGCTGCGCTTCAGCGGCGGCTGGTTCAGGCAAAGCGCCTCTTCAATGGCGCTGACTGCCTGTCGACGGGGCGCCCGGTTTTGCAGGACGTCGTCGAGATGAGCATCCAGGTTTTCAATCACAATGCGATGGCGACGGTGTTTCAGGTGCGCATTGCGGACCAGGAGCCCAGGTACGCGGCGCAGGCGGCGAGGGCGGCGTTTGAGGTGGTCGACCGGTTGGAAGGGTTGTTGAGCCGCTTTCGGGAGAACAGCGAGATTTCCCAGGCGTCGCATCTGGCTGCGGGAGAAACGCTGCGCCTGAGCGAACCCGTGTTTGCCTGCCTGCGGATCGCGGAGAGGATGGAGCGGGCGACCGGAGGCGCGTTCTCGGCCATTCCCATGCGGAAGACCGGGCAACCGCCGCCCGCGTGGTCGCTTCTCGAGGAGGCGAGATCGATTCGCTGCGACCAGGGCCGGCTGGATCTGGACCTTGGGGCCATAGGGAAAGGGTTCGCCCTCGACCGGATGGCGGAGGAGCTGGCCGACTGGGATTGCACGTCCTGTCTTCTTGTCGCGGGAGGAAGCAGTGTTCTGGCGGGCGCGCCGCCGGAGGGGCTTGCGGGGTGGTCGGCCGGGCTCGAACTGGACGCGGTTGGAACGGGGCGATTGCTGCGGCATGTGTCTGTGAGCGCATCGGGGCTGGCGGTGAAGGGCAATCATATTGTGGATCCGCGAACCGGGCGACCTGCGACGTTACGTCCGCGGGTATGGGCGTTTGCGCCGAGCGCGGCGGAATCGGACGCGTTGTCCACCGCGTGCATGATTCTCGGGGAAGATGAGATCGAGCGGATGCTTGCGGCGAATCCCGGGTGGGGTGTTCTGCTGAGGAACGATTCGGGGTGGCAGCAGTTTGGGGCGACTGGATGAAATCCGAGTTCCGAGAGCAGAAAGAATTCCGAAGGACGAAACCCGAAGGGAAGGACGGAGTGGAGCACTTGCGGAGTGCGCGACTCCGTTAATTTCAGTTATCGTACGCTGGCTTCGGCCTTCGCTGAGTTTCGGCGTGGCAGGCTGCTCGCCCCACCGAGTGTGGCGGCGTTTAATTTGCTTCCTTTGCGGGCGGGCATTTGTTAAGGAAAGCGCTCTGTGCGAAAGCTTTGCTTGATTCTGACGGCATGCTGGCTCCTGGCTCTTCTCGCGGGCACAGCCGGCGCGGCGACGTATCAACTGGAAGGCGGCGACACGGTGATCGGCGAACTGATACCGGGCTCGGCCGACGAGGAGGGGGTGCAGATCCGGCTCGACGACGGCCGTTATGAGCGCGTCCCGTGGGCCGCGTTCAAGCAGGAACACATTCGGGAGTTCGCGCGCGACACGAAGAATCGGAGGATGGCCGAGTTCGCCGCGGCCTTTATTGAAATCACTCCGGAAGAACGCGCCCAGCTCACGGCGGTGAACCTGAATCCTGTCCCGCGCCTGGAGCGGCCGCAATCGCCTTCGCTGATTGGCGGAATGCTTTCTTCGGGGGTCGGCCTTGTGGTGATCGGGCTGTTGTATGCCGCCAATCTGTTTGCGGCGCGCGAGATTGCCGTGTTTCGCGCGCGGCCGGTGCCGCTGGTTTGCGGCATCTCCGCCGTCGCGCCGATCATCGGCCCGATTATCTTCCTGTCCATGCCCACGCAGATCGGCCAGTCCGAGGAAGCGTTGGCGAATCAACCTCCGCCGGAGACGCCGACGTTCACCGTGCCGGGCGCGACGTCGGAGGCGAGCGCGGAATCCGGCGGTCTGCATCTTGCGAGCCCGGCGGCGGGGGGCGCGAACATTCCACAGACGCAGACCTTTCAGCGCGGAGCCTTCACGTTCAACCGGCGCTTTTTTGAAACGCGTTTTGCCGGCTTCTTCGGCATGGTGCGGCGCGAGGCCGACAAGGACATGGTCATGCTCATCAAATCGGCCCGTGGTCAGTATGTGGCCACCCGCATCACGCGCATTGCGGCCAACGACATGCACGTTCAGGTGCAGAAGGGCAATGCGAGCGAGGAAATCATGCTGCCGTTTGCCGAAATCCAGGAAGTGCAACTGAAGCACAAGGACGCGTGACGCTCCCGTGCCATGAAGTATCGAACCATTCTGCTGTTCGGCGCGCCTGGCTCGGGCAAGGGAACGCAGGGGCGCATTCTTGGTTCGATTCCCAACTTCTTCCACTGCGCCTGCGGCGACGTGTTCCGCAACCTGGATATTGAAAGCGAGATCGGCAAAGTGTTCGTCGAGTATTCGAGCCGGGGCGAGCTGGTGCCCGACGAACAGACGGTTGAGCTCTGGAGCAAGTCCATCGCCCTGAGTACGCAGACCGGGCGCTTCCGCCCGGAACAGGACACGCTGGTGCTGGACGGAATTCCGCGCAACGTGCACCAGGCGGAAATGCTGAGCGACGTGCTCGATGTGGTGACCATCTTTTATCTGCGCTGCACGAACCTGGACAACCTGGTTCAACGCATGCAGCGCCGGGCGTTGAAGGAGAATCGGCTGGACGACGCCAGCCTGGACGTGATCCGGAAGCGGCTGCGTACTTACGAGAAGGAGACCAAGCCGGTGCTGCGCTATTATGGGCAACGGCTGGTGCACCGGATCGATGCGGACCAGGCGCCGGCCAAGGTGCTGTTTGACATCCTGCGGCACGTCATCAAGGTTTAGCCCATGCCACAGCAGTTCGGGAGCTTCACGGCAAGCGAACTCTACTGCCCCAGGTGCGGCCGATCTCAACCGGTGCGCGAGCGCCTGCTGCTCGTTCTTCCGTCGGGCGAACTCCACGAGTTCGTCTGCGCCCGCTGTGCAACTTCACTTGGCACGCGCACGGTCGAGGGAAGCGCGCTGGTTTCGGCGTCGGGACGACCGGGCGGGAGATAGTCAGCCAAAAGGGCAGATCCTCCTGTCTTCCCGGGCCGCGTCGGGAAATTCAAGGTGGCGGTGGGGCGAGCGTCCTCGCGAGCCGTCGTCGGATCATCCTGCGTATTCGAAAACGGCGGATCCGCTGTTGAATGTTCACGCCGTTCCCGCTCACTGGCCCAGGATTCTGTTCAGGATATTGCCGACCGGGTTCTGGTTGGTTGCGGGAGGTTGATTGGTGTCTGTCGCAGGCGGCGGTGTTTGCGGGTTGAGGATGCCGCGCAGCAATCCGCCGACGCCGGTGTTGGTGCCTCCCGTTCCTGGAATCTCGACGCCGAATTGTTTCAGCACCGGGACGGCGAGCGCCGCCGTGTTGATGCGGGGTCGCGGCTGTCCCAGCGTGCCTTCGGCGGAGAAGAAATCGGGCAACTTCACGTAAAGCGCATTGGTCGGCGTGTCGGGCGGGACCATGTTGATCCGTTCCGCCAACGGACGGGTCAGAGCGATGCTGATGGGGATGTTGACGGTGGAATTGGACAGAACCGGGGCGAGGAGAACCGATCCCATCGCGTCGGCCTGGAACACCGTGCTGCGAACTGTGGCCTGTTTGAGTTCCACGCGGCCGTTGGCGATGGTCCCTTCGGCGTGGACGATGTCGATCGGCGAGTTGGTGACTTCCATCATGCTGCCGCCTGTGAGCTTTTGAGTGAGGGAACCGACGAGGCTGCCGGCGAGTGTGCCCAGGGCGGCCTGCGGGTTGCCGGCCAGATCGGGAACCATGGAAACGACAGTGACGATCAGCTTGAGCAGCGGGCTGCGAATGTTCTGGGGCGCCAGGTTCAGATTGGTTGTGCCGATGTCAAAGCTCCCGGCCAACGAGCGCTGGAGGCTGGGGCCGGTGATTCCGATTCCCTTGATGTCGGCATGAGCGGACAGAGTGCCGCCGAGCTGATCTTTACGGTCCGGCTGGAACGTGTTGACCAGCGGAGCGAACGGAACGGCGTCGGCGTCGAACGCCAGAGCATAGGCATACCCGCGAACGGAAAGATCCACATCCGCGCGGGCGGACACCGGGGCGCCGTTCAGGACCAGGCGGCACGGGTCCATCAGGAATTTTGCGCCATCGAGATGGATCCGGGTCTGGAGGTTCGTGATCTCGATTTCGCGAAGGTACAACCGGCTGATGGAGGCGTCGGCAACGAGATTCCTGAAACGGATCCCGATGGGCTCGGGCTCCTGTTCCGGTTCTGTTTGCGCTGCGGCCGCAGGCTCCGGGATGGCGCCGGCTGGCCGCTCGGTTTGCGTGCCCGGCTGGGTTCCCGGCGCGGGCTCGAACAGCTCGTAGTAGCTCGTGAGGTCGAGCGAATCGGCGGCAATCTTCAAGTTCCCTTGCAGCGCGTTGGTGTCGGAGAAATCCAGGCGGCCCGCAATGTGCAGCCGGTTTTCGGCTCTCTGGGTGGGGGTGAGGCCGAGCTCGAACTTGCGAATCTCCGCGGCAGTTGATTGCAGAGTCGTGTCCAGCGCGAGATGCGCCTCCAGCGCGCGGGGCGGTTGCTCCTGCTTGCCGGCGACGACCAGGTTTGCGAGATCGATTTCGGCGCGGATGGCGGGCTTGTCTGTTGCATCGTAATCCGCCGACGCTGTTGCGTTGAGGGTTGCTGAAACGAGGGTCTTGTCCGCAAACAGGGATTCGAGGAACGGACGGAGCGCGTTCTGGTTCAGGTCCGAAAGTGTGACGCTGAATTGGCCGGAGCTTGAGGCGATGCGATGGGAACCGTTGAGTTGAAAAGCGCCTCCGGCGCGGCCGTTTTCACTGAACGTTCCGTGAACGTCTCGGATCCGGATGGATTCAGCGTCGCTCTGGATGTCGAAGGTGGCGTTCAGGCCGTAATGGCGAAAGGCACTCCCGGCGGCGTGGCCGGTGAAGTTCGTGAGCGACGCCTCTCCGAGCACGACCTGGCCGGCGCCGGTTTGAGTGATCTTCGCATTGAGCAAGAGCGCTCCGCTTTCGGCCTTCATTTCCGGCTGCGCCAGAAGACTGAACAGCTCGGGCAACGCGCTTTGGGCGAGCACGTCCACTTCGGCGGCGGTCGTGTCGAAGTTGTAGTTGCCTTTGCCTGAAACGCTGAGAGCGGGCAGGGCCTCCTGCCGTTGCTGAGTTCCGTGGACATCCAGGCGGTAATCGAAGGCCATCCGGTCGGCTGCCGTGCCGCGAAGACCCGCTTGCACGTCGATGCCCGAAATGCGGTTGGTTCCCGCGGCCACGGAAAGGTCCTGCAGCCATGCAGCCAGATCGAAGTTCAATTGCCGGCCGGATTGCTGCGACGCGACGGTGAGTTGCAGGCCGGCGCGTCCGGACAGACCTTCGCCCAGCAGCGCCTGCCAGTCCGCGAGGGCGAGATTGGTGACGCTGAGTTTCAACGACGAAACGCCCGCTTCGCCGCCGGACCCGCCCCAGTTCCAGACCAGGGGTTCACTGAGTTCGCCGCGAAGGAACGGTCGGCCCTGCTGCGTGCCGTTCAGATCGAAAGCGCGCACCATCAGATTGCCGGCCGCCAGGTCGATGCGGAAATCGTACGTCGCGCGCAAGTCGAGCGTGGGCGTCGATTGCCCGCCTTGAATCACCTGCATGCGAGCGATGTCGAACTGCCCCGCCAGCGACGCTTCGGTTCCGGCGTTCGCCAGTTGCACGCGGTTGGTCGAGGTAAGGGTCGTGGTGCCGAAATCCAGCCCCGACGGCGCTCCGAAGAGATTGAGCACACGCCGGTCGATCGGCGTCAGTTCCACGTTCACGAGCCCTTCCATCTTCTCGATGCTGAATGGCCCGTTTGCGCGCAATGCGCCGAGCTGCGTTTCGCCCTGTCGGAATCGCAACGCCAGCTCGATGATCTGGCCCGGGGCAACGTCGGCGACGAGATCGACGCCGAGGGCCGAAAGGTCGGCGAAGGTTCCTTCGGCACGGTTCACTGCGAACTGCGAGTTGCCTTTGATGGAGATGGGGTTGAGGTCCGGTGAAAGGGCGAACGTGTAATCGCCGTTGAAAGAGGCCTGCAGTGTTCCAGCGGCCGCGCCGGCGCTGCCTGAACCGGCGGCCGCGTTCCATCCGCTGTTCATGGACACAGTCGCTGCGATGGCCAGCCGGCCGCTGTCGCCGTTTTTCAATCCGGTCAGCGTCACATTCAGGTTGCTGACGGCAGTCGTGTCGCGGGTGGAATCGGCGTAGCGTTTTTCGTAATGAACCACCGCGTTGGAGATGGCGACGCGGCGGATATCGAGCTGCGGCGTTTCGGCGGCCGGCTCCTCTTCAGTTTCCTGCAGGAGGGGGTCGACGTTCGTGCGGCCATCCGGATCTTCGACAAGGGTGATTACAGGCGAATCGAGAAAGGCTTCTTCGACCAGAACGGTCCCGCCGAGAATGGCGAACAGGCTGTATCGCAGTCGAACCTGTTTTGCGGAGAGCAGGGGGGCTTCTCCGCGGGGATGAACCTTGAGGTCGTAAAGCACGACGGAACTGAAGGGGCGGATGGACGCATCCCGCACCGTGACATCCGCGTTGATGGAATCGCTGACGCGCGGCAGGACGACCTTCCTGAAGAAGGGCGCGCTGGTGAGGACGAACCAGGCGACAACGAGGAGAACGAAGACGGACAGCGCGGTCCATCCGAGGATTCGCAGGGCACGCCGCTTTTTTCGGGGCGGCGTTGACGGCGCTGGAGTTGATAGAGCATCAGCCATAAGCGTTTCAAACCGGGAGCGTTGCCTGGAACGGGCATCGGCCCGCCCCGGCAGGCTCGCTCAGCTTAGCGCGAGGCGGAGCCGGGTTCAATTGGGGCATCGCCACCGGGCCGAAGGCATGCCGAACTTTTGTTGCATATGCAACAAAAGTTCGTTGTGGTTCCGGCGGAGGGAGTTACGGGGGGCAGGCAGTGGATTCCTGTTGGTTGCCGGAAGGGAGGGAGGCTTCTTTCTGGCGGGCGGCTTCGAGGATGGACTTCTGGATTTCGAGGCATTCCTTGCAGATGCCGTGGGAGGTGGGCGTGTCGAAGCCTTGCTGGAGGAATTCCTCGAGGGGCATCCATCGGCCGCGGTAGTCGATGCGCCGGCACCAGGCGCAGACTTTCATGAATCCCTCGAGGTATTTGACGTGTTCCAGGATGCGGCGGGTGGCGTTTCCGACCAGGAGCCAGACCGCGAGGATGAAGAGCATTTTCAGGATCAGCTCCTGAAAATCGGCGATGTAGAAGTTGTGCTCGAAGATGAGGGCCCGGAGATTGACGAGTTCATCCAACCACGAGAGGACGATGATCGCAAGAAACCCGACGCTCTGATACAACAAGACCTTTGGCTGTGCTTCCTTTTGCATAAACGAACGATTGCCGACCCTGGGGCGCCGTCAGAGCGGGATGGCGTTTCTCAGACACGTTTTCCATTTGCGGCAAAGCTGACTTCCGGTTGTGGTGGTGTTGGTTCGTGATAACACAAGAACGGCTGCATATCACGTGCCGCCGCGCCGCGTGAAACGCATTCGGCAACGTTAATGAATTTTTTGGTTCTCGATCGGCTGCTTTCGCCGGGAGAATTCCGCTTCGTCACGGTGTCACGAGAACACAATGAGACGGTCGCGCGCGACCGAGTTCACGTGCAGTCGAACAATTTTTCTCCGAGCCGATGGATGAACCGAGAGGTTGTGGAGGCTGCAGTCCACGAACGGGACATGAAGTGAATGATGAAGAGGCGCGATCGCCTCTCGTGGTGAGGGAGAATCGAAGCTCTGGCGACGTTGGCCGGCTGAAGGAATCCTCGGGCGCGTTTCGAAGACGATGTGCGATTGGTCCGTCGGTATCGCGCCGGCGGCCGGCCGCGCCGGCGATCCAGAGGCGCGGCAGGAATTCGGACTGTTGGACTGCGACGAGAAGGCGAAGGATGGCGTGCGGTGGTTGTCAATTCCGCTGGATTCGGCCAAAGTGAGCGCGTCCGGCGTCCTGCCGGCCTTGTTGAGCGGGCGTCGGGACACATATTCGATGGCGGTATCGAGAACGATACAGACGGCAGGTTCATTGCGGTCGCGCGGAGGCGCTCGCGGCTGAGGTGCGATGCGCGTTTCGATTGTTATTCCCGCGTTCAACGAGGAACGCCTGCTGGGAGCAACCTTGAGGTCCATTTCGTCGGCGACCGACGCTTTCTTGCGTCGCGGTTGGGAGGTGGAGCGGATTGTCTGCGACAACAACTCGACGGACAGGACGGCGGAGATCGCGCGGGAATCGGGCGCGACGGTTGTGTTCGAGCCCTGCAACCAGATCGCCCGCGCGCGGAACCGTGGCGCGGCCGCGGCGATGGGCGACTGGCTGATCTTTGTCGATGCCGACTCCCATCCGAGTCCGGAGCTGATGGAAGCGGTTGCCGGCGAGATCGAGTCGGGCCGTTGTCTGGCGGGCGGGACGATTGTGCGGCTGGAGGGGCGTCATCCGAAGGCGGATCTGGTGACGGCGGCCTGGAACGCCGTGAGCCGGGCGTTCCGGTGGGTGGCGGGCTCGTTCATTTTTTGCGAGACGGCGGCGTTCCGGCGGGTTGGGGGTTTTAACGAGCGTTTGTTTGCGAGCGAGGAGATTGATTTGAGCAAGCGCCTGAAGAAGCTGGCGCGGCGGGAGGGGCGGCGCGTGGTGATTCTGCATCGGCACCCGATTCTGACTTCGGCGCGGAAGGTTCACCTCTATACGCCCCGGGAGCACCTGAGATTCATTGTGCGGACTGTGCTGGCGGGGGGGGAGGACGCTGACCAGCCGGGAGGAATGCCACCCCTGGTACGACGGCAGGCGATAAGCCGTGGGGACACAGTCATCGGCGAAGCCCTCGGAACGACGCCGGTGGTGGCGAGGCGTTTGAACTCTCGACCGCCTTTACAATGGAGACGGGCACTTGTTTAATTCCGCGGTGCTGAACCAGCAAACTCTTAGTCGTCCCGTTCATTTTGCCGGTATTGGACTGCACAGCGGAAACCGGGTGAACCTTTCGTTTCTTCCGGCGCCGCCCAACACAGGCATTCGCTTCCGGCGGGTGGACCTTGAAGGCAGGCCGGAGATCGAGGCCCGTGTGGAGAATGTTGCTGAGACGAACCGGTCCACGACGTTGGCTCGCGGGAACATCAAGATTCATACGGTGGAACACGTCCTGGCGGCGTTTGCCGGTTTCGGGATCGACAACGCGATTGTGGAACTGGACGCGAACGAACCGCCGATTGCGGATGGCAGTTCGCGGGAGTTTTGCCGGATGATCAAGGAGGCGGGCATTGCGTTGCAGGTGGAGCGGCGGGAGCCCTATCGCATCACGGCGCCGATCGAACTGCAGATTGGCGAGACGGAGATGACGCTGTTTCCGTATGAGGGGTTCAAGGTGAGTTGCACGAGCGCGGACAGGAAAGGGCGTTTCACCCAGTTTTACAGCGTTGAGCTGAATCCCCGGAGCTGGGAAGAGGAGTTGTCCAGGGCCCGCACGTTTTGCTTCTACGAGGAGATCGAATACCTGATCCGGAACGGGCTGATCAAGGGAGGCAGCCTGGAGAACGCTGTGGTGATCCGGGACGACGCGGTGCTCACGACGGAACCGCTTCGCTACCCGGAGGAATTTGTCCGGCACAAGATCCTGGACATTATCGGCGACCTGTCGCTGGTAGGGCGGCCGATTCACGGGCATTTGATCGCGGTGAAACCGAGTCATCTTGCCAACTGCGAGCTGGCGCGTTTGATCCGGGCGCAGATGGAGAGGCCTTTGCGGGCGGCGCAGGCGTTCGGGCCGCCGCCGGTTTCGAGGGCGGATGACGCCGCGTCGGCCGATGTGGCGGATGAAAGCGGGGCGATGAGCATCGAGGAGATCATGCGCATTCTGCCGCACCGGTATCCGTTTTTGATGGTGGACCGGATCACGCGAGTGGAAGGCAACTTCATCAGCGGCGTGAAAGGCGTCACGATGAACGAGCTTTACTTCCAGGGGCATTTCCCCGGCCACCCGATCATGCCCGGGGTCCTGCAACTGGAGGCGATTGCCCAGGTAGCGGGCATTCTGATGCTGAGGCAGGCGGAGAATGCCGGTTCCATTGCGTACTTTATGTCGGCCGAGGACGTGAAATGGCGGAAGCCCGTTGTGCCGGGCGACACGCTGGTGATCGAAGTTGAACTCACGAGGATGCGGGGCAGGATCGGCAAGGCCAAAGGCGTGTGCAAGGTCCGCGGCGAAGTGGTCAGCGAGGCGAACGTGACGTTCATGGTGCGGGAAGCCTGAAGCATGACGTCGATTCATCCTACGGCTCTGGTTCATCCGCGCGCGGAGATCGGCGAAGGCTGCGTGATCGGGCCTTATTGCATTATCGGGGAGCATGTCGCGTTGGGGCCGCGTTGCCGGCTGCATTCGCACGTGGTGATTGACGGGCATACGCGGCTGGGAGAGGGGAACGAGATCTTTCCGTTTGCGAGCATCGGGTTGAAGACGCAGGACCTGAAATGGAAAGGCGGCGTCACCCGGACCGAGATCGGCAGCCACAACACGTTTCGTGAATACGTCACGGTCCACAGTGCGACGGGCGACGGCGAGGCCACAGTGATCGGTTCGCACAACCATGTGCTGGCGTACTGCCACATTGCGCACAATGTCACGCTGGGCGATCACATCATCATGTCGAACGTGGCCACGCTCGCGGGGCATGTGATCGTGGAGGACAGCGCCGTGATCGGCGGGCTGGCCGCCGTGCATCAGTTCTGCCGCATCGGGCGGCTGGCGATGATCGGCGGGTGTTCGAAGGTGGTGCAGGACGTTCCGCCGTTCATGATGGCGGACGGCAATCCGGCGCGGACGCGAACGATCAACAAGGTGGGGCTGGAGCGCGCCGGTATTTCCGAGGAGGCGCAAGCGGCGTTGCGGCAGGCTTACAAGACTCTGTTCCGGGAAGGGCTGACGATTTCGAACGCGCTCGAGCAGATCGAGAAGAAGTTCCCGCAGATTCCCGAGGTTCAGCATCTCGTTCGTTTCATTCGGACGAGCGAACGCGGCGTCGGCAAGTGAGGGCCGGGTCATGGAACCGTCGCCTCTGACCGCCGGCACGCTGTATCTCGTTGCCACTCCCATCGGCAATCTCGAGGACATCACGTTGCGGGCGTTGCGGGTGTTGCGGGAGTGCGACGTTGTTGCGGCGGAGGACACGCGCCGGTCGGGGCAGTTGCTGCGGCATTTCGGGATTCAAAAGCCGTTGCTGAGCTGTTTTCAGTTCAACGAAGCGAAACGGAGCGAGGAGATCATCGAACGCCTGCGCCGGGGCGAGAAGGTGGCTTTGGTGACGGATGCGGGGAGTCCCGGGATCAGCGATCCGGGTGAACGGGTGGTGCGCGCGGCCATTGCAGCGGGGTTGCGGGTGGAACCGGTGCCGGGCCCGAGCGCGCTTGTGGCGGCGCTGACGGCGAGCGGATTGCCCACGGCGGAGTTTCATTTCGTTGGATTCCTGCCCCACAAGTCCGGCCAGCGAAGGAAGCGATTGGAGGGATTGAAAGGCGTGCCGGGCGTGCTGGTGTTTTATGAATCGCCCTTCCGCGTGGTGAAACTGTTGGAGGAGTTGAAGGATATCTTTCCGGAGCGCCAGGTGGTGTTGGCGCGCGAATTGACAAAGAAATTCGAGGAATACCTGCGCGGAACGCCGTCAGAGCTGCTGGAGGCGATGAAGACGCGCGCGGTCAAGGGTGAGTTTGTGGTGATGGTGTCGCCTGCTGGATTTACGATTGACGATTGACGCCAGCGTTGTCCGTTCCATCCGATCCCCACCGTCTTCTTCTGGGGCGAATGCCTGATTGCGGGTTGGGGTAAAGGCAGGAGAAGGTTTGCGTATGAAACGCATACTGAACATCTGCAACGGAAAACGTCTGGCTGTTGGACTGGCTTGTGCCTGCACTGCATTGTTCCTTGCGGGCTGCGACAGGGACAGGGATACCCCGCAGGGCGCCGCGGAGGACGCCGGGGAACGGATCGGGGAAACGTTGGACGAATCCGCGGACAAGCTGCGCGATGCCGGACGTGACGCTGAGCGCACCCTGGAAAAACAGAGGGAGGCTGCCGAGGATGCAGCGAGGGATGCCGGGCGCGCCGTGGAGAATGCCGGGGAAGAGCTCCAGCGGAAAGCCAGGCAAACGAATCAATGAGCGGCCGGCCGGCCTACACGGACCAGCCGGAGCGATAGACGCGCCGGACGAATTGGGCGGCCTCGGGCGCATTCTTCGCCCGCATGCCCGGGCCGTCCCACTCGAGACGTTTTCCGACGCGCAATGCCACGCAGCCGAGCAGCATGATTTCCGTGAGTTCAGCCGCGATGTCAAAGCGGGAGTGGCACAACTCGGGTTTGTTCTCCCTGATCGCCTGCAGCCATTCGAGATGATGCCGCTTGTCGGCGTCGCCGGTGAACGGATTCCTGGGAAGGCTTTCCGGAACGGATGCTGCGGCTTCGTGCCTGCGATAAAAGGTGAAGCGCGGCTCGTCATTGAGTTTGATGAAGAACTGCGTGCCGTAGTCGTCGGGAGAAAAGATTTGCCCCTTCGAGCCGATGATCAGGCAGCCGCTCGGAGGCACCTCGCCGCGCAATGCGGCCACGTCCGCGATGATGTCGGCAGGCGGTTTGTTGCTGCCGTCGTGCCGGAAAGGATTGTCGGGGGTCGGTTTGCCGCCGTCGTACCACCAAAGAACGATCGGGTCGGGATCGGGTTTTGCAAAGGCAAGCAGCTGTTCGGCTCCTTTTGCAGCGGGTTGCGAGGGAGGCTGACGCCGCGGGAATTCGAAGCGGATCGTTGAGCGCAGCGGGTAGCTCTCGCCGTTCATGCCGGAGGATTCCGCTTCGATGACACTGGGATAGCCGAGCTGCAACGCGCGAAACGGCATGTTCACCGTGTGACAGGCCATGTCGCCCAGGGCGCCGGTGCCGAACTCGAGCCAGCCGCGCCAGTTGAAATCGTGATAGACGCGGTTTCCCTTGAACGGGCGCGCGGGAGCCGGTCCGAGCCAGAGATCCCAATCGAGTCCTTCAGGGACGGGATCGGAGCCTGCAGGGCGATCCATGCCTTGCGGCCAGATGGGGCGGTTGCTCCAGATATGCACTTCGCGGGGGACGCCGATGATGCCGGCCTGGATGACCTCAATGGCGCGGCGCAACCCGTCCTCGGCGCTGCCCTGGTTGCCCATCTGACTGATCACCTTGTGCCGGCGCGCAAGGTCGCGCAGCCGCCGGGCTTCGTGAATTGTCTGAGTGAGTGGTTTCTGGACGTAAACATGTTTGCCCAATTGAATGGCGGCCGATGCCGCCACCGCGTGCGTGTGATCCGGCGTGGAGACAATGACCGCGTCGATGGAGCGGCCCATTTCGTCCAGCATCTTCCTGAAATCCTGGAAATACCTTGCGTCGGGATACTTCTTGAGCTGCCCGGCGCAATGGTTGCGATCGACATCGCACAAGGCGACGATGTTTTCGGTCGCGCAATGGTCGGTGTCGGAAGCGCCTTTGCCTGCGGCGCCGATGGTGACGATGTTGATCCTGCTGTTGAGATTCTGTCCGCGAACGAAAGCGGGACAGCCGAGAATTACGGCGCTGGTGCCGGCGACTTTGATGAACGAGCGGCGATTGAGTTTTCGCGAGAAGGAGCGGTCAGCGGTCATGCCGGATTGTTAGCAGAATCCGGATCGTTTCAAAAGAAATCTTGCGGCTTTGGCTGGCGGACGGACGCCGGAAAGCATCCAACACCCAACATCGAGCATCCAATACCCCAGTGAACGGCGATGCGGGGCATTGCTATCCGTTCAGGTATCGGTCGATCGATTGCGCGGCGCGTTTGCCGTCGCCCATCGCGAGAATCACGGTTGCCGACCCGCGGACGATGTCGCCGCCCGCAAACACGCCGGGTACGCTGGTCATCCCGTTTTCATCAACGACGAGGTTGCCGCGGCGGTTCAGCTTCAAGTCGGGGCAGGTGGACGTGAGCAAGGGGTTGGCGCGAGTGCCGATGGCGACGACGACGATATCGCAGGGCAATGTGAATTCCGATCCCGGGATGGGTTCCGGGCGGGCGCGGCCGGATTCGTCCGGGGCGCCGGGTTTCATGCGGATGCATTCGAGTCCGGTGACCCAGTTCTCGCTGTTGCCGATCACCTTTGAGGGGGCGGTCTGGAAGTGGAACCGGACGCCTTCTTCTTCCGCGTGGTGCACTTCTTCGGCGCGCGCGGGGAGCTCATTGCGCGTGCGGCGATAGACGATCATGGATTCGCGGGCGCCGAGCCGGCGGGCGGTGCGAACGGCGTCCATGGCGACATTGCCGCCGCCGACGACAGCGACCCGTTGTCCGTGGAGGACCGGCGTGTCGGTTTTCGGGAACTGGTAGGCGGCCATCAGGTTGACGCGGGTCAGGTATTCGTTGGCGGAGTAAACGCCCTTGAGGTTCTCGCCGGGCACGTTCATGAAGATCGGCAGCCCGGCGCCGTTGGCAATGAAGACCGCGTGAAACCGTTCGAGCAATTCGGGAATGGTGAAGGTGCGGCCGATGATGACGTTGCACTCGATCCGAACGCCCGCGGCTTCGAGTCGTTGGACCTCCTGGGCAACAATGGCTTTGGGGAGGCGGAACTCGGGAATGCCATAGACCAGCACGCCGCCGGGTTTGTGGAGCGCCTCATAGATGGTCACCTCATAGCCGCGTCGCGCGAGTTCGCCCGCGGCAGTGAGTCCGGCGGGACCTGAGCCGACGATGGCGACGCGCTTGCGTCCGGCCGCGGTGGACGCGGCGGAGCGGGAAGTGATCGGGTGCGCACTCGCGTCCGGGGTAACGGTCGGCGGGGAAGCGGGGACCTGGTGTTGCGTCGAAGGAGGGTTCGATTCTGCTCCGGCGTCATGATGGTGATGATCCAGGTGTGTTCGCGCCCAGTCGGCGACGTAGCGTTCGAGGTAGCCGATCCCGACGGGCTGGCCTTTGTTGGCGCGGATACATTCGCTTTCGCATTGTATTTCCTGCGGGCACACGCGGCCTGTGATGCCCGGAAGCGCGTTGTCGCAGAGCAGGCTTTGGGCGGCTTCGGCCATCCTGCCTTCGCTGAGGAGGCGGATGAAGCGGGGGATGTTGACGCCGACGGGGCAGCCCTTGACGCAACGCGGGTCTTTGCACTGGAGGCAACGTTGAGCTTCGAGAAGGGCCAATTGTTCGCTGAACCCCAGGTTGACTTCGTGGAAGTTGGCTGTGCGCACCGAGGGATCCTGTTCCGGCATTTTCTGCCGGTGAATCTGGAGGCGCTGCTTCGTGGAAAGTCTGTCCGGCATGATCAGGGTTGAGTTGGGGACCGGTTCAACCTGCACGCGTCGGCCGCGCAGGCCTCGGCCCGGCGTTCGAACTCCCGGTAGGTGCTCAGCCGGTCCTGGAGCTCGTTGAAGTCCACGAGATGCCCGTCAAACTCGGGACCTTCGACGCAGGCGAAGCGCACCGCACCGCCGACGCTGACACGGCACCCGCCGCACATGCCGGTGCCGTCGATCATCACCGGATTGAGCGACACGATGGTGCGGGTGCCGTAACGGCGGGTGAGCTCGGCCACGGCGCGCATCATGGGCACCGGTCCGACAGCATAGACGATGTCCATGCCGCCCGCTTCGAGGAGATCGCGGGCGGCGTCAGTGACGAATCCTTTTCGGCCGCAAGAGCCGTCGTCGGTGCAGACGATGACGTCACCGAGGCTGGCGAGTTCCTGCTGGAAGATGATCCATTCGCTGGAGCGCGCTCCGATGACGCTGACGACGCGCGCACCGCGTTGGCGCAGGCCCTGGGCGATGGGATACACGACGGCGGTGCCGACACCGCCGCCGATGCAGAGCGCGGTTCCGGCCGGGATGAGTTCGGTGGGTTGACCCAGCGGCCCTGCGATGTCGTGGATGGAATCGCCCGGTTGCAGCGCCGAGAGTTCGCGCGTGCTCTTGCCGACGGCCTGGATGACGAGAGTGATCGAGCCTCTGGCGGGGTCGGCGTCGGCGATGGTGAGCGGGATGCGTTCGGAGCAGTCGGCGAGACGCACGATGACGAACTGGCCGGGCCGGCGGACCCTGGCGATGCGCGGAGCGGCGACGTCAAGGCGCGTGACGTTCGGGCTCAATTGTTGTCGGGCCAGAATGACGTGCATCGGTTTGGGCGAAGTTTGCCGAAACGGGTCGTATTGGCTGGCCTGCTATTGGCAAAGCCATATCTTTTCTTGCCATGCGCGGAGCAAACGATTCTTTGACAAACGTTCGCGAAGCCCGCTACTTACCGGGCGATCACGCATGAGTCGAGAAGCTGTGGACATGCATGTGGAATCCGTCACCCTCGAGGCGGCGGATACGAAGACGATCCGATTGAAGTGGCCGGACGGTTACGATCCGGTGTTCAAGACGGGTCAGTTCATTACCTGCAACTGGCCCGACGAGCCGGCGTACAAGCGGGCGTACTCGCTGTCCTCCTGCGCGTTGGACCGCGGGTTTTATGAGTTCACCGTGCGCCGCGACGGGAAGATGGGGACGCGGCTGGTGGATTGGATCAAGCCGTCGCACGTGCTGCAGGTTCTGCCGCCGGCCGGCAGATTTCTGCCGGTGTACGAGCCGGACGCGCACCTGATCTGCATTGCGGGCGGGTCGGGAGTGACGCCGTTTCGCGGGTTTGTGCGGGAGGCGACGCGTCGCGGGCTGGAGACGAAGATCACGGTGCTCTACAGCGTGCGTACGCCGAACGACATCATCTTCCGGAAGGAGTTTGAGGAACTGGCGCGGGCGAATCCGAACTTCAAGTTCGAAGTGACCTGCACGCGGCTGCAACCGAGCGATCCCTGGGAGGGACGGCGCGGGCGGATCGACGCGCGCTGGCTGAAACAGCACGTCCAGGACATCTCGAAGACATTCTTCTACGCGTGCGGTCCCAACGCGCTGGTCGAGTTTGCCGAAGGCATTGTGTTCGAGCTCGGGGCGACGAAACAGCAGATGAAGACCGAGAAGTGGGGTTGATCGGCCCGGGGACACGACCCTCGGGTGAAGGCGCGCGAAGACGGGCGTTGTTGTCATTGGCTGTTCCGTTCGAACGCCTGATCGCGGTCCAGCTTCAACTGCCCGGCGGTGCGGGACAGAAATCGGCGGGAACGAAAATCGGCTTTGACAATCCGGGCGAGGACTCTAGATTCCCGTCTGCTGCGGATGGGGTCGTAGCTCAGTTGGCAGAGCACCACAATGGCATTGTGGGGGTCAGGGGTTCGAATCCCCTCGGCTCCACCATCCTTCCGTTTCAGATTCCCGGTTGACCGTGCGCGGTGCGCGGTGCGGCGGGCCGCGTTCACTTGAGGAAAAATTTTCCATTCCACGACGCAATTTTTTCCGTGCCCGTCATCGGCGCGCGCGTTCTGAGACGGCGCTGTGGCTGGTGTCGCTGTAATAGCAATCATTAGGGAAGTGGAATTCTTTCTGCCCGGTTCCGGGACAAGGGAAAAGGGCTTGTCCTGAAAGTCTTCAAGATTGCGGGAGCAACGCGTGCCATTCTCATCTCTGCACATGGGAGGTCGAAAACGTTAATGCGCTCGCGTGGCGGGATGATGGCGCGCCGCGCGCAGGCGTGCTGCAACGGGTTGGCAGTCAAGCTGCGTGGCGATTTGTCCGTGATGGACAGAGACGTTGTTGTAAGCCGTAACCGAGGGCGCGCCGTCGTAGCCAGGTTGCTTGGAGTTCTGACAATTTTTTCCGGTCTGAGCGCATCCGCCGCGAGTGTTACTCTCGCTTGGGATCCCAGCCCCGATCCGAGCGTTGTTGGGTACTTTGTTTACTACGGCGATGCCAGCCGAAGCTACACCACGAAGATCGACGTGGGCAATGTGACGTCGGTGACGGTTACCGGTCTGGTGGAAGGAGTGGCGTACTACTTTGCGGCGACTGCGTATAACGTGCTTGGGATCGAGAGCGATTTCTCGGAGGAAGTGGTGTACACGGTGCCCGGCGTGCCGGGCAATCAGTTCCCGACGCTCAACCCGATTGCGAACGTGACGCTGCAGGAGGACACGCCCTCGCATACGGTCGCGCTTTCGGGCATCAGTTCCGGATCGGCCGCCGAGGCGCAGGTGCTGACGGTGACCGCGACGTCGTCGAACCCTGGGTTGATTCCGCATCCCACGGTTAATTATTCCAGTCCGAGCACCACAGGCAGCCTGGTGTTGCATCTCGTTGCGAACGCGTCGGGCACCGCGCTCATCAGCGTCCAGGTCAACGACAATGAAGCCAGCAATAATATCATCGTGCGCACCTTCACCGTGACGGTGAACCCCGTGAACGACCCGCCCACGCTGAATTCGCTGGCGAACGTAACGGTGGACGAGGATGCGGGAGCGCAGACCGTTCAACTGTCCGGCATCTCTTCGGGGGCGCCGGACGAAAACCAGACGTTGACCGTCACCGCGACTTCGAGCAATCCATCCCTGATTCCGCATCCCGTGGTGAACTACACGAGTCCCAACGCGACGGGGACGCTGACTTTCACACCGGTGGCCAACGGCTTCGGTTCCGCGACCATCACCGTCACGGTGAACGACGGTCAATCCGCCAACGCCACCACCACGCGGAGCTTCACGGTCACGGTGAATCCCGTGAATGATCCGCCCACGTTGAATCCGATCGCCAATCTCGGCATCACCGAGAACGCGGGCCTGCAAACCGTTCCTCTTTCCGGAATCAGTTCCGGCGCTGCCAACGAAAACCAGAGCTTGTCCATCTCGGCGGTTTCGAGCAACCCGGGGCTGATTCCGCATCCGACTGTCGTTTACACCAGTCCGAACAGCACCGGATCGCTCCGGTTCACGCCGGTGGCCGGCCAGTCCGGCGAGGCCACGATCACCGTCACGGTCAACGACGGACAGGCCGTGAACAACACGGTGGTTCGCACCTTCATCGTGTCGGTCGGACCGGTGAATGACCGGCCGACGCTCAACAGTATCGCGAATGTGACCGTTGAAGAGGATTCGGGCCCGACCACCGTGAATCTCTCGGGCATCTCCTCGGGCGCGACGAACGAACATCAAACGTTGACGGTCACCGCGACTTCAAGCAATCCGGCGCTCATTCCTCATCCCACGGTGAACTACACGAGCCCGAACAGCACCGGAACGCTGACCTTTACACCCGTGCCCAATGGACACGGATCGGCGACGATCAGTGTGACTGTGGACGACGGTGATGTCGCGAACAACACGATCACTCGGACGTTCACGGTGACCGTGACGCCGGTCAATGACCCGCCCACGCTGAACCCGCTGGCGGATGTGACGGTGGACGAGGATTCGGGTCCGCACACGGTGAACCTGACGGGGATTTCCTCCGGAGCGACCAACGAGTCGCAGACCCTCCTGGTCATGGCCACGTCGTCGAACCCGGCGTTGATTCCGCATCCGACGGTCAGTTATTCCAGCCCGAACGCGACCGGCACGCTCACGTTCACGCCGGCTGCCAATGCGTTCGGGACGGCGACGATCACGGTGACAGTGGATGACCGGCAGTCGGCCAACAACAGGACCACCCGGACGTTCACTGTCACCGTCAATCCTGTGAACGATCCGCCGACGCTGAATCCGATCGCCAATTTGACGCTGAACGAGAACACCGGAGAGCAAACGGTCAGCCTGTCCGGCATTTCGGCCGGCCCGGGGAATGAGAATCAGCCGCTGTCGATCTCGGCGGTGTCGAGCCATCCCGGGCTGATCCCGCATCCGACGGTGGTTTACACGAGTCCCAACAGCACGGGAACACTGCGGTTCACGCCGGTGCCCGGGGCGAGCGGAACGGCGACCATCACGGTGACCGTGAACGACGGCCAGGGCTCGAACAACACGTTCTCGCGGACATTCACGGTGGCGGTTGCCGATGTCAACGACCCGCCGACGCTGGATGTCCTGAGCAGTATCACGGTCGCGGAGGATTCCGGGCCGAGGACCGTTGAATTGAAGGGGATCACCTCGGGCGCCACCAATGAACATCAGGTGCTGACGGTCACGGCCGTGTCGAGCAACCCGGCGTTGATTCCGCATCCGACGGTGAACTACACGAGCCCGAACACGACCGGTACGCTCACGTTCACGCCCGTGGAGAATGGGAGTGGAACCGCGACGATCAGCGTGACCGTGAATGACGGCGAGGCGATCAACAACACCATCACCCGATCGTTTGTGGTGACGGTCACCCCCGTGAACGATCCGCCGACGCTGAACAGCATCGGGAACATTTCGCTTGTCGAGAACGCCGGGCAGCAGACGGTGAACCTCTCGGGCATCAGCTCGGGCGCGCCGAATGAAAACCAGTCGTTGTCCGTCACCGCCGTGTCCAGCAATCCCGGGCTCATTCCTCATCCGACCGTGAGTTACTCGAGTCCCAGCAGCACGGGCATACTGCGGTTCACGCCGGTGCCCGGGGCGAGCGGGACGGCGACGATCACGGTGACGGTGAACGACGGCCAGTCCACGAACAACACGTTCAGCCGCTCGTTCGTGGTCAGCGTGAACGCGCTGCCCACCATTTCGCCCATCGCGAACCAGACGATTTCAGTGAACTCGAATACCCTGCCGATCGCATTCCTGATCGGAGACCGGGAAACGCCGGCCAGCCAGTTGACGCTGTCGGCGTCCTCATCGGAGCCGACGCTGTTGCCGGCCGCGAACATCTTCTTCGGCGGCAGCGGCAGCAACCGGACGGTGACGCTCGTCCCGGTGTTCAACCAGACGGGCACGGCCGAAGTGACGATCACAGTCAGCGACGACACCTCGTTCGCGAGCAGGACATTTCTTGTGACGGTGCTCGGCGTGCCGACGGCGCCGAACGGGTTGACGATTGTGACTAACGGACAGGGGGAGATTGTGGCGAGCGCGTCCATCAACAGCGGCAGCGGCAAGGTCTATACGCTGACGGCGTTGCCGGGGGAAAACCAGGAATTCCTCGGCTGGAGCGGCGGCCTGCAATCCAAGTCGCAGACCATCACCTTCATCATGAACTCGAACCTGGTGCTGCAGGCGAACTTCATTCCGAGCCCCTACAAGCCGGTGGCGGGTTCGTACAACGGGTTGTTCTACGAAAACGACCGCGTGCGGATCAGCACTTCAGGCTCGTTCTCATTCATCGTCACACCGGGCGGGACCTATTCCGGCAAGCTGATCATGGGCAAGACGAAGTATTCGTTCACGGGCAAGCTGGACCTGCAATGTCGCGCGACCAACGTCATCTCACGCAAGGACGGTCCGCCGCTCACCTTGCGGCTGCGCGTGGGCGAGGGCGGAATGTACGGCCAGATGTCGGGCGAACTCACGGACGGCACGTGGACGGCGGGATTGCACGGTGAACGCGCGGCGTTCAACGCGTCGAATCCCGCTTCGCAAGCGGGCAACTACACACTGATCCTTCCGGGAAGCGCGGCGCCCGGCGAACCCTTCGGCCACGGCTACGGGACGGTGAAGGTGGACAGCTCCGGCAGGGTCCGGTTTGCGGGCGTGCTGGCGGATGGAACGAAGGTGACCCAGAGCGCCATTCTGTGCAGCAACGGTCAGTGGCCGCTTTACGCCTCGCTCTATTCGGGTTACGGCGTCCTCGTGAGCTGGATCACCTTCGAGGATCGGGAGGGCGACGACCTCAACGGCACTGTGGCCTGGGTCAAGGCGCCGGGTGCCAGGTCGAAGCTCTACACCGGCGGATTCAATCTCCTTTCCCCCCGCCGTCGGATCTTTGTTCTACGTGCCCAAGGGGGCACCCGCGTTGTCGATGTCCGAGGGACGAGTCATATTTGCCGGCGGCGACCTCTCGTCGAGTTTCGAGAACGCGATTGCGTTTAACGCCAAAGGCAAGGTCGTGAATCTCAGCGACAACAAGCTGTCGCTGGCGATCTCGACGAAGACCGGCACCTTCAAGGGCAAAGTGGTGAACCCGACCACTGGTGGCACGCATTCCTTCGCGGGAGCGGTGCTGCAGAAGCAGAATGCAGCTTTCGGATACCTGACCGGGAGCAGCCAGACCAGCCGCGTGGAGGTGCAACCCTGATCAATCCAGGCCGAGCATTTTTCGACCTTGCTCGCTGATCATGGACGGGTGCCACTGCGGATCCCACACGATCTCCACGTTCGCCTCTTCAACGCCCGGCAGCGAGACGAGCTTCTGCTGGGCGTCGCCCGCAATCACACCGCCCATGCCGCAGCCCGGCGCGGTGAGCGTCATGCGAACCTGAACGGCCGCGCGTCCGCCGGGCCTGCGCTGAAGCTCCATGCTGTATACGAGCCCGAGATCGACAATGTTGACCGGGATTTCGGGGTCGTAACACGTTCGCAACACGTCCCACACCTGTTCCTCGGTCACGGTTTCTCCGGATGCCGGAGTCGCGGGTTCGGGCGTCACTTCAAACCCGAGCGCGTCGGCATCGGCGGCAGCGATCCGGTACAATCCGCCGTGGGCGTGCACGGTGTAGGTGCCGCCCAGCGTCTGGGTGATATCGACGGGGGTGCCGAGTGGCAGTGTGACCGGTGTGCCTGACGGAATCTGGACCGCCGGACAATCCCGCTTCAATTCAACGGAGGTAACATGGTGCATAGGAACGGGGAAACTTAGCGTGGTTTTGGAAAACGTCCAACATCGAACATCCAACCAGGGAACGTCAACGGCATTGAACAATGGGTATCGAACGTTAAGTGACAAGCGGCGAGACGGTTTGCGCTCTCCTTCGCGCCCTATATAATCCGGCCGTGACTGACGAGCTTCCACTGGTGAGCATCATCATCCCGGTCCATCCGGCCAAGGCCGAGGCGAAAGCCGCCGCCGCCAGCCGAAAGCTGGATTATCCCCGCGAGAAGCTCGAAATCATCGTCGTTCGCAGCACCGACCTGTCCACCTACCCATCCATGAAGCGCAACGCGGCGATCCGCGCGGCGAAAGGAGAGATCATTTATTTCCTGGATGACGATTCGGAACCGGAACCGCAGAACCTGCGTCTTGGCATTCCGCGATTTGCGGACCCCGGGGTGAAGATGGTGGGCGGGCCCAATGTGTGCCCGCCGGACGCGCCGCACATCGAACAGGTGTTTGCGGTGGTGATGGGAAGCTGGCTCGCGTTCGGTCCGAGCCGGGCGCGATATCGGCCCGTGGGCCGGCTGCGCGCGTCCGGGGAGAAAGAGCTGATCTCGTGCAATCTGCTCGCGCGGCGCGACGCGCTGCTTGAAGCCGGCGGATTCGACGAGTCGATGTATCCGAACGAGGAGAACGCGCTGATGGAGGCGGTGCGCAATCGGGGCGGCACGCTGCTCTACGATCCGCAGATGATCGTTTATCGGCGGCCGCGCTCGAACCTGAGTTCCTTCTTCCGGATGCTGTCGTTTTACGGGAAGGGGCGTGCGGAGCAGTTCCGACTGCATCCCGGGCCGGAGTCGATCATCAATTTTGCCCCGCCGCTGTTCTGCCTGTATTTGCTGCTGGTGTGGTTTCTGCCCTGGTGGGGCTGGCTGCCGCTTGCGGCCTACGGCCTGGCGGTGCTCGTTCAGACAGCGGAAGCGGCGCTGCGAAGCAATCTGTGGCGGGCGTTGTGCGCAATGCCGTTGCTGGCGCTCACGAATATCCTCTATGGTTGCGGGTTCTGGTACGGCCTGTTCACGCGAATCAAACCGCCGCGAACCGGCCCCGCGCCGGATATCCGATTGGAGACGGTAACGGCCTAGGGATTGGCGATTGCGACGGTCGAGAGGCGAAGGAACGCGCCTGTGCCGGAAGGCGCCTGAAACTCAAACTCCTGTTCGCCTGTGACAGATGCCGCCGGCAGATTGGTCAGCGTCCCCCACGAACCGCTTGATAAATGCTCGCGAATCTCAACCGTGTAAGACCGTCCCTGCACCGCGTGAAATCGTGCCCGAACAACGTCGCCCACGCGTTCCACCCGAGTGAATGCCAGAACACTCGAAGCCAGTCGTGGATTCGTTCCCGCGCGATACTCATTCAGATTGCTCATGCCGTCGTTGTCGGGATCCTCATCCGCATCGGCGCTCGAATTCGGGTCCAACTCATACAGCAATTCCCAATCGTCCGGCATGCCGTCGCCGTCGGAATCGTTCGTGAACGCGCGGCCTGGAGTCGCAGGGGCAGCCGCCCAGTTCAACGGCTCGTTGCCATAGGCGAGCGGCTGAGTCTTCTGAAGAGACCATCCCGTTCCTGCAGCGCCAGTGGGCCAGGGCGATCCGCTCGAGTAACGAATGCGTTCGACCAGGACGTACGGGACAAATCCGGGATTATTGCTCGTTGGTCCCTCGGGTTCATCCGGCGCCATCAGTTCGATCGCTTCTCCGCTGTCGTTCAGACTGCCGGAGTAAGGTCCCACGATCGCGACCTGATCCGGGATTCCATGCGCCGACCGAAACGCCGCCGCGCGGCCCGGATCTGCCACGGGATCAAAGCTCACGAGCAGCACAAATCCGCCGGCCGGCACCCAGATTGGCGGGAACTCAAACGTAATGCCGTCGGTGAAACGCCAGCGGTTCGTCGTGTGAAGCTGATCAAACAACGGCGCGTCAAACGCGGTCGGATTGTGCAACTCGATGAACTCCTCTCCACCCACGGGCGGCTGAAACATGATTTCACTGATGACAATCGGCCCGACCAGCGGCGGCGCGTTCGGCGCTCCCGTGCCTTGCCGGAATTGAACCACGCTTTGAGGATCATCAACGCCAAATGTTCTGGCGGACAACGGAACAAAATCTACTCCGGTGCTGGTCACCACGCGGCCGAGTGAGACCCCGTTTTTCGTCGCACCAAATCGCACCACGGTCTGCTCACCCGTCAACTCGCCAGCCTCGTTGCCGGCCGACAGGAATACCTGATCGCCCTCCACAGAGCTGAGTCCAAAGCCGTTGGGTCCCGAGTCGAACTGATATTGATAGAAGACGATGAAGCCGTTCGCCGGGATAACCGTTCCGTTCGGGATCCGATATTTCCGCGGTTGCGATCCGGAATCGCTGAGCCACCAGTGGCTGATATCCACCGGAGCATCCGTCATGTTGGCGAGTTCAATTGCGTCTTCAAGCGGCGGATCGGTGTGGGCGAGCACTTCGGAGATCACCACATTGGTAATTTCCTTGAAATTGCTGGCGCCGGGCGTGGCATTGCCGGCCGGGAACGAAACGATTGTGTCGCCGCCGTCGGGCGCGCGTCCCTGTGACACGCCTTCCTGTTGCGCGCCATACGTGATGCGGTCCAGGATTGTGACGCGATCCGCATCGTAAATCGTGAGCGTCTCAGAAGAGCTCGACAGCCGGAAGTCCAGGTGGTCTGCGTCCGGCCTCCGGAGATCGGAGGCGAAGAACTGGACGAATCCGCGTGCGGCAATGAACGAGAGTTGCGGGATGGCGCGGTTTCCCGGGACGCCGCTGGGCTGGTCCGTGATCACAAGTCCGCTTAACTCGACCGGCAGCGTGTCGCTATTGAACACTTCCAGCCAGTCGTCCCCCGAGACCGGGTTCGCCATCCACTCGTTGATCCAAAGCTGGCTGCGATCGCCCAGAGAGACCGCGGTATTCGCCGCGAGTGGAGAGGCTTCGATCAATTTCCACGCGCCGGTCCCGTCGGGCACGCGGCCGATTGGATGATCCGCGATCTGCAAACCGAACGCGACTTCATCCACCACCGTCACGCCGTCTGCCATATACAACCGCACGTGATCGCCCGTGGCGCCGAGTCCGAACCCGGTATGCATGCCGGGATCGGCAAATTCGCTGTCCGCCCAGACGCGCAAGTAACCGTTGCCGGGAATGAATGTTCCGGGCGGAAAAACAAATGCTTTCGGCAGAAGGGGATCGTCGGAAAGACTCCACCCGCTGATGTCCGCGGGGACGGGGCTGATGTTGTACAGCTCGATGTAATCGGGAAACCGGCTGCCGTTGGCCACGGCCGTTTTGTTGTTGGCCATCAGCTCGTTGAGCACGACCTGCGTGAAACCGCAAGCGGGCGCCAGCGCGATCATCAGGCACGTCACCGCGGCCTGCCGGAAATGCAATGGAATGAAAGTCTTCATGGAGAAAAACGTCACGTCATCGGCGTCACATCTCTACATTCTACAATTGGCACACTCGTTTCACGAGCCTCTGTTGAGCTTTGTCCATCTTCAATCGCTTCTCGTAACGCGCCACCGCCGCCGTCACTGCCTTATAGTTGTCCATGCTCGCCTTTTCAGCCAGTTCGATCAATTTCAATCCGCACAGCCGCCGCCCTGAATACAACACCAGATCCCGTCCGCTGTCACCATACCGATCCCGAAATTCTTCCCGGCGCTCTCCCCGCATTTCCTCCACTCGGGCTATCACTTTCTCCAACGTCGGACGAGCCGTCTGCAACCGTCCGACACCGGCGGCTGTCCCCACTCCAACGACGCCTGCTAAAGCCGGGAAGAGCACTCTCTTCATACTGCGTTTCAATGAAGCAAGATCCGGCCCAACAGCCGAAACGGAGATCTATGCCTGGAACTCGAACCTAACGCGAAGCTGTTGAAGTTCCTGAGGCCATTCCAGACGAACGTGTGATCATTGAGGCTCTTTGCGGCGTTGTAGCTCGGCTTGACCTCCCTGGAGAACCAGGAATTCGTCCAGGAAGGACCTGTGCAGAATATAGAGCTGTGCCCCTCCGGCTTCCTCAGTTGCGGTTTTCGCCCTTTGTTCAGAACGGCAACTTCTGCCGGTTGCCAATGTCGTCAAACCCATACTCGAACTGCTGGCCCGCCACCGGCGTCCCCGCCTGCGGGTTCTGGCGGCGTCCTCGCCGCCAGTTGGAGGAAAGGGCAGGGATTCTGGAAGTCCTGAACATTCAACATTCAACGCTTAACGGAAGGCGGAATGGTCCGGTCCTGAAATAAGTTGACACCTTGTATGGAAAAACGAGCAGGACAAAAGTGTGGGATTCG